>JGI12659J15293_10000036_pt1 | contig 37148 bp, 36 predicted proteins | sample JacPinW_OM2H0_O1_FD_15293 | JGI IMG/M metagenome (IMG submission 15293) | reverse complement strand
TCATTTGCGCCCCTGACGGTCAGGCAAGCCGCCGACGAATTCCGCGTCGAGTTCTGACGAAGAGTGGCGACAACGGACCAAATCAACGGCTTTAGGGCCGGCATTGGAGCCAATACGTTCGAATTATCGCTGGAGGCTTTTGGCGGCGCGGCGCTGCAACGACCGACGTGACCCTGCGCGGCGATCTCGCGAATCTCCTCACGCTGGCCTTGGAGCGCGGACCTTATAGTAGACGCGGTCCATAGCCCGTCGATAACGGGCGTCCTTGCGGACGCCCTATGGAGCGCGTACCGCGCTCAAGCCGAGCGCGGCTACAGTTGGCCGCGTCGAAGGGCGTTGACGGAGCCGCTGACGTCGCCGGTCTCGCCCGCGCTCATTGTCGCCGGCCAACCCCGCCTTGCCGAGCCCGCGGAACGGACATTCGCCTCCCGCGAAGGCTGGCTCCCGATCAGAATTGAATGACCAGCCGTCCTCTCGTACCGCCGGCCTCGAACCGGCGATGGGCGTCGGGCGCCCGTTCCGGCGGATAGACATCCGCCACGCGAAGCGTGATTTTCCCGGCCTCGACAAGTTGGCGCAGCCGATCGAGCTTCTCCCACTCCTGCGCGTAGGAGCGCACCCAGGTCGGCGCGAAGCGGATAGCCCGCTGCGGGACGCCCTCAAAGCCGCGGACGGAGGTAAAGGCGCCGCCGTCGCGAACGGCGGGGATGACAAGCGCGTTGAGCACGGCTCCGTCCGCGAGCCCATCGACGCCTTGAGGGAAGTAGTCGCGAAACCGCGACGCGACATCATCGCCTCGGCGAACGACGATGTCGGCGCCAAGCGACTGAACGAGCTTCTCGTCTTTCTCGGACGCATCGGCGATGACCGTCAGCCCCTCGGTCTTGGCGAGCTGGATGACGTAGCCGCCATAAGCGCCCGCGGCGCCGGTCACGGCGATGACCTGACCCGGAGACAGCTTGAGGAGGTCGAGCGTGAGACGCGCCGTCAGTCCGTTCATCGGCAACGTGGCGGCTTCGACGTGGCTCTTTCCGCCAGGCGCGCGGACGACCGATCGGGCGTCGAGCACGATCTGCTCGCGATACGCGCCATGGCTGGCTTTCGGAACCACGATCGCCATGACGGCGTCGCCGAGCTTGAGTCTCCCGGGAACGCCGCTTCCAATCTCGTCGACGATTCCGGCGACGTCCATGCCCGGCACATAGGGAGGCGGATCGGCCTTCTGCTGTTCGGCGCGCGTGCCGTTGCGGACCCCGACGTCGGTCGGGTTGACGGTCGCTGCATGGACGCGGATCCGCACCTGCCCCGGGCCGGCGTGAACTTCGGGCAATTGGACGACTTCAAGAACTTCAGGACCGCCCTGAGCGAATAGTCCAACTGCGCGCATACTTTCTTCCTTCAGATCATCGAGAACCGCCAACGGCCAAGCCTGAAGGCTTCCCCGTTTTCAGATGAGACAGCCGTATGCTTTTTCAAGACTCGGAAGTGAAGGCGAATAGCGCGTGAAAATGGACATCAACACGGATCTGGCGACCCCCGATGATCTTCAGAGCCTGGTCGGGTTGGCCTCGGAGCGCTGCGGCCAGCCAATCAGGGTTGTTGGCGCCCAACGCGCCTTCNTCCGCGCAATTCGGCCTTGGTGATCCTCGGCGCTGTAGTCGCGCGCCTGAGGCTCACGGGTAAACAAAGCCCGATCGTCAAGTGCGTCAATATTGATGACGCTCCAGACTTGATCGCCGTCCACCAAGATCATAGCAACGTAAACGCCACACTGACGACAGATGACCTGCTTCGACGTTTTCAGGCCGAATGTATAGAGTTGAAGCTGCTCTCGATCGGTGGCCGTCAAGATCACTTGGGCCCTCGGGTCGGAGAACGCTCGGGCATTGTGCTTCCGGCAGAACGAGCACTGGCATGCACCGAGTATCTGGTCGCTCGGCAGCTTATCGCTTATCAATTGGACGCCGATAGCCCCGCAATGGCATTGGCCTCGATAGATCATTTCAAAGCTCCTCTTTGACGATGCGCCTCGTGCGTGGGCGCTCCGGCTCGGCCGCGTTCGCGCCAATGGGCGGCGGGCGTCGTTTGACGAGGGTCGACTGGATGATCGAGGTCGTGGTCATGGCGTAGGGGATGATGCGATCGATCAGGCCCTCGAGGTCCTCGATCGATTTCAGATGCGCGCGCGCGACGAAGCAATCTTCGCCGGTCACGCGGTCGCATTCGACGATCTCGGGCAACGACCGCAAGATGTCCGCGACCGTGGCGAGTTCGCCCGGAACCGGTCGAACGCGCAGCCAGGCGGCGACCGTGAGGCCAAGCGCTCGCGGGTCGATCGACGCCACATAGCCCTCGACAACCCCCGATTCCTCAAGGCGCCGGACCCTTTCGGCGGCGCTCGGCGCGGACAAGCCGACCAATCGCGCCAATTCGGCGACGCTGACCCGCGCGTCGGCGGTGAGAGCTGAGAGGATGCGGACGTCGATGGCGTCAAGGTCAACGTTTCGATCTCGAAGGCGTTTCATCACTTCGTCCTTTGAATAGCCGCGGTCTCGATCATTTCTGCCTTTTGATCGATACATACATTCATCGGATCGGCTCTCATAATGAAAACAAGGAGAGCCGCATGGCGGTAACTGTTCTCACTTTCAGCAACGCCGCGAAGCAAGCGCCGCCGCAGGTCTGGTTTGCGATCAGCGCGATCTTCCATTACCTCGGCCCATCGTTCGCGGTTCTCTTGTTTCCATCGGTCGGCGTGCTCGGCGTCGCCTGGATGCGCATCGGCGCCGCAGCGGCGATCTTCGCGCCTTGGACAACGCCGTGGCGGACCCTGGCCAAGGCTGACGGTCAAACCCGCCGGTTGTTGATCGGCCTCGGCGTCTGCCTCGCGGTGATGAACACGGCGTTCTATCTGGCGCTCGATCGATTGCCGATGAGCCTTGTCGCGGCAATCGAGTTCGTCGGTACGATTGGCGTGGCTCTTTACAGCCTGCGCACTGCGCGCAATCTGGCGGCGCTCGGGTTGACGGTTCTCGGCGTGTTTCTCTTGATCAACGTTCGATGGTCGAGCGATCCGATGGGGCTCTTCTGGGCCTTTCTGAACGGCGCGCTGTTTGTCGGCTACATCGTGCTCGGGCACAAGATATCAGAAGCGGGCGCGAGCGGCGGCGTCGAGCGCCTTGGCGCAGCGATGGCGATTGCGTTCCTCATCATCTTGCCCATCGGATTTCGCCAGGCTTTGGCCGCGTTCGGAAACCCGACGCTGGTGCTCGCCGGAGCGGGCGTCGGCGTCTGCTCATCCGTGATACCCTATGTCTGCGATCAACTGGCGATGTCCCGCCTGCCGCGCGCGAGTTTTGCCCTGATGCTGGCTTTGCTGCCGGCGACCGCTACCTTGGTCGGGATCGTCGTGCTCGCGCAAATTCCGAGCCTTCGGGAGGCGCTCGGCGTGGCTCTCGTGATGGCGGGGGTCGCCGTTCACCGGCCCCCGGCGCAAGAGCCGCGGACGCAACGCGCCAAGGAGCAAGACCAGCGCCGCTAAGTCTGCTTCGGCGCGCGGCGCCATCGCCACGAGCGCGCGCGCTCGAACACGATATAGAGAAGCGGGATCGCGAAGACGCCGAGCGCGGTCGCCGCGATCATGCCGCCGAACACCGCAGTGCCGACGCCGCGCCGGGTGAGCGAGGCGACGCCGGTCGCGAAGACGAGCGGCGCAAGCCCCAGCACAAAGGCGAGGCTGGTCATCAGCACCGGCCGTATCCGCATGCGCGCGCCCGAAATCGCCGCCTCCTCGACCGAAGCGCCGCGCGCGTGCTGATCCATGGCGAATTCGACGATCAGAATCGCGTTCTTGCTGGCGAGCGCGATGAGAACGACCACGCCGATCTGGGCGAAGAGATCACTGCTGAGGCCGCTGAGCCGAAGCGCGACCATGGCGCCCAACAACGCAATCGCGATCGAAAAAAGCACCGCCAGCGGCATGGCGAGGCTCTCATAGAGAGCCACCAGGAAAAGATAAGCGAAGGCGACGGCAATGCCGAGGATATAAAGGGTCTGCCCGGCCGCCTGCTGCTGTTGCAGCGCCGTACCGGTCCATTCGAAGGCGTAGGCGGCAGGCAGCACCTTTTGCGACGCCCGCTCCATCGCCGCCAGCGCCTCGCCCGAGCTACGACCGGGCGCCGACCCGCCGTTGATGTTGACGGCGCGGAGGTTGTTGTAGCGGGTGATCAGCTGCGGACCGACGACGGTCTTGGCGCTCATCAACGCGCGCAGCGGAATCATCTCGCCCTTGGGGCTCGCCACATTGACGCGATAGATGTCGTCGAAGCGGCTTCGATCCTTCGCGTCGGCCTGCACGTTAACCTGCCAGATGCGGCCATAGGCGTTGAACTGGTTGATGAAGAAGCCGCCCATCGTCGCCTGCAGCGCCTGGAAGATGTCGCTGACCGCGACGCCCAGGATCTGCGCCTTGTTGCGGTCGATATCGAGATAGACCTGGGGCGAGTTGGCGGCGTAGGTGCTGAATACGTTCGCAAGCTCGGGCTGCTGATTGGCCTCGAAGACGAGCGCGCGCATGGTGGCCGCGAGATCAGCCGCGCTCCCGCCGCCGATTGACTCGAGCTCGTATTGGAAGCCGCCGGTCGAGCCGAGCCCGATGATGGGCGGAGCGTTGTAGAGGAGAATGCTCGCTCCCGGAATGCCGGCCGTCTCCGCCTTGATTTTGGCGATCAGCGCGTCGACCGATTGCGAGGGGTCGGTGCGCTGTTCGAAGGGGGCGAGGCGTATGACGAGGAATGCGGCGTTGGAAAGCGCCACGGTGTTGAGCTGGCTGAAGCCGATGATCGAGGTCAGGGCGGCGACCCCCTTCTCGGCTCGGATGATCTTTTCAACCTGGCTCGTCAGCACGTCGGTGCGATTGACCGACGCTCCCGGCGGCAGGTCGATCTCGGCGTAGAAAAACCCTTGGTCTTCCTCGGGCAGAAATCCGCTCGGAATCAGGCGAAAGAGCGCGAAGGCCGCCCCGGCGGCGATCGCAACGGCGAGCAGGCTCAGCGCCGCGAACCCCGCTGTGCGCCTGATGACGCCGGCATAGCCGTTCTGCACCCGTTCGATGGCGCCAAGCGCCCAGCCCATGAGACCGCGGCGGCCTCCCGGACGCAGCAGCAACGCGCATAACGCCGGACTGAGGGTGAGCGCGTTGATCGCCGAAATGATCACCGCGGCGGACACCGCCACCGCGAACTGGCGATAGAGGGCGCCGGTGATGCCGGGAAGGAAGCCGATCGGAACGAACACCGACAAAAGGACCAGGGTGATGGCGATGATCGGCCCGGTGATCTCGCGCATCGCCTTGCGCGCGGCCTCCACCGGCGCCAGCCCATCCTCCTCCATGATGCGCTCAACGTTCTCCACCACCACGATGGCGTCGTCGACGACGATGCCGATCGCCAGCACAAGCGCGAGCAGCGTGATGGTGTTGGCGGAATAGCCGAGCGCGAACAGAACCGCGAAGGCGCCGATCAGCGACACCGGCACGGCGATGATCGGCACCAGCGTCGCGCGCCAGCTGCCGAGGAACAGAAACACGACGAGCACGACGAGCACGAAGGCTTCGGCCAACGTCCGCAGCACCTCGGCGATGGTCGCCTCGACGAAGGTCGTGCTGTCGAGAACGACCTGATGGCGCATGTCCGCCGGATAGCGCTGCGCCAGCCGATCGAGCGCGGCGCTGACCGCGTTGGCGGTCGCGACCGCGTTGGCGCCGGGAGCGAGAAAGATCGCAAGCGAGGCCGCGGGCGCGCCGTTGAAGCGGCTGAAGGTGTCGGAGGATTGCGCTCCTAGCTCGACCCGCGCCACGTCTCTTACCCGCACCAGCGATCCGTCAGGATTGGCGCGCACCACGATGTTCTCGAACTGTTTCGCGGTGGTGAGGCGCCCAAGCGTATCGAGCGGCAGTTGCCGCTGCTGCTCTGGCCCGGAAGGCTGGGCTCCGATCCTTCCCAGTGCGGCCTGAGTGTTCTGCTGCTGCACGGCTTTGATCACGTCGCCCGGGACCATCGAGAAGCCGGTCAACCGGTCGGTGTCGAGCCAGATTCGCATGCTGTAGCTGAGGTTCGCAAACAGCTGCGCCTGGCCGACGCCGGGCACGCGCGCAATCGTGTCGAGAACGTTGATCGTCACGTAATTGTTGAGGAAGAGCGAATCCAGGGATTGGTTGGGTGAAAAGAATTCGATCACCTGAAGTATCGCCGATGAGCGCTGGCGGATGGTCAATCCCTGCTGATTGACTTCCGCCGGCAATTGGGCCTGCGCGAGATTGACCCGGTTCTGGACGTTGACCGCGTCGATGTTCGGATCGCTGCCGACCGCAAAGCTGACGGTCAGCGTGTAGCTGCCGTCATTGCCGCTGGTCGAAGTCATGTAGATCGCTTTGTCGACCCCGTTGACCTGCGCCTCGATCGGCTCCGCCACGCTCGATTCGACGGTGGTCGCGCTCGCGCCGGGAAAGGTCGTGGTGACCGTGACCTGCGGGGGGACAATGTCCGGATATTGCGCGACCGGGATACGGGTGAGCGCGATGAGGCCGGCGAGCACCATCACGACCGAGACGACGAACGCGAGCCGCGGTCTCGCGATGAAGATGTCGGAGATCATGGGCCCGACTGAACGGTCGGCGTCGCCGTCACCGTCTCGCCTGGCCGCACCTTCTGGATGCCCTCGACGATCACCAGTTCGCCGGGTTTGAGCCCATCCGAGACGGTGATATCGGCGCCCTGGACCGGCCCCAGCTTCACCCGCCGCTGCTGGACCTTGTCGTCCGTCCCGACGAGAAGCACGTAAGATCCCGATTGATCGACCTGCAACGCCGCCTGTGGAATCACCAGCGTCTGCGTCGGCTCACCGGCCGCGACCGTCACGTTGACGACCTGCCCGGCGACGAGCCAGTTATCAGGGTTCGGGAATATCGCGCGCGCAGTCACGGTGTCGGTGGCCTGATTGGCCTGGATGTCGAGAAAATCGACCGAGCCTGGGTGAGGATAATCCTGGCCATTGGAAAAGGTCGCGCGGACGACGGCATTGGCGCCCGCGCCGGGCGTCTTCGCCGTCCGCTGCCGATAGTCGAGCACCTGCTGCGTGGTGGCCGGAAACAGAACGTAGATTGGATCCTGGCTGACGATGGTCGCGAGCGTGCCCGTAGCCTGGTTGACGAAATTGCCGACCGTCACATTGGCCATGCCGATGCGCCCGTCGATCGGCGCCTTGATCTCGGTGAAGGCGAAGTTGATGTTGGCCTGCTCGAGGGCGGCCTGGGCGGAGCGCACGGCGGCCGAGGCGGTGCCTTGATTCGCCAGATTCTGATCGACCGTCGCCTGCGCAACCGCGTTGGTCTTGACCAGTTCCTGGGATCTTTGCAACGCGATCGCGGCATTTCGTTCGGTCGCCTGGGCGCTGGCCACCTGCGCTTGAGCCTGGTCCACCGCAGCCTGATAGGTGTCCTGCTCGATGACGAACAGGAGGTCGCCGGTCTTGACCTGCTGGCCCTCGGTGAAGGCCCGCTTTTGCAGGAAGCCCTCGACGCGCGACACCAGATTGACCGTATTGACCGCCTGGACGCGCCCGACGAAGGTTCCGGCTTGCGTGACGCTCTTGAGGGTCGCTGCGGCCACCGTCACCGCAGGCGGGGTCGCCGGAGCGGACGCCTGGTCGGCGGTCGAGGAGCGTTCGCAGCTGCAAAGCGCTGCGGCGAGAATGAGGATTCCGCCAAGACCTCCCAAGCTGGGCGGACGTCGCATCGTCGAATTTCCCCGTCGGAATTCGCGAAAGCCGCAGGCGCTTGGCGACCTCAGCCGACGCCAAAGTCCCACGGGCGGCAAAACCGTGTCAATGGCCCCAGATTCAACAAGTCGCGATGGCGGCGCCGCGTCGTCTCGGCCTCCAGCGCGGGCCCTCACCCAAACGGGAGAGGGGAATCCGTCACCGCCTCAGCGCGAGGCAGGTGATGTCGTCGAACTGGGACCGTCCGCGCGCGAACGCGCGCACCGCCGCCTCGATGCGCGCAGTCCATTGCGACGCGCTGGCGCCGTGACCTTTTTTGGCCAGCAAACCTTCGAGGCGATCCTCTCCGAACTGGCGCGTATCAGGATCTTCGGCCTCGGTGACGCCATCGGTGTAGAGAAAGAAAAGGTCGCCCGCTCGAAGTTGCGCCTTATGCACCGCCGTCTTCATCGGCTCGAACAGGCCGACCGGCAGGCCGCCGACAGGAAGTGTCTCGACCACGCCACCGGGGCGGCGGATGAGCCCGGGAAGGTGGCCGCAATTGCAATATTCGAGCTCGCCCGAGCGCGGATCGTAGGCTGCGTATAACGCCGTCGCGAACAGCTGCCCCGCATTGTTGTCAACGAGATAGGCGTTCGCCTTCAGGATCGCCCCCGGCAGGTCGGGCGCCTCGCGCAGGTTGATGCGGATCAACGTCCTGGTGATGCCCATGAACAGAGCCGCCGGCACCCCCTTGCCGCAGACGTCGCCGACGCCGAGCGCAACCCGCCCGTCGGCGAGCGGCACGAGATCGAAGAAATCGCCGCCGATGTCGCGCGCTGGGGTCATCGACGCCCAGACGTCGAGGCGGGATTCTTCGGCGAACTGCTTAACCCTGGGCAGAAGCGCGCGCTGAATGACCGCCGCGCTCGCCATTTCGTCGTCGCGCTGACGGCGCAGAATAAGTTGCTCGGCCATGCGGCCGAAGGTCTGCCCGAAGTCGGCGAGGTCCGGAATCGGATTGCGCAATTCCTCGAGCAGCGCTGGATCAAGCTCGTGATGCTCGAGCGCGCCGAGCGCCTCGGTGTAGAGGCTGACCGCGCCATTGAATTTGCGCAGGCGCTCGCCCATCCGGGCGATGACGTCGATGAGCAAGGACGGCGTGGCGCACGCGACTTCCACCAGCGCAGCGCGGCCGAAGCGTAGAGCGGTGACGGGGGTGCATGCGCGCGCGGTCGCGCTGCGCGGCAATTGCGCCAACGAGCCGAGTTCGCCGACCAGCGAGGGGGCTTTGAGAGTCGAAATGGGAATGGCGCCGCGAGCGCTGTCGGCGGTGACCGTCACCTCCCCCTCCAGGATCAGCATTGCGTAATCGCTGGATTCGCCCTGCACCATCAGGACGGCGTCGGGGTCAAACGTCTCGAGTTCGGCCGCTTCGATCAGGAGTGCAAGGTTGTCGTCGGACAGGTCACGGAAGGCGCGCGTCGCCCGGATGGCGGCGCGCAGCTCCGGAGAATCTTTCATGTCATCATGGGGCGCTCAAGGAGCCCGGGCCTGCGTTGGCGTTGCGGCTCGCGTCAAATTCTAGCACGAGTCGGTTCATGCCTTCAAAGCGGCTATAGCTCATGCGGCGGGAGAATTTTTGCATCAGTCCCGTACCATAGCCGCCGATGTCGAAATCTTCGGTCGGCCCGCTGATGTGCTTGGCCGGGGCAAGGGTCGGATCGAACGGCGCGCCGTCGTCGGCGAACTCGACGATGACGCCGTCGGGCTCGGCGCGCACGGAGATGGTGGCGCGGTTGGCGTGGCCATGCGTGACGGCGTTGAGAAACACCTCTTCGAGGCAAAGACCAATGGCGAATTCAGCCTCTTCACCAAGTCCCATGTCGCTCGCCTGACGGGCGACCCAGTTCTCAGCCTCCGAGGCAGCCTCGACTGTCGCGGGAAAATCGCGCGAGCAGAACGGAGGCCGAAGCTCGCTCATGCTTTCTTGCTCGAAAAGGCGGCAAGCCTCTCCTGGAGCGCACGGGCGGCAGTGTCATAGTCGGGGTAAAGTCCTGCGACTTCATTGAAGCCGGTCGTGCGCAGAACCTTTTCAACGTTCTCGCCGGCTCCGCAGACCGCCATTTCGGCGCCTCGCCGAAGGAGCGTCTTGGCGCTCAGCATCAGCGTGCGAATCCCGAGCGAAGCCAGAAATGAAACCTTGGAGAGGTCGACAACAAGAGCCTTGCTGCTCTTCGCCAGCTCCTCAAACCGGGAATCGACCTCCTGCGCGCCTTGAATGTCAAAGCGCCCGTCGAGGACGACGTGAGTCATCTCGTCGTCGTCCTGGATGACTTTCATATCCATGCGCGCACCGTCCCAGCGTCTCCGTGTCGCACAACATCAGTAAGCACCGTTCGTGACGGTTTGGCGACACCCGCAGGTTCGAGTTTTTGGGTCTGGTCCTCCGAGCGCAATGGGCCAGACACGAATCTGCCGAGGTCGGCGGGACAGGCGAGCGAACGCTCGCGCCCCGCCGTCTCGAAAGCTAATCGTTCGAGATAAGCTGAAACCAGATGATGGCGATTGCAAACAGGACGAGCGCGACGACCAGCAAGCCAAGCGCATGCGTGAGATGAAAGTGATCGGAGGCGGTTTCGAAGCCCGGTAGGAAGCTGGGAAGGCCGCCGGCGGGCGTGAGCCAATAAACCAAGGCGACGCCGATGAACACGATGCCGATAATGCAGATGAACACAATGCCGATAATGCCGATGATCAATGGCACTGGCTTAGTCATGGCCCGGGTCTAGCCGAGGCCTGGGAAAGCAGCAAGAGGCAATCTCTTTCTGTGGCTTTCATCTCTTGCGGGGTTCAGCCGAAGCCAACTCCAACCGCGCCCGGCGCCAGGCGGATGAGCCGCGAATCCTCCACCCCAGCCTGCCGGTGCTTGACCGCTTCGCGGTAGACGGGGTCGTGGATCATGGCGACGAAGGCGGCGACAGTGGGGTACTGGGCGATGAAGCAGAGATCCCAGCGCTCCTCCGTTGGACCGATCAGCGTCTGCTCGAAGGCGCCGCGCCAGACGATCGATCCCCCGAGGCGCGAGAAAACCGGCTCGCTCTCCCACCCGTAAACCGCATAGGCCTCCGCCCCGGTCGCCCCGCGCCCGTCCGGATAGGCCGCACGGGCGCGCAGTTTGACCAGATTGAGCATATGGATTGGACCGGGCCGGTCGTCGGCGCGAAAGGCGGCGAAGGCCTCCTTAGTCGGGTCGACGTAGCCGGCCATGCGACCTCCTGCTCGGCGGGCGATCCGCCGAACGGGCGCCAAGCCTACGAGGTCTACAACGACATGCGTTAACGCCAAACCAAAACGCGCATGGGTTAGCGAGTAACCGTTGGTCGGAAGTCGGCGACCCGCGCAAGCGATGTCGACGAAGCATCGGCGCTGACCGCGTCATAGCCAAGAAAGGAGCCGAAATTGCTCGGCGCCAGGCCCGCATATCCAACAGTCGCCGTCACCGCGGCGCCGCTGCTTTTCACAGCGACAGTGGGCGTCCCGGCTCCGCGGGGAGCGTGACCCTGGAAGACGACACCTGCGACTTGTCCCGCAAGGACATCGTTGTCGGCGCCGATGTCCGGCTGCCGCGCGACCGCCTCCGCGGCGGCTTCCGAGGCCGCGTCGGTCGCTTGTTGGACCCGGCCCCTGAAGTGAGACACTTTGGCGTAGTCAGCGGTCACAGCGAGCGCCAGCAACGCGAGGGGTGCCGCTGCGGCCCAGGCGACCAAGCCGCCGCCCTCCGAACTGTGGCGCGACAACAGGCGCGAGAACCGGCCGGCGGAGAACCGTCCAAACATCACAATCTCCTCAACCGAACCATGAGAAGCTGGCGCAAAACAACCCGGAGCGGGCCGAATTGTTCCGTTTTCAGTGTAAGGGAAGAGATTATCTAATTGATTGAGGAAGATGGTAAAGTAGAGCGAGAGAAGAATCCGGGACCGATTAGATCTTTGGCAACGATATCTCGCTGCTTGGCCGGGCGGCTCGCAGCGAGCGTACGGCGGCCGATCCCTCTCGGCCCCAGCGGTAATACGCGTCTCAAATGAGATATGAAGAAAGTTCCTTATTTGCCTCGTGAGTCCAATTGATTATTTCTGCAAAAGTCTATAGAGTGACTAGACTAATAACCGAATATAGCCGGTATTGGCTCAAAAGGGCTGCGCAATGTCCGAGGCAACTCTCCCCCTCCAGGCGGCCGCCCCGCCTCGGTTCAGCGAGGATCTCGTCGCCGTCGGCCTAGGCCTCCTCGTCTTCCTGCTGGCCTTGGTTTCGCTCGCAGGCGCCGACGCGCTGGGTTGGCTGGTGACGACGTCCGTCTGGAGCAACCCCGCAATCGCGCTGGCACCCGTCTCGAAGACCTACGCGAGCCTCGGCGGCGCCGGCTCGCTATTGCTGACGTACCTCGTCCTCACCGCTGTCCTATCCGCCGCCGCCTATCTGCTCGGCGACGACGTCAAGCGGTTCGCCACGGCCTTCACGGCCGTGTTTTTGATCGCCTACGCGAGCTGGTTCATCGGTTCCTGGGCGTATCTCGCTGCGGTCACCCCCGCCGATCAAGCCAAGTTCGGCGTCTCCTGGTCGCTCAAGCTCACGAACGAGGGCGGCTACATCGTCGCGCTTCTGGTTGGCCTCGTGATCGCGAACGCCTTCCCGGCTTTCGCCGAGCGGCTCAGGAGCGCGGTCCGCCCCGAGCTTTATATCAAGATCGCGATCGTCATCCTCGGCGCTTTCATCGCGGTCACCATGGCGAGCAAGCTCACGCTGGCGTCGTCGCTGATGCTGCGCGGCCTCGCCGCCATCGTTGAGGCCTATCTGATCTATTGGCCGATCGTCTATCTGATCGCGCGCAAGGGATTCGGCTTCAGCCGCGAGTGGGCGGCGCCGCTCGCCTCAGGCGTTTCGATCTGCGGCGTTGCGGCGGCGATCGCAACCGGCGGCGCCATCCGCGCCCGCCCCCAGGTGCCAATTCTCGTGTCGTCGTTGGTCGTCGTCTTCGCCGTGATCGAAGTGCTGATCCTCCCGTTCATTGCGCAGACGTTCATGTCGCATGAGCCGCTGGTCGCGGCCGCGTGGATGGGGCTTGCGGTGAAAACCGACGGGGCGGCGCTGGCGGCGGGCGGCATCACGCAATCGCTCATTCAGGCCAAGGCGGCGGCCGAGGGAATCGTCTATCAGCCGGGCTGGATGCTGACTGTGACGGCGACCGTGAAGGTGTTCATCGACGTCTTCATCGGCGTCTGGGCTTTCATCCTCGCCTACATCTGGACCAATCACATCAATCCACGCGCGGGAGCTCTTAAGGCGAGACTGGGCGAAATCTGGGAGCGATTCCCGAAGTTCATCCTGGGCTTCGTCGCGACCTTCCTCATCACTCTGGCGCTCGCGTTGGGCACGACAGTGGGCTCGGGCCAGCTCAATGCGGCGATCGGCGAAGCCAATGTGCTGCGCGTGATCTTCTTCCTGCTCACCTTCTTCTCGATCGGGGTCATGTCGAACTTCCGCCAGCTCTGGCAGGAAGGCTTCGCCAAGCTGGCGGCAGTCTATCTGGTGTCGTTGTTCGGCTTCGTCGTCTGGGTTGGATTTGTCATCTCGTGGCTCTTCTTCGCCGGCGTCAAACCGCCGCTTGCATCCTGATTTAGGACACTCCCAATGGCAAAACCCGATTTGCGCGAAGCGACGAGCGTCTACGAGCCGCTGCTGCCGATCGAGAAAAAACTGATCGGCTGGAGCCTCGGGGCAGGCCTCGCGCTGCTTGCGCTGCTTGTTGTCGTCAACCACTTGGTGCCGCTCAACTAAGCGCCCGACTTCAGCCTTCAATCTGCGCGATGAGGAGGCGCCGACTCGAGGCGCTTCGAAGACCCATGCTGATGAGCGACTGGAACCCGACTCTCTACTCGAAGTTCGAGGCCGAGCGTATGCGCGCGGCGCGAGACTTGCTGTCGCGCATTCCACTCCCCTCTGCGAGCCTCATCTATGATCTCGGTTGTGGTCCCGGCAACAGCGCAGAATTGCTGCTTCAGCGCTTTGCGGACGCAAGGCTCGTCGGCCTCGACACTTCCGACGCCATGCTGGCGCACGCGCGCGTCCGCGCCTCCCGGGCTCATTTTCTCAAGCAGGACATCGCCGATTGGGCGCCCGAGGATCAGCCGGATCTGATCTTCGCCAACGCCGCGCTGCAATTCCTGCCCGATCACGACCGGCTTTTTCCGCGCCTGATGTCGTATCTGGCCCCGGGCGGAGCGCTGGCGGCGCAAATGCCGAACATTGCGCGCGAATCCTCGCACGCTCTGATGCGCATGGTCGCGGCCGAAGGACCCTGGTCGTCACGCCTGGTGCCGATCGCCAAGACGCAACCGCTCATCGCCGGCTACGAAGATTATTACGATTGGCTCAGGCCTTACGCTTCGCAGGTCGACGTCTGGATGACGACCTACGTTCATCCGCTCGACGGACCGCATAGCATCGCCGATTGGTTCGCCGGCTCGACCCTGCAACCGTTTTTAGAGCGACTCGGCGACGAGGAGCGGTGCGAGTTTCTGGCTCGCTACCGCGCCGGCCTCAAGGACGCTTATCCCGTTCAGCCTGACGGCCGAACTCTGTTCGCCTACCCCCGGCTTTTCATCGTCGCAGTCAAGGCGGCGACGTGAGGCGCGCGCAACGAGCGAAAGACTCGGACGCGATCTCACATCCTGCGCGGATTATCATGATCGCGATTCGCTAAGCGGACCTTTGGCCTAATGGATGACCTGCTGGTAGGTTCGACCCCATGTCGCAGCAGGCAGCTCCAGAAATCTCGGAATACAGGGACGAGCATTTCGCTGGCGTCGAAGCGCTTTGGCAAGAGGCGTTCACAAATGACGCTCCGTGGAACAAAGCTTCGACCGCCATTGCAGAAAAAATGCGCTTCCAGCCAGACTTGATGTTGGTCGCGCTCGAGGGCGTGGGAGTTGTTGGCTCGGTGATGGCTGGATACGAAGGGCATCGGGGCTGGATTTCCCGAATCGCCGTTCTCCGAGCGCATCGGCACAAAAGAATTGGACAAGCGCTGCTCTTGGAAGCTGAAAATCGTCTGGCGGCGCTCGGCTGCATCAAGATCAATCTGCAAATCCTTGAGACCAACTCGGCGGTCGTTCGGTTCTACGAGGAAGCCGGGTATGAGATCGAACCGCGCGTCAGCATGAGCAAACGTCTGCCGGCAGCGCTCCCTAACGCCTGATATAGTCGACGAAGGCGCGAAGCGGCGGGGGCAAGAGGCGACGGCTCGGATAGTAGAGGAACGGTCCCGAGAAGCGCTGCCACCAGGGCTCGAGCATCGGCTCCAGCAAGCCTTCATCAAGAGCGGGGCGGAGCCAGTCCTCGAACAGATGGATGATCCCCAGTCCGGCGACAGCGGCGCTAACCGCCAGGTCCACCGCTGCGCCGAGCCGCACCACCAGCGGGCCGGGAGGATCGATCCGCACCACCTCGCCGTCGCGCTCGAACTCCCAAACCGGCATCGCGCCGCTGGTGAACTGGCCGCGCAGACAGGCGTGGCCAAGCAGGTCGCGCGGGTGTTCGGGTCGTCCGCGCGCTTCGAGATAGCCCGGTGAGGCGGCGGTGGCGAAGCGCTGGATACGCGGGCCAATCGGCACGGCGATCATGTCCTGCTCAAGCCGCTCGTCATAGCGGATCCCCGCGTCGCATCCCGCCGCAAGCACATCAACGAAGCTGTCCTCGACGATGACTTCCAGTCTGATGTCTGGGTAGGCCTTCAGGAACGGCGCCACGATCGAAGGCAGCACGAGACGAGCGACGGTCGCGGGCACATTGAGCCTGAGCGTTCCGGCGGCCCGATCGCGAAAGGCATTGACGACGTCGACCGCCGCCTCGACCTCGCCGAGCGCCGGGACGAGCCGCTCGAGCAAGCGCGCGCCCGCCTCGGTCGCGGCGATGCTGCGTGTGGTGCGGTTGAGCAATCGCACACCGAGTCTGGCTTCGAGCCGGTTCACGGCTTCGCTGTAACCGGAGGCGCTGCCGCCGCTTGCCCGCGCCGCCTCGCGAAATCCTCCGGCGCGCGCCACCGCGACAAAGACTGTGAGATCGCTTAGGTCCGCCATTGTTCGTTTTCCCGAACAGCCTGTTCCAATTGATGCTTATTATCGCACGCCGAGCGGCGCCCATCTAGACCCGTGTCACAGGAGACAGACCATGACCGATGGAAGCAAAGCCGGAACATTCAAGCTTGGCGAGCGCGCCGTGAAGCGCATGGGCTATGGCGCGATGCAGCTTGCGGGACCGGGCGTGTTCGGCCCGCCCAAGGACCGCGCCGCCGCCATCGCAGTGCTGCGCAAGGCGGTGTCGAGCGGCGTCGATCACATCGACACCAGCGATTTCTACGGACCGTATGTCACCAACCAGATCATCCGTGAAGCGCTCCATCCCTATCCCAAGGAGCTTGTGATCGTGACCAAGATCGGCGCGAAGCGAGGTGACGACGCCTCGTGGAATCCGGCCATGACGCCGGCCGAACTTACCGGCGCAGTGCACGACAATCTCCGCAATCTCGGGCTCGAAGTGCTGGAGGTCGTTAATTTGCGGATCATGGGCGCGATCCACGGACCCACCGAAGGGCCGATCGAGGCGCCGCTCACGGTCCTCGCCGATCTTCAGCGGCAGGGCCTCGTGCGCCACATCGGCCTCAGCAATGTGACGCCGAAGCAGGTCGCCGCCGCTCGCGCGATCGCGCCCATCGTCTGCGTGCAGAACCACTACAACATCGCCCATCGCGACGACGACGTGCTGATCGACGATCCTGCCACGGCGGCCATTGCTTATGTGCCGTTCTTCCCGCTCGGCGGCTTCACGCCACTGCAATCGACGGCGCTGTCCGATGTGGCCAAGAGACTTGACGCCACGCCGATGCAGGTGGCGCTCGCCTGGCTGCTGAAGCGCGCGCCGAACATCCTGCTCATCCCCGGCACGTCCTCGCTCGGACACCTGCGCGAAAACCTTGCGGCTGCCGAACTGGAACTGCCGGCCGACGCGAGGGCCCGGCTGGACGCAATCGGCAAAAGCAAAGCGCAATGATTAGTAATGCGTTGGCTCCGAAGCCGAGCTTAGTGGCGCTTTCCCGCCCCGGCCTCGTGCCTCAAGGCGCCGCGCGTAGCGGCCTCGAAGAGCCTTCGGCGCTCCTCAGGGCGAGGGTGTGAGCAAACCAGAATGCAGCGCGCGCTAGACCCCCGCGAGATCCGCGGGTTCGACCTGCTTCGGCTGAGTCACCTCGACGGTGACTTCCATTCCCAACTCGTCGCCGGCAGCGCCGAAATAGGCGCCGGTCAGAGGCGCGGCCTGGGAGGGATTGCGCGCGACCGCGACACGGATGAGATCCTTGCTGCCGACCAGCCCATTCGTAGGGTCGAACTCGACCCAGCCGGCGCCCGGCAGATAGATCTGGCACCAGGCGTGCGTCGCCCCGCCGCCCAGCCGAACGGGCTCGTCCTCCCCCTTCGGAACATAGACATAGCCGGAGACGAAACGCGCGGCGACGCCAAGCGCGCGCGCCGCCTCGATCATAAGGACCGCGAAATCGCGGCAGGAGCCGCGGCGTCGCTCCAAGGTCTGGAGCGGCGTCTGGACCCCGGGCGCCTCGCGCCGCTCGTAGGAGAAGCCTTCCTTGATCGCGTAGGTCATCGTCATCAGGAGATGGCTCGTCAGGATCGTCGCCCCGGACGAGACGAATTGGCGCACCCAGCGGTCGATGTCCCCGGCAGGATCGCTGTATAGACGCTCCATGGCGCGAGCGACGTCTGGCAATTCCTCCGGCGCGTAGGAGAAGGGAAAAAACTGCGCCCGCGGGTCGATCTCGCCGCCAGGCTGGTCGTCTTCGATCCGTTCGACGGAGAAGCGGTTCTCGACTCGGAGCGACGTCCAGGCGCCGGAAAACGATGCGACGGCGACGCAATTGTCGAAGGTGTCATAGAGCCAGCGCAGCCGCCTGGGCTCGGGCTCGATGTCGAGTTCCGACGACAGGAGATGCTGATCGTGCCCGTCGCGCGGGCGCATCATCATGCGGTGATCGCCAAATTCGACCGGCCGCTTATAGCGGTAGGTCGTCAGATGACGGACGTTCAAAATGGCCCTGCCGGCCTGCATTTGACGCTCTCGATTCGCCGTTAAAGCGCTTTGCGACCTGATCGAATCGCCGTTCGCTCTCAGTATATGTTGATTTCGCGCGCTTTTTCACGAAGAGCCGGCTTTTACCTGTTTCGCGAGCCGCGCTTTAGGGCCTAGGCGACATGTTGTCCGCCAGCGGGCTCGCGCGTCAAGGGCGCCCGGCGCCGCCGACCTTTTACCCAAACAGGCCATGCACAAACCATTTCGGCCGCATTGTCTCGCGACCCCACAGGCCCTCGCGATAGAGCCAGAAGCGTCGGCCTTCCGAATCCTCGGCGCGGAAATAGTCGCGCGTCGGCGCTCCCACGTGCCGCCACCAGGGCGCGGCGATGCGCTCCGGGCCCTCGATGGCCGCGACGTCATGCACGACTCGCCGCCAGCGGAAGCGCAAAGGGGGGCCATCGGGCACTTCGGCCAGGGCCTCGATCGGCTCCGGGCGGGCGAAGAGGCGTAACGGCCGCGCCGGGGTGCCGCTTGCTTCGCCCTCGTGGATCCAGCTCGCAAGCTCCTCGCCATGACGACTTTCGCTACGCAGGCGCGCCTGTCTTGCGGCAGCATCGATGACGTTAGCGCCCCCGCCCCCTCTTGTGGGGGCGGGCAGGGGTGGGGGGTCGTGCACGCTGGTGAGATTATCGAATGTGCCGCTGCTCCCTTGTTGCGTCGGCCAGCGCGACCCCCCTCCTTGATCCTCCCCCACCATAGGGCGGCCGTTGGACGGGCTTTGGGGGGAGGAGACGCGCCGAGCCGACCTTCGCGTAAACCCAATCGCATCATGTCCAAGCGTCGCTGGCGCGGCCGCCTCTGCCTGTTCAGGCAGATGCGCATCGATAAGCTCGCGCCGCGTCACCGCGCGGGCGCCGAGCCGGGCGGAAAGCCGATCGAGAAGCTCGGCCAGTGAGCGAGCGCGCTCGGCCTCATGCGCGCGCTCAAGTTCGGCTTCAGAGGGCGCAAGCGGCTCGGCCGTGAGGCAAGCAAGGCGCATGAGATCGACGCCATAGCCGGCGTCGATGGCGTCTTCGCTCGGACTCGCCAGCCGCTCAGCGATGAGCCGCACGATCGCGCGCGCTTCATTGAGCGGCCGGGAGGCGCCGATGCGGATGCGGCGCATCGCGCCGTCGACGCGGTAGAGACTGAGCTCGATCCGCCGCGCGCCCTTGGCCTGCCGCTCCAGCAGCACGACGAGATCGTCGGCGAGCTTGCGCAACTGAACCTCGATCGCCTCGACCGTCTGTATCGGCGAAGCGAATTGCCGCTCGGCGCAGAAATCCGGTGGCCTGAAGCGCGGCGCGATCGACGAGCGCTCGAGGCCTTTGAGCGCGTCGAGCCGCGCCATTGGAACGGCGCCGAACCGCGCCGTGATCGGCGCGCGGGGTCTCAATGCGATGTCGCCGATGCGCCTCAAGCCGGCTCGCGCCATGTCGGCGACGATTTTCTCGTCGAGGCCGAGCGCCGCGAGCGACAGATCGTGAAAGAGCTTGACGAACGCCTTATCGCTCAATGGCTCGGGCGCGGTTCTCACGCGCGAAAATCGCGCCAGCGCTGAAGCCGCGCGCGGATTGCTGGCGGCGCCGATGACGACGGAGATTCCTTGCGCGGAGAGCCGCGCGCGGCAGTCCTCGATCAGCGCCGCCTCGCCCTCGAACAGATGGGCGACGCCGGAAATGTCGAGCATCAGCCCGTCGCGCCCATCGAGGGCGGCGAGCGGAGTATAGCGGGAGCACCAATCGCAGAGGCGCCTCAAAAGCCGCGCTTCTTCAAGAGGCTCGGCCTCGACCACGATGAGAGCCGGAAAGCGAGCGCGCGCGTCGGGGAGCGAAAGGCCCAGGCTCAAGCCGAGCCGCGCGGCTTGAGTGTCGACGCAGACCAGCCTTTGCGTATTGTCGATCTTGGCGACCGCGACAAGCGGCGCCGCCTTGTCAACGCCGCCGAGCCGCCGCGCGCGATCGGTCGCCAGACGCGGCAGCCAGAGGGAGAGAAATCGCCTGGTCGTCAACGCACATGCCCCCAAAAGTCATGTCTTTGAAAGTCATGTCCTGGCTTCGCCATTCGAGATGGATGACGCGCCCTGGGTCGAAAGCCTGAAAAGGCGCCTCAGGCCCCGCGCGCGCGAGGCGCGCCTTGATGAGCCGCGCCCCGCAGGCGAAGGGCCCGGGCAGGTCAAGGCCAGCCGCCGCCGGGATCGTGGCGCTGGGCGCAGCGGCGATCTCAAACCGCGTCTCGGCGGCGCTCGAGAGGCGCTCCGCCTGGCCATAGGCGCTGGCCAGGATCAGAAGCGCGGGGACCTTACCCTTTCGCGCAGCTAGAAGCAGGCGCCGCGAGGCGGCGAGGCTATAGCCCTTGAGGCTCCAGATCTCGCCCACAACCACGGCCGGCGCGCCGCATTTGAGCGCCTCCTCGATCGCCCAGAAGGCCAAAGCCGCGTCGGGCGCGCGCACGAACACGAGACGGCTTAAGGGAAGCCCGTGAGCGACCAGGCCCGGCCCATAAAGCGCGCCCGATTCCTCAGCCGCGAAGCCTTCGCCGATGACGAGCGCCGAAGCCGGCCGCCGGCTTATGAACCGCGCGGCGAGCGCCAGCGCAAAACCCATCGCTACCGCTCCGTCCGCCGGCTGAGCGGGCACGATTTCATGCAGAGCGTCGTCTGCGAGCCCACCGCTAAGCGCAGAATCGAACGCGCGCGCGAACGGCAAGCGCCGTGCTGGCCGCTCGCCCTCCGGGCCGGCTTCAGCCTCGATCTGGGAGATGGCGCGCCGCAGACGCGCCATCCCCTCCGCTCTGCCGCCTGGCGACATTCGGTCCGCGCCCTATTGTTCGTCATTTGTTCTTGTTTTGGACCTAAAGAGAGAGGGAGTCAAGGCGGGAGGAGACACCTGCTTTAAAATCGGGCCATCTTGCGAAGACCGGCAGCGATTTCATCAGTGTCTCGGATCGCGACCAAGGGTCCTCGCGTCGTTTCAATCAATCGTCAATTGCGCTATGAAACGTTGATGACCGAACTTCTCGAACGCGCCGTTCAATCCTTGCGTGGCCTGCCGCCAGAAACCCAGGACGCTTTGGCGCGCATCCTCCAGCAATTGGTCGGTGACGATCCATCGATCATCACCTTGAGCGCAGAAGAAAAAGCGTCATTCCAGACCTCCTTCGCGCAGGCTGGGCGAGGCGAGTTCGCCACCGAGGACCGGATCAAAGCGGTTTGGGCCAAGCACGGCCTGTGAGGCTACGATACACGCTTCGCGCCGCAGAAGAACTCGTTCACATCTTGTCGCATATCGATGAGCACTCCCCGCAAGGCGCCCGTCACGTCAAAACCCGGATGCAAGGCGATTATCGACCTCATCGCCTTGCATCCTCGCGCCGGCCAACTCACCGACACACGCCGCCTTCGCCGCCTCGTCGTACATCCGTACCCCTATGTAATCTTTTACGCCGCGACGGACGACGAAGTCGTAATTCATGGCCTGCGCCACGCAGCTCGACGCCCGTCGATCCATGCCGGATTGAAGATCCGCCCCCGCCGACAAATTGGATGCGTCTCATCCAACCTCGAAATCGCCTCTCTGAGGCGGCGCGAGCGGCGTGAACAGGCAGCGGTCGGGCTTCAGGTCGATGAGCGGCGTCCCATCGAGGCAGTCGAGGCCCCTGACCAGGAGCGTCGACCCTTCGCGCGAGACGAAGGTCGCGAGCGCCGTGCCGATCGGGTTCGGGCGGACCGGCGAGCGCAGCGAAAACGTGCCGCGCGTCTCACCATCATTGGCCGGACTTTGGCGCACGAGATCACGCCGCGATTCATGCAACCAATAGAGAACCTCGATCCGCTCGAACGCCTCGATCCCGTCCAGCGCCGCGACCCAGGGTTCGGCGACTTCGATGCGGCAGATGGGGCCATCGCCTCGCCCCTGGCGCGGACAATCGAGGCGCGAGGTCCACGGCGTGCGAATAATTCCGATGAAGGCGAGCCCGGCGTCGAATGACTTGGGCGCTTCGACCGCGAGCTCGTTTCGCCGGACTTCGTTCAATCTCACCATGATCCCGACGCGCCCGTCGCTTCAGGCGGCCTCATAGCCGCGCGATTTGGTTTCCACCACCTTGCCGCTCTTGAGGCTCGACAGAAACTCGTCATGCGTCATCGGCTTCGAGAACATGGGATAGTTCTTCTCGACCGCAGCCCGCTGCTCTTCCTCGCTGACGGTCGCCGTGCAGTCCTTGAGCGTGATGACGTCGTAACCCTTCTCGTATCCGGTCCGCATCGTCGATTCCACGCAGCAATTGGTCAAAAATCCGCCGAGAGCGATGGTCGATATGCCCCGGCCGCGCAGGATGAAATCGAGATTGGTGGTGGCGAAGCCGTCCAGGCCCCGCTTGCCCTCGATGACGATATCGCCCGGCTCCGGCTTTAGCGCATCGACGATTTGCGCACCCCAGGTTCCCTGGCGAAATGACTTGCTGTCGACCACGCCCTTGAGGATGCCATAGGGAGTCGGGCTCAGCTCATGGTAGTCGTCGGTGAAGCTGATCGGCGCATAGACGATGGTCGCGCCGAGTTCGCGCGCCTTTTTGACGGTCGCGACCGTATTCGCCAGCATATTGGTCTTGTCCATCACCGGCTTCACCGCCTGATGCAGCGTGCCGCCCTCGGTGGTGAAATCGTTCTGATATTCGATGAGAACCACCGCAGTCGATTTCGGATCCATCGTCTCATTCCCAGTGATTTCGCGCTTTCGACAGGCCGTTCAGCAGCGCCGCCATATATGGACCAAGTGCGCGTGGAAGGCGAGCGCTTCGCTGAGCCCGCCGTTCTCCAGCGCGACCAAGCCAACCCAGGATATCCCTCCTAGCGCTAGGTCCGGCTCATCGGCGGCCCGACAATGTTTGATGATTAACGTCGTTGAGAACAAAAAGAGAATAATTTCTGGCAATAACGCGCGATGGAGGTTATGATACGGAAAATCAGAATCCACAACCATTTACGCTTTGAGGCTCGGATGACTCAAATCAATCGCGCGTTTTTCTTCACGCACGTGCGCCGAATGATGTTCTCGAACAACCTGGACCAATCCCAGGTCGACGGGATGAACGCAATTCTGGACGGATGGGAGGCGAAATATACGCCCGATGATGATCGGTGGCTCGCTTACGCCCTTGCGACGACGTACCACGAGACTGATCAGCACATGCAGCCGATCAACGAATACGGCAAAGGACGTGGAAGGCCATATGGCAAGGCTGATCCGAGCACAGGGCAGGTTTATTACGGCCGCGGCTTTGTGCAACTGACCTGGGAGCGCAATTACGAAACGATGTCGGATCTCCTGGGGATCGACTTCGTTCATCATCCCGACCTGGCGCTGGAGCTCGACAACGCGACAAAAATTTTGCTCATCGGCATGGTCAGGGGATTGTTCACCGGCAAGTCGCTAAGCGATTACTTCAGCAAAACAAACGAAGATTGGGTGAGCGCCCGCAAGATCATCAACGGCCTGGATAAAGCTCAGGCAATAGCGCTCTATGGGCACAATTTCTACTCGGCGATCAGCTACACGACCGGATGAGATTTTTTCGGTCGGCTGCGGCCCATGGCATCACCGGGTCTGCGGCCGATGGCATTGCTGGTGCGCCCCCTGCTGAGATCGCGAGGAGCGAAGCGACGCGGCGATCCAGGATCGTAAGGCGCCCCGCGACTCCTGGATTGCTGCGTTTCGCTCGCAATGACGATCGCATTTCGATCCGGGCCAAGAAGGTCAAGCCGCGGCTTCGCAGCGGCCGTCCCTACCCCGTCACCTCAAGCGCAAGACGTCCGCCGAGCGGCTGGCCGTATTCGCCGATCGCCTCGACCACCACCGGATAGGTTCCGGGCGCAAGGTCGCCGGGCAGACGCGCGGTCCAGATGTGCGAGCAATCCTCGGCCTTGACCCAGGCCTTCTTCGTCGCCTCATTGCGGGCGAACACCTCTTGCACGAACGGATCGGGCCGCGACAGGCGCGCCATCTCGATTGGCGCGCGATCGCCGATCACCATCTTGACCTTCGTCTTCTCGCCGCCGTCGAACACGTTGGCGATGAGGGTCGAAGCGCCAAGCGCGTCGCGTGGAACGGGTGAACCCAGGAGCCGCACCTGGCGGAAATCGCGGTCGGCGTCCTTGCTGATCCCATGGAAGCGGCTGTCGATCGAGAGCCGCATCTGGCGTCCATTCGGCTCCTTCGCGGGGATAAAACGCGTCGCATAGGTCAAGCCGTCGACCGACAGGATATGGAAGCCGTTCGGCGTGCCGTCGCGACTGTCGGCTGAGGCCACGCCGCGATGATCGTATGGCCCGCTCCACCACGAGCCAGAGAGCGCCGTCAGTATGTGATGATGGTGGGGCGCGGTGCCCTTCCAGCCGTCGGCGGCGTCGAAGTAGTGATGCTCGGTCGTGTGCGTGTGTCCCGCGAAACTGACGGTGTAGCGGCGCCCTTCAAACAGGGCGAAGAAGGCGTCCCGACCTTGCAGGTTCTGATAGGGCTCGTTGTCGAGAAACGTGTTGATCGGGATGTGCATCACCACGACGACAAGCCTGTCATCCGGCGTATGCGCAAGCACGTTGCGCACGAACTCGATTTGGCCCTCATCGAGCCTACCTTCGTACTTGCCCCCTCCCCCGGGCTTGTGCGGGTCGGGTCCAAGATAGTTGACGTCATCGAGCATGAGGAAAAGCGTCTGCGCGTAGAAGAATGCGTAATAGTTCGGGCCGAAGACGCGCTTGAAGGTCTCGCGGCTATATTTGCGGTCCGGGGCCTCGAGATTAAGATCGTGGTTGCCGCCGATATTCCACCACGGCAGCCCGATCGTGCCCATGATCGCGTTCGAACGCGGATAGAGCGAGAGATCGTCGAACATGACGTCGCCCGCGGTGAGGCCAAACCTGGCGTCGACGCCGGCCAGCGCCTGGATCAGATCTTCGCGGACGAAGTCGACTTCCGCGCCGGTCTCCGGCTGCGGATCGGTCACCAGCACCACGTTGAACGCCTTCGGCTCATCCTGGGGGCGCAACGGGAAATCGACCGACGCCGGCAAGGGCCCCGTGGGCGCCAAGCCTTCGAAGCGCAAGTCGAACTCGGGCGGCGAGCCCTTTGGCTGATGATGGCGATAGAAGCGCGGCAGATTGGTGAGCGACTCGATTGGCGGCATGAAGCCCGCAGGCTTGATGACGAAGATCGTCGCCTCATCCGGCAATGGCAGTGCGTAGCGGCCGTCGGGCCCAGTGACGGCAACATCGCGGCCATTCGAGACCAGCACGCCGGCGAGCCCCGGATTGGATGCGCTCGAAAGGCCCGAGCCGTCGCGGTCCTCGAACACGACGCCGGACACTTGGCCCGAGACTTGGGCCGCCCGCGCGTCTTGCGCCAGCGCTCCGGAAGCGTCGACCGCTACGAGCGCAAGACCGCCGGCCGCGCCAATCAGCACCTCGCGCCGGGTGACTCCATCGCCATGCTGCTCAGACATTTCTCGAACCTCCGATTCGCCTTCTCAGCAGAAATGGCCCTGGCATGACGGTGTCATGAAACGAATGAGCGATTCCCATCGCGAGCTTTAAAGCGGGACCGGACGGAAGGGAAACGGCCGTCGATCAAAGACAATTGAACCACGCGAAGCTGGCTCGGACTTAAGCGCCTCCTTACGCTGGCGTCGCCGCCGGCGTCGGCCCGCGAACCGGGTCAATGGCGCGATCCCAGGGAGGAATGAACGCGGCCAGTGCGAATCCCCGGGTTGTTGACTCTCAAGGTCAACCCTTGATCTGCGCGCGACGGCAGAGACCGGCAGCGCTTGACGGAATCGTCACTGCGAGGAGCGAAGCGACGAAGCAATCCAGGGATCCCCGCGCATCGCGCTTCATCCCTGGATCGCCGCGTCACGCTGGCGCGCTCCTGGCGATGATCCGCCCGAGCACAATAGAGCCTCGCAACGCGCCGCCTGGTCACGCGGCCTTGAGCAGGCCGAGCTGGGTGAGAGCAGCGACGCCGTCGTCGAGGCCAACCTCCTCCGCGATTCTGCCGTCAATCACCCTCAGCACCGTCGTGCCGGTGAAGCGCATTTTGCGGCCGGTCGCGGCGGGAAGGCTTCCGACCAGAAAGTCGTTGAAGGCAGGACCGGTGTGGGTTCCGCCGCCCTCCCACTGACCGACGACAGTGTCGCCTTCCGCGATCAGATCGGCCGTCCCCCAGAAGTTCAAGTCGGGAAATGCGGCGCGGAAGTCGGTCATGAACGCCTTGATGTCATCGCGGCCACGGCGAGGCGCATGGAGCGAATATTTCAACAGCATGTCCGGGGCGGCGATCTCGTCGACGACCGCGAGATTCAGGTCCTTGCCCCAGAATTCGGTGAACCAGCGGCCGACGATGGCCTTGTTGTCGTCTTGCTTGCTCATGGAAATGGATCCTCTCTGTTACGGAGGATCATCGAAGTCGCTCGATGACGCCCGAGCGAACGACTACGCATTACGCCGCTGCGGGACACTCCGCTTCTTGCGTTGGTATTGGAGGCGCGACGCGTAGGCTTACCCCCCCACCTGCCCGCGATGCCGCAAGAAAGCATCCGCCAGCACGCAAGCAACCATCGCTTCGCCGACCGGTACGGCGCGAATGCCGACGCACGGATCATGGCGCCCTTTGGTGACGATTTCCGTCTCCTCGGAGGCGCGGGTGATTGTGCGCCGAGGCGCAAGGATCGAAGACGTCGGCTTGACTGCGAAGCGCGCGACGACTGGTTGTCCGGTCGAGATGCCGCCGAGAACGCCGCCCGCGTGGTTGGACAGAAAGCGTGGCCGCCCATCATTGCTCTGGCGCATTTCGTCGGCGTTCTGCTCGCCGGAGAGTTCGGCCGCCGCGAAGCCGTCGCCGATCTCGACTCCCTTGACGGCGTTGATTCCCATCAGCGCCGCTGCGAGTTCGGCGTCGAGCTTGCCATAGATCGGCGCGCCCCACCCGGCCGGCACGCCGTCGGCGACGATCTCGAGGACCGCGCCGACCGAGGAGCCCGCCTTGCGCACGTCGTCGAGATAGTCGGCGAAACGCTCAGCCGCTTGGGCGTCGGGCGAGAAGAACGGGTTGCGCCCGACTTCGTCCCAATCCCAGCGGGTCCGATCGATCTTCAATTTGCCCATCTGCACCAGCGCGCCGCGGACGAGGACGCCGGGCGTCACCTTGCGGGCGATCGCGCCGGCTATGACGCGCGCCGCCGTTTCGCGCGCCGAAGAGCGGCCGCCGCCGCGATAGTCGCGGATGCCGTACTTCGCCTCATACGCGTAATCGGCGTGTCCGGGACGGTACTTGTCCTTGATGTCGCTATAGTCCTTCGAGCGCTGATCGACATTGTCGATGAACACGCCGATCGGCGTTCCGGTCGTCACCTGACGGCCCGTCGCTTCGTCGAACATCACGCCCGAGAGGATGCGGGCCTCGTCCGGTTCACGACGTTGCGTGGTGAAGCGCGAGGTTCCAGGCCGCCGCCGGTCGAGCTCGGCCTGGATGTCGGCAACCTCCAGGGGAATGCGCGGCGGACAGCCGTCGACAACGCACCCGATTCCGGGCCCGTGACTCTCGCCAAAGGTGGTGACGCGAAAGAGGTGTCCAAAAGTGTTATGGGACATGATGAACCTGATGGTTCATAAGGACGCCCCTCAACCGCGTCAAACACGTGGCGGCGCCCCATTCCCGCCACTCAATATTCATTGCCAATTCATCTCAAGGGGTGCATGTCGTCGCCCGCCAACGGCCAAGAGTCGAACAAAACGGAGAATGTAAAATGCTGAAGACATTGACCGCCATCGGGATCAGCGCTGCGATCGTGTTCGCGCCTCTCGCCGCGATCGCTCAGACCGACACGACGGCTCCGGCGGCCGGCGCGGCCCCGGCTGCCACTGACAGCATGGCGCCGGCGAAGCCCGCGAAGGCGCACAAGAAGCACATGGCCAAGAAGGCCAAGAAGCCGGCGGCGGATGACGCCACGCCAGCCGCTCCCGCCGAAGCGCCGAAGAGCTAAATCTCCCGACGGACGATTTACGCGGAATGAACCGTCCCATCCCATGGATGGGGCGGTTTTTTGTTCGCGGGGGACCGGTCGCTTTCGCCGCCCCGGCGCCCATGGCAAACTTGCGCGGTCTTAGAGGAGGCGCATGTGCCGAGCGCCGAGTTCTGGTACGAGTTCGCGAGCACCTATTCCTATCCGGCGGCGCTTCGCGTCGCCGCGCTCGCAGATGAGCGAGACGTGAGCCTTGTCTGGCGGCCGTTCCTGCTCGGGCCGATCTTCATGGCGCAGGGCTGGCGCGATTCGCCGTTTAACGTCTATCCGGCCAAGGGGCGCTACATGTGGCGCGACCTCGAGCGGACGTGCGGCGCCCTGGGCGTTCCGCTCAAGCGCCCCGAGCCTTTTCCACAGCCGAGTCTGCTCGCCGCGCGGGTGGCGCTCGCGCTTGAGGGCCCCGAGCGCTCCGATTTCTCGCGACGGGTCTTTGTCGCCGAATTTGGTCAAGGCTTGCCGATCGGCGACCGTGCGACGCTCGGCGCGTTGCTGGAAGAATGCGGCGTCGTGCCCATCGCGACATTTGAACGCGCCCAAGGCCACGCCATCAAGGCGCAGCTCAAGGCCGAGTGCGCTCGCGCGGCGGAGATCGGAATCTTCGGCGCGCCATGTCTCGTGACCGCAGACGGCGAGGTGTTCTGGGGCAACGACCGGCTCGAACAGGGGCTCGATTGGGCCGCGCGCGCCGGCGGCGCGGCGTGACGCAGCTCGTCTTTCGTCATGCGTTGGCGCGCGGTCATTTGGCCGCATAAAGTGATCGCGCCTTTTTCTGCGCCGAACGGCAGAAACGTTCGGAGCGCGCGCAACGGAGGGCAGCGTAATGACAGACCAGAAGAATGCCGCCAAGACCCTCGACCAGCGGATGCTGTCGTTCGTCGATCCGCTCGGCCGATTGCTCACCGACGGCTTCCACATTCTCGCGCTGTTCGCAATCGGGGCGGCTACGGTCTGGGCGGCCGCTGCGGCGTTCTACGCCATGGTCCAGAAAGGCAGCGCCACGATCGAGGATCTGCTGCTTCTGTTCATCTATCTCGAGATCGGCTCGATGGTCGGGATTTATTTTCGCACGAATCACATGCCGGTGCGGTTTCTTCTCTATGTCGGCATCACCGCGCTGACCCGTCACCTGATCGGCTTTGTCCAGCACGAGGAGGTCGCGGACGTTGGCGTGCTCATTCTGGCGAGCGCCATTCTCATCCTCGGGCTCGCGGTGTTCGTCATCCGATTCGCGTCGAACCGCTTCCCCGCCCCGACCGACGGAGAAATCGCGCGAGGCGAGGTCGGCCGCAGCGAGGTGCGCGACGAGTGAGGGCGGCGGTGCAGACTTCAACGGCCTCATCCTGAGGAGGCCGCGAAGCGGACGTCTCGAAGGAGGCTCCAGCCGACGCCGGCGTCGCGCAAATTCGCCCGTCCTTCGAGACGCGCCTTCGGCGCTCCTCAGGACGAGGCCGAAGCGTGCTTTGCCTTTTCGAACGCCTGCGCGCGGATCGCCGACAAGGTCGTCGTCGGCGTGATCGCGTCGGGATCGACTTTGACATGCAGGATCGAAGGCAGGCCGGAAGCGAGCGCGCGTTCGTACGCCGGCAGGAACTCGGCCGTCTCCTCCACCGTTTCACCGTGGCCGCCGAAGGCGCGCGCATACGTGGCGAAATCGGGATTATGCAGCGCGGTGGCGATGACACGCCCTGGATACATCCGCTCCTGATGCATGCGGATCGTGCCGTACATGCCGTTGTCGATCAGTACGACGATGATCGGCAGGCCGTATTGGACGGCGGTGGCGAATTCCTGCCCGTTCATGAGGAAGTCGCCGTCGCCGGCGAAGCAGACAACCGTCCGCTTGGGAAATAAGCGCTGCGCGCCGATCGCCGCCGGCAGGCCAAAGCCCATCGAGCCTGACGTCGGACCCAGTTGCTGCTCGACCGCGCGAAAGCGCAAGAAACGGCCTACCCAGATCGCAAAGTTTCCTGCGCCGTTGGTAAAGATTCCATCGGGCGACCGGCGCCGGATCGCGAACATGATCTCGCTCAACTGCACCCGACCCGGATTCGCCGGGGCTTGTTCGCTCCAGGCCAGATAATCCTCGCGCGCGACGCGCGTCTCAGCCGCCCAGCGGATCTTCGACGGCGGCTGAACGCCTTCCAGCGCGGCGCAGAACTCCGAAGTCGTAGCGACGATGCCGAGAATCGGATGGTAGTTGCGACCGATCTCCGTGGCGTCCGCGTGGACATGCACCAGCCGCTGCGTTGGAGCGGGAATGCCGAACAGCGTGTAGCTTTGCGACGCCGCCTCCGACATTCGCCCGCCAACCAGAAGAACAAGATCGGCGGCTTCGACGCGCGCTTTCAGCTTGGGATTGATGGAGAGGCCAACTTCGCCTGCGAAATTGTCATGCTCGCCGTCGAACGTGCTCGAGCGCCGAAACGAGCCTGTGACGGGCAAGTCGAAGCGTTCGGCGAAACGGGCGAAGGCGGCGCTCGCCCGCTTGGTCCATCCGGCGCCCCCGAGAATGGCGATCGGCCGCTCGGCCGCCCACAACATCTTCTGCAATTCGGCCATTTGCGTGAGGCCCGGCCAGATCGGAACCGGCTCGGCGCGCGGGGCGTCCGGCACGGCCGCGATTTCCGTCAGCATGTCCTCGGGCAGTGCGATCACCACCGGGCCCGGCCGGCCCTGCATGGCGATGTGGAACGCGCGCTGGACAATTTCCGGGATTTGCGCGGCGGACTCGATCTGCGTCGCGAGCTTCGTGGTCGAGGCGAACAAAGCCCGATAGTCCATCTCCTGGAAGGCGCCTCGCCCCATCATCGCCCGCTCGACCTGGCCTATGAACAGGATCATCGGCGCCGAATCGTGCTGGGCGATATGCAGCCCATGGGCGGCGTTGGTCGCGCCGGGGCCGCGGGTGACGAAGCAGATTCCCGGACGCCCGGTCAGCCGCCCTTCGGTTAGCGCCATCATCGCCGCGCCCGCCTCCTGCCGGCAGACGGTGAGTTCGATCGGCGCGTTGTTCATAGCGTCGAGCGCGGCAAGGTAGGATTCGCCGGGAACGCAATAGACCCGCTCGACCCCCTGCGCGACGAGCTGGTCGACGAGAATCTGTCCGCCCGATCGCAAAGTCGCACTCAACCCCGCTGCTCGCTTCCCATCACGTTTGCGGGCCCTGTTTGGCAGTTCACGCTGTTCTTTTCAATCGCAGGCTCCAAAAGGGCGTCGCCTTGCGCATGGGGCCAGTTCCAGCCATGCTTGTTGCATGTCGGCTCCCACAGAACGTCCCGCAGAGTCGAGCGCGTTGACGACGCTCAACGCGCGTTCGCGTGAGATCTTCCGCAACATCGTCGACTCCTATCTCTCCTCCGGCGAACCCGTCGGCTCCCGGCATTTGTCGCGCATGCTGCCGATGTCGCTATCGCCGGCCTCGGTGCGCAACGTGATGCAGGATCTCGAGGAGCTTGGGCTCATCTACGCCCCGCACGCCAGCGCCGGGCGCATGCCGACCCAGCAGGGTTTGAGGTTGTTCGTCGACGCGCTGCTCGAGTTTGGGGATCTGGGACGCGAGGAGCGCGCGCGCATCGATAACCAGGTGCGGGCGGCGGCTGAAGGGGGAGGGTTCGAAGGCGCGCTCGCCGAAACGACGACCCTCTTGTCGGAACTCACTCGCGGTGCAGGCGTGGTGCTGACCAGCAAGACCGACGCGCGGCTGAAGCACGTCGAATTCGTGCGTCTGGACGCCGCGCGCGCGCTAGCGATCATGGTCTCCGAGGACGGCTCGATCGAGAACCGCGTGGTCGCGACGCCTCCCGGAATGCCCGCGTCGGCGCTGGTCGAGGCCAGCAACTTCCTCAATGCCCGCATTCGCGGCCGAACCCTGGCCGAAGTGACGGCGGAAATCGAAGCGGCGCGCCGTGAGGCGCGGCAGGAGCTCGACGAGATCGCCGCCCGTCTGGTCGAAGCCGGCCTCGTCTCGTGGTCCGGCGCCGGCGGATCGGGCGACCAATTGATCGTTCGCGGGCAGGCCAACCTGCTCGGCGACGTCCATGCCGCGGATGACCTCGAGCGCATTCGCACGCTCTTCGCCGACCTCGAGACCAAGACCGACGTGATCGAGCTCCTGCATCGCGCTGAGACCGGCGAGGGTGTGAAGATCTTCATCGGCTCGGAGAACAAGCTGTTCTCGCTCTCCGGATCGTCGATGATCGCCGCGCCGCTCCGGGACAGCGACCATCGCATCGCCGGCGTGCTCGGCGTCATCGGGCCGACCCGGCTCAATTACGGCCGCATCGTGCCGATGGTCGAATATGCCGCGCAGGTGCTTGGCGAGCTCAAGCGCCCCCGTTAGGCCGAAGCCGTTTTCGCTGCCTGGAGAAACGCAATGTCAAACGCGTCAGACGCCGGGACATCCGCGCATAGCCTTGGCGAAGCTGTCGAGCGCTTGCGTGGAAAATGGGCGGCGATCACCGCCTTCGGCGTGCTCCTGGTCGTACTCGGCTTCGCCGCGCTCACCTTCTCCCTCATTGCGACGATCGTGACGGTGACGCTCAACGGCGTTCTGTTCCTGATCGCCGGCGGGGCCGAGATCGGCATCGGCATGCATGCGCGCGAGTGGGGACGGTTTTTCCTCTGGGTCGTCGGCGGCCTTGTCTATATCGCCGCCGGGGTCTTATGCATCGTCAATCCCATCCTCGGTTCCACCATCCTGACGCTTTTTCTCGGCGCCGGCCTCATCGCCGCCGGTGTGGTGCGGGCTTATCTCGCGACACAGCTGCCAGCCGACCATCCGCGCGCCCTCGTCTTTCTCGCCGCCGCCGTAACGATCCTGCTCGGTTTGATCATTGTGAGCCATTGGCCGCTCGACAGCGTTTATGTCCTCGGCGTTCTGCTCGGCGTCGACCTGCTGTTTCACGGCGTGGGATGGGCGAGCTTCGGCATCGGGTTGCAGGCGCGCGGCTGAGCGCGCTCGGGGTCCTTCGCTTGAGATTGGGGACGTGAGAATGACGAAGTGGGTCTATTCCTTCAGCGCCGAGAGCGCCGAAGGCCGGGGCGAAATGAAGAACCTCCTCGGCGGCAAAGGCGCGAACCTGCACGACATGGCTTCCCTCGGCCTACCCGTGCCGCCGGGCTTCACCATCACCACCGAAGTCTGCACCCACTTCTACGCCAACGGCAAAACCTATCCCGCCGAGCTTGGGCCGCAAGTCGATGCGGCGATGGGCGAGGTCAACCGCCATACCGGGCGGGTATTCGGCGACGCAGCCAATCCGCTCTTGGTCTCGGTGCGGTCGGGCGCGCGCGCCTCGATGCCCGGCATGATGGACACCGTCCTTAATCTTGGGTTGAACGATTCGTCGGTCGAAACTCTGGCGAAAACATCGAACGATGCGCGTTTCGCCTACGATTCCTATCGCCGCTTCATTCAGATGTACTCGAACGTCGTGCTCGACGTCGACGTCCACAATTTCGAGGACATTCTCGAACACTACAAGGACGGCAAGGGTTACGCGCTCGACACCGATCTTGAGGCTGAAGACTGGCGCGCCATCATCGACGATTACAAAGCAAGGGTGATCGAGGAGACCGGCAAGCCGTTCCCTCAGGCGCCGCGCGATCAGCTATGGGGCGCGATCGGCGCGGTGTTCTCATCCTGGATGAACCAGCGCGCCATCACCTACCGGCGTCTGAACGCCATTCCCGCCGACTGGGGCACCGCGGTCAATGTGCAGGCGATGGTGTTCGGCAATATGGGCGAGACCTCCGCGACCGGCGTCGCCTTCACCCGCAATCCCTCGACCGGGGCGAAGGAGCTCTACGGCGAATTTCTCGTCAACGCCCAGGGGGAGGACGTGGTCGCCGGCATCCGCACGCCCCAGAACATCACCGAGGAAGCGCGGAAGGCGGCCCATTCCGACCAGCCCTCGCTCGAATCGCTGATGCCCGAGGTGTTCGGCCAGTTCGTCGCCACCACCCAGCTTCTCGAGAAGCATTACCGCGACATGCAGGACCTCGAGTTCACGGTCGAGCGCGGGAAACTGTGGATGCTGCAGACCCGCAACGGCAAGCGCACGGCGAAGGCCGCGCTGCGCTGCGCGGTCGAAATGGCGAACGACGGCCTCATCTCGCGCGAGGACGCGGTGAGCCGGATCGAGCCGAGCGCGCTCGACCAGTTGCTGCACCCGATGCTCGACCCGAAAGGCAAACCGGCCGCGCTCGCGACCGGCCTGCCCGCTTCGCCCGGCGCGGCAAGCGGGGAGATCGTGTTTTCCGCCGATGAGGCGCAGGCTTTGCGTCAGGCTGGACGAAAATCGATCCTGGTCCGGGTCGAGACCTCGCCGGAGGACATTCACGGCATGCACGCCGCCGAGGGCGTCGTGACCACCCGCGGCGGCATGACCTCGCACGCCGCTGTGGTCGCGCGCGGCATGGGCAAGCCCTGCGTTTGCGGCGTCAGCGCGATCCGCATCGACTATGCCAAGCAGACGATGAGCGCGGGGGGAATGACGCTGAAGAAGGGCGACATCGTCACCATCGACGGCGGCTCGGGCGAAGTGATGGCCGGCGCCGCGCCGATGGTGAAGCCCGAGATGACCGGCGATTTCGCCACGCTCATGACCTGGGCGGATTCGGTCAGGCGCATGAAGGTGCGCGCCAACGCCGAAACCGCGGCTGACGCGCGCGCCGCCCGCTCGTTCGGCGCCGAAGGCATCGGCCTCTGCCGCACCGAGCACATGTTCTTCGATGGCGAGCGGATCGTGGCGGTGCGCCAAATGATCCTCGCCGACGACGAGCAGGGGCGCCGCGCCGCGCTCGCCAAGCTTCTGCCGATGCAGCGCAAGGACTTCGCCGAACTGTTCGAGATCATGAGCGGTCTGCCGGTCACCATCCGGCTGCTCGACCCGCCGCTGCATGAATTCCTGCCGCACACCGACGCGGAGATCGACGAGGTCGCCAAGGCGATGAACGTGAGCGCCGACAAATTGCGGGCGCGCGCGGCCGAGCTGCACGAATTCAATCCCATGCTCGGCTTCCGCGGCGTGCGCCTCGCCATCCGCTATCCCGAGATCGCCGAAATGCAGGCGCGCGCGATCTTCGAGGGCGCGGTCGAGGCCGGGCGAAAGACGGGCAAGCTGGTGACCGCGGAAATCATGATCCCGCTCACGATCGGGCGAGCGGAACTCGACCTGGTCAAGGCGATCATCGTCGCCATGGGCGACGCAGTCGCCGGGGAGACAGGCGTCAAAGTGCTTTATCAGGTCGGCACGATGATCGAGCTGCCGCGTGCGGCGCTGAGAGCTGGCGAAATCGCCGAGAGCGCCGAGTTCTTCTCGTTCGGCACCAACGACCTGACCCAGACCACGCTCGGCATGTCGCGCGACGACGCAGCGTCGTTCCTCGGCTTTTACACCGTCAAGGGCTTACTCAAGGCCGATCCGTTCGTGACGTTGGACACCGAAGGCGTCGGCGAACTCGTCACCATCGCCGCCGCGCGCGGCCGCGCGGTCCGGCCCGATCTCAAGCTCGGCGTCTGCGGCGAGCACGGCGGCGATCCCGCCTCGATCGCCTTCTGCGAACAGGCGGGTCTCGACTACGTCTCGTGCTCCCCCTTCCGCATACCCATCGCCCGCCTCGCCGCCGCCCAAGCGGCGCTGGGCAGGAAGGCGGCGAGCACGGCGTGAGGGCGCTTCGGTAGACCCAAGGCCAATCAGCCGCTGATCAACTCCCCAAAGGGCTCCCACATTTCGCCGTTGAACCGGGCGAGCTGCAGCTGCCGGATCAAGAAATAATTGTCGGGCGCAGTGTTGATCTTGATCCCCGGCGACAGCATCGGCAGCTCGAGATCCTTGATGGCGAGCGCCTGGCGCAGAATGTTTTCCCGCGACAGATCGTCGCCGCATTGCTCGAGAACGTGAACCATCGTTGCAGCGGTCGTGAACCCATAGACCGCCGTCCCCTCGCGAACGTCGGCCGGACTCATGTATTTCGTGGCGAAAGCCGCCCATTCCTTGAACCCGGGATCGTCCTGCCAGGTTGGGACAGTCGGATCCTTGAGGTATCCGGCGGTGATCAATCCCTTCGACTTCTCGAGACCCGCGGGCTTCAACGTTCCGGCGATCGAAGCCGCGCCGAAAAACAGATAGCGTTCCGGCGTCCAGCCGAGGTCATAGACCTTGCGGATGGCTTGCGCGGCAGGTTTCGAGGTTGCCGCGATAATGAGCGCATCGACGCCGGCGCCCTGCAGCGTGACAACCTGCGAATCGACTGTTGGCTCCGCGACCTCGTAAGAAACCTCCTTGACGAGCATTCCGGCGTGCTGGTCGCCAAGCGCGTCGCGCACGCCCGCGAGGAAGGTCTTGCCCAACTGATCGTTCTGGTAGAGGACGCCGATCTTCGCATCGGCCTTCGTGGCGAGGATGTGCTTGGTGTAAATGCGCCCCTCGGTGCTGGTGGCCGGGTTGAAGCCGATCGTCCAGGGGAAATGGTCGGGATCATCGATCTGGTCGGCGCCGGCGGAGACAAACAGCTGCGGCGCCTTGTTCGCGTTGAGATAAGTTCGGACTGCCAGATTGGTGAAACCGCCAAAACTTTGAAAGGTGAAGGCGACGCCCTCCTGTTCGATGAGTCGTCGGGTCTGCTCGACGGTCTTGGCCGGGCTGTAGCCATCATCGAGGCTGATGAGGTTGAGCTTGCGGCCGTTGACCCCGCCCTTCTCGTTGATCATCTTAAAATAGGCGGCCTCGGCTCTGGCGATCGCGCCGTAGCCCGAAGCGGGTCCGCTGTAGGGAAAGGTCTGGCCAATCTTGATCTCGGTATCCGTGACGCCGGGCGCGTTAGCGGCCCAGGCGTTGCGAACGGGAGAAGCTGCCGCAACGGCGGCGGCTGCGCACGATTGCAGGAACAAGCGACGCGAAACCATGGCTTTCCTCCCTCATTTTGCTCTTGTCGACCGAGCTTCTTCAAGTCAAAGCCCTGCGAGGCTAGGATGTGTCCTCTCTAACGCGTTCTTGCCAGACGGAACCGTCGAGGACGATCTTCGCTCGATCACCAACCGGGCTACAAAACTCTCGACCGATCGTCGTCATGTTGAGCGGCTTATCTTTGTAGGTAAAGGCCGTATGCGGGCGACTACGCAAGCGCCTCGCATCCGCGAGAGG
>JGI12659J15293_10000035_pt1 | contig 37426 bp, 25 predicted proteins | sample JacPinW_OM2H0_O1_FD_15293 | JGI IMG/M metagenome (IMG submission 15293) | reverse complement strand
GTTGTAGACCATTTCGTTCCAGGAGATCGGGCCGTAAAGAGGTGCCAAACCGGTCGCGCACTGAAAAAGGAAGCCGATGTTCCAGATGGCGAGGATTGCGACGATGACCGCGGCGCGGACGAAACCCGAGTGAGGCTCGCGCCAGATGCCGGCGAATAATTTCAGCGCGTTCGCGAGTCCAGCAACGAAGATCGGCGTGAATGAAATAAAGAAGCGATTGCCGAACGATGCGACGCCGTCCCAGTAAACGTGGGAGGCCACGACATACGTGAAGACTGCAAACACGGCGAGTGAATATCGCACGAGATCTCCCATCCTGTTCCAACCCGCAATCAAGCCGGCAATGGCGGGGATGATAATGGGCGTCCAGACTAGCAAACCGTGATCGGAAGAAAATAAAACGCCCAGCAGATGCGGCGACGACCAATGCCATTGGGAGACGTTCGTGTAACCGCTGCGGAACGGGCTGCCGAAGATGATGAGTTTCGTCGCGAGAGTTGGCGCCAATCCCAAAGCGCAAGCCGCTGCGAAGACTAAGTTCGCGGGCATGAGCGTGGCAAAACGATTTCGATCTTCGCTCGAACCATGCAACATGCGCCAAGCGCTCGCGCAAGTTTCAAGAAAAGGAAGAAGTAGGAACAGCGCGTTCACGTAATAAATATTGATCATCAGCGCCGCCGCGAGACCGAGCAGCGACCAGCGCCGAAGCGTCAATTGGCCGCGAGTGCCGTCCCAATACCAAACGAAAAGTCCGACTGCGAAAGCGGATTGAACGTGGGACCACGAGGGGAACACGTACAGATATGCCGGAAACGAACTGGCAAGCCAAACTCCGATCGTCGCGAGCATCGCCCATTCGCTTTCGACGTACCGGCAAGCGAGGCGAAACGCGAAAATCAGCGCGAAGAAGGCGTACACGGCAGTGCCAATTGCCATGGCGTAGATGTACGGTCTTGAGAAACCGTCCGCGGCGATGTGTGCGCCCATTGCGTTCGCCGCGAGAACAGCGAGGTGCGCGACGATTAGGAACGGCGCCCAGAGCAAGGCTGGACCGATCGCGTAAAAATTTCCAAGGTGGCCAGTGCGCGTGTATCCGAGAAAACCTTTGCTATTGGTTCCGTTTGGCGTGCCAACCTGAATCGCGGGGTAGCCGACGCGCCAATCTTTTTCGAAATGAAACGAATGCTCGATTAACGGCGCGCGAATCAGGGCGTAGTAGCCGACGCCGTCACCGCGCACTGACGGAGTCATGAAAATCAGCGAGAGAAAGAAGGCGAGGCCGAGCCACCTTTCGGCCTTGATCATCGGCGCTCTTCCGACGCGCCTCGTTCGCGTGACGGCCTAGTGCGGCGCTGATCGCGTTTCTTCAAGCGCTGAATGAAGCGGATGGGCGTGCCGATGAAATGAAATCGTTCGCGCAGCTGATTTTCGAGGAACCGCTGAAAACTAAAATGCAGCGGGCGCAGCTGATTGGTGAAGAGAATGAATGTCGGCGGCGACGTGGCGGCCTGGGTAATGTAGTAAATTTTGATTTTGCGGCTTGCAGGCGATGTTCCGCGATCGAGATCCACTTCGGCGAGCCAGCGGTTCAATTCACCGGTTGAGACGCGGCGGCGGCGCGCTTCCGCAATTTGATCGATCAACGGGTATAGCTTCTGCGCGCGATCGCCTGTGAGCGCGGAGATAAACACGACGGGCGCGTAACTGAGAAATTTCAATTTTGCGCGCACAATTTCTTCGTAATTCTTGGCGAGGGTGGCAGGATCGACGCCGCTGGCGCGCTTTCTGCCGTCTTTCCGTTCGCGCTTGGCAGGAGTCGCGGCTTTTTTGCGCGCCATTTCGAGCGCGAGATCAAACTTGTTCATCACGATGATCACGGAGCGGCCTGACTGCTCGGCGTAGCCAGCGATCGTCGCGTCATGTGACGTGACGCCCATGGACGCATCCACGACCAGCAACGCGACATCCGCGCGCTCCAGATGCCGCTTGGCCATGATGACGCTCAATTTTTCCGCAACGAGGGTCGTCTTACCTTTCCGGCGGATTCCGGCGGTGTCGAGGAAGCGATAAAGGCGGCCTTCGCGTTCGGCGACGGTGTCAACGGCGTCGCGCGTGGTTCCCGGCTCCGGCGAAACAATGGCGCGCTCTTCACCTACGAGGCGATTCAAGAGAGTCGATTTTCCGACGTTAGGGCGGCCGATGATTGCCACGTTTATTTCCGGCGGCGCCTCTGCCGCTTCACCTTTTGCGAAGGAAGCCGTGATCACGTCAAGAAGATCATCGAGGCCGAAACCATGCTCGGCTGAAATCGGATAGACCTCATCGCTCAGCTCGTAGAACGGCGCGGCGAGTGAGGCGTGTTGCGGCGTGTCCACTTTATTCGCGGCGATGATCGGCGGCTTGCCGGCGCGGCGCAACAATTGCGCGAGCTCAATATCGAGAGGTACGAGTCCTGCTCGCGCATCGACGATTTGCACGACGCATGCTGCGTTTTCAATCGCGACCTTCGCTTGCCGCAATATCTCGCGGGGGATGCCGGCCTTGTCATCGGGGACGATCCCGCCCGTGTCCACGAGTTCGAAAGGCTTGCCGTCCCACGTCGCGGTGCCGTAGATGCGGTCGCGGGTGATGCCGGGCTCGTCGGTGACGATCGAGCGGCGCGTGCCCGTGAGGCGATTGAAGAGCGTGGATTTCCCCACGTTCGGGCGACCGACGATCACGATGGATGGAAGCTTTTCAGTCATTTTCGTGACAGCGAATTTCGGGGCGCGTCTACCCTAACAGGGTTGGCGCGCAAATGCGAATCGCGCCGGTTGGGCGCGACCGCTAGCCAGACAGCAACTCGCCTCCTCTCCGGATATTGAAGTGGGCGCGGACGGCACTGTAAAGACTGCAGTCACCATCAAGCAGGTTACGCCCGGGGCTGGAAAGCACTCACTTTTCCCGGAAGGCGGGACCGCGCTTGTCACCTGGCTGCCGTATATCAGGAACGCGCAGACAAGCACTCGGAAATGATCGAGCGAATTCAAAAGAAGGGTGATGCGACCCACGGCTAAGAGGGTCGGGCTAAAGCGTGCTTTCTCCCTTGGCTTGTTACGTCTGCCTCTTAGTGCCGCGCGTGTTCGCGATTCACATCATCAACGGCTCGATACCAATCAACTTCAGGCGATCCAAAGGGGCGACCGCGCTGTCCCCAATATTGATACGCCAACATGGCGATTCGTTTTTCTTTCATGACATCGTGAGGTTGGTCAGACTGTACTCTCAGTTGCATCAGAGCTCCTCTTTGCGCTTCTCCACTTCAGTGCACGCTCTATAAATACAGATGAGGGCATCCTTTCTAGGGATTATTGGCGAGAACGGCGTTGGTCACCAAGATGTTCGCTGCTTTGATGTCGCGGTGAACGACGCCTTCGGCGTGGGCGACTTAATTCCGATATGCGCGTTTGTCGGGAGTTGAGAAGCAGTCCGCTGAATTCAAAGGCTCTCGCCTGGAACAATTGCTGATTGTGCGCAAAAAAGCACAGACGGGCTTCGCCAACGCTGTCCATCATGACAGCGAAGGGCGATGGATTATCGCGTTTCAGGCGGTAGAAACTCCGAAGACCGCAGGAGCTGCAATTTGAGCAATTCAATAAAGATCGACGCTAAAGGGAGGTTACGAATTCCTGCGAATTCTATCTCTGCACTGGGCGGGTGCACCCAGTTCTTCATTACGAGCGAAGATGGAAAGTCCGCGCATGTCTATCCCCTGAAGACATGGAACGAAGTTGAGAAGCAGCTTGCCAGTACGGCTCTGCACAACGGGAACACCCAGAAACTTCTTATCCGGGCGAAGTATTTCGGCCAGATCGTCACCATGGACAAGCATGGAAGAGTGTTGATCCCTGTTGTTCTGAGGGAAACTGCGCACATTAAAGGTGAGGTCGATGTGCTTGGTTACCCTAAATATCTGGACGTTTGGAATCACACCTCACTTCTCAAGAGCATGAAGCGCAATTCAGTTACCGCGCGAGACGGGCGCACTGAACAAGATATTTAGCAACGAAATGGAGCCGCCGATAGCAATACACTCAAAACTTTCCTTTCATCCAAGGCCAAACGCTCAATTGCGTTGGGCCAGAGGAGCGTAAATGGAATATCTTCGGTTCCCCGCCTGGCAATCATTTTGCATCGATGCCGTGAAAGAATTTGATCCGCCAAAATTCCTTGCGCTTATTGAACGCGCAGAAGCAGCAGTATTGCAACGTTCCATGGGGTTAGAAAAACTCCCGGACGCTAGGGATAATGATGAGCGGTTAGCAATAGTTGACGCCTTAAAATCCTTGCGGTTTCTAAAAACGTCAGTGCGAGAGCAAGGTACTTTACCGAAGATGAAAAAGAACCGCACTAGAAACTCCCGCGTCTCGTCTTCGTCCAATCCCGTTCTTCTCTGACGGAGTTCGACTTCGAAGATATTCAATTTCTACTCGGTCAATTAGGTCAATAAACCAACCGAAGAGCGCGTATATCACGACAATAGTGAATGCGCTTCGGGCCGCGATATACGAACAGGTGACAGGGTGATCGGCACCGGCAGCTATAGGCACTGTGATGACTACACGACGGACCAATTTGAAAAGTAGCTCTCTTTCCTCCTTGTGAAAACCGTTCTCAACAGCTTTTATCTAAATTTTATGTCGACTGTGCAATTACTGCGGAAGCGGGCCGACGCTATGCCTGAAGCTGTCAGCTAAGCGCCAAGACTGCGGAGCGCAAGCGCTGGGTTACGATGCTGAAGGTGGGATCGAGAACTAAGCGAGGGCCTTACTTAAGAAGTCGCTTTATTTCTAGCATGCGTGTCAAGCTGTCTAATCTGTCTAGCAAGGCCAGTCGCAAACCTAATGACGGTGCTACAATTACGCAGATCAACCGAATATGACCGCGTACAAGCTGGCCGTGTTGCAGTTGCGCGAGATTAACTCCTGCAACGTCGTCTGCCATTCCTGCCAAACCGAGGTATCAGTCACGCTGGACGTAATCACTCCCGTTCCAGAGTCTTGTCCCTCATGCCACCGGCAATACGAACCAGAAATCTCGCAAACAATAGTGCGCTCGAGACTATCTCGCATGGACGCCCAGAAAGCTAAATCCCGCATCGAATTCCGCATCAAAGAACCAAACTCAGACAGCAAGCCAATAGCCTAATCCCCAGTTTAATTTCTGTATTCTAGGCCAAATGACACCACTTACCGCCTATCGCTGCCGAGGTGTATGCGCGGGGCAATTTATTTGGTACCTAGGCAGTTTTGTCGGGATTTCTTCTCGGCGGATGATTTGACGTTTTCGCATGGAAAGACGGTAAGTACCTTTTCGTCGAGGCAAAGCGCCGCTTTTGCTCGCCCCGTACGCTGCAACAGTGCAGAGGAATTCTGTATGCTCGCCATCGATGTGGAGATGTGCACCAAAGGCCATGCTCGATTATCTCAAGGAAACCAGGCACCGGTTCTTTTGTGCAAATTACCCCAACGCCGTAATGACGAGATTCGCAGAGACAGTGCAATTCTGAATATTTCCCGTGTGGCGAGACGGGAATTTAGTTTGTTTGACAGTTCCCCGAATAACAGTTTTCGTGCCACCATCGACCGTGCGCCATCCGCCAAACGACATCACCGTTCCGGAAGCGGGCAGAATTTCCCTTTCGAAAAATTCTCCGACTCGATTGCAAACGTGCGATTGAACCGCGCGCGGTAGTTCTCCCATGCGATGGCATTCGTCAGTTCCACCAGTTCCCGCTCTGAAAATTCGCCCCGCAGCACAGCGAACAGTTCATCCGGCACTTCCGCCGGCGTGCGTGTCAGCGCCACCGTCAGCCGCAGCGCTCGCTTTTCCCGTTCGTTGAAATGTGTGCTGCGCTCGAATTCCGCCAGGTCCAACAACTGCTCCTCGGTGATCCCTGCCTTTCTGCCCACGGCAGAATGAATATCGATTCAAAGCGGGCACCCGACCATGGCCGCCACCTTCAACTGCGCCAGTTCCTTCAGCTTCCGCGGCACCAGGCCTTCCGACGCCGTGTGCGCGTCCATGCGCACCGCCAATCCCAGCAGCTTCGGATCGAGCGCGCGCACCCGCATGGCCAGATGGATCCGTCCCCGCCTCTGCTTCACCAGCCAATAAATGATGCGCGTCCGCAGCCCCGCCTGTTGATCCAAAACGCCTGTCGTCCGGCCCATCTCTTCCACTCCCTCCGCGCTGCTCACATCTGGTTCCCCTGTAGAGCTATTGCTCAAGATTCCCGATTTGGCTTACTCTCTGGCGCATCGTACATCTGTCCTGCGTTCGAGGCCACCCGCGAGTGATGTAGAAAAAAAGAACCAGGGATTGTCTCCGGCTAATCGTTACTTTGCGGTGTAGCTCCAAGTTAAGAGCGTTAAAATGCCTATCCGGCCATACTAGCAGTGGCAAGGAATTGGGATGTGCAAAAAAGGGGGCGCAGGATGTCGACAAGCGTTTCGTCGATTGGGGTAACAAAGTGTCCGACTATAATTCTGGGAGCTGTAAGCGTGTTTGCGGCTCTGCTATTCACGGTTGGTTCTTCGGCACAGAACCAGTCGACTCCGCCATCCACCGGTAATCAAGTCATGGGACAGGTCAATTTTCAAGGGAATACAAAGGCCGAAAAAACGGCAGGTGTACGGGTTGACGGCCAATACCTTGGATACGTAGAGGAACTCAGGGGCGACAAGAAAGTCTTGCTCTTGCCAGGGGAGCATAATATCTCCGTGCGGCAGGCGGGATATCTCGAGTTCACGCAAAAGATTGTAACCGAGCCCGGCAAACAGACGGACTTGTCAATAACGCTGGCGAGGGATCCGAAGGTTCAGTTCTCTGGGTCACCCGCTCAAATTAAACTGAACGTTACCCCGGAACAGTCAATCAGTTTAGGGGAGTCGGACGAGCCATGCTGGTGGCGCCGGGGAATCATCACATTAAGATCGATGTGGCCGGGTACAGGCCATTCGAGACAGACGTGACCCTACTAGCGAGGCAAAAGATCACCATAAAAGCGGATCTGGTTGAGGGCAGCATCTTGCAAGCTGACCCCGCTATCAAGAAAAACTGACTGAACATCGCATGGGCGCACGCTCTTCCAAATGCACGAGAGGACCGTTATGCCTCCCGAACTGGTGACAGTCGATGGCGAAGTTGTAGCAGTTCGCTTGGCAGGGCAAGAGTTTCCCTACGATTCTGAGAGCAGCGAGTCAATCATCCCGAAAAAAGTGCTGACAGGATATCGTCTATCCGAGATTCCGCCCGATTTGATAAATCAAGCCCGCGAAGTCAATGCTCGATGGACATGTCGAAATTGAAAACGACATCGGGCTGTCTTGCTTTGCAGGTGGCTCGGCCTCGGCTTACGTTGAAGTAATGCAAAGGCGAAAGTATTGGGACGGTGAGGTCGGACTTTCGCCATTTATAGAAGCGTTCCGCCAGGCTATCCGCGAGTGGGATAACGCGGAAGAAACTGACTTTCAGGACGACGGGGACTTCATCTTTCTCCACTACGAAATTACAATTCCCGAAGACTCGGAAATTCAAAACGCAATCAGCCGCATGGAGGAGGTAATAAACGAAATCGAGGAACGAACAGAGCAACTGGTTCGCAGAAGGCTAGACCCGCTGCTTGGCATATACGACCGGGGAAGTTTCGACTCTGACTTGGCCCACGCTCTGCGGCACTCGAGGGCTGGAGTGGGCCTCGTCCTTGGCGACATCGACCGCTTTAAGAAAATAAACGACGAGAGAGGTCATCAGCAAGGGGATGCGGTGTTAAGTGCGATCGCAAAAGCATTCGCCGCTCAGTCGGCAAGAATCGGGGCTGCAGCTTACCGTTATGGGGGCGAAGAATTGGCCGCCATTCGCACGAGTGTCAACCGTGACGGCTTACTGGCTTTCGCTGAGTCGGTGCGACACGAGGTCGAGAAGCTGACCTTTGAAAATGTTCCTCAGCTTCGAGTGACAATCAGTCTTGGCGTTGCGTTGGCTCCTCGAGACGGTAACAATCCCGAACAGCTACTTAAAAAGGCAGAGTCCGAACTCTACATCGCGCAGCATAACAGACTCAGTCGCGCGAAAAGTGCCAACTAGAGTTTTCTAGCCCGCGCCGTAAGAAGGCCCTCTCTGTCAGCGGTGGGTCAGGGAGGGTGCGCGCCGACAGAGCGAGCCTGGGCGAGTTGGAAGCGGTGTCCCGGCTCCTCTCGAAGCCGTCGTCCCCGAACGCAGCCCCCAACTCGCGCTTTTATCCTAGAGTTCGAACCTGCTCACGGGGAAGTCTCATTCTTGGGGGTACCGAGGGTATAGTACCCCTTCAAGCTAGTCCGGGCGGTGGTTCCTTTCCCCACTTCCGGTCCCGTTTGTGATATCTAGAATCAGGTTGAACGATCACTCGCCGAGTAGGACATGCAGTTCTTAAATCAGTTTTGACACTGGCTCCGCTTTCAAGAGGACCGCATCGATTTGAACGGTTCGTAGTTGATGTTCCGCGGGTCCAAGTTCAGTCGCTGCCGCCACGATATATGGAGTTTCCGTTGTTGTGGCATTCGGAAAAACGTAGGGGCCAAAGATCTGAGCACGCCTGTCAAGACAAACTGAGGTTCTTCAGCGACGCGCGAGCCACTCCGCCGCTGATATTCGGTTTGATAAATAATTCGAGCATAGTGACGTTTGAAAGTTCGACTTGGTACTCTTCGACTTCGCGTATCGTCTCAGGTGGACTGAAATTCCACTGCTGGCGAACAATCTCTCTGAGTGAGCTACCGCCATCCGGAGACCACCGCAAAACGAACTCTTGCATGCGCTCAGTTTCGGTTTCCTCAAAAACAAGGAATATGCACCTGAGCCTTTGCGGGTGATCGAAGACAAGCCGAATCGTTTGGCTCCCCGCCGCTGCCGCGCGCCAGCCTGGCGCATCTCCCGAGACGAATGCCGACTCGACCGGAAAGTCCTTGTCTTCCGACGTGACCTCGACCACGGCCATACGCTCTACATCTAACCAACGTTCTCCACGAGTCCGAATGCTCTCCGCAATCGGGGTGATAAGTCGCTTTCGCATACATCCAGTCTACTCCTGGTCAGAAGTTTCACTCTCTATTCGACGTTAGCCGCTTTTATGGTGCAATGGTCCACGGTGCACGAGCGCGTGCGGAAATTCAGGCAGCGCGGCGAAATTTTCCTTCGACATGCCAACGAGTTCGCCATGATCGAGAACACCCATAAGCTCGAAGGGTTGAGCGCTGAAATGCGCGGAGGAGGTACGAATGCTCAACTCGAGGTCAGTCGCCGTGATGGAAAGCCGGTTTTCCTTCGCTTCAAAAAGGCAATGCCGATTCGTTGTCAAGAGCCGGGACCATACTTTCGAGAAAGCATTAAGGCGGCCCCGCAGGGGCATTTGTCAGATTATCCAACTACACAGCCAAGTAACCAGCCAGCAGGCGAATCACTCAGCCCCGAGATAGTTTCCGAGTGTCCGACGATACCCCCGAAGCGCATCGAGTGCGGGGAGTCGCGGGCAAGATGCCCGCGCCACGAAATGCTGGATCCCGGCCGTCACTCGTCAGTGACAGGAGCCCGCGAGATCGAAGCCTGCGCCAAGCAGGACCGGGGGATCGCGGATGGCCGGGGCGTGTGCGGCTTATTTTATCAGCTACCAACATCGTGCTTCATGTATAGCAGCGTGTTGGGAGGCGCGCAAGAGAGGAGGTCTGTGGATAGGGAGATGGAAAAGGGAAAAGCGGGAGCACGGAATTGGAATTTCAAGTGTGCTGATATCGGAGGAAAAACGCCGGCAAGATTCCGGCGCTACGATGGCAAGCTCGGCCTGCTCTAATCAGCGCGCAATACGGGGACGCTGCTCCTTGCGAATCCATACGTCGCAGCTCAGTTGCTCGAATCAGAAGTGAAACATCGCACGGGCGGCGAGGCGTTAGAGAGAAGCGCCACGTCTGCATAATTCGCTTTACTCAGCGTGTTAACTGCGGTTAACATCTCACCTGAACGCCGATAGATATTCATGCGCAACAGAAGAGTTCAATTGCAGTTATTCTGCAAGTGTCACCGATTGGTGCTTGCGAGCTTGTTCGCGATTGTTTTTGCGGCGCAAGTTTTTGCGCAGGGCGAAACGACTAGCGCGATTAGCGGGGTGGTGAGCGATCCTACGGGCGCGAGCGTGCCGGGGATTACGGTGACGGTCACTAATCGCGAGACTGGCCTGCAGCGGGCGGCAAAGACTGATGACGAAGGGCGCTACAATTTTCCTCAACTTCAGCCGGGCAATTATTCCGTTACGGTTCAGGCGGAGGGGTTCGAGCCGCAACAACTCGACGACGTATCGGCGGGACTGGGTCAAAGACAGACTGTCAATTTCACGCTGAAGCTGGCGCAATCGAAGCTCACCGTCGAAGTGACCGGCGAAGCGCCGCTCATCAATCCCGAAAACGCCAACACATCCACGACGCTAAACTCGCACGCTCTCGAAAATTTGCCCAATCCGGGCGGCGATCTGACTTATCCCCTGCAATTCGCTGCGGGCGCCCTGATGAACACAGCCGGCAGCGGCAACGATTTTGTCGGCAGCTCGAACGGCTACGGCAACGTGGAATTCAACGGCCTGCCCGCACTATCGAACGGCTACATCGTGGATGGGCTCGAGACCAACGATCCGCTGACAAACCTGAACAGCGGCCTCTCGACCAATCTTGTTCTGGGTATCAATTCGATTTCCGAAGTCACGGTCAACACGCTTTCCTACTCGGCCGATCAGGGCCGCTACGGCGCGTCGCAAATCAATTACGTGACCAAGTCAGGCTCGAACCAGTTCCACGGAAACCTCTACGAAATGTGGAACGGCTCGCTTTTGAATGCCGCGGATTACTTTACGAACGCAACGCCGGGGAATCACAAACCGCGATCGACAGTGAATCATTTCGGCGGCAGCGTGGGCGGGCCGATCGTACACAACAAGCTGTTCTTTTTTTTCGACAGCGAATGGGTGCGCATCGCATTGCCGATCGTTACGCCGACGACGGTGCCGAGCGCGGCGTTTCAGCAATATGTTCTAGAGCAACTTCCAATCGGCGGAACGGATTCCGTCACGGGATCAACGTATCCGGCTGCTCCGCAACTCGTTCCGTTTTATCAGCGAATGTTTTCCCTTTACGAAAATACAAGCGGAACGGCACTCGCGGTGCTCGGCTGCCCTTTCAACGCCGATGGAGGCGCCGCCACGGGCAGCCCGCCGAATGGCAATGGATGCGCGAACCGGCAGAGCGTCTCGCACTCGAGCGATGACCACGAGCAAGTGCAAACTGCACGGCTCGACTACAACATCAATTCGAAGAACATGGCATGGGTTCGCTTGCAGGCCGATACCGGCGTGCAGGCGGCTTACACCGATCCGATCAATTCCCTGTTCGATTCGGTTTCACCGCAGCCGCTTTACTCGGTCGCCGCAGGCTATACGCGTGTGGTGTCACAGAACCTGGTGAACTATTTCAATCCGGGATTCTCATGGTACGAAAGCCTGTTTGCACCAACCGATTTCGAGAAGACGCTGGCGGCATTTCCGATCGTGCTGCAAGGACTTGGCGCGAATGCCCCGTTTACGACGGTCGGGGGTCTCGACAACACATGGCTGCAAGGCAGGCGGGCGTCGCGCATCTTCATCAACGACAATTTGGCGTGGAGCCATGGCGCTCATGAATTTCGATTCGGAACGAACACGCGAGTCTTCCGGCTCAACGACTACGATTTCGGAGAGGGTAACGTGCCGACGGTGGTTTACACCACGCTGCCGCAATTCGTTTACGGCGTAGCTTCGACGGCAACGAAGACTTTTCCTCAGACCGCAAACGAGCCGTTTCGATTCCTCAATCTGGACTTATATGCGCAAGACACCTGGAAACTGACGCCGAAGCTGACGTGGACGATCGGCTTGCGCGACACATTCAATTCCAATCCGCTGGAACCGCATGACGAAATTGCGCGTCTTGGCGGCGCGTTCGATTCGATCCCACACGACGCGAATCAACCGCTGAACGCCGCGATACAAACCAATCTCAAACATTTGTTTTCGGCCGCGCCCATCGCAATTCTTCAGCCGCGGACGGCGCTGGCATGGCAGCTCAAGCCGAAATCCGTGGTTCGCGCAGGATTTGGGATTTTCAGCGATTTGCTGCCCGGCAGCATCGCGGATGTGGTTGGAGTGAATCCGCCTTATGTGCGGACATTTCAAGGTGGCCTGCTTGGCACCGTTGGAGGACTCGCGATTGCGCCGGGCGTCGCGAACAGCGCTGTTGATGCGACTACGGCGGCCAATCAAGCGTTTGGCTTGGGGTTCGCGGAAGGCCAGTTGTCGTGTTCGTCGCCGCAGGCGAATCCTGCGGCCTGCCTACCGCGCGTAGCGATGACGGCAGTCCCGAGCGGGACGCTGCACGCACCATATTTCATGGAGTGGAGCCTCGGAATCGAAGAACAACTTGGCTCTAGCGGAAGCGTGCGCGGCCAATACGTCGGGACGCGAGCCGTCAACCAGCCATATATTACGCAAGTGAATGGGTACCAGACGGTGTGCCAGGGCTGCTTCGCGCCATATCCCTTCGAGCAACCGACGGACTCGCGATTCGGCGGAGTGACGCAGTTCGTGACGGGCGCAAACAGCCACTACAGCGGCCTGCAACTCACGGCGATGAAGCGGCTGGGCCACGGGCTGCAAGGGCAGATCAATTACACGCTCAGCCGTTGTATGGACGAAGTTTCGAACGGCGGATTCCTGCAATTTTCCGCGGGAGGAATTATTACGCCGCTCCCGGAGGACCTGGCGCGCGATTACGGACCTTGCGATTACGACATTCGCCACAATCTCGATCTGGAGTACACCTATCAATTGCCGATTCGAACGCGTAGCCGCTGGCTGGGATATGCAGTGAATGATTGGCAGATATCGGGCACGGGAGTCTGGCACAGCGGCATTCCGTTTTCGGTGCTGAGTACGGCGTATTCTGCGAATGGGAACGGGATCGTGCAGGGCGGAGGGCCGCAATTTGCGAGCGGCGTTGCCGGAGTGTCGCGGTACGACCACAATTCGATCTCGGGCGTGACGCAAACAGGAACGGTGCAATGGCTTAACCCGGACGCGTTCATCTCCAGTGTTGACCCGAGCACGGGCGCGTGCGCCGGCGGCGACAACGCAGAGAATTGCCAGTTCGGATCACTGGGGCGAAATTCGTTGCGCGGGCCGGATTTTTTCTGGAGTGACTTTTACATCTCGAAATTGTTTCCGATCGGTGAGCGCGTGAAGTTTCGATTTGAAGGGCAGTTCTTCAACGTGTTCAACCATCCGAACTTCGGGCTGCCGAGCAACACGCTCGCAGGTATCCCGGGCAAGCCTTCGACACAGATTGGGTTCGGCGCGCTTACGTACACCACTTCGCCGCCTACAGGGCTGCTCGGAGTGGGGCTGGGTGGCGATAGTTCGCCGCGCATGATCGCGTTTCATGCGCGCGTTGAATTTTAATCGTCGCGAGCAAGCTTACTAAGCTAGTGCCTCCGTGTTATCGTAGGGATTCCGTCGGGGATCCGCCTACACTCCGTGACACCTGTGCCGAAACGAGCGAAGGAAGAGCAGCCGAGTGCGTTCACCATGGCCGATATCTTTGGGCCGGGTGGCGTTCTTTCGAAGAGACATCCTGGATACGAATTTCGGCGCTCACAACTGGAAATGGCGGAGCTTGTTGATAACGCCTTCCAGAAACACCAGCATGCGCTGATTGAGGCGGGAACGGGCACGGGAAAAACTCTCGCGTATCTAATCCCTGCGATTCAGAGCGGGCGCCGCGTGGTGATTTCGACGGCGACGAAATCGCTTCAGGAACAACTCTTCACTAAAGACGTGCCATTTCTACAAAAGTATTTTGCGCCGGACTTGAAGGTTGCGCTGATGAAGGGCCGAAATAATTTTCTTTGCCGCCAGAAAGTCCATTTGATGGAAGGCCAGCCGGTGCTGAAGGGAATGGACGAAATCGATTGGTTTTCGCAGATTCGCGATTGGGAAAAGCTGACCGAGACGGGCGACCGTGCTGAACTGACGTTTCTTCCCGACGACGCCGAACTCTGGAACCGGATCGACGCGCGCAGTGACACCTGCACAAGCCAGAAATGCCCCGAATTCGCGAATTGCTTTATCACGGGGATGCATCAACGCGCGCAGGAAGCGGATCTCATCATCGTCAATCACCATTTGTTTTTCGCAGACCTCGCAATTCGCCAGGACGATTTCGGCTCGATTCTTCCGGAATACGCCGCGGTAATTTTCGACGAGGCGCACGAGATTGAAGACGTGGCGAGCGATTATTTCGGGCGCGCGGTTTCAAGTTACAAACTTGACGAGCTGGCGCGAGACGCGGAGCAAACGCTCCGTCTGCTACAAGTATCGGCGCCGACGGTGCGGCGGAGCGTGACGCAGCTGCGCGAGCGTGCGCATAGTTTCTTCGACGCGTTTCCGGCGCGCGAGGGACGTTATCCCTTTGAGCCGTCGGAACGCGCGGGCTTTCTCGAACAGAACCGAGAGGCCTACGAGAGCTTGGCTATGGGGCTGAAGCGCATCGAATTAGAGCTGGCGGCGCTTACTACGAAGCCGGATGAGATCGTCAATATTGCGCGCAGGGCGGCTGAAATTCGGCGGGAACTCGCGTTTCTTCTGGAGAGCAACGAGCGCAACTACGTTTATTGGTTCGAACGGCGCGGCAAAGGAGTGTTCCTTGCGGCCACGCCGATTGATGTCAGCGAAATCCTTCGTGAAAAATTGTTCGATCAGTTCGACACCGTCGTACTCACTTCGGCGACGCTGGCGGTTGCCGGGCATTTCGATTTCTTGAAGCAAAGGCTGGGGCTGCAAGCGGTGACGGAACGCGTGCTGCCGCACGAATTCGATTTCCGCGAGCAGGCGCTTCTGTATTTGCCGGTGGCGCTGCCGGACGTGCGGCACGCGTCATTTCCGGTGCACGCCGCGGATGAGATTGCGCGGCTGCTTGAAATCACGGAAGGCCGAGCGTTCTGCCTGTTCACGAGCTACGTGCAGATGCGCGACGCATTCGAGCGCGTGCGATCGAAAGTAGGATTTCCGCTGTTGCTGCAAGGTACGGCGCCGCGCTCGGTGCTGCTTGAAAGATTCAAGTCGACGCCGAACGCGGTCCTTTTCGCGACGGCAAGCTTCTGGCAGGGCGTGGACGTGCCGGGCGAGCAACTTTCTTGCGTGATCATCGACCGGCTGCCGTTTGCTGTGCCATCCGACCCGATTGTGGCAGCGCGAGTGCGGGCGCTTAAAGAAGATGGACGCGATGCTTTCGCGGAGTATCAGGTGCCGGAAGCCGTGCTGGCGCTGAAGCAGGGATTCGGGCGCCTGATTCGCTCGCGCAGCGACCGCGGAATTCTGGCGATCCTCGACAACCGAATTCAGCGGATGCGATATGGTAAGATTTTCCTGGAGTCGTTGCCCGATTATACGACCACGCAAGACCTCGCCGTTGTCGCGCGTTTCATGGAGAAAAGTTGAGGGTGTCGAACGCGGTGCGCGAGCGGACAGCAAAGATGCCCGGCTGAAGCCGGCCGCTACAAGTGCCGAGTGGCGCAGTTACCTGCGATGGCGCGGGCCGATTCGGCGGCGAGGCAAGACCCACCCTTGCTGTGCAAGGATGGGGCACCCGCGATATCGGGACGGGACATTTCATGTACGAAGTCAGTGTGGATGAGACATTTTCCGCGGGGCACGCGCTTCGCGGATATAAAGGTAAGTGCGAAAACGTTCACGGGCACAATTACAAAGTGCGCGTCACGCTTGCTGGCAAAGAGCTCGATAGCGTCGGGCTGCTCTACGATTTCGTGCACCTTAAGCAGGTGATTCAAGGCGTGATACGTTCGCTCGACCACCGTTTTCTCAATGATTCTGCGCCGTTCGATACGGTCAATCCATCAGCTGAAAACATCGCGCGTTATATTTATGACGAAACGTCGAAGCAGATGAAGCGAACGGAAAATGGCGCGGCAATTTCGAGCATTCGGGTCTGGGAAACAGATGTGACGTCGGCAACCTACCGGCCGTAGCGCGATTTGCATGGTCTGATGAACATCGCCTTTTACATTATCGCTATTCCGGCTTTCATCACTTCGTTCCTCTATTTATCGTTTGGCTGGGGATTTCGGGTGTCGATTCCGGTGACGGCGGTGGAACTTATCGCGGCGATCGGCGGCCTGATTTACATGAGGCGCCGAAAAGCCGCGGCCGGCCCCTGATAGATTTCCCCGCGCGAATCTCGTCGCAGCAGCGCTTGCTTCCTGGCTTCCCGAACGCGTGCACGAAGTGATATTCTCCCGGTGTTTCCGACGCGGCTAGCGCGTGGCCGGAGAGGGCATGACAGGAACCAAAAAAGCGATTGTGCTGTTAAGCGGCGGGATGGATTCGTGCGTTGCCGCGGCAATCGCAAATCAAACTCATCATCTGGCGCTCCTGCATGCGAGCTACGGGCAGCGAACCGAGGCACGCGAGCGGCGCGCCTTTGATGAGATTGCGAATTTTTACGGCGTGCGCGAGCGACTGGTGATTCGTCTCGACGCGCTCTCGCAGATCGGCGGCTCGGCGCTTACCGATCCCAGAATTTCCGTTCCTGAAACTGGGGTGAACTCGCGCAGGATTCCGATCACCTATGTGCCGTTCCGCAATGCGCATTTTCTCTCTGCGGCCGTGAGCTGGGCGGAGGTCATCGGAGCCTCGGCGATTTTCTTTGGCGCTGTTTTCGAGGATAGTTCCGGTTATCCCGATTGCCGGCCGGAATATTACCGGGCGTTCGAGAAGGTGATACGCGAGGGAACGCGGCCGGAGACGCACATCGAGATATTGACGCCGGTGATCGGGATGCGAAAAAGCGAAATCGTGCGACGCGGAATCGAGCTTGGCGCGCCGCTCGAGCGAACGTGGTCATGCTATCAATTCGACGACGAAGCGTGCGGCGTTTGCGATAGCTGCCGCCTGAGGCTGAGCGCGTTCGAAGACGCGGGGCACGCGGACCCTATCGCCTACCGGGCGGGAATTGCGTCATAATGCCGCGTGGCAGTAAAGTCGGAGAGCGGTGGTGCGGCGCGGCGAAGACCATTGAAGATTCATAGTCGTTGAGGATTGAAGTCTACGGGAGCAGCAGCCATGAAAAAAACACTTGTTGGAATGTGCAGCGTGTTGGCGTTGGTCGCGATCGCGGCCATAACTGCGGCGGCTCAGGGTACGGGGCGCCTCGATGGTGAGATACGCGACCTGCAAGGGAATCCTTACGCTGACGTGACCGTCACGATCAAAAACCCGGACAACGGAGCATCTTCGACGACCAAGACCGACAAGAGCGGCAAATTCACGGTGCTTGGCTTGCGCACCGGCGTTTACGTGATAACGCTGGTGAATGAAAAGGATAAGCTGAACTTTCAGGATAAAAAGCAGATTACCGAAGGCTCCGAGAACACCTACAACATGAACTTCAAAGAGTTGGCCGCAAAGCAGGCGGCCGAGCACCCAGAAGAAGCAAAGAAGAAAGATGAAGAGCAAACCAAGTTCGAGGGACTGAAGGCGCACTTTATGGCGGGTGTCGCGGCAATGAACGATGCCAAGGCTGTGAAAACCCAATTGCAGGCTGCGCCCACCGACCAATCGTTGAAGGATAAGCTCGCGGCTGACTATCAAACGGCCGCTACCGAATTCAAGGCGGCCGAACAGGCGGCAGGTCCCAAGGATGTGGCGAATCATTCGCTAGCGTGGGCCAATTTGGGTGCGGCAGACGAAGGCTTGAGCCAGTGGGCGGATGCTGCAACGGCGTTCCAAAGTGCGGTTGATCTCAAGCCCAGCGCGCCCTATTACGTGGCTGAAGCGACGGACCTGGCGAAGTCGGGCAAGGTCGACGATGCTCCGGCGGCGTGCGATAAAGCCATCGCGCTCGATCCTTCCGTGGCTGTGATGTGCTGGAAGAACTTGGGAATTGTTATGTCCAATGCCGGGAAGATGAAGGAGGCCGCAGCGCTTCTGCAGAAGGCGACTACGGCGGACCCGAAGGACGATCAGGCGTGGTTTCTGCTCGGAAACGCGCTCTCGGCGACAATTGACACCAAGCAGCAGGGCGAAAAGATGACCTATATCATTCCACCCGGGACGATCGAAGCCTATCAGAAGTGCATTGATGTGAAGCCGACCGGCCCGTATGCCGCTCAAGCAAAGGCTGCGATCGACGGACTCCAGCAACTCGACCAGGGCGTGGATACGACTGTGGGTAAGCGAGCGAAGAAAAAGGGCACCGGAAGCTAGCCTCGCGGCGAAAGAACAGTTCGCCTAAGACTGCGCAGCTATCGCGAGAGACTTTTTCCACAAAATTTTCGCGTTGAACTCCACTGTGGACTCGACCCGGCAAGTTGAGAGTGCTATGCTTGGCTTCCGCTTGGGGGAATCAGGGTGCCAGAAGCAGCAGCAAACGAGTCACGAGCCCAGCGACGACGCAGCACTCGAATTATTCACTCAATACCTCTCACCGTTCGCGGCATTGATCTGCTGAGCCAGCCCTTCGAAGAACGCACGGCTACACTCGCACTCAATACCTTCGGTTGCAAATACCCTTCCAAGCATCATCTTCCGAAAAACACCTGGGTAACGCTCGAAATCCCTTCGCCCGGCAATGCTAATGGACCTCACCGCGTGCGAGCTCGCGTAGTGTGGATCCAGAGGCCGCGATTGGTTCGCGAGTTGTTTCAGATTGCGGTCGAGTTAGAGACTCCCGGCAACATTTGGAGCCTGGAATCTCCGCCGACGGATTGGGAAGATGCCACGGCCGCCGACGAGGCAGTTACCGAAAAGCCGCGTTCAGAAACAACTTTGCGCATGCAAGCGGAGCAATTCCCTGAGGAAGAAAACAAAACTGAAATGGAGAGGCCCCTGAAAGAACACATGGACGAAAATTTCGAGATCGGGACAAATGAAGGAGCAGCACCGGTGCGTGCCGAGGCATTCGGATTTGCAGGCACGATTGTGCCGGAAGTTGCGGCGGAGGGCTCGCTCGATAGCCCGCTTATTCGCGAATTACGCGGGCATATCGAATCCCATGCTGCAAAGGCAGCCGAGGACGCGCTTGCCCAAGCGAGTGAAACGCTCAAACGGACTGCCGAAACCGTCGAAAAAGAACATATCGCATCGGCCGAATCATTTTTCCGGCAGTGGAGAGATGATCTTGACCGCGAGCGCGATTCTGCGCGGGAAGAAATCGCGAAGCGCGCGAGCGAACAGATGGCGAGCGTGCAAGACGAGATCTCGGCGCGTGTTACGGGCCAGATGTCGTGGGTGCGCGAAGAGCTGCGCGCGGATCTGAAACAGGAATTCGCCTCGCACATTGACCAGATGCGGGCGCTGGTGGCCGATCTCGAGCGCGGCGCGCAGGCCGTGCGCGAAGAATCGCAGGCCGCAACGTCCTCTGGAGACCGGCTGGCTCAAATCAAGATTGCTCTTGAATCGGCCGAGGCGGCTGTTGACCAGCGCATGCGGCGGCTGAAAGATACAGCGCAGGAAACGCTGGCGCTCGATGATTTAAGCAAGGCTTGGCGCGAGAAGCTTGAAGAGCAGATGGGACATGCGCGCGGCGAATGGAATGAATTACTGCAATCGTCACTCGACGGCGCAGCGCAACAGCTCGCTTCCCGATTGGCTGAGAATACTCAATCGGCGCTGGAAAGCGCCGAAGGCAAACTGATCGAGCGGATTGCTCAGTTGTGCCAACCGGTAACGAACACCGTTTCAGAAGCGCACCAGGCTTTGTCAGGGATTCGAAGCGCGCTTGACGCGGAACTGCAGCGCGCGCGGACTTCGCTCGTGGATATCGAAGGGGCTGCGGAGCGGGTGCGGGCATTCTCCGCGCAAATTGATGCCGCCAGCCACGATGCCGTCAACCAACTGCACCAGCGCCTCGATGCGGCGCTTCAACTTCAGGTGACGGAATTGCGCCGCCACGCCGACGCGTTGACGTCCGATTTACCGCAACGCATCCAGCCAGCGCTCGATGCCGCGGGCCACCAGCTTGTATCGAAGACGCTCGCGGAAATCGACGCGCGGCTCGGGCCGCACCTCGAGCGAGTTCCGGACTTGGTCCGCGAATTGACGGCGCACGAAGTGCAGGCGGAAGAAGGCTTGCGAATGTATCGCGAGCGGCTGCGGCAGGCCGCTGAAAGCAGCCGGCGCGACACTGAGGCGCAAACGTCGGCGACCCTAGCAGCATTGCGCTCCGAATTCGAAAATGCCAGGGCGGAGGCATTGTCGCGCTGGAACGAGGAACTGGTAGCCAGCGGAGGTCGAGCGAGTCATGCGGTGATCGAAGATCTGGTGAGGAATGCGGAGTGGCACCAGAAGCAGGCGCAGGCTTACATCGAAACTCTTACGCAGGAATCGCTGGCGAAGACCGAAGGCGTCTTCGATGCGCGAACTCAGGAGATATCGGATAGGCTCGGAGAGCAATTGGCGAAACAAAATGCAGCGCATCTCGAAGATGCGAAGCGCCAACTCGAAGGGACGTCGTCGGAAGTGATCGGGCGTACGTCAAGCCAACTCGAGGCCGCTGCGAACGCTATGGCCAGTGCATTCGAGGAAGGTGTCCGGCAGGTTGCTGAATCCGCCGTGCAGAGATTCAACGAGTCGAGCGATGCTTCTCTTACCGAGCGGGCCCAGCAGATTGAGCGAGCCGCGGAGGGGATGCGGATGAATTTCGAGCATGCCGCCGGGAATCTGCTTGAGCGACACCGCACCGAAATGGCCGCCTACGGGGAGCAGAAATTCACCGAAGCGCGCGATTTCCACTCCCGAGAGCTTGCCGCGGCGGTCGAGGCGGCGCGAATTGAGCGCGACGACCAAGTTCGCGATTGGTACGAGAGACTTGCGCGGGCCAACGAAGAATCGCTCCAGAAATATGAAGATCAGCTGCACGGCGCAAGCGAGTTGTGGGTGAATGTCGCCGTGGATAAGTTGAACGACAGCGGCCAGACTGCTCTTACCGCGCTCACGCGGTCAGGCGAGCAGGCATTTCGCAATTCACTCCTCAAGGCTCTCGAGCAGGTGACAGAAAGCGTGCGGCAAAGTATTACGGATCCGGCGGTATCGGGCGGAGGCTCAGCTCCGCGCCCGACGCTGGTAAATCCGTCGGGCCAGCGCGAGAACCGTGCGGGAATGTAGATTTACATTCAGAACTGATTAGCGCAGAACTAAGTGGCGCCGACGATTTCCCGAAGGGTGTTGGCGACGTACTCCACTTGCTCGGCGTTCAACCCCGGATAGAACGGCAAGCTGATCACCCGGTTGCAAGCGCTCTCGGCGCGCGGCAACGTGCCTTGCGGCACGCCGCAATCCGCGTAGGCAGGCTGGAGATGGAGCGGACGCGGGTAGTGAATCGCGGTTTCAATCCCTCGTTCGGCGAGTTGGCTGCGAACTTCATCGCGGCGATCCACATAGACCACGAATAAATGATAGGCGCATTCATCTCGCGGATCGTCGTAAGGCAAGTGGACTCGCGCTCCTGCAAGTAAGCGGCGATATATTTGCGCCAGTTCCCGGCGACGGGCGCTGGTTTCCGCGAAATGCTTCATCTTCACTTGCAGCACGGCGCCTTGAAATCCCTCCATGCGATAGTTGTATCCGACGAATTCGTGTTCGTAGCGGCCGGTCTGCCCGTGGGTGCGCGCGGCCCGCGCGAATTGTGCGATGCGATCGTCGTTGGTCGTGAGCGCTCCGGCTTCTCCATATGCGCCTAGGTTCTTCGACGGATAGAAACTGAACGCCGCTGCGTGGCCCAGGCTTCCAGCAGGCCGTCCGCGATAATGCGCACCATGAGCCTGGCAAGCATCTTCAAGGACCTTGAGATGATGATGAGATGCGATCTCGAGAATCGCATCCATATCAGCCACGCGGCCGTATAGATGAACGGGTACGATGGCCTTCGTCGCGGGCGTGATGGCGCGTTCGATGAGTTTCGGATCGATATTTGCAGTCTCCGGGTCAACATCCACGAAAACAGGACGCGCGCCGCAATACGTGATGGCTTCGGCCGTGGCGATAAATGTGTTTGGCGTCGTGATGACTTCGTCGCCGTGTTGAACGCCGAGCGCCAGCAAGCCGAGGTGAAGAGCGCTCGTACCGGAATTGAGGGCGACGCAGTGGTTCGTCCCGCAGATTGTTGCGAACTGCCTTTCAAAAGCTTCAACCTCGGCGCCGAGGATGAAACTTGCATTGCGGCACACGCGATCGAGGGCCGCCAACACTTCATCGCGGAGCGATGTGTACTCAGCCTTGAGATCGAAATAGGGAACGACAGTGGTGGCGGGAAGGGACATAAGCGCTGCTCAACTCTACTGCAACATTGCGGGGGCCTCAAGTTTAGGGGTGCGTGAATTTGCCGGTAATCTTTGTTCTGCGTACCGCCCGCCAGAAAATCCGAACGACACGTTAATCACCCGCCCCAGCGAGGAGAAGAAGAAGTGCGATCCCGGGAGTGCCCTCTCGCAATCCCCTTCCCCTAGACGGGCGAAACTGCAGGACTCTCATAAAGTTCATTCAAGCTGCTCTAGGTCATTTCCTTGCTGAAATGGGTAACGCAAACGCCACTCCTCACGCATTTCGTGCAATTTTTCAGCCATATGTAAGGCAGTGTCAGCGTCTTGCGCACTGATCGGGTAAACATACTCGGTAGGCCCGATCTGCACCGACCACACGAACAAAGACATACCGTCATTGTCGTGATACATGAGGTGCTCGACGACAGCGTTGGTTAAAATCTCCTCTACGCTCGACTTCATTTTCTTTTCCTCCTGTGAATTTGACTTACAGAACTTAAATACCCGAGTTCGAGAAATCTTCCTTAAGGTTTTGTATTTTCTGATGAAATTATTCTTGAATAGCCTCCCCGCCCAAGCCCGCTGAGGTCCGCAGGCGCGCGAACTGTGGAATCCAGAAATATCGAAATACGACAGGATGCACAGTTCCGTGATGGGAAGTGAAGAAGCTTGCCTCATTTGTGCAAGGTCCTGCCTGACGTGGCCGTAATTTCCAAACTAACCGTATTAGATACTGCAACTTGCATCTGGTAAGTGACCTGCTGTATATGCTGTGCCGTCAGTGTGCATTTCTGCGGGTGTAGTGCAGTGGAGTGGTGATTACCTCCCTGTGGTGAGACTCAGCTTTTCTTTGCGCCGAGAGGCGCTCCGAGTAACTTGCAAAAGATAAAACCTATGTGCGCTCGCTGGGCGAACGACGGTACTGTTTGTGATTGCGACGCTGCCGCCTGGCGGCTGGGTGCGATCAGCGGCGAAGTGGCTCATTTTATCGCGAGAGCCGCGCTGATAGTCGTAACCGCGCTGATATTTGGCGCGGCTGCATTCGCGCAAAGCGTGACGGGCACGATTGGCGTTGGCACAGCCCCTTCAGCAGCGGCCACTAATCCGCTCACAAATACGATCTACGTTCTGAATTCGGCCGACGGCACGGTTAGCGTAATTAATGGCGCTACGGGGCAGGTGATCGGGCCAGCCATTACGGTCGGCAGCGATCCGGTAGCCGTAGCTGTGAATACGGTCACGAACATGATTTACGTGGCCAACAAAGGCAGCGGGAACGTCACGCCCATCAATGGAGCCACGAACGTCGCTGGGTCCGCGATTTCCGTGGGGACGAATCCTGTCGCGATCGCCATCAATCCCGTTAGCGGCACCGTTTATGTGGCGAACTATGGAAGCAACAACGTCACGCCGATAGTGGGAACCACGGCCAGCTCTCCAATCGCTGTCGGCACGAATCCGAGTGCGATTGCCGTCAACCCGGTGTCCAACACGATTTACGTCGCGAACTACGGGAGCAACAACGTCACGCCCATCAACGGATCGTCGAATTTGCCTGGCACCGCCATCGGCGTGGGAACGAATCCGAGCGCGATTGCCGTCAATCCTGTCACGGGCACCGTTTACGTCGCGAACAATGGCAGCAGCAATGTCACCCCGATTAGTGCGAATACTGCTGGAACTGCGATAGCGGCCGGCACGAATCCAACTGCAATTGCCGTGAATCCCGTGAGCGACACGATCTACATCGCGAACAACGGCAGCGGAAACATCACTGTCATCAATGGAACGAACAACACTCCAGCCACGGTAACTGATCCTAATGTGAGCGCTCCTATCGCCATCGCGATAAATCTTTTGACGAACACGGTCTACGTAGCGAACAACGGCAGTTCAAATGTCACCGCCATCAATGGAGTGACGAATGCCATTGTTACTTCGCCCGCCGCCGGGACGAATCCTGTGGCTATCGCGATCAATCCGGTCACCGGCCTGGCGTACGTCGCGAACAACGGCAGCGGCAATGTCACCGTGATCAGTAATGCGACTTATACAGTCAGTTCGATCACCGATTCGTCGTTTTCGAGCCCGAACGCGATTGCGGTGAATCCAGTCACGAACGAAGTGTACGTTGCGAACAACGATAGCTCGGGCAGTAACACTGTCAGCGTAATCAATCCGGCGAGCAGCAATAGCGTTTCGACGGTGACGGATTCGAGCGCCGTTGGTCCGACGGCAATCGCTGTGAATCCCGCGACTAACATGATCTACGTCGCGAACCAAACGAGCGGCACGATCACCGCGATCAATGCCGCAAACAATAATCAGGTGACCACGATCACGCCGGCGGGCACGTCTCAGCCGGTTGCGCTCGCCGTGAATCCCGTCACCAACACAATTTACGTCGCGAACAGCGGGACGAACAACGTCACGGTGATCAACGCGGCGAACAGTAATCATGTCAGCGTGATTTACGATCCGTCCGCGCTGGGCCCCGCCGCGGTCGCCGTGAATCCTGCGACGGGACAGGTGTACGTCGCCAATTCGGGCAGCGACACCGTCAGCGTGTTCGACGGCGTCACGGGCTCGTTCGTGGCTTCGATCGCAGTTGGGGCTTACCCGCAGGCTATTGCAGTGAACCCCGCGACGAACACCGTGTACGTCGCGAACGCCGACAGCTCCAGCGTGACGGTGATTAACGGAGCCACGAATCTAGTCACAACGAATGTGACCGTGTCGAACTCTCCCGTCGCCGTGGCGGTCAATCCGATCACGAATTTAATTTATGTCGCGGGCGCGGGAAATGCGACCGGCAGCGTTACCGTCATCAACGGCGCGACGAACGCCACGACGACGACTACGGCTGCGAGTTTGCTCTCTCCTAATGCCATCGCTGTGAATTCGACGACAAACAAAATCTACGTCGCGAACTACGACGGCTACGTGACGGCGATTGATGGCGTGACAAATACGCCTGTCGCGGTCACTGATGCAAATGCGCAAGGCCCATTCGCCGTCGCCGTCAATCCTGTGACCAACGACGCCTACGTAGCCAACGCCATAAGCGATAACGCCACTGGAATCGCCGAGCAACAAGTTCAAACTAATGTGCTACAGACAACCATTACCGCGCTCACGAACAATCAAACGTCCACGGAAACTCCGACGTTTAGCTTCACCGCGAAGAATAGCCTGACGGGCACGGCCGCCGATAATCTCGTTTATCAATTCGATAGTTGGACCGGTGCATGGACTGCGGCGGTTCGAGGGGCAGTTTCCGGAAACTCCGTGGCCTTCAGTGCCACCGTGGCAACGCCGCTTGAGCCGGGCTTCCACATCCTCTATGCGTTTGCAACAGACGGCGAGGACGGCACATCCGTCAACACTGGCGGGCAGAGCAGCCCACTCATTGGGACGATTGCTGCTTACGGGTTCCTGGTGGCTCCGCAGGTGGCGACTGCATTCCCTCATGCGTTAACCTTTGCCACCCAGACGCAAAACACGTCAAGTACGGCGCAAACGGTGTATCTCGCCAACGAAGGCGAAGCTTCGCTGGCTTTCTCTTACGGATTCACCGGCACAAATGGCAGTGATTTCACGGAAGGCGCGGGTGACACGTGCGGCTCGCAAGGCGGAACGCTCGCCGCGGGCGCATCGTGCACCGTCTTTGTCGTCTTCACTCCCTCGACTACCAGCAGCGAAACTGCGTCGCTCGTATTCACCGATAATTCAAATAGCATCTCTGGCAGCATGCAATCGATTGCGCTCTCGGGCACGGGAAGTTCGATACCAGCCTACACTCTGAACATCGGCGAGGCGGGGACCGGCTCGGGTACGGTGAGCAGCAACCCAAGCGGCATCACATGCCAGCCGACTTGCTCCGCGAGCTATCCAAGCGGGACATCAATTACGTTAACGGAAAATGTAAGCACTGGATCGGTGTTTGCTCAATGGAGTGGCGCCTGCTCCGGGTCGGCGAATACGTGCACGTTTACGATCACCGCTAACGCGACTGTGACTGCAACATTCAACTTAACGGGTACGGTTGCGACCGCTTGCACAGGTACGACTGACAACTGGATTGGCGGAGCTTCCGGAAACTGGAGCAGTTCCTCCAACTGGAGCAGCGGTGTTCCGAATAGCGCGTCTACAAACGTCTGCATCAACAATGGCAATTCCACTCCTTCGGCAGTCACTCTGGATGTCAGCGTCACAGTCGGCAATTTGTTCATCGATCCCGGCAGCAGCCTAACAGTTGCAAACGGCGAGGGTCTTACGGTTGCCGGCAACATATCGAACTCCGGCCAAATCGTGTTGAACAACGCGGGCAGCGAAGCGAATTTGATATTGAGCGGGCCGGTGACGCTGACTGGCGGCGGTACGCTGATGATGAATATCGGCACCAGCGGTAACCAGCCGTATGTATACCAGGCGAACAACGGTTCGCTGACCAATGTGAATAACACGATCGAGGGTGCTGGAGAAATCGGCTACAACAATCTGGTGTTGACGAACCAGCCGGCCGGAAAGGTCCTCGCCAATGACACGAACGGAAACACCCTACTGATCAACACCATCGCTTCGGGGACCACGAATCAAGGCCTGATGGAGGCTACGGGCAAGGGTGTTCTGAATATCAACACCACCATCAACAATCTGGGCGCGAATATCGAGGCCGTCGGGGGTAGCACGGCACTGGTTGAGCTCACCGGCAGCGCGGACATTCAAGGCGGGACGCTGACGACGAACACCGGAGGAACGATCGCCGATACCAGCGGCAACACTAATGTAACGCTGGACGGGAGCACGCACGGAGCGTTGACGATCGTGGGAACTTACACGGTGCAGAACAACGCCCAGACCTATCTATTGGGCACGATCAATAACACCGGAGCGATAGCGCTGAATAGTGCGGGCAACGAAGCGAATTTGGTAATGAGCGGGCCGGTGACACTGACGGGCGGCGGCACGCTGATGATGAACATTGCCGGCAGCCAATCTACGTCCAATGAGCCTTATTTGTTCCAGGCGAACAACGGTTTGCTGACCAATGTGAATAACACGATCGAGGGCGCCGGGGAGATCGGCTACAACAATCTGGTGCTGACGAACCAGCCGGCGGGAAAGATCCTCGCCAATGACGCGAACGGAAACACCCTGCTGATCAACACGGGGGCCACGAACCAAGGCCTGATAGAAGCCACTGGCAAGGGCATTCTGAATATCAACACCACCATCAGCAATCAGGGCGCGAACATCGAGGCCATCGGTGGTAGCACGGCACTGGTTGAGCTCACCGGCAGCGCGGACATTCAAGGTGGGACGCTGACGACGAACACCGGAGGTACGATCGCCGATACCAGCGGGAACACCAACGTGACGCTGGACGGGAGCACGCATGGGGCGTTGACGATCGTGGGAACTTACACGGTGCAGAACAACGCCCAGACGAATTTATTGGGGACGATCAACAACACGGGGGCGATAGCGCTGAACAGCTCGGGCAACGAAGCGAATTTGGTAATGAGCGGGCCGGTGACGCTGACGGGCGGCGGGACGCTGATGATGAACATTGCCCCTGGCAGCGCACAGTCCACCTCCAGTGAGCCTTACTTGTTTCAGGCGTACAACGGTTCGTTGATCAACGTGAACAACACGATCGAGGGTGCCGGAGAGATCGGCTACAACAACCTGGTGCTGACGAACCAGCCGGCGGGAAAGATCCTCGCCAATGACGCGAACGGGAACACCCTGCTGATCAACACGGGGACCACGAATCAAGGCCTGATAGAGGCCACTGGCAAGGGCATTCTGAACATCAACATCACCATCAACAATCAGGGCGCGAACATCGAGGCCATCGGCAGTAGCGTGGAGCTCACCGGCAGCGCGGACATTCAAGGCGGGACGCTGACGACGAACACCGGAGGAACGATCGCCGATACCAGCGGCAACACCAACGTGACGCTGGACGGGAGCACGCACGGAGCGTTGACGATCGTAGGAACTTACACGGTGCAGAACAACGCCCAGACGAATTTTTTGGGGACGATCAACAACACGGGGACGATAGCGCTGAACAGCTCGGGTAACGAAGCGAATTTGGTAATGAGCGGGCCGGTGACACTGACGGGCGGCGGCACGCTGATGATGAACATTGCCCCTGGCAGCACCCAATCCACCTCCAGTGAGCCTTACTTGTTTCAGGCGAACAACGGTTCGTTGATCAACGTGAACAACACGATCGAGGGTGCCGGAGAGATCGGCTACAACAACCTGGGGCTGACGAACCAGCCGGCGGGAAAGATCCTCGCCAACGACGCGAACGGGAACGTCCTACTGATCAACACCATCGCTTCGGAGACCACGAATCAAGGCCTGATAGAAGCCACTGGCAAGGGCATTCTGAACATCAACATCACCATCAACAATCAGGGCGCGAACATCGAGGCCATCGGCAGTAGCGTGGAGCTCACCGGCAGCGCGGACATTCAGGGCGGGACGCTGACGACGAACACCGGAGGAACGATCGCCGATACCAGCGGCAACACCAACGTGACGCTGGACGGGAGCACGCACGGAGCGTTGACGATCGTAGGAACTTACACGGTGCAGAACAACGCCCAGACGAATTTTTTGGGGACGATCAACAACACGGGGACGATAGCGCTGAACAGCTCGGGCAACGAAGCGAATTTGGTAATGAGCGGGCCGGTGACACTGACGGGCGGCGGCACGCTGATGATGAACATTGCCCCTGGCAGCGCACAGTCCACCTCCAGTGAACCCTACTTGTTTCAGGCGAACAACGGTTCGCTGACCAATGTGAACAACACGATCGCGGGCGCGGGAGAGATCGGCTATAACAACCTGACCGTGGTGAATGAGGGCACGATTAATGCGAATGCCGCGGGAGACACGCTTCTGGTTAATCCGTCCACACTGACAAATCAAGGGCTGCTCGAGTCAACTGGAACCGGTATTTTGCAGTTGAGCGCGGCAATCAGTAATTCCGGCGAGATTGTGCCGGACGGATCGCCGAATCCAGGAACGATTCCGATCACCAGCTTGACGCAAACTTCCGTGGGGTCCGTAGGAGTCGTAATTGGTGGATTGACGGCGGGGACGCAATACTCGCAGCTCAATGTTTCGGGAGCAGCGAGCTTGAGCGGAGCGCTCGACGTCGGATTTACGAACGGCTTCGTGCCCACATCCGGCAATCAGTTCACGGTGCTCACGGCAAATTCCATCACGGGGACATTCTCCTCAATCAATTCGGCGGCCCTCCCGGGTGGCCTCAACTGGACACTCACGTACAACTTCTCGTCCGTTCCCCAGGCGGTGGTGTTGACGGCGGGAGCCGGCAGCTCGACGTCACAAACGCTGACGGTGGCAGAATTGGGAACCGGGACCGGAACGGTAACTGACGATCTTCAAGCGATTCATTGCAGCGAGGCGAACGGGATCACGACGGGCACATGCTCCGGCAATTATGAGACAGGGACGATGGTGACGCTGACGGCCAGCGCGGGTTCGCCATCCACATTCGCCGGCTGGGGCGGAGCCTGCGCGAGTTCCGGAACTTCATCCGTATGCACAGTCACAATGAGCGCTTCGGAATCCGTCACAGCGAACTTTGCGGCGGCTCCAGTGTCAGTCAATGTGACATTCCCTGTCGGGAACGACTCAGCACAGATGGCCACATTCAATTGCCCATCGAATCCCAATCCGACGCCGGCGAATCCCTGCACAGACGCTAATGCTCACGCGCTGCAATTGACGATTCCAAATGTAAATACGAGCTTCACGGTCACCGTGACGGCCATAGAAGTGCCGCCGACCCAAGCCGACGGAATCTGTGAGACCGGCGATACGGTATTGAACGATTTCGATTGCCGATTTACGACGTTCTTCCCGGGGCCGACCGTCGCCAGCGGAGTGGTGGTTCCACTCTGTTATCCGTATGCGAATGGAAATTGCGTTCACTACGTCGTCTATTCCGGGACGCAGGGAAACGAGCCGAATCCGGCTAACTACACCGGTCCCGTCGACTGGGATATTACCTGGAACAACGATAGCTTCACGCCGCCTGCGACTTATTGGGCAGGCAGCACTCCGCAGCTCTATGACGATCCGGATTCCGCGCCGACGCCTTCGGCCGCGTATGGCACTCTCTGCAACCAGCCGATGCTGATCGGTGCGACGCCGCAGACATATTCGTGCCAGTTCGAATTTGATATCACGACGTTTTTCAATCCGACGAAGAAAGTGGACGCGGGAATCGGCGGGTCGACAAAGCAGTTCAATGACGTCGTAGTGGCGTTCCCGCCTACAACGGAAATACCACCGCAAACGGCTCCGGCGATTACTAGCGCTTCGAGCACGACATTTACGGCCGGCACGGCCGGTTTTTTCCTGATCACCGAAACAGGAAGTCCGGCGCCGACACTAACGGCGACAGGATCGTTGCCGAATGGCGTCACTTTGAACACCGACACGGGCATTCTCGGCGGAACGCCCTCGACGGGAACCGGAGGCACCTATCCGCTGGTGTTGACGGCGAGCAACGGCGTCAGCCCGAACGCGACGCAAAATTTCACGTTGAATGTGAGCGAAGCACCGACGATCACGAGTGCGAACGCAACGACTTTCACGGCCGGGTCGCTTGGAACTTTCAATGTGACAGCGAGTGGATTTCCGGCGCCGACATTCAGCGAAACCGGACCGTTGCCGAGTGGCGTCACTCTGAATTCGAATGGCGTCCTAAGCGGAACTCCCGCGGCAGGAACCGCAGGTAATTATCCAATTCAGATTACGGCGACCAACAATCTCGGCTCGAGTGCGCCGCAGACCTTCACGCTGACGGTGAGTCAAGCGTCGGGCATGGTAACGCTGAGCGTGACGGAGCTTGGAACCGGAGTTGGAACCGTAACTGACAGCACTTCTCAGATTATGTGCAAAGAGGCGAGCGGGGTCGGATCAGGAACCTGCTCGGGAAGCTATTCGAACCCGTCAACGGTAATCCTCACAGAGAGCCTGCAAAACGGATCGACGACCTTTGCCGGCTGGGGCGGTGCGTGCGCGAGCGCGGGGACATCCACGACTTGCCAGATTCCATTGAGCGCTTCGGCGAGCGTCACGGCGAATTTCCTGGCTGGCCCGACGACCGTGAACCTAACGTTCCCTGCGGGCGCGAATTCTTCTCAGATGGCGACGTTCGATTGCCCAGACAACTCCAATCCAACTCCCGCGAATCCGTGCGCCGATCCTAATGCGCACGCGTTGCAATTTACGATCCCGAACGTGAGTACGAGCTTCACTGTCACAGTGTTGGCCACGGAAGTGCCGCCGACGATGGCGGACGGTCTGTGCGAAGTGAACACCGCCGCATTTAACAACGTCGCGAATGATTTCGATTGCCGCTTCGTGACGTTCTTCGGAGACGGCACCGATCCGAACGGTAATACGATCGTGCCGCTCTGCTACCCCTACGCAAATGGAAATTGCGTTCACTATCTCGTGTACTACGGCACGCCGGGAACGGAACCCCCGACGAGTGACTACAGTGGCGGCGTCTATTGGGAAATTACCTGGAACAACGACACATTTGCGCCGCCAGCGCCTTACTGGACTGGCAGCACGCCTCAATTCTACGACGATCCAGACGCGCCGGCTTCGATTGGTGCAATCGGCACGAGTTGCAGTCAGGCAATGACTCTCAACGGCGTGGGCCAATCGTATGCGTGCCAGTTTGAATTCAATATCACGACGTTCTATGATCCGACGAAACCGGTGGACGCTGGCATCGGTGGATCAACGAAACAATTCAACGATGTTGTCGTCGCATTTCCGCCGACTGTCGCAGGGACGCTCCCCGTACAGCCGCCTCCGACGGCGACTACGCCTGCAATTAGCGGCGCCTGCCTCACGGGATGCGTGAATACTTCAAATACGATCAACTTCTCGGCCGGCACGGGCGGAACATTCCAAGTGATACCTACCGGCTATCCGGCGCCGTTGTTGACAGAGAGTGGTGCGCTGCCGAGCGGCATGACGTTGAATAACGTAACCGGAATTCTCGGCGGAACGCCGGTTGCCGGCACGACTGGTAATTTCCCAATCTCTTTCACGGCGACGAATAGCATCGGGACAACAACGACGAACTTCACGCTGACGGTAACTCAGGGACCGATGATTACAAGCCTCGCAAACACGACGTTCACAGTCGCGTCAGCTGGGACATTCGTGGTGACGGCGACGGGTTCTCCGACGCCGGCGATCAGCGAGTCAGGAAACTTGCCGAGCGGCGTGATGTTCAACACTTCGACTGACACATTGAGCGGAACGCCTGCTGCAGGAATGGGTGGAACCTACGCGATTACATTCACGGCGACAAACAGTGCGGGATCAACAACGCAAAACTTCACGTTGACGGTTGATCAGGCGCCCGCGATTACAAGCGGCGCGAGTGCGACATTTACAGCGGGCATCGCGGGATCGTTTGCTGTGACGGCGACTGGATTCCCGGTGCCGACGATCAGCGAGTCCGGAAGCTTGCCAAGCGGCGTGACGTTTAGCGCCGGTGTGCTCAGCGGAACGCCAGCGAGCGGCACGGGCGGAACGTACAACATCACAATCACCGCGAATAATGGCGTTGGCTCAAGTGCGACACAGGCATTCACGCTGACCGTGGATCAAGCTCCGGCAATTACGAGCGCGACGAGCATGACGTTCACGGTCGGTTCGTCCGGAACATTCAACGTGACGGCGACGGGATTCCCGGCACCGGCGATCAGCGAATCAGGAATGTTGCCGAGCGGCGTGACGTTCAGCGCCGGTGTCCTTAGCGGCATTCCGGCGTCGGGAGCTGCGGGAACATATCCGATTACATTTACGGCAAACAATGGAGTGGCCACAAACGCGGTCCAAAGTTTTACGTTGACGGTCCAAGCTGCAAGTCAGACTCCGCAATTCACAAGCGCAGCTAGCACGACATTCACCGTGGGCTCGCCGGGAACATTCGTTGTGACGGCAACGGGCTCTCCGACTCCAGCGATCACGGAATCAGGAACACTGCCAAGCGGAGTGAGTTTCAACACTTCGACTGACACGTTGAGCGGTACACCTGCGGCTGGGACGGGCGGAACTTACGCTGTCACATTCACTGCGAAGAACAGCGTCGCGACAGTCACGCAGAATTTCACGTTGACCGTGGATCAAGCGCCAGCAATCACCAGCGGCACGAGCACAACTTTTACTATTGGTGCTGCAGGATCGTTCACCGTGACGGCATCCGGATTCCCGAAACCAGGAATCACGGAGTCGGGAACGTTGCCGGGCGGTGTGACTTTCAACACCTCGACCGGCGTCCTGAGCGGAACGCCAGCATCGGGCACTGCGGGGACCTACACGATTACGTTTACCGCGAACAACGGCGTTGGTTCGAACGCAACGCAAAGTTTCACGCTGACGGTGAACGCGGGAAGCAGCGGCGCAACGCTAAAGATTTCGCCGGCGACGCTCAACTTCGGAACGGTCTATGCCGGCACTACGATGCTGCAAGAGACGACGCTGACAAATACCGGCAGTACGATGATCACATTTACAAACTTCAATGTGATGCCAATTTCAGGCGATGACTCTTCGGGATTCCTCGGGATCGAGCTATGTCCCAGAACGCTGAATGCCGGAAAGAGCTGCGTCGTGATTATGAGCTTCACCGCGGATTCGAACGTCACTAAAATTCATGCGGCGAATTTGCTCATCACCAACAACGCGTTGGGCAGCCCGCAAACGGTGCCGATGAGCGCAACGGTCATCAATCCGCAAGCGTATCTGTCGACAAATTATTTGAATTTCGGAAATCAGAAGACGGGAACGACGAGCGCGGCGAAAAAAGTCACACTGACGAATTTGGGAACTACGCCGCTGACGCTTTCCGGGCTGTCGGTCACCGGCAATTTTGCGATCGCTTCCGGCGGATGCACGAGCAGTACAACCCTCGCGCCCGGAGCAAATTGCGCGATCAACGTAACATTCACGCCGACGACCCGCGGCCAGAAAAGCGGCAGCGTGAAGATCAGCGATAACGCTCGAAACAGTCCGCAATACGTCACTTTGTCTGGCAACGCAGACTAAAGAAGCGCGAGCCGCACAGGAACGTCCCGCAAGTTGCGGCTTCGTTCCTCGCATCGCATAACGTACGTAACCCAAGCCTAGTTTCCATCTCCCCCACGCAATTTCCTCGTCGCAGATTCGTCAACCGCAAAATGCTCCGGCAAGCGCACGAGTTGCCCAGGCGTTCCGAGATAACGGACTACAACGCCGTAATCGCGCGCGGCACAATCTAGCGAAACAAAGCCCTTCGCGACGTCGTCAAGCACACTGGCCGGGTCGCGCTCGAACGGATTTCCGTAGCCACCCCCGCCGGGAAGATTCAATTGAACGCGTGAATCCGGTCGAAGCGGTACCAGCGATTTGGGCTGCGGCCGCGCATCTTCATCCACGATAAATTCGCCGAGCGCGCCTGCATTTCCGCCATCGAGTCCGGCACCTGCAAACTTGACGCGATCGATCATCGCGGATACGCTCCATGGCGCATCGCCGCGGCGCCCCATCTCCGTGCGCTGCCCGAGTCCACCGCGAAATTTGCCGGCACCGCCGGAATCCTTGCGCAGCTCCCGATGATGAACAATCAATGGCGAGAGCGATTCGATTACTTCGACAGGAACGCCGCCGACGCCGCTCGGAAATCCTGTCGCGCTCACTCCATCCTTCGTGGCCCGCGCGCCCGCGCCACCGAGCTGAAACAATGTGAAAAGAAATGGATCTGTCGAAGCGGGCGCATCTCCGCGCCAAATTGTTATCCACACAGGTTCCGCGCCGCCAGCCATCAACTTGCCGGGCATGGCTTTTGCGAGCGCTCCGAAAATCACGCTTGGCAGGAAGTGGCCGATCAGATGACGCGATGCGACGGCCGCCGGCTCGGTGCAATTGAGAATCGAACCGCGCGGAGCCGTGACGTGGACTGGGCGAAACGATCCTTCGTTGTGCGGGATCTCGGGACTGATTGCCGCCTTGATTGCAAACGATGCGTAGGCATGCGTGTAATTCAACACCACGTTGATTCCTCGCGCGCTTTGCGGTGAAGAACCTGTGAAATCAATAAAAATATCTTCATCTTCGACAGTTACTGCAACTTTGATACGAATGGGCTCTTCGAATCCGTCGCTCCAGGATTCATTTTCGTACTGGCCGTTTGGCACGGCGCGTATCGCATCGCGCAATGCGCGCTCCGAACGCGAAATGATCTGATCCGCGAGCGGATCAATCGTGTCCAGTCCGAATTCATTCATGAAATTGAGCAGGCCGCGGACGCCCACAGCATTGGACGAAACTTGCGCGTATAGATCGCCCACCGTTTCCTCTGGCGTTCGTACATTGGCTCGAATAATTTTCACGAGTTCTTCGTTGGGTTCGCCCCGGTCAAAAAGCTTGGTGATGGGAATGCGCAATCCCTCTTCGTAGACTTCGTGCGCCTCCGCGGAGAGGATTCGCCCGCCGATATCCGGTGCGTGACATGTGCTCGCGAAATATCCGATGAGGCGTTCGCCGCGAAATGCAGGCGTGAGAACCGTGAGGTCGTTGATCTGTCCCGCCGTCTGCCAGGGATCGTTGGTGATGAGCACATCGCCGGGCTTCAACGCGCTTGCTGGATACGCATTGAGAAAATGTTTGACGCCGGTCGCCATGGCGTTGATGTGTCCCGGCGTGCCCGTAAGAGATTGCGCGATCATGAAGCCGCGCGTGTCAAAAGCGCCGCATGCGAGATCCTGTGATTCGCGCACGATCGTACTGAATGCGGTACGCATGAGCGTGACCTGCTGCTCGTTGCAAACGGAAATGATCCGGTTCCAGAGCATCTCGAGCGTGATGGCGTCCAGTTTCGCGTTCATTAGAAATCCACGATCAAGTTCCAGTGTTCATCCACGCGGCCGCGCGAATGCGGCTTGATGATCGCGGTCGATTCGCGCTCTTCGATCACGGCGGGCCCTTCGACTATCGCCCCGGGAGCAAGGCCGTAGCGATCGAACACGGAGGTCTCGACGAATCCGCCGAGTTCCGGAAAATAAACTTGCCGCACATTTTTCTGCGGATGGACGCCGCCACTCCGCTGCGGACCGATATCAAGGCGCAATTTCGGCTTCGGCCCGCTACACCATACGCGCCAATTCGTGATTTCAATCGCGACGGGCGGCCCCAATCGTCCGTAAAGCCGACGATAAGTCTCTTCAAATAAAGCCAAGAGTCTGGACGCGGAACTTTCCTTCAATTTTTCGTCCGGCAGGCGCACGGGAATTTCGTATCCCTGCCCGACATATCGCATGTCCGCTTCACGGCGGAAGCGCACTTCATGCGACGGCACATTCGAGGCTTCGAGCAGCGCGCGGCCCTCGGCCTCCATTTCGGCGAGCAGCGCGTTCGCGCGTTCCCAATCCAGGCCAGTGATCGGTGCGCGCCATGAACGTGCGAAATCGAAAGCTAGCGGAGCAACGAGAAATCCGATCGTGCTCATGACGCCGGCACCGAGAGGCGCGATGAATGCGGGCGATCCCAATGCCTGCGCGATTCGAAATCCGTGCACGGGACCCGCGCCGCCAAACGCAAACAGCGGATACCGGCGTGGATCCTTGCCACGCTCGAGGACATGAACTCGTGCGGCATTTGCCATATTTTCGTTCACGACTTGATGGATTCCCCATGCCGCTTTCACGAGCGGAATATCGATCTTCGCGGCGATGCGGTCGTGAATCACTCGCCGCGAAGCGTCGAGATCAAGCTTCATCTGCCCGCCGAGGAAAAAATCTGGATCGAGATAACCCAGGACAAGATCCGCATCCGTTACCGTCGGCTCGCTGCCGCCCCGGCCGTAACAAACAGGCCCTGGTTCTGCTCCGGCGGAATCAGGCCCGACTTTGAGCAAGCCGAGCAAATCCACGCGCGC
>JGI12659J15293_10000033_pt1 | contig 38072 bp, 33 predicted proteins | sample JacPinW_OM2H0_O1_FD_15293 | JGI IMG/M metagenome (IMG submission 15293) | reverse complement strand
GCCGTAGGCGACGATCTCGCTCATCGTCTGGCCGATCTCGGCGCTGTCGTAGCGCATCATCAGGATGGCGTTGGCGCCCATCGCGGTTGCGTTCTCGACCAGCCGATCCAACGCGTGGCGGCGCGCCTCCTCGAGGAGCCGCGTATATTCGTGGATCTCCCCGCCGACGATGGTGCGGAGCCCCGCCATGATGTTGCCGCCGAGCCCACGGCTGCGGACGACGACGCCGAAGCATTGTCCGAGCGTCTGGACGGTGCGGTGGCCGGCGATGTTCTCAGTGGTGACGACGATCATGCGCGAGTTCCTTCCGGAGCAATCTGCCCGTTTCCGGCGAGGTTCGCATGCCAAGCCTAACCAACGGTTGCATTGCCGTGCAGAGGCGCCGCCGCTGACTCTATTTGTTGATCGTCGCCGCGCCGGCGGTGCACGCGACCTCATCCTGCGAGCCCATGCCGCCGGAACAGCCGATCGCGCCGATCAGCTTGCCGTCCTCGACCAGAGGAATGCCGCCGCGCACGACGATGACGTCGTCTATCCCCAGCACGTAGTTGTTGCCCTTCTGAACTCCGTCTTCGAAGACTTTGGTCGCGCGGCGGAATTTCGCGGCGGTGCGGGCCTTGTGCTCGGAGACGGCGATCGAGCCGAGCTGGGCGCCATCCATGCGCCCGAAGGCGACGAGATTGGCCCCCGAATCGACGACGGCGACATTGAGCGCCCAGCCGTGTTTCTCGGCCTCTGCAGTGGCGGCGGCGATCGCGGCTTGAGCGCGCGCGAGCGAAATCGGCGCACCATACGGAATGTTGAACGGCATCTTGTCAGGGATGACGTCGAGCGGATTGGCTTGCTGCGCGCCTGCAGCGCCGGAAAAGCCGAGACAAGCGGTCAAAATCGCTGCGTGCAGCGTGAGCGTCATGGTCGTTCCTCCCGAATGCCCCGAAAAGGAATATTGCGCCGCTGAGCGCCGCTCGGCAAGGACGCGCCGAGGCGGTCCGCGGCGCTTTACGAAATCACCGATCCGACTTAGTTTTCTCAAAGGCGCCCTGGAGGCGATTGGAACAGGTCAAGTCATGCTTGGTGCGCGAACTCTCATCCTGATCGGCGTTGCAAGCCTGGGCCTCGCGCCCACCGTGGCTTCGGCGCAATCGTTCTTCAATTTTCCGTTAAGCCTACCCGGATCGCCACCGCCGCCCAACCCGCAGACCTTTCTGCCGCCGGACGCGGATCCGAACTATTCGACCCCAGGCGGCTTCGACAGTGAAGTCGACATGGCCCGCACGACCCGCAAGGAGGTCAATGATCCGACGGGGCAGCCGGCGGGCACGCTCACGATCAACACGCGCGAACGCAAGCTCTATCTCTCGGAGGGCAACGGCCGGGCGCTGCAATATGGCATCGGCGTCGGGCGACAAGGCTTCGCCTGGAAGGGCGAAGCNGCGATCGGCAGAAAATCGTTTTGGCCCGGATGGACCCCGCCGCCGGAAATGTTGGCGCGGCAGCACGAATTGCCGGTGCACATGGACGGCGGCATGGAGAATCCGCTCGGCGCGCGGGCGCTCTATCTGTTTCAGGGCAAGAAGGACACGTTATTCCGCATCCACGGGACCAATGATCCGAGCTCCATCGGCAAGGCCGTGTCGTCTGGATGCATCCGGATGCTCGATTCCGACGTGATCGACCTCTATGGGCGGGTCGCGAAGGGGACGCCTGTCGTCGTGTTGTGAGGTTAAGTACACACAGCGCGCGATGCGCTAGATTTGCGCAACGCACTGGCCCCTTGCGGTGGGCATGGGCAAACGCCCTTACAACGTCGCTCGCGCTTGCTCGACCGCGATTTTCAGGCCGCCCCACAGTACAGTTTCGGACCTTGACCTCAGCTTCACCAAGCTAATTGATTTTGCGCTTGGCAGCTGACTCGTGGGGACTACGTTGAATTGCCATTGGCTCGCCTTCCTATGGTCCGTCGTCTCGTCAACGAGGGGATGGTAGGCGAAGACGTAAATATGCGCGTGGCGACCTGTCTGCGCAGTCCATGTGACCCCATTCTCATAGTATCCAGTCTTCTCCGGTATTCCGAAGCCAGGAGTGGGAGGTTTTTTCGGCGCGGCCCACGTTTGTCGAGCTGCCGACTGCTTCACCTCAAGGCGGCAGCCACTGACGTGTTGAAGGTCCCAGCCGCTCCACCCAGCGGAACATAAATGCCAGTCTGGCGCGAGCGCCGTCGTAACGATGATCTCCGCCACCAACCCTCGGTAACTGTTCTCTATAACGGGACTGCCGTATGCGGCGGCGCAAGCCGCTGCATAGACTGCATCCACGGTTGGTGGCGATAAAGATGGGCTGGTATCGACCATCGCGTTTGCCGGCATTGAGACGTTCCTTAATTTGATCGTGATGCGTCGCCGATTTCTTTTCGTTGAACGCCAAGGCTCACGGACCTCAGTCTACGCAACTACGCTATGAGATCGGACTTGTCCTCAGTGAGTCTCTTGGACGTCTAACCGCCCGGACGCGCCGCACGATGTCAGTAATCAGCCACGCTGAACACGGCGCAAGGGGCGGCAATACCGCGCAAGGCATGCGTTCCGAGCGGGATCAGCGGCACGGTAGTCGCGGCGGCGAATGCGCCCGAGATGAGGACGGTCCGGTCGAGGGGACGACAGAGCCCCTCAAGCCGACTGACAAGATTGACGGCCGGGCCGATGGCGGTGAAGTCCAGTCGGTCGGCGGCGCCGATATTGCCCCACAGCATCGCGCCGAGATGCAGCGCCACGCCAAATGGCAAAGGCGGGAGTCCGTCTCGCGTCCGCGCCTCGTCGAGATGGGCCATCCCGCTCCGCGCGGCGGCGACCGCCTTGAGCGCGGCGTCGCAGGCGTTGCGCGGCGATCCGTCGGCTACCGGAAAGATCGCCAGCACCCCGTCGCCCATGAATTTGAGCACTTCGCCGCCGAACGCGTGCACGGAGCCGGCGATGCGGTCGAACCAGGCGTCGAGGGCGGAGATGACCTCGGAGGGCGGAGTGCTTTCGGAAAGCGCGGTGAAGCCGCGCAGGTCGGCGAACAGGAGCGCCGCCTCGATGGTCTCGCCGATTCCGCGCCGCAACGGACCGGCCAGCACGCGCGCCGCGCTGCGGCGACCGAGATAGGCCTCGAGCGTGGCGGTCAGCGTCGCGCGCGCGGTGAGCGCGGTGAGCGGCGGCGCCGCGAAGCGCGCAGCCTCTCGCAGGCTTTCAGCCTCGGCCGGAGTAAAGGGACGCGGCGCGACCCAGCCGAGCCTTGGCCCGTCCGGGGCCAGCCCGACAACGTCTTCATGCACCGGGTTGTCGACCAGTCCAGCCAGCCAGCGCCGGCCGTCACCGGCCGAACCATCCGCTCCCATCGCGGAATGGGCTCCAGCCACGAACCCCAAGGCCTCGATCACCTCGTTGCTCTCGGCTCGCCACAGCCAGGTGCGTCGCGCAATCAGCGGGTGGGGCGAAGCCAGCGTAAGCGCCCCGCCAGCGAGCGGCGTTCCATCCTCGATCAGGCGCTCGCCGAGCCTCGCCAGAAAAAGTTCGGGGGTCGGCGTCTGGGCCGCCGCATCGACCAGCCAGGCGAGGGTTGCAGAGAGGGGCATGGATCGATCATCGGCCGGACGGGCCTCGATTGCCATCAGCGTTTCGGCCGGGCTCGACCCGCTTTGGCGTTGCGCGAGGCTCACGTTATTAAACCAAACGGTTGACTTTTTGGGTCGACCGCCTCATATTCCGGCCAATCAATCAGCGCCCTGTCGATTTGAGGGCGGCCCGCCCGTCATAGGGTGGAATGAGCTTCACTCGAGGAGAGTCCAATGGATGAATCGCTCGTGGTCCGGCGCGAGACCCAGATTGCGGCGCCGCCGGCAACTGTCTTCGCGTTCCTGACCGATCCGCAAAAGATCCTAAGCTGGATGGGCGCCGAAGCCGACACGGACGCTCATCCGGGCGGCCTCTACCTGGTCAAGGACATCGCTGGGCGGCCGGGCCGCACCGCGCGGGGCCAATTTCGTGAGGTCGTACCCGTCCACCGTCTCGCCTACAGCTTCGGCTGGGACGACGATGCGAATGTGCCGCCGGGCTCAAGCCTGGTCGAGATTGATCTCATCGAACGGGACGGCGGCACGCTGGTGCGCATGATTCATACGGGACTTCCCAACACCTACGAGTGCGAAGGCCACGCCAAGGGTTGGGCGTATTACCTTGGCCGACTGGGAGTGGCCGCCGTCGGCGGCAATCCGGGCGTCGATCGCGGCCCGGTCGGCCACGCCTGAAGCGAGACGGATTCGGATTGAATCGTCACCGCGAGGAGGCCGACAGGCCGACGCGGCGATCCAGGAAATCGTCGGGCGCCCGACGTTCCCCTGGATCGCTTCGCTTACGCTCGCGATGACGATCGGTCTGGCGTTGATCTCTAACGGCGCCCCGATCGCACCCTTCCGAAATGCCAGGCGCAAAAGAGGGCGAGGACCAGCGCGCCGAGGCCGACAAACACCCATTCGAGGACGACGTCCGCCCCTTTTGGGGCAAACTCGAACAGAAGCGCGAAGCCGACGGCCAGATTAAGGAACCCCCACAGCACATTGACCACAGGCGAGGATTCGCCGATGCCCGGCGGTGAGGCGAACGGGCTCTGGAACCAGGCGCCGCTGATCCCCTGAACGAAATGCGGGACGCCATTGGCGAGAAACAGTCCGGCGACGAATTGCAGCAAAAAGATATACCAGGGAATGCTGAACATGCCGGTTCGCCTTCACTTGCTGCTTTGAACGCCGGAAGGCGCGGGTTCGCTCCCGGCCCAGCGCGCGATCGTGCGCGCAAGGGTGGGGCCAACCAGAAGCGCGACGAGCAACCGCCCGATCTGCATCGCCATGACGAAGGGAAGGTCGACCCGAGATGATGCGGCGATGATCGCCACCGCGTCGGCGCCGCCGGGGCTGGTTGCGAGATAGGCGGTCAGCGCGTCTGTTCCCGCCGCCTCATGCAAGGCGAAGGCGAGGCCGCCGCAGAGAGCGATCAGGGTGAAGATCGAGGCCAGGATGATTGGCAGTTGCTTCCAGGCATAAAGAATCGCCTCGCGCGTGAACCGGAGGCCGATGGACCAGCCGACCAGCGCGTAGCAGATCGCCAGAAGCCACGGCGGCAGCGTGATCGTGAGCAAATGGCTGGCTGAGAGCGGTGCGCCGACGAACATCGGCACGAGCAGCGCGCCGGCGGGAATCTTGGATTTGACCCCAACGATTGCGCCGCCCACGCCCAAGGCCAAAGTCGCCAGGAGAGGGCCGGGCGCCACAGGCGGAAACCAGACGATCGAAGCTGGCGCCGCCGCGCCAGCCGGCAGAAAGGCCCGGGCGACAAGCGACGCCACCAATCCGACGCAGGCGACGCGCAGATATTGCATGACGGCGACCAGCCGCATGTCGCCGCCGAAGGCGCCGGACATCAGCACCATGGCCGTCGCCGCGCCGGCCGAGCTTCCCCAAACCGCAGTCGTGCCTGGAAGCACTTTCAGGCGAGTAAGCACATAGCCGAGAGCGGCGGCGAACAAGATCACGGCGCCAATCAGGGTTAGGAACATCGGCCATCTCTGAAAAATTGTGACGATGATGTCCGTGGTGATGGCGCGAGCCACGAGACAGCCGATGAAACCCTGAGCGATGACAAAGCCCCAGGGCGGAATCGTCACGCGCCCCTCGAACCAGCAGAGAAGAATGGCCGCGCCGATCGCGCCAAGCATGAGCGCCGCAGGCAGCCGCATCAGTTCGAAGGCTGCGATGGAGACGATTGAGGCGCCAAGAAGCGCGGCCCATTGGATCGGCTGTGGCGTCTGGCGCAGGGTAAAAGGCGACATTCCGTCTTTCTTCAGTCGCGAAAGGCGAGGGCGTCGCCATCGGCTACCCGGGCGACCCGGGGAAAGATATGCCGCATCGTCGCCTCGTGGGGTTCGGGGCCCAGGCTCGTGGTGACATCGCGCGCGATCACGAGTTCGTAGCCAAGCTCCCAGGCCTGCCGCGCGGTCGCCTCGACCCCGATATGCGTGGCGACGCCGCCGAGGACGATCGTGCTTACGCCCCGGCTCTTGAGCTCGGAATCGAGGTCGGTGCGGAAGAACGCCCCCCAGGTCGACTTGGTGATCAGAATGTCGCCGGGCTCGGCAAGGCCGGGCGCGAGGTCGGCGAAACCCGGAGGCAGGGTTTGGGGCAGCGCTGTCGGCTCGTCGACCTGCCGCTCCGGCCCGTCAAGTTTCGGCACGGCGTTCACCAGCACCACGGGCGCCTGAGCGGCGCGAAACTTTTCCGCCAACGCCTTGCCCCGCGCGACCAGTTCTTCTGCGGAGACCGGAGCAAGTTTCCTGCCGAGAATCCCGTTTTGCAGGTCGATCAGCACGAGCGCGGTCTTTCTCGGGTCAAGGGCGATCATCGGCGGGAGTCTCCGGTGGGTGGCAGGGCGGTTGCGTAAGGGCTATTTATGAGGAATACTCGTGAATCTTTAATATGAGCGATCCTCATAAATGTCAATCGAGATTCAACAGGCTGCCAAGGAGCCGAAGCGGGAGCGGGGAAAGCAACGGGTCGCCGCCCTCATCGATGCTGGCGCCGAGCTCTTCGCCCAGAAGGGCTACGAGGCGACTACCATGACCGAGATCGCGAGCCGCGCGGGCGCGGCGATCGGCTCGCTCTATCAGTTCTTTCCCTCCAAGGAGGCGCTGGCCGAGGCGCTCTTCAATCGCTTTGCCGAACGGGCGGCGGCGGCGTTCGCGCGGGTTGAAGAGCTCGCCCCCGGATGCTCGGCGCGCGAGCTCGCCGACCTCTTCATCGACTACAAGCTAAGGCAGGGGACGGATCGGGACGCGGCGGTCGTGCTCATGAGCGCGGTCGCCGGCATTGTCGAGCGCCGGAAGCCGCTCGGCGACGCCTTGCGTGGTCGCATCGCCGCGATCCTCAGCGCCGGCAACTCGGCGCTCGGCCAGGGTGAGGCGGCAGAGGCCGCGATCATCGTGAACCAGGTCATGAAGATGATCCCGGCGCTCGCGTCCACGGAAGACGAGAGATCGGCGGCGCTTGTCGGCGAAGCCCGAAAGCTCCTGGCGCTTTACGTCGACGAGGTCTTGTGGAGACGGCGGAGCGGCGGTCGTCAGTCGGCGTAATTGTCGATGACTGCGTCGGCGATCGCACGCTTGGTGATGACCCCGACGACATCGGAGGCGCGAGGCCGGTGTTCGCCTTTAAAGACGATCGCCGCGCCCGCGCGGTGGCGCTTGAGGCGAGCTAGAACCAGGCTCAGCAAATCGACATCGCGGCACACGACTGCGCGCTTCTCGACGAAATCGTCCACCAGGCGGTTGGGGTTGTTAGCGCTTTCCCGCCAGAGGCCGGAGCGGGGCGGGATCAGACCCACGATTCTGCCCTCGTCTTCCACGATGATGGCGCGCAGATCGTCGACGTCCTCCCAGCCCATGCATTCGCGCAGCGTCGAACCTGCCTTGGCGAGTATGAAGCGCTTCTCCATGATGTCCGCCGCCTGTTGGACGAGGTAGAGATTGACGTGGCGCTCCTTCGGGATGCGATGGCCGCGGTGGCGTAGTTTGATGGTGTAGATCGTCTCGGGGATCAGCGCGCGCCTGACGCCGGCGGCGACCGCGACGGCGACGATCACGGGCACGATGATCGCGTAGTCTCGAGTCATCTCGAACACCATGATGATGGCGGTCATGACGCCGCCGGTGCCCGCGCCGACCATTGCCGCCATGCCGACGATCGCCGCCGAAGGCAGCGTCAAGCCAGCGTTCGGCAGGACGAGAGCAGCGAGGGAGGCGAAGGCCGCGCCGAGCGTTGCGCCGAGATAGAGCGAGGGCGAGAAGATGCCGCCAGACGCCCCGCAGCCGAGGCTGATCGTGGTCGCGAGCAATTTGAGGACGAACAGCAGAACCAGCAGGTTGGTCGCTGTCATGTCTTTGTCCAGGATCGACTGGATCACGCCATAGCCGACGCCATCGACATACGAATGGCCGAAAACGTGCGTGAGGCCCAACATCATGAGGCCGATCAGCGTCATGCCGATGATGTTTTGGGTGTAGATGCCGCCCGGTATCTTGGGAAAGCCGTCCTCCATGAACACGAGAAGCCGGATGAAGGCCCAGGAGGCGACGCCGCATAGTGCTCCGAGGCACACGAACGCGATCGCCTCCTCGACCCCAAAAGAAGTGGCGGGAGGAAAGAAGACTTCAGGAACCGTAAAGGCGGGACTGGGGCCGATAAGGATGCGACCGATCAGTGTGGCCGCGCCGGTCGCGATGACCACCGGCAAGAAGGTGCGGTTGGAGACCTCGGGCAGCAGGATCTCGATTGCGAACAGGACGCCGCCGAGCGGCGTATTGAAGGTCGCCGCAATGCCCGCGCCTGCACCTGCNGAGAGTAATGTGATCGTCTGCCCGGTCGACAGCCCGATCGCCTTCGAAAACGACGATCCCAGCGCCGAGCCGATCTGGATGATCGGTCCCTCGCGGCCGACCGACGCGCCCGAGCCGATCGAGAGCGCCGAGGCGAGCGACTTGATGACCGCGACGACGCCGCGAATCTCGCCGCGCTTGTAGAAGATGGCGTCCATCACCTCGGGGACGCCATGACCCTTGGCTTCCGGTGCGAAGCGATCCACCAGATAGACGACAAGGAGGCCGCCGAGGATCGGCGACAGGATGACCCAGTTTCCCCACCGGCTCGGCCCCTCGAGAATGTTGGCGTCGTAGGCGACCTTGAACACGCCGTTGATCATGAAATTGTGGATCAAGCCGATGAGAGAACGCAGCGCCACCGCGCCAATGCCGGTCATGATGCCGACCCCGAGAGCCATAAGGCAGAGGGTGAGCAGGCTCACGCGCCGTTCTTCCCGGGCGCCGGCCGGCGCAGACGGAAGGGTTGTGTCAGCGGTCGTTGACGACATTTTCCAGCTTTTATTGGGATTAAAGTAAGGCGACATGTCCGTCCTGGCCGGATATCGCAGCCAACGCCGTCGACCCTCAATGAGTTCAGATTAGGGCAATCTCGTCGACCGCGGCCCGATCCCTGCACGCATGACGAGGCGGCGTAACGGCCCGAGGGCGGAGAGCGTCGCCAAACCAGCGCCCCGCGCGAAATCGAGCGCTCCGAAATGAGTAAGCAACGATCGGTTGAGGCCGTCGACCGCGCCCGTGCGAAGCATGATATCGGCGCGCCTCGCGCGCTCGTAGGCGGTCAAGGTTCCCTCCGCGCCGATGTCGCGCCCGTCCGCTCGCGCTTCGGCCGCGCAGGCGACGATCGCCTCGACGTCGCGCAAACCAAGGTTGAGGCCTTGCGCGCCAATCGGCGGCAGGACATGCGCCGCGTCCCCGACCAGCGCCAGCCTTTCGGCTGTGATCGTCGGCACGGTCTGCCGAATCATGGGGAAAAATCCGCGCGAGCCCTCGATGCGCATGGCGCCGAGCAGAGAGTGGGCCTGGCGTTCGATTTCAGGCGAAAGCGCTTCGTCATCGAGCCTCTCGCGGCGGCGCGCTTCCTGTTCGGACATTACCCAGACAAGGCTAGAGCGGTTGGGCGCGGTCGCTGAGGCGGGCAGGGGAACGAGGGTGAATGGCCCGCCGCGGGTATGGAACTCGGTCGAGAAGTCGTCGTGCGGCAATCGATGGGCGAGATGCACCGTCAATGCGGTTTGCGGATAGCGATGGGCGCGCGCTGTGAGGCCGGCGGCGCGGCGCGCCTTCGAATCCCGGCCGTCGGCGCCGATCGCGAGCCGGGCCACGATCTCGCGCCCGTCTCCGAGCCTTGCTCGGACGGCCTCGGCGGAAGCTTCGTAAGCCGCAATCCCCGTCGCGAAGCGCTTGACGCCAGGAATCTCTGCGACGCTGGCCGCGAGCGCCTCGGCCATAAGGTCGTTTTCGATATTCCACCCGAAGGCGTCGAGCCCGATCTCCGCAGCGTGGAACTCAGCCGGACGGGGCGGAAAGAACGATCCGGTGTCGTCGATGAGGCGCAATGAGCGCAGAGGCGCGGCTCGGGATTGCAGAGTCGCCCATAAGCCGAGGGAATCGAGAAACGCGACTGATTGGTCGAGCAGCGCGACGGTGCGTCCCCGCCCGGTCCGCTCCGCCGCGCCGCAGCAGACGACGTCGAACCCGGCCTTGGCCATGCCGTACGCCGCGGTCAGCCCGGCGAGTCCCGCCCCCGCGATCAGGACGTCCACGTCGCGCCGGGAAGGCTCATCGCCGTTGGTCATTCTTCGCCTCAGCGCCGCTTTTCCCGCCGGCGCTCACTTGCGCTCGCGGTCGGGGAGACGGCGTGGTGCAACTTTGATAAGCCGAACGCTATAAGGTCAAGCCAACGCCTGACCCGTAAAGGAGTCGCGCGGGAGGCGGACAGGGCAGGGCATGTCGATCGAAAAGCGGCCTGTCGGCGTCGCGAGCGCCGCGGGTTTCTCAGTCCATCTCTTCACCGCTTCGGGCGGGGCGGTGGCGGTGCTCGCATTGTACGCAGCGATCGAGCGGAATTTCGCCATCTGCTTCGCCTGGCTTGGGCTCGCTTTCTTCATCGACGGAATAGACGGCACGCTTGCAAGAGCGGCAAAGGTGCAAATCACCGCGGCGTCGATTGACGGGACGGTTCTCGATCTGGTGATCGATTTCCTCACCTACGTGCTGGTGCCGGTGGTGGCGCTCTGGCGCTCGGATCTGATGCCGACCGAAGCTTCGTTCTGGATCGGACTCATCGTCACCATCGCCTCCGCGCTCTATTTCGCCGACACGAGGATGAAGACTGACGACTTGTGGTTTCGCGGGTTTCCAGCTACCTGGAATATCGTCGTCCTCTATATGTTTGTCCTTCGACCACCCTGGGTGATTAGCGCGCTTATCCTGCTTGGCGCGGCCGCGCTCATGTTCACGCCGGTCGTATTCATCCATCCGTTGCGGGTTATTCGGTTGCGCAGCCTGACCATTGCGATGACATGCGCGTGGTTTGCCCTGGCGGCGACAGCGATCGTCGAGAACTTGGCGCCCCAGGCCTGGGTCGGCTGGGGCCTGATCGTGACCGCGGTTTATTTTCTCGGGCTTCCGCTGCTCCGTCATTCGCCCCTGGCGGAAGGCTGAGCAAAGGGTATGAGAGAGGAACGGCTTGCGAGCCGGATTGAATCCTTGGTATAGGCGCGCCTCGCGATGCTGCCTGGCTTCATCGTTGGCCTCGTGGCGGAGTGGCTACGCAGAGGACTGCAAATCCTTGCACCCCGGTTCGATTCCGGGCGAGGCCTCCAATAAAATCAATGACTTGCTGAACCGGACAAGCAAAGGAAAAAAGCGCCGTCAGGGATTCGTCAGCAAGGCCAGGCCCGCGCAAAAGCCGAGCTGGAAGGCGCGCACCTTTGGGACCTCTGCTCGCGGGCGCTTCGTCGGCCGGTCGCCCATGGACGAGACGCCTCATCGAGCGGCGTCGACGGCCCGGGCATCCCGCGGGAACGGTGCGATCAACTCCAAATCGGCGTCGACCGATTGCGGCGCTTGACAGTTAGAAGCCTTGATCCTGCGCGGAAATGTAGGCCCGATTCCACGTCGGGGTGATCAACACGTCGTTGATGCAAACTCGGGGCGGGAGGCAGGCGATATAGCAAATCAGATCGCCGAGATCCTCGGATTGCAACATGCGGGCCTTGTCCTCTGGACTGACAGGGACGGGACGTTTGGCAATGATCGGAGTCGCGACCTCGCCGGGGCAGAGCGCAGTCGCGCGGATGCCGTGCCGGCACTCCTCCATGTTGATGCTATGGCTTAACGCCACCACTCCATGCTTCGCTGCGATATAGCCAACGCCCGGTTGCGTGCTCACGACCCGCCCAGCGATCGAAGCGGTGTTGATGATCACGCCGTCCTTCTGCTCACGCATGATCGGGAGGACGGCTATTACGCCATGAAATGAGCTGGAAAGGTTTGACCGGATTAGCTCATCGGCGCCAGCCGCCGAAAGCTGCTTCCAGCTTCGATCCGGGATGTTGGACCCCGCGTTATTGACCAAGATGTCGATGCGGCCGAACTCCCCCTTGATCGCTCCGGCGATTCCCGACGCGTCTTCGGCGCGACACATGTCGCCGGGATGGACTCGCGCCGTTCCGCCAGCTGCCGCGACGCGGGCTGCGACCGTCTCGAGCGGCTCCTTTCGCCGTCCGGTCAACATCACCGCTGCGCCCTCCCTTGCGAGCGCGATCGCAGCCGCTTCGCCGATTCCGCTTCCCGCTCCGGTAATCCAGGCGACCTTGCCTGTCAGGCGCTGCATGACGTCCCCCGATTTACTCCAGTTGCGCTTGGCAGGCCAAGCTACTGCAGCGCGTTTTGTTGGCGCGTGCCGATCTCTAGTTCATCTTTTTCAGCAGCGAGATCGAGTTCGGCGATTTTTGCATAGAGACGAGCGACCGACGCATCATCGTCGCGGGACATTCCGGCCGCGGCCGTCATGAGAAACATCTGAAGCGCGGAGGCTGCGAGAGGTGTGGGAAAGCGCTGCGCGCGCGCCATGTCCGACACGATCCCCAGATCCTTAGTAAAAATTTCGACGGCGCTCTTGGGCGTGTAATCGTTGTCGAGGATGTGTGGAACCCGGTTCTCAAACATCCAGGAATTTCCCGCCGAGGCCGTTATGACCTCGTAAACTCGCCCAAGATCGAGCCCGAGTTTCTTGGCAAAGACCATCGCTTCGCAGGCCACGGCGATATGCACTCCGGCAAGGTGCTGGTTGATCATTTTGAATGCCGAACCGGTTCCGGCTTCGGAGCCTAAACGATACACCTTCGCGGCAATCGCGTCGAAAAAAGGCTCAGCCCTTGCCATCGCGTCTTCAGGCCCAGACGCCAGGATCGTCAGTGCGCCGTTCGCGGCTCTGGCCGGTCCGCCGCTCGTGGGGGCGTCAAGAAAGGCACGGCCCCTCGCCTCAACCCTCGCGCTGAGGCTCCGAGTATCGGCTGGATCCATCGTGACACAGGATATGACCAAAGCATTCGGCGCGATCGCGTTCAGGACGTCGGCTTCGCCGAACAAGACAGTCTCGCACTGCGCCGCATTGACCAGAACTAAAATGACGACCTCGGCGCCAGAGGCCGCCTCGGACGACGAAGATGTCGCAGTCCCGAATGTCTCGGCAAACCGAGAGACGGCCGCAGGGTTTGTGTCCGCTCCGACGACAGGCCAGCCGTTTCGCGCCAAACTTGCGGCGATGCCGTAGCCCATGGCGCCGAGGCCGATTACGGCGATTTTCTTCGACCTCTCCGTGCCGGACATCGATGCGTTCCCCGCAAAATGACCCAAGCTTATTCCACCTGAGGGGATGACAGCGCTGTCATTAACGTTGCCGTACTTTGCTGGGAACAGTCAAGTGACTAGAAGGGGCTTCTGTCGTCAGATTGGATGGTTCTGGGTGGGCGCGCCAACTAAAGATCCCGACCGTTTGCAGAACCTTGCCACGCTTGCCGACGTCGCGCGCGAATCCGGCTTCAGTCAAATCACCGTGTCCCGCGTCATACGGAACTGGGGATCGATTTCGGAGTCGACTCGACAGAGAGTGCAAGCGGCGATCGCACGGGTCGGTTATGTGCCCAACCGGATTGCCGGCGCTTTGGCCAGCGCCCGATCGGATCTGGTCGGCGTCATCATCCCGTCTTTGACGAATATCGTCTATCCCGATGTCTTGAGGGGACTGCACGACGCGCTGTGCGATCGAGGCCTTCTCCCGGTCGTCAGCGTCACGGGATACAGCGTCAAGCTTGAGGAACGATTGGTGCAGTCGCTTCTCGCGCTCAGGCCTGCGGCGATGATCCTGACGGGCCGGCAGCACAGCAAGGCGACCACTCAGATGCTCAGGCGCGCAGGCGTGACCATCATCGAAATCATGGACAGCGACGGAGCGCCAATCGATGTGTCGATCGGCATGTCGCATCGCCGCGCCGCGAAGGCCAGCGCGGAATATCTGCTGCGGCGAGGATACCGGCGCTTCGGCTACGTCGGGCATGAGGGAGCCCATCGCGACCTGCGGGCGCACCGCCGCCGGGCGAGCTTCCTCGACGCCGTGCGAGCGGCGGGCGCCGACGTCCTGCATGAAGAGATTGAACTGGGCGCCTCGTCCGTGCCGGCTGGGCGGGCCGCGCTTGCACGGCTATTGGCGAAGCAGCCAAACATAGAGGCTGTCTACTTTTCAAACGACGACATGGCCATTGGGGGCGCCCACCACTGCCTTGCGCACGGCATTTCGACTCCGAACGATCTTGCGCTCTTTGGTTTCAACGGGCTCGACATTGGCCAAACCATGGCCAAGCCCTTATCCACATTGTTGACGTATCGATATGAAATCGGCGTTCTGGCTGGCCGCGCGATTCTCACCCGGCTCAACAACGAGAAAATCGACCTTCGCACCGACGTGGGATTCAAGCTCATCGAAGGGGCAACGGCCTAGCTGACGCGATCCCCGCAAACCATCACCCGGTCATTTCCATGATGTACAGGCCGGCATTCGTGTCCGTGCAATAAACCAGCTGATCGCGGTCCACAAAGATATCTGCGGACTGGATGACTCGCGCGCGCCCCGGACGGATGTCCATCATTTTAGTCGGCGGAGGCGGAACGAGCGCGCCGATCTCGGCCGGTTGGTAAGGGTTTCGGATGTCGAACACGCGCACGCCCGCATTCTGGTAGGTTGTGAAGATCCGCTCCGAACTGACGAAGCTTCCGGGTCTGTTCTCATGAACATTGTGAGGTCCGAAATGCGCGCCCTTCGCCACGTAGTCGATTTCCGACGGCGTGGGCATGGTGGCGATGCTGATCGGATTGGTTGGCTCCCGAATGTCGAACAGCCAGGTGAATTTCATGCCGTCGGCGCACTGATCCTGCACAGCCTCGTCGACGACGACGAGCAGGTCTCGATTAGGCCCACCGGCCTCCCACATACCAGATCCGATGAGCGCCGACCCCTTCGATTGGCAGGAACGATATCTCGCGCGGATTAGGTCGGTCGGAGATGTCGAAGATCCGGACGCCCGCGCTGTAACCCCGGCTTGTCCCGGCAGAGACTGTTTTCTCGGCCATCGACCCGGAATAATAGACCTTCTCGTCCATAAGTAGCGGGTCGAGGTAAAGGTTCTTCCCGTTGATGACGAGAAGCAGATCCTCGTGCGCCTGAAGGTGCAAACTCCAGGTCCCGGGCGGCGCAGGAATATAGTTCACCGGCTTAGGGTTCCTTGGGTCGCGGACGTCCACGACCGAGAACCCGTTCGAAAACATGTGGCCGATATACGCGTAACCGCTCTGCACCATGACCTGCACGCCGTCCGGCCGTCCGCCCTGGTCGGAATATCCGAGCAGGCGCATATTGCGCGCATAGTCCGGCCGGGGAAGTTCCGCTGTGGTCATGAGGTCAGGTCGGAACGGGCGCGCGCTCGGCGAGCAGGCCTTCGGACTTCAGCTCAGCCCACAAGGCCGCTGGAATCATCTTCGCCATCAGTTCGACGTTTCGCTTCGTTTCAGCTGGCGAAACCGCTCCCGGAATCATTGACGTCACTGAGGGATGACCGAGCGGAAATTGCAAGGCCGCAGCGGCGAGCGGGACGTCATGGCGTCTGCATACCGCCTCGATTCGGCGAACCTTGTCCAAGATGTCCGCGGGCGCCGGGACGTAGTTGTACTTGGCGCCTTCGATTGCCCCGGTGGCAAGGATGCCTGAGTTATAAGGGCCACCGAGCATAATGCCGATGTTGCGCTTCTCGCAAAGCGGCAGGAAGTCGTCCAACGCCCCTTGCTCCAGGAGCGTGTAGCGGCCGGCAAGCAGAAAGAAATCGAAGTCGCCCGCCGCGGCGAACTCCATACAGATATTCACCTCGTTCAGCCCGACGCCGATAGCCTTGACGACCTTCTGAGACCGAAGATCATGGAGGACGTGGTAACATCCGTCCATCGTTTCCTTGAATTTCTGTTCGTAGACGGCGCGAGTCCCGTGTGTCCAGACGTCGACATCGTGAATAATCAGGCAGTCGATGGTCGAGAGACCTAGTCGCGCCATGCTTTGATCGATGGAGCGGAGGACGCCCTCGCGCGTGTAGTCGAATACGTGGTTGAAATCGAGACCGCCCTTGAAGGGCGTTCGATCGAGCGGCTGCGCTGCGGTCGGCGGCACGAGATAGCGCCCAACCTTAGTCGACAGAACGAAGCTATTCCGAGGCTTGCCGCGGAGCGCCGCGCCGAACCGCTGCTCCGAAAGGCCATGACCATAGAACGGCGATGTATCGAACAAGGTGATTCCGAGGTCGTAAGCGGTTTCCACCGTCGCGATCGCCTCGTTGTTGTCCAGCAGCGTATACATGTCGCCAAGCGGTCCGCCGCCACAGCCGAGCACGGTTACCGCGACTTTGCTCTTCCCCAAGAGTCGCTTTGACTTCGGATCCATTCCGTCAACTCCGATCAAGCTTGTTTGATGATTTATGAACCCGCGGCCAGAGGACCAGCCTATTCCGCGGCTTGTGGCTCGGCGTCGGCCGACTTTGGCGTGAGGTCGACTCCGTTCAAGCGTGCGATATGTGTCGCAAGCATCGGCACATACTCTTCAGCCGCTCCGGCTGAGACCGCGAGGGCGAACGAATTCTTGATCGCGTTGCCCATTGGATTCGCGACGCCCGCTGCGTCCATCATCGACTCAAGGTAGCGCATGTCCTTAAAGGCGTTGCTGATCGAGAACTTGTGCGCATTGCGCTCGCCTTCCAGCGTCCACCGCATGAAGGTCTGGTAAAACGGATTGTCCATGCGCCCGCCACGGATGACGTTGTCGAAGCGTTGGGGCGAAATCCCGACCTTGGCGGCGGCCACGAGAGCTTCCGAATAGAGCGCCGCATAGCCCATGCCCAGGAAATTGTTCAGAAGCTTCATACGATGACCGTCGCCAACTCCTCCGACATGGACGATTTTCCCCGCCCATGTCTCAATGATCGGCCTGATGCGCTGGAACACGGCGTCGCTCGCGCCGATCATGGTGTCGAGCGTGCCCTCCCAGGCCTCCTTAGGGGTTCGGCTGAGCGGAGCATCGACGAAGTCTATGCCGCGCGGCGCGAGTTCCGCCGAGAGCGCCGCCGTCGACACCGGATTAGATGTCGAGCAATCGACGATGACCGAACCTTTTTTCAAGCCGACCACGAGACCGTCGGAACCCCGCACGACGCCCTCAACCTCCGGTGAACCCGTTACGCAAATGAATACGACAGTCGACCGCTCGCCAACTTCTCTGGCTGTTTTGACCTCGGTCGCGCCGCGACCTTTCATGTCGTCGACAGGAGCGCGGTTCTTCCGGCCGAGGAAGGTCAAGGGATAGCCTTTCTCAGCGATGTTCTTGGCTATGCCATGACCCATCATGCCGAGTCCGACGAAGCCAACCGTTTCCTTAGCCCCGTGCTTCGCGCCCGTCGTGTTGGTATCCGCCATCAAACTATCCTTTCGATTGGTCATTGAGCAGGTGTTATCCAGAATATACCCGTCGCGATCGCAAAGGTTTGGACGCTGTCAACCTGCAGCGAGCTCCATGACGCGCTCCTTGGTCGCCTCGGATCGGCTCAGCTCCCCTCCGATCCTCCCGTTCTTGACGACCAGAATGCGATCGCTGACCGCGAGAACCTCCGGCAAATCCGAGGATATCACGATCACGCCGAGACCCTCCGACGCAAGTCCAGCAAGAAGACCGTGGACTTCCGCCTTCGAGCGAACGTCGATGCCGCGCGTAGGCTCATCCACGATCAGAATTTGCAGCGCGCGAGCCATCCATTTTGCTATCACCACCTTCTGTTGGTTACCCCCGCTCAGGTTGATCGCCTGCTGTTCGGTGGACGACGCCCGAATCCCGAGCGACTTGACAAAATCAGCGCACCGCGCCCGTTCGCGGCCGATGTCGATGAGACCGAACCAGCAGTAACTCGCCAAGTGCGTCAGGCTAAAATTCTCCCGGATCGTCATGCCGAGCGCGAGCCCTTGGGACTGCCGGTCTTCAGTCACAAAACCCATGCCAAAGCGGATGGCGTCCGCGGGGTCGCGAATCGCGACTGGCCTGTCTCGCACCAGGATTTCGCCGGCATACGGCCGCATTCCAAAGATCATTTCCATGATCTCGGTTCTGCCCGCGCCGACCAAGCCGAAGAAGCCCAACACTTCGCCCTTGTAGAGGTCGAAGTCGATCTCGGAAACCTTGACCCGATGCGGATCTGGATGCCGCATTTCGAGGTTGCGTACCGACAAAACCCGGGCTGGCTGCTTGAAGGATCGGTGCTCGCCATAGAAATCGTGCAGGTCTCTGTCCACCATCTTCTGGACTAGCAGCTCCCTCGTCATGTCGGCGATCGGCATGGAGGCGACAGTGGCGCCATCGCGCAGCACAGTGACGCGATCCGCTATCTCGAAAATCTCGTCCAGTCGATGCGAGATGTACACAATACCTATCCCCCGCTCTTTCAGGGTTCGGATCAAATTGAGGAGCGTGGTGGTCTCGTGCTGACCGAGCGAAGAAGTCGGCTCGTCCATAATGATCACCCTGGCGTTGACCGAGATGGCCTTCGCAATTTCGATCATCTGCCGGTGGCCAATGCTCAACGCTGAAACGGGTGTCGTCGGCGCGAGAGACAGATGGAGCTGGTCCAGGGCCTCCCTCGCAGCTTTGTTCATCGCCCGGCTATCAATCAGACCACTGTTGCTCAAGGGTTCGCGCGCCAGGAAAATGTTCTCCGCCACCGTCAGGTTCTCGACCATCGAGAGTTCCTGATAGATGATGCTGATCCCAAGCGACCGGGCGTGCAGCGGATCGGCGATGTCCACAATCTCGCCGTTGACTCGAATCGAGCCACCCGGATCGGCGCGCAGCACGCCTGTCATGATCTTCATCAGCGTGCTCTTGCCGGCGCCATTCTCGCCGGCCACAGCGTGGACCTCCCCCGGAAATATGGTGAGGTCCACGCCGCGAAGCGCTTTAACGCTAACGAAAGTCTTGGAGATCTTGGTCATCTCCAGGAATGGCGTCATGCTTTGCTCGGCCTCTTGCTTGGATCCGCGCTCCACTCCGCGGCCACTCGGATGCAGCACACGTTCGAACGTTATTTCGTATAGTTGGTGATGTTGTCCTTTGTGACGACTGTCACGCCGGTGTCGATGTTCGCAGCCTTGGTCTCTTTGCCCTGGATCTGGGCCAGAAGGTGGTCAACGGCGATACCGCACATCGTAGTTGGCCGCTGGACAACAAGGCCGCCGACCACGCCTTCCCGCACCGCTTTAAGCGCGTCGGGAAGGTCGTCGAAGCCGTACACCTGAATCTTGCCCTTGCGGCCTTCGAATTCCTTCTCGTTGAGCACTTTCGCGATTGAAGGGGCGCCAACCTGGCTGATGCCGATCATGCCGGCCAAGTTCGGATGGCCCCGCAGCAGCGCTTCGTCGACCGCGACGGCCTTGCCGAGGTCATCATTGGTGCCTTCAATGGCCACGACCTTGATGTCGGGGTACTTTTCGAAGGCCTCCTTGACCCCCTTGATCCGTGCGATGTGTCCAGCCGCGCCCAGCTCGCCCGTGACGATGGCGACCTCGCCCTTGCCATCGAGCCCCTTAGCCATCGCTGCACCAAGCACACGCCCGGCGGCGACGTTGTCCGTCCCGATGTACATGCTACGCGCGCTGTTCGGAGAATCATCGTCGTAGGTAAGAACCTTCACGCCTGCGTCGGTCGCCTGCTTGATCGCGCCGACCACGGACTTCGCCTCGTTGACAGAGATGCCGATGCCGTCGACCTTCTTGGCGACCAGATCCTCGAGAACCTGGACCTGAGTGGAGCCTTGCGTGTTGCGCGGCATCACCCACTGATATTGCACACCAAGTTTGGCAGCCTCCGCCTTGGCGCCTGCGTCGCAATCGATGAACCACGGAATGGGCCCTTTCGGAACCATGGCGATGACGACCGAAGCTGCGTCCTTGGGCTGAGCCGCGGCCGACAACGGCAGGACAAACGCGGCAGCGCCCAGATACAGAGTCAATTGTAGCGTCTTCATTGTATTTCCTTCCCAGTTGATGATTTGATGGGCGCAAAGGATACCTCGCGCAAAGCCGTTTGAATTTATTACAGGCGGCCTCCTTTCATTCTGTTTCGCAAGACGTCAATGCTGACAGCAATGATGATTACCGCTCCGGTAATCGCCTGCTGGGCATAGGTATCGATATTAACGAGCACGACGCCATTGGCGATCACGCCGGCGAGAGCCGCCCCGATGACTGCGCCCTCCACGCTTCCAACCCCGCCAGCGAGACTGGCGCCGCCGATGGCGGCGGCAGCGATGACGTCGAGTTCGGCGCCGAGCCCGGCTGTCGACTCCGCGGACAGATAACGCGAGTAACTGATCACTCCTGCGACTGCCGAAATGACGCCGGACAAGACGTAAACGGCAAATTTGATTTGGTTCGTTTTTACGCCGCTGATCCGCGCTGCATGTTCGTTGCCGCCGGTCGCGTATACGTACCGGCCGAACCGGCTTTTGCGCATGATGACGGAAAAGAAGACGGCCATGATGATCAAGACGATCACGGGGACGGGAACAAACCCGACATAGCCTTGGCCCAGCGCGGCGAAAGCGGGGGGCGTGTCGGGTGTCAAGGGCTCACCGTGTGTAATCATGTAGATGGCGCCGCGGCCGATGCTCAGCGATCCCAGAGTGGCGATGAACGGCGGCAGACCGATCCATGTGATGAGGATGCCGTTAAAGACTCCAACTCCGAGCCCGGACAGAAGACCGGAGGCGATCGCGACGGGCATGGAGAATCCGTGCAGGAACGCGAACGCAGTCATTAGCGACGAAAGGCCGAGCACCGACCCAACGGAAAGATCAATCCCGCCCGTGACGATGACCATAACCATGCCGATCGCCATGATTGCGGTCAGCGAAAATGAGCGGAATACGCCCATGAGATTGTCGACGGCGAGAAAATAGGGCGTCGCCAGACTGATTAGCGCGCCCACGATGAGGAGCGCCAGGAGGACATTCAACTCCCGGATCTTGAAGATGGATGCGAGCCTGACGGATCGCTGTTTGGGCTCCATCGCGATCACGGATCTCGCTGGCCGCTGGAGCACCTGCGCTCCTCCCTGCACTTCCTCGCGTCTTACTTGCGCGGCGCCTGTGGCAGGGCCGTTGAACAAGCGTCGTAAAATGACAGCGCTGTCATTTTATTGTGAACTCAGCTCTCGCAACTTGTCAACCTGCTGAGAAGAATTTTTTTGGAGAGCGCGATCTGGAACGCGGCGCCCAGGTTTCTCTCTGACCGGAGATTCCAATCTCTCGACGGAGTGCGCAGGAGTTTTTGTCCGGCGGCGTACCCTGGGCGACCGGACCGAGCGTCGATTCTGGAACGACCGGACCGAGCGTCTCAGGGTAGGTGCTTGGCCAATCGTGGCCTGTACGGCAACAGCTTTAAAGGCTCCCGCGCCGCTATGCTAACGCAGATGGTCCCGTGCGACCTTGCAGATATAGGTGTATTTCGGATTGACCATCTGGGTGCAACGCGCCTCGGCAACCTGGCGAAGGAACAGATACGCTTCGGGATCGGTGAAGCCGTAGTCGTCGGCGAGCCAATAGACCATTTGCTCGAAGGCGATCCGCATCGCATCCTCCAGCGGGCGGGCACAGCCGATGGTCGCGATATGGGTGGGCGTCTCGATCCTTGGCCACGCCATGCGCTTCGGTTTGTCGCGCAGCTCTACGCTCAATGTCACGCGGGCGCCGATCTCAGTAGCCCCGCAGCCAACGCATTCGCCATCGCCTTGCAACGCGTGACAGTCGCCCACGTAAAGCTGGGCCCCGTCGTGCTCGATCGGAAAAATGATCGTTTTGCCGGGGCCGATTTCCTGCACGTCGAGATTGCCGCCGTGCGCGCCGTTGTCGACGGTCAGTACAGCGCCATGAACCGGAGCTACGCCAAGCACGCCGACCATCGGCTTAATTGGAAGTTTGCGCGACGAATCCCAGTGAACAAATCCGTTCGACACTTCCATCGCGCGTGTATGGATGCCGAATTCCTTCTGCCGCACCCAGTCTGGAAACATGCCGATTCCGGGCAAAAGGGCGGTGTAACCGATGTTGTCGAGTTCCATCTGGTGGATCGTCACGGCGAGCGCCTGTCCGCGGCGCGCTCCTGTGACGGCGAAGGGACCCGTCGCGGGATTGACGAACGGAAACTTCATGCTCTCGGGGGAGAGTTTGGATTCTGTCGATGTGATCAAACCGCCATTGCAGTTGATCTCGCACTCCACGTCGACCACCTCGCCCGGCCTGATCGTGTCGACGGGGGCATCAGTCGCGGAGAGCGCATATTTGAGGTTGCCGTCCTTGGGAAGTCTACGTGTCATGTCCTCGTCCACCTTGCTTATCGTGGGTCACGCCTGCAGATCATGACGCCAGGGCAACAGCATTCGCTCGACCCGGCTTACCGCATAAGACAGCGTGAGCCGCCGGCGGATTTTGTCTCTCAACGGCCCACCGCATAGCCTTGCATGCCGCGCGGGTTAGCGGCGGCTTTCATGCGATCCTTCTCGCGCGAGGCGGCCACCAGCCGGCCCTCCGACCAATCAGATCCGACCTCGACGATATGACCGCGTTTCCGCAGGTCCGAGATGGTGGCGGATGGCACGCGGTTTTCGACGACGAGCACGCCAGGGCGAGCGGCGCGGGGCCAGAAGGAAGACGGGAAATGCTCAGTATGCCACGCCGGAGCATCGATCGCTTCCTGAAGATTGTAGCCCGCATGGACATGGCGGAGGAAGAATTGGGGAATCCATTGGTCCTGTTGGTCTCCGCCCGGAGAGCCCCAGGCGAGATAGGGTTCACCGTCCCGCAAAGCCATTGTCGGCGAAAGAGTTGAACGTGGGCGCTTGCCGGGGGAGAGGCATGCAGGATGCTGCTCATCCATGGTGAACATCTGGGCCCGCGTCCCGAGACAGAAACCGAGGTCGGGTATCGTAGGCGAGGACTGTAGCCAGCCCCCCGACGGAGTCGCGCACATCATATTGCCGAACCGGTCAACGATGTCGAAATGAACCGTGTCGCCCTTCGTCTCGCCGAGCCGGCCCACCGTAGGCTCACCGGCGCCGCTAGAGCCCACCGCCGTCCGAACGCCCGTCGACATCTTAGTTTCGAGCGCCTTGCCGTAACCCGGAATAGTGCCAGGCCGGTGCTCGAGCGAGGCATGGTCGCTGATAAGCGCTCGGCGCTTGGCGTTGTAGGCGTCGGAAAGCAAGGTTTCGACCGGGATCGTGACGAAGTCGGGATCGCCGTAGAATGTGTCGCGGTCCGCGAAAGCAAGCTTCGCAGCTTCAACCTGCCAATGGATAAAATCAGGACTTGTGGGGTCGAGGCCGTCGAGTGGAAAGCCTTTGAGGAGCGCGAACTGCTGCAAGGCGGCAAGCCCCTGGCACCACGGTCCCGGCTTCTGCACCCGGTAACGGCCATAGTCATAACCGATCGGAGCCTCGACCATCGCGGACCAGTCCGCCATGTCGGCGCCGGTCAGAACGCCGCGGTGGGCCCGGCCAGAAACGTCCATCACGTCTTGCGTGCGGCAAAACCGGTCGATCGCCTCGGCCACGAAGCCTTCCGACCAAACGCGCCTGGCTCTCTCGATCTGCGCTTCGCGTCCGCCCGGGCCGGAGGAATCGCGCAGAACACGTTCGTAGGTGTCGGCCAAAAGCGGATTGCAAAACATCGTGCCGGGCGCGGGCACACTCCCTTGCTTTAGCCATAGCGCAGCGGAAGTTGGCCAGTAGTCGAGAAACTGGTCCTTGACGGTCGCGATGGTGGCCGACGCCCGTTCCAACATCGGGTGGCCGGCGCGGGCATAGCCGATCGCGGCTGCGAGCACCTCTTCGAGCCGCATCGTCCCATAGTCCCGCAAGGTAAGCATGTAGGCGTCGAAACAGCCAGGAATGCAGGCCGCCAGCAGTCCCGTGCCGGGAACAAGGTCGAGGCCAAGGCCTTTGTAATGGGCCATCGTTGCCCCAGCTGGCGCCGGACCCTGGCCACAGATCACCTCAGTCTGACCTCGCCGCGTGTCATGCACCATGATCGGCACATCGCCTCCCGGCCCGTTGAGGTGCGGCTCGACGATTTGCAGAGTGAAAGCTGTTGCGACCCCGGCATCAAAGGCATTGCCGCCTCGCTCGAGAATTCCCATGCCGACTGCCGTCGCGATCCAATGGGTGCTCGCGACCACCCCGAACGTGCCTTCGATCTCGGGCCGCGTGGTGAACCGCTGCGGATTGATAAAGCTCATATCGATGACCTGGTTTCGTGTTTGCAGCTCGACTTCGCGCAGTTTCGCTCAGCCGATCGCTCGAACGACAGCATTGCCACACGCCTCAGTATCTGCCGTTCCCCCAAGGTCGCGCGTTCGCAATCTAGGCTCAGCCAGCACGTGTTCGATCGCCTGGAGAATGTCGGCCGCCGCGGCCTTCTCCCCGAGATGATCTAGCATCATGGCGCCCGACCAGATCTGCCCAATGGGGTTCGCGATGCCTTGACCGGCGATGTCGGGCGCCGACCCGTGCACAGGCTCGAACAACGATGGAAAATCGCCTTGCCGGATGGCGCAATGCCGATAGTGCCCGTGCAGGCCGGTCCAAGGTCCGAGAGGATGTCGCCGAAGAGGTTCGAGGCGACCACGACATCGAACCAGTCGGGATGGAGCACGAAATGTGCCGTCAGAATGTCGATGTGGTATTTGTCCCAGGTGACGTTAGGGTAGGACTTCGCCACCTCGCTCACTCGCTCGTCCCAATAGGGCATCGTGATCGAGATGCCGTTCGACTTGGTGGCGGACGTGAGATGTTTCTTCGGCCGACGCGCTGCGAGGTCGAACGCAAACTTGAGGATTCGGTCGACGCCGATGCGTGTCATCACGGTCTCCTGGATGACCACCTCTCGCGATGTCCCGGGAAACATCCGGCCGCCGATCGAAGAGTACTCACCTTCGGTATTCTCTCTGACCACGTAGAAGTCGATGTCGCCAGGCTTTCGGTTTGCCAACGGCGAGGGAACGCCGGGCATCAGTCGGACCGGACGGAGATTGACGTATTGGTCGAACTCGCGCCGGAACTGCAGCAGCGAGCCCCAAAGTGAGATGTGATCGGGGATCAGTTGGGGCCAGCCGACCGCGCCGAAGAAGATCGCATCGTGGGATCCGATCTGGCTCTTCCAATCATCCGGAAGCATCGCGCCGTGCTGAGCGTAGTAATCGTGCGACGCGAAATCGAATGTATCCAGCCGGAGATCAAAGCCATGTTTCCGTGCCACGCTTTCGAGAACGGCGCAGCCCTGAGGCACCACTTCCTTGCCGATCCCGTCGCCCGGAATCACGGCGATTCTGAAATGGTTGCGTTGCCGTGGGTCAGACATTCCGTTTCTCGTGGTTGGCGTGGGACAATGCGCGATGAGATCGAGCTACAGGTAAGGAATGCCTGTTGGGTCACGAGATCAAGTTGTCTGCGACGTCCGACGGCGTCCTCCGCTGCCAGGGTTTCGGGGTTGTCCGGGTCGTAGACGTTGTGGGAGCCGCCATGGCGCTGTGATCGACGTCGTAGCCGAGCAGTTCTGCAATGTCGGCAGCTTTTTGTTTACGCTCGAATTGGCTAATCGCGACGATGACACGCGATCACTTTCAGGTGTTGATTGGCATGATTGTTTCGCGCACCTTTAAGTAGGAGCGGTCGAATGAAGCACGAGTGGCGAGCCGATCCGCTTGTCTGGGGCCATGGCCCAGAGCGAGTCCTACCCGCTGTCGCCTTCTCGATCTCCAACACTGTCCTTGGCTCGGCAGCGAAGGACTCTCACCGTTGCCGGCCTCGGGGCGCTCTTGACCGCGCGCTCGTCGAGCCTTATCGCCGTCGCAGGAGTCCGCGTCCTTGAGCCCGCTTCGTTGGTTTCGAGTTAGCGATTCGTCAGCGTCTCGTCGCCAATCATGGCCGCACAATGCCGTGAAACGCCTAGGCCCGCTTGGACCTGCCGTTGATTCTCAAGGGTTTTCCCACGGTTTCTCGGACAGGTTCCAGAAATCAATGGGTTAAAGAATGCCCTCGGGCGCGAATGCAAATCCTTGCATCCCGGTTCGATTCCGGGCGAGGCCTCCAAACAATTTTTCATCCGGGGCGGTGATCCGTCCCACATCGCGGGTCTGAGCCAAGGGGGCGCACATTTCCGCCGAAACGATGCTTGACCGGCGCTTGCACATGGTCAACGGCCAACTCCGCACCGGAGGGGTGGTCGATAAGGTTGTGTTGGCGGCGTTCCTGGACGTGGCGCGGCAGCATTTCGTTGCGCCCGAACAGGAGTCGCTCGCTTATCTGGATCGCGAATTGCCGGCGCGTGGCGCCAAGTTCCGCCGCTTGCTGGCGCCGGTCGTCCTGGCGCGAATGTTCCAGGCGGCGACGGTCGTTCCAAGCGATCGCGTGCTCGATGTTGCGGGCGGCTCCGGCTACGGGGCGGCTCTCCTTGCCTCCATGGGCGCGAAGGTTGTCCTCTTGGAATCCGACGCCGCTGCGGCGGAAGCGGCCAAGAGTGAACTTCACAATCGCGCGAGCGTCACCGTGGTCGTCGGGCCGCTCGATAGCGGGGCTGCCGCTCTCGGGCCTTTCGATCTCGTCGTTGTCGAGGGCGCGTTTGGAGTCTATCCCGATAGCCTCATCGCGCTGATGGCCGACCCAGGACGCCTCGTCGGCGTTGACTCATCTTCCGAGGCGTCTCAGGCGGTTATCTACGAAAAGAATGGTGGAGGACTGAGCCGCAGGGCTTTGTTCGAAACCAAAGCGGAGATCCTCGATGGCTTCAAGCCTCGAGGGAGCTTCGCCTTCTAAGCCATTGGATCTTTGCTTCGTGAAGTGGCGCGCGTCCGCGAAGTGTCTCATCTTTGCGACGCTCTGTGGAAAAATGGGCGCCATGCTGGCGGGCAGGCGCCGGTCGCATAGCGCGATCGGGATTTCTCCGCGTATGATGCTTGGTGGTTCGGCTGCTTTCGGCGAGCGAGCAGGAGGCGGGCGTTGGTTGAAGTGTCTTGGCTGTCGCGCTCGCGTCTTTGATTTTCGCGTTGGACGTGCAAGTTAAGCGACGGCGAGAGGGCCGGCCGCTTACTTCACGATGCGGCGAAAGGGCGCGTGAGGCGGGGATGATTTGGGGCTCGAGCGCATTTGGGAAGCGGTCCGCCGCATGGTGCGGCGTGGGATCACGTCGGTTCTTGCGCACGGCGCTCTTGGCGGGAGTGGGCCTGACGATCGGCGCTGGCGCGAGCCGGGCGGAAACGATTAGCGGCGCGCTCATCAAGGCCTATTTGACCAGCCCGGACATCAACACGCAGCGCGCCGCGGTCCGGGTGGCGGACGAAAACGTCCCCAAGGCGAATGCCGGGTATCTGCCGACCGTCACCGCCACGGGCAATATATCCATCGAACGCGAACAAGCGAGTATTCTTGGCGCTAATGACGTCGCCTCCGGCAACTCAGCAGTGGAAACGCTCAAACCGCGCGGCTATGGCGTCACCGCCAGCGAGACCGTGTTCAACGGCAATAGGACGCTCAATTCCATCCGTCAGGCCGAGTCGCAGGTTTTCGGCGCCCGGGAACAATTGCGCAACACCGAGCAGAACACCCTTCTTTCAGGCCTCACCGCCTATATGGATGTCCTGGAGGACACGGCCATTCTGGCCCTCGACAACAACAACGTCGATGTTTTGAAGGAACAGTTGCGCGAGACTCGCGACCGCTTCACGGTCGGCGAGGTGACGCGCACCGACGTGGCGCAGGCGGAGGCGAGCTTGGCCCAGGGCCAGGGTATCGCGCTCAGCGCTGTGGCGACCCTGCAGGCCGCGGTGGCGCGCTACCGTCAATTCATCGGCGATCAGCCGACCAGCCTGGCGCCGGTGAAGCCGCTCGTGAGGCCTCTACCGAAAACATTGCCCGAGGCGATATCAATCTCACAGATTGAGCATCCTGCGATCAGTGGCTCCCTGCATGGCGTCGACGCGGCGCAATTGCAGGTGAAGATCGCCGAGGGCGCGCTTTACCCGACTATCGGGCTCTCCGCCTCGTTCACGAACCAGTACGACTCAGGCGGGTTCCCCGGTTTTCACGCGCTGACTGGCCAGATCCTGGGACAAATCAACATCCCGATCTATCAGGGCGGCGCGGAATATGCTTCGACCCGACAGGCGAAGGAGAGCCTGTCCCAGCAGGAAATCCAGACCGATTCCTTGCGCAACCAGGTCCGCCAGGCCGTGGTCGCCGCCTGGGGCCTCAACGAGGCTGCGGTTGGCGTGGTGCGCGCGGCCCGCGCGGGGGTCTCCGCCAACGAAGTGGCGCTGACCGGGGTGCGCGAAGAGGCGAAGGTCGGCCAGCGGACGACGCTCGACGTGCTCAACGCCCAACAGGCTTTGTTGCAGGCGCGAACAACGCTGGTTCAGGCCGAACACGACCAGGTTGTCGATTCTTACTCGTTGTTGTCGGCGATCGGCCGGCTCAACATCCCGACCCTCGGACTTGCGGTCGCGGAGTACGATCCGAGGGTGCATTTCGACCAGGTTAAGAGCAAGTGGATCGGCCTCAGGACGCCGAGCGGACAGTAAGGTTATTGGCTCGGGTCCGTGCCGGTGGGGGCGTCGAGTGGCCATCGTGTATTGGAGTCACTATCGAAGCGCCACTCGCATCAACCGCGGCGTCGGCTTTAGTGCGAGCTCGCGATAGGCGCATAGGACAAAGCTCCTTGGATTGGAGCAAGGCGGTCTGATGAGCTCAACCAATTCGAATCCCGGCGATCGCGATTTCGAAGCGATTCACCGCGCGCAAAGGGCGCACGAGCCGTCGATGGAGGAGATTCTCGCCTCGATCCGCAATATCATCGCGGATGACCCTGCCAAGGCGGCGGCGCCCAGAGCGCCGCAACCGGCCCCGACGCCCACGCCGCAAGTCGTCTATTCCAAAAACGCCGCCGCGCCGCATGGCGATCCCTCCGAACTGTCCCAGCGCCCAGACGCGAACACACCGGCGGTCGTCTGGCGCCGGCCGCAAGCCGTTGAAGCCGAGACCGCAGCCGACGCGGTCGAGCCCGGCGCGGACCCGCTGCTGTCGCGCGAGGCGAACGAAGCGGTCACTTTGTCCTTTGGGGCCTTGTCGGCCAATCTTGAGGTTCGCAGCGCCGCGCTCGCCGACAGCATGGTGCGCGACATGCTGCGGCCGATGGTCAAGGAGTGGCTCGACGACAACCTCCCGGCGATGGTCGAGCGGCTGGTCCGGGATGAAATTCAGAGGATCGCGCGTGGGCGGAAATAGCCTCCCGTTTCCATCGCGCGTTGACTTCGACCGCAACGATGCCTTTATAGCGCCTGTGGCGCTTGCGCCTGCGGCGTCCGTAGCCAGCGCCGCTCGGAATGCCGCCATTTGATCCAAGGGCGTCTCCGACGGGATCGCAGACCAGAAATCCATGATGGACAAATCGTTTGACTTCGCTGCCGCAGAAGGCCGCGCCTCCGCGCTTTGGGAGGAGACGGGCGCTTTCCGCACCGGTCGCGCCGACCGGGCGGGAGCGCAACCGTTTTGTGTTGTCATCCCGCCGCCGAACGTCACCGGCAATCTCCATATGGGCCACGCGCTCAACAATACGCTTCAGGATGTTCTGTGCCGCTACTGGCGCATGAACGGCCGCGACGTGTTGTGGCAGCCGGGCGTGGACCACGCCGGCATCGCCACGCAAATGGTGGTCGAACGCATGCTTATGGAGCGGCAGGAGCCGGACCGCCGCGCCTTGGGACGCAAAGCGTTCGTCGAGCGCGTTTGGGCGTGGAAAGCGGAATCCGGCGGGGCGATCGTGGCCCAGCTCAAGCGCCTGGGCGCCTCCTGCGACTGGAGCCGCGAGCGTTTCACGCTCGATGAGGGCCTGTCGCGCGCCGTCGCCAAGGTGTTCGTTCAGCTCTATCGCGAAGGGCTTGTTTATAAAGACAAGCGCCTCGTCAATTGGGACCCTAAGTTCCAGACCGCGATCTCGGACCTGGAGGTGGTGCCGGTCGAGACCAAGGGTGCTTTCAAGTGGTCCCGTGACGACGGCGCGCCGCTCGACGCGGCCGCGCTCGCCAAGGTCCTGGCTAAAAACCCCAACGGGCACCTCTACTATCTCGAGTATCCTGTTGTGGACTCGGAGGGCGAAGAGACCGGCGAACGGGTGACCGTCGCCACGACACGGCCCGAGACGATGCTGGGCGACACTGCGGTCGCAGCGCATCCCGACGACCCGCGCTATCAGCATCTGTTCGGCAAGCGCCTTCGACTGCCGCTGGTCGGCCGCCTGATCGCGATTGTCGCCGACGAATATTCCGATCCGGAAAAGGGCGCAGGCGCGGTCAAGATCACGCCCGCGCACGACTTCAACGATTTCGAAGTCGGCAAGCGGCACGAGGCCGAGGGCGTGCGAGCGATCAATATCCTCGATGCGCAGGGGCAGGTGACGCTCAAGGGCAATGTCGACTTCTTCGAGGGGCTGGAGAGCGACAACGATCACGCGCGACTAATCGCCGCGGTCGATGGCCAGGACCGCTTCGTCGCGCGCGGCCGGGTCGTCGAGATGATGGCGCTCGCCGGTCTTTTGGCCAAGATCGAACCGCATGCTCACGCGGTGCCGCACGGCGACCGGTCGAACGTGGTCATCGAGCCGTGGCTTACGGACCAGTGGTATGCCGACGCCAAGACGCTCGCCGAGCCGGCGATCGCCGCGGTCCGCGAGGGCAAGACCCAGTTCGTCCCCAAGACTTGGGAGAAGACCTATTTCGACTGGCTCGAAAACATCCAGCCGTGGTGCATTTCACGCCAGCTCTGGTGGGGGCATCAAATCCCGGCCTGGTACGCGCCTTGGGGCGCGGTCTTTGTCGAGGAGACGGAAGAAGCGGCCTACGCCGCGGCGCTCGCCGACGGCGTCGAACGCGGCGCTTTGGCGCAAGCCGAGGCTGACGCCCTCACTGGCGATCCCGCGCGACTGGCCGAAATGTTCAAGCGCGACGAGGACGTGCTCGACACCTGGTTCTCCTCGGCGCTGTGGCCCTTTTCGACGCTCGGCTGGCCGGACGAGACGCCGGAGCTCAGGCGCTTCTACCCGACCGACGCACTCGTCACCGGCTTCGACATCATTTTCTTCTGGGTCGCGCGGATGATGATGATGGGCCTGCACTTCATGGAGGAGGTCCCGTTCCGCGACGTCTATATCCACGCTCTCGTGCGCGACGAGAAGGGCGCGAAGATGTCGAAGTCGAAGGGCAACGTCATCGACCCGCTCGACCTCATCAACCGGTTTGGCGCGGACGCGCTGCGCTTCACGCTCGCGGCGATGGCGGCGCAGGGCAGGGACATCAAGCTCAGCGAAGCCCGGATCGAAGGCTACCGCAACTTCGCAACCAAGCTTTGGAACGCCTCGCGTTTTGCCGAAATGAACGGCTGCCTTCGCGTCGAGGGTTTCGATCCGTCGGCCGTGCGCGAAGCGCTCAACCGTTGGATTCTCGGCGAGGCTGCCTCAGCGGCGGCGGAAACCGCGGGGGCAATTCAAGCCTATCGCTTCAACGACGCCGCCAACGCGGCTTATCGGTTCGTCTGGAGCATTTTTTGCGACTGGCATCTCGAATTGGCGAAGCCCGTGCTGCAGGGGGCCGCCGACCCCGGGGCCAAGGCGGAGACTCGGGCGACGATCGCCCATGTGCTCGACATGATCTATGCGATCCTGCATCCGTTCATGCCGTTCCTCACCGAGGAGCTTTGGGCGATCACGGGAGAAGCCGGTCCGAAGCGGGTCGGTCCGTTGGCGCTCGGGCCATGGCCTGCCCAAGGCTTCGAGGTTGATGAGGCGGTCGAAGCGGAAATCGGCTGGGTGGTTGATCTTATCGCCGAGGTGCGGTCGGTCAGATCGGAAATGGGCGTGCCGCCATCGACCCAGACGCCGCTCATCCTCATCGCCCCCAGCGAGCGGGCGGCCGGAAGCGCGCGCGCCTGGAGCGACAGCATCGGGCGTCTTGCCCGCGTGGGGTCTATTGAAACCGCGGAGGTTGCGACGCCGGGTTCGCTGCTTTTGGTTGTGCGCGGCGAGACGGTGGCGCTGCCGCTCGCCGGCGTGGTCGACCTTAATGCGGAGAAGGCGCGTCTTGACCGAGAGATCGCCAAGGAGAAGCTCGAAATCGCGAAGGTCGTGTCAAAGCTGGGCAACGACGACTTTGTCGCCCGGGCGCCTGAGGACGTCATCGCCGAACATCAGGACAGACTGGAGACGTTTCAGGCGCGACTCGTTAAGCTTACCGGCGCACGCGAGCGTTTGGAGCGTATTTGAGGCGGCGATTGCAGCGCCAAAATGTTGCTTTTGCGCAACATGTTCGATGCAACTCTAGCGAGTCGAGATTCCGGCCGGAAGGCGCCGCGATTGCGCCATAAACCGCCCGCAGTTTGAAATCATTCAAGATGAAAGTCGTCGTGTCGCGAGCGCCGTCAAAGGACCGTGACCCGGCCGGATGGCAACTCGGGATAGGAATGCGCGTGGCTGCGTGTGCGAAGGTAGCGGTTGACAGGACGGCGGTGCGCCGTCGCTTCGCTTTCGCAATCATCGGCTCGATGACGCTCGGGTTGGCCCCCGCTTTCGCTTTCGACGGATCAACGTCCGATCCGTCAGAGAAGATCCCGAAAAACTTTTCCGACCCCAATCAGGCGCTGCGCGCCGGCCTTGCCGACTTGAAGGCTGGCGACGCCGATGCCGCTGCTGCAGAGCTTAACTACGCGGCTGAGGGCGGGCAAGATCTCGCGCGCTGGAAACTTGGTGAGATGTATGCGGACGGTCAGGGCGTCCGACAGGATGACCTGAAGGCCTACCATTACTTTAATCAGATGGTTGAGGACTACGACGAAGACCAGCCTGACCGGCGAAATCTCAGCGCGATCTCGAACGCGTTCGTCGCGGTCGGCGTCTATTGCCTGAATGGCATACCGAACAGCGAAGTGCGGGCTGACCCCGGACGAGCGCACGAATTGTTTCAATATGCGGCTACGATCTTCGGCGATCCGAACGCGCAATATAATCTCGCCCACATGTACACGGTCGGCGCAGGGGGCCTCCCTAAGGACAATATCGCCGCTGTTCGTTGGCTGGCGGTAGCTGCCCAGAAGGGTCATGCGCCGTCGCAGGCTTTGCTCGGCCATATGCTGTTCATGGGCGACGGCGTGCCCCGTCAGCGTGGGCGCGGACTGATGTGGCTTGAGTTCGCCAGGGACGCGGCGCCGGCGCCAAGCGATGCGTGGATCCGCGACCTCTACCAGCGCGATTTGGAGTCGGCGAGCGACGGTGATCGGCAAGCTGCTGCGGCTTTCCACGACGCGCGCGCTAAGCAGGCTTTCCCCTCGGCGCCGGTCAGGGACGTTGTGAAGTTCATCCTCAAGCCGCTCGGCCAGTACAGTCCGCTGGCCGGCACTCCGGCTTCACCACAATAAAGCGCGTCCGAACAACAGCCGCGACGCTCCGGCAGAGTTTAAACCGCCCGGAGCGCTGAGCTTTTACCGACCTCTCCAAAATGCCGATTATGGAGTGGTTTTCTTTATGGCCTGGTCGGCGCCTGCGGGCTGCATAGCGGAATCCGCAAGCGTGCTTGACGCATATCTGAAGTCAGGCGCGGCCTTCAGCTCATCCAGGGTCACGTTGAGAATCGCCTTGTCGGGATAGCCCTGGCTCGCCTCGGTAGCCGCCGGGTCCGTTTCCTTCATCGGCGGCGGCTGTTGTCCGCTTGTCGCGGTCATTGGGGTCGGCTGATCGGTCGCCGGAACCTTCCGGACTTCCATGCGCCATTGCATTGCGGAGAACGGAACGGCGACATCTTTCTTGCCGAACCCAAGGAACCCGCCGACTCCGATCACGATCGTTTGGGCTGAGCCGTTCTTGTCCAGCAGCAAGTCGTCGATCTTTCCGATTTGCTTGTCGTCGGACCCGTAAACGCCGACTCCAATCAATTTCGGCGCGCGCCATTGCGACTTGTCCTGGCTTGTCACGAAGTTGGCCCCCGAAGGGGCCTGGGTTTGTGCCGGCGGGTTCGCGGGAGCCGGCGGATTGTCCGTGGCGTAAGCGCTGGACCCAATAAGCGCGGTACTGAACACGGTTGCGTAAGCAAGCGTCTTAAGCATCTTCGCCTCCTTTTCGAGAAGCAAGGCGTCGAGCGTCCACTCTTAGCAATATCGCTCGGACACGCTCGTCCGCCGCTCCGGACGCCTCGCCGCGTACGGAGGCTGCTCGCTGGCGCACTCACTGGGGCGCCAACAAAACAACCGCCGGCCGACAGAAATGTTCCTTTGGGAAGTTCTTCCCTCGGGTGCTTCCGCCTTGCATCGGTCACCGGATGGTATTGGCGCCCGGATGAGATAGGGGGCTCGACGCGGCCGGAGCGCGGCTGCGCTGCAACGTCCTTGATCTGCTGGTTGCGGAAGCGCGCGGTTGATCGTCTAAGCCGCTCACGTAGAATGCGGGGCAAGCGGGAGACTCGCGGGTGCCGCAAACCGAAATCGACGCCGTTCGCGCGCTCTTAAGCGCCAAGCCGCGGCCGGTCGGCTGGGAAGAACGGCGACGCCGGATCGAGGAGGTCGGAGCGGTCTGGCCGGTCGCGGACGACGTCAAGCTCGAGCCGGTCGATCTCCGCGGGGTCAAAGGCGAATGGTCGATCGTCCCCGGAGCCGACGCCTCCCGCTTGCTGATCTACTTTCATGGCGGAGGCTATTGCTCCGGTTCGATCGTGAGTCACCGCCGACTGGTGACCGAAGCCGGACGGGCGGGGGGCTTGCGTACCTTGGCCGTCGCCTACCGTCTGGCCCCCGAGCACCCTTTCCCTGCCGCGCGCGACGACGCGCTGGCGGTCTGGCGGCGCCTGCGCCGCGAAGGCTACGCAGCCAAACAGATTGCGGTCGGCGGCGACAGCGCGGGCGCAAATCTCACGCTGGCTCTGGTCGGTGAACTCAAGCGCGCGGGCGAGGACCTGCCCGGCTGTCTCTGGCTCCTGTCGCCGTGGGTCGATCTCACCATGTCGGGAGCGACTCTCGTGAGCAAAAGCGCCATCGATCCACTGATCCAGAGGGGGTATCTGGAAGAGCTGGCCAAGGCCTATGTCCCGGGGGATATGGACCGGAGCGACCCGCGCCTTTCGCCTCTCTACGCCGATCTCAAGGGGCTGCCGCCGACCCTGATCCAAATCGGCTCGGCCGAGACCTTGCTCGACGACGCTGTCCGCTTCGCCGCCGCCGCTGGCGAGGCCGACGTCTCCGCGACCCTCGAAATCTGGCCCCACATGATCCATGCGTGGCCCCTCTGGAACACGCAACTCGAGCCTGGGCGGCGCGCGCTCGCGCACGCGGGCGCGTTCTTCAGGGAACACCTGTAAGCACCGCGCACGTCGGACCACTGCGCTTGCCACCGGTGAAGAAGCGTCAAAAATTTCGCCATGCGCACAGCCTCTTCGGTTTCCCTCCGGCGCATCCAATCCCTCCCAAAAGGGCTCGGACTGCGGACAGGTCGTGCGCTACCCAAACCGGAAATATCGTCTCCTACCGGCAGAACCCAGTGCTTTGTTGCCAAAACCAGAAATGTATGCTATAGTGTTCTGACCGGTCGGACTCGGCGAGGCGCCGGGAGTGGGAAGCCGGTGATTCCTTCGGGCCGGATGCGGGGCGAGAGAAAAACTTACTTGAATCGGCCGTAACCTATTGAAAAGTATCGATTCGAAAAAATAAACGCTAGTAAACGCTAGCTCTTTACTGGCGTTTATGCGCATCTAGCTAGCGTTTATTGGCGTTTGAGCGCGCTTTGCGGAGCGCTGCATGAGGGTCCGCCCCAAACCGTTCCGCCTTGAACGGGGCGGGATCGACGAGGGGCCTCGCCGATCATCAGGTCCGCGAGGAGGCGGCCGGTGATCGGGCCGAGCGTCAGTCCGAGATGGTGGTGACCGAAATCGAGCCACAGGCCTTTTCGGCCAGGGAGGGGCCCGATGATCGGCCGCCATCAGAGGGAATAACTGGACGCCCGACGAGCAGTCTGCAATTCAGAATGCGATCACGCCCGCGCCCCGGCGAGGGTTTCCTGCGCAATTTCGGCAAGCTCGACCCCGACCGCGCACCGTGGCGGCGGCGCTCATGTGCCGCTCACGGGGCTGGTGGGCGCCGAGACGGGCCCGCCGGGGATCGCGAGTGCGGGGGCAAGGATCGGTGGGGCCATGGCAACTCGTCGCTTGCCTGAGGCGATGGTCAAGAACAGCGTCAACCGTGCGAGGCAGATAATGCTGAATATTGCTGGGGACCATGAGACGGGGATGAACATCCTCGAACGCGAGGACGAAGGATAACTTGACCACCGAATTGAACCTCGACCCGAAGACGCCATCGAGCGCCGAACCGCGCTGGGGCCTGCTCGGCAATTCGGCCTTCATGGTTATCCTCGTCGCGACCTCGCTTTCGAGCGTCGGATTGGCGATGTTCGACACGGGTTCGGCCTGGATGATGACCAGTCTCAACCCGAGTCCGAGACTGGTCTCCGCTGTCCAGGTCGCGACCACCTTGCCACTCTTCCTCCTGACATTGCCGGCCGGAGCGCTGACCGATGTCGTCGACCCGCGCCGGCTCCTGATCTTTACGCAAACGCTCGCGGTGGCGATTTCGGTCGCGTTCGCAGCCGCGGTTTCAGTTGGGCTGGCAGGCCCGACCTCGCTGCTCACGACTTCGTTCCTGATGGGTTTGTGCGGCGCGCTCGCGGCCCCTGCATGGCTCCTTATAACCACGCTCCTCGTGCGAACGGCGGAACTCGACGGCGCGATTGCGATCGATACCGCGGGCTACAATGTCGCTCGCGCGATCGGCCCAGCGATCGCGGGATACGCGATCGCGAGGCTCAGCGTCGCCGTTCCGTTCTGGGGATGTTGCGTCGGCAATCTGGCGCTGCTTGCGGCCTTGATCTGGTGGCGGCCGCCGCGAAAGCCGAAGGAAACTCTGCCGGCCGAACGCCTGATCAGCGCAATGATGACCGGCGTGCGCTATGTTCGCTATAGCCGCGAAATGGACGCGACGCTCATTCGCGCCATCGCCTTCTTTCCCTTCGCCAGCGCCTATCTCGCCTTGCTGCCGCTCGTGGCGCGCAGCCAGGATCGTGGCGATGGGGCGGAGGTCTATGGCCAGCTGATGGCAGCGGTTGGCGTCGGCTCGATCGTCGCCACACTGGCTCTAAACTGGCTGAAGAGGCGGCTCGGCGCGAACGGGCAGGCCGCGCTCGGCGCGCTCGGAACCGTCGTCTCTCTATGTCTCCTCGCCGCGGCCCGTGAGCCCATAATGGCGTTCGTCGCCAGCTTCATTTCCGGCGCTGCGTCGATTGTCGCGCTGACGACCTTTTTCGTCTCGGCGCAGGTGGCATTGCCGGAATGGGTGCGCGGTCGGGGGTTGGCGATTTTCCTCACCGTCTACTTCGGTGCGCTGACGCTCGGGAGCGCAGTGTGGGGTGAGGTCGCAACGGCTAAAAGCGTGCCCTTTGCGCTTTACTGCGCTGGCGCGGGGACATTGATCGGTCTCGCGCTGACATGGGCGTGGAAGCTTCAAACCAGCGAGGCGCAGGATCTGACCCCGTCAATGCGCTGGCGCGCGCCTTCCTTCGCCAATCGGGTCGCGGACGATGAGGGACCGATCCTGGCGATCATCGAGTATCTGATCGACCCGTCGGAGAGCAGCGCCTTCCTCGCCGTGATGGAGGACATCGGCCTCGAGCGGAAGCGAGATGGCGCCTATGCATGGCATGTGTTCGACGATCCGAATCAGCAGGGCAAGATGGTTGAGACCTTCCTCATCCATTCCCTGCTCGAACTCAGATATCGCGAGGCGCGCGTCACAAAAGCGGACGAGATGATCGAGAACCGGGCGGCGCGGTTTTTGAAGGCGCCGGCCGAGAGCCGCTATCTTGTCGCGCCTCAGCGCCGGCGACGATCGCACTGGTGGAAGC
>JGI12659J15293_10000029_pt1 | contig 40053 bp, 36 predicted proteins | sample JacPinW_OM2H0_O1_FD_15293 | JGI IMG/M metagenome (IMG submission 15293) | reverse complement strand
GCGGCTGGCGCCGGTGCTTCCTGGGCGTGCAGCGCGGAGACCCCGGCTGCGGCCGTGGCCGTAGCCAGTGCGAAGCGCACCGCCTGTTGCAAGCTGCGACTCTTTGTCATGTTTTCTCCCCTATCCAGAAGTGTGGTGTCAGTGCAGCCGCAGCTCGACGGTACGGGTGCGCACCTGTCCCAGGCGCAGGTGACCGCGCCAATGGGGTCCGCGCCAATACACGGTATTGCGGCGGCGCACGATGTGGCCGCGCACATGGTGAAAACGCGGCCCGCTGCGCGCTGTGGTCAGGTGTTCTGCATTTCGGTACGCGACCTGCATCAGCAGTGGGGTCGAGACCTCCACATGCTCGAGCAACGGCGGCCGCCCGAGCCTCGCGCGCTTGCGATTCAGACGCTGCGGATTCACGGTCGTTTGCACCAAATCCGCGCGGACCGTCATGAGCAGGAACAGGGCGAGCAGCATCGGAATGTCAAAGGCAACGCTCGACATCAGCAGACGGGTCACTGGCTCACGCTGCACGGGGTCCAGGGGATCTGGCAGCACGCTCTGGTAGTAGCGCTGCCACGCAGAATCGAGGCGGAAGCGCGCGCATCGGAGCAAGGCGCTTACGCCCTCGCTCTGCGGATCGCAAACGCTGACCGCGCCGCCCTGCAGAACCGCCTCCGGCGGCCCCGTTGCGCCGCGGCCGTCTAGTTCCAGCAGCGTCTCCAACGCCGCTACCATGGGCTCGCGAGGCTCAACGCTCGGCAAGAAGAACGTGCGCAGGCTCGCCGAGCGCCCGCCTCGCTCGGCGCAGATCAGAACTCCCGAACGCTCGAGGCGACTCTCGTCGGACGGCACGCACTGCGGGAGCACGCCCCCCAACGCTTCACGCCGCGCGGGCTCGTTCCACTCAACCCAAAGGCGCTCCGCGGGCAGGTGCACAAGATCAAGGCACCCGGACAGCTCGTCCCCTTCGGAGTACGCAAGCTCAACGCAGGCACGGACGAGCTCGTCCGCGAGAACGTAGCGCAATGGGCAACGTGCGACGGCTGCGGAAAAATCGGCGGCGCCGGTGAGTCGCCATACGTCTCCACAGTTCTGGCGTACCAGGAACGGGACGTTGCACTGCGCAATGTGGTCCAGCAGTCGCAAGATGGAAGCTTCCTTATGGCTCTTACAGACGCTTCTAGTACTTTACCGCCCGGTTAACTATCGTGAGGAGCCGTTTCTCTGTCAAGAGGTAAATGTGCTTTTGCCGCCACAAAGACGGGTCTCTCTCGGGGCTGACAGTCGGATTGCCGGGGATGACAGTTCACTTAGTGGTGATGTATCGTTAAATTGAGGTCACCCCCGTTACTGTGGAAATGCGTTGCTGCAATACCACGAAGGCAGTAGGAAACGGGATTGGCAGGAACAAGGCGTCCGAGGAGGCCCGGCCGCCGCGGGCTGCCCATCAGGTGGCGGGCGTCGTGCTCTATCCCGGCTTCGAGGTGCCGGACGTCTTTGAACCGGTGCGCGCAGCTATGGCAGGGAGCCGGCGCGACGCCTCGCCAAGGCGCTCGAGTATCAGTGGAACGAGGACCCCGGCAACGAGCCTGTCGCTATCCGGTAGAAAGTCACATCACGTGTGAACGTGTTTCTTCGGCGACGGTGGGGCAGCTGAGCCGTCGGACCAGTTGCGCACCGGAACAAACAGGACCGTCGATTCCATGGCGCCGCCGTCTTGCCCGAGGATGGGTGAACGTTCCTTGTTCGCGCCCCAGTTGTCGGCTTGGCCGTGGGGGATGAAAAACATGACATGGGGAAGCCACGGACCCGCTGCTGCATCGTTAACGTAGGCGTCCTTCGAGAGCATGAAGGAAAAAGCGCCTGCCTCCGGGGTCTTGAAACTGTGGCTGGTGACCGCGGCGCTGGTTCTTTCGATGATCTGCTGCCTGGTGGCGCCCGCCAGGACCCACTCCGTGCGCTTGAGGTACTGCGGGAGCTCGGTCCGCGCGGCTGGCGGGTTGAAGCAGTTTGGCGAGCGTATCCTCGGATTCCAGAACTCGGGATCGTCGAGGCCGGCCGCCCAGGAGCGTTCGACGAAGCAGACGAAGCCGTTCTTGCCCTTCGCCGCCGTCTCATAGCCGTGGCTACCGAGTACCAGCACTTCGGCGTCCGTGGAGATTGACGGCGGCGCGGCGCTGCGTGCCAGTGCGATCTCGTTCTCGCGGCTTGCGATGCGATACTGCTCGGTCGGGGCCATCTCGGGATAGGGAGTCTTGACGGCTTGCGATCGGGCCGGCCCACTCCAGCTCAATGCAGCAAGGACGGTTGCGGCGAGAACACCCCCGGTATTTTTCTGATTCATCATAGACTTCACTCTTGGGTATACTATCAAAGCACAGCCAAGGTGCTGTCAAGTGCCTCTGGGACGCTCGCAATGGCCTGCAGCGCCGGGTGCTCCCGGTTGACATCCGCAGGACGGTTCACCAGACTCTTCGCTACATGGTGAAGTTTAACGATCCGCAGCTCAATCGCACCTTCGCGGCTTTGGTCGATCAGACCCGCCGGGCAATACTCGACCGGCTCGAACGCGAAGACGGCATATCCGTCAGCGAACTTGCGAAGCCCTTCGCGATAACGTTGCCGGGGGTAATGAAGCACCTGGATGTTCTCGAGGATGCCGGTCTCATCACCCGCTGGAAGCAGGGGCGTACCGTCACGGTACGGCTGCGGCCTGACCCCATGAGAAGCCCGCTGGACTGGCTGCGTCGCTACGAACGCTTCTGGAGCAGCCGCCTCGATCGTCTTACCGCGTATGCCGAAAGTGAAGAGTCCAAAGCGCGCAGGAAGGGCCGATGACCAGCGTCACGCTAGTACGCCGAATCGGGGCGCGACCAGAGATCGTATTCGCAGCCTTGAGCACTCCAGAGGGCGTTGCCCACTGGTGGGGGCCTGACGAGGGTCCCGTTCTGTTCGCCGACATCGATGCACGGGTCGGGGGCCGTTTCCGGGTGCGGTTTCGCATGCTGGACGGAACCGAGCATGAGGCCAGGGGCGAATGCCTCGAGGTCGTGGATTCCAAGCGCCTCGTTATGACCTGGCAATGGGCGGTCGGAGGTGAACCTGACGAGCGCGAGCAGGTGTCTCGCGTCGCTATCGACCTGCGACCGATCGATAGCGGGACCGAGCTCACTTTCACCCACGAACAGCTGCAGACCGAGAACTCCCGCAATAGCCACAAACGGGGCTGGTCCGGCTCGCTGGACAAGCTCGAACGTTATTTGTCGGTCGAGCCGGAAGTTGTAGCCGCGCCGTGAGCTGAATTCGAGCCTCAGGCCAGCCAGCCCAAGCCGGCCGGGACGACGGCCGCCATCCGCGCCCCGGGTAGGCCAAACCACGTGCCTCCCGGCGCGCAAGACGCTGTGCCAACATGGCAGCGCATGAATGCACCGCTATCCTGCTGATCCGCAATACGTCTATCGGATCGCGACGCGGGCACGCCCCGCCGGAGGAGAACATGAAACTGATCGGCGCAGCAGTCGTGATCGGCGCCCTGGCGTGTGCGGCAATCTCGGGCACGGCGTGGAGCGTGACTGCAACGGCCTCCGACCCGGCGGCCGGCCTGGTCATCCATACCGAGGATGTCGAGCGCTTCTATAAGGTCTACGACGCTGCGCGCGGACATCCGACCGCCGAGCAGCTCCAGCACGACTACCTCGATCCGGGTTCGGAAGGACTGCACCAGCTCGCCAAGGTGCGAAACGTCACCGGGACGAGGATCGCCGACACCATGGCCAGGCACCCGGAGATCTACTCGGATGCCAGGCAGTGCATGGTCGTGCTGCCGCGCGTGCGTCAGCGCGTGCAGATCGCACTGCGAAAATTAGGCCGTCTCTATCCGCAAGCGCGTTTCCCGCCCGTGACGATCGCCGTGGGCCGGGGGAAACCTGTGGGCATTGGAAGCGCCGCCACGGGACTGCAGATCGGCCTCGAGGCGTTGTGCGCAGTGAAGTGGGACAATCCGGAGGTGGAGGAGCGGTTCGTGCACGTGATTGCGCACGAGTATATCCACGTCCAGCAGTTCCCGGCTCTCGATGACGACGAGCATCCCACCTTACTTGAGCGGTCCCTCATCGAGGGTGGCGCGGAACTCGGCGCCGAGTTGATTTCCGGCGAGCCCGCTGAGGTCGCTAGCTCGAGCCTGAGGGCGGCGACCCAGGGACATGAAAAGGAAATCGAGAGCGCGTTCGTCGCCGATGAGGACCAGACCGATCTGTCTAAATGGCTGGACAACTCAACCCTGGAAAAGCAGGGCGACCTCGGCTACTGGGTCGGATATCGCATCGTCAAATCCTACTACCAGCATGCCGCCGACAAGCGCCGGGCGCTGCGCGAAATCATAGAAATGACCGACCCGAAGTCGCTTCTGGCCAAGAGCGGCTGGTATCCGGGGATCGTGCTGCAGTAGGAACGTTCCGCAGACAGCTCAGCCGTCTTACCTCTCGTAGCAGATCGTAATCGAGGCGATATGATCGCGGAAATTGCGATCGAGAAAGCCTACAAAAGATGTCAGAAGTTGCCACTCTTCCCGAGGTGCGTTGGACTCAACCACCGCGGCGAGGGTACCGCCGATGCAACGCTGCAGCGTAATCCGTCCGGTGTAAGCCACGTGCTTCCATCTTTCGGTACCCGCTCTGCGCGTGCCGGCGCGATGTAGCGTGCCCTGGTGCTTCTTGCGAAGTGCCACTTCCTTAGCACTCAAGAGATTGTAGAGCTTCGTGTCTTCGCGAGGGATGACTGTCAGCCTGATCATTGCTCAGCTCCCGTAGCCTGGGGGTGTGCTGGGATTGCGGTCCTCATCAGACGCCGCTCACTTTCTCACGAGCAACCAGCCCGTTGGACATTTTTCGCCGGGCAGGCCGCGCCACCCGAACAGCTTGCCTCAGACCTGTTATATCCAAGTCCGGAGAATAACCGGAAGGAGCAGGTTCCTCACAGCTCTGGCGCCCGTGCGTTGCGTGCCCGTAAGCTCTCGCTATGAGCGCCCTGACATCCTCCGCGGCCATCGATACTGCAAGCGCAGACCCCTCGGTCAGGACGCTGTTTGGTCATCCGCGCGGGCTCGCCACGCTGTTCCTGACGGAAATGTGGGAGCGTTTCACTCATTACGGCATGCGCGCGATCCTGGTGCTCTTCATGGTGACCGCGGTATCTGAGGGCGGTCTCGGCATCAAGGACCAGGCGGCAAGCTCCATCTACGGGCTGTTCGTGGCCTCGTGTTACCTGCTATCGCTGCTCGGAGGATGGGTAGCCGACCGGCTGGTCGGGGCTCAACGGGCGGTGATCGGCGGAGCCGTCTTCATCCTCCTCGGCAATGCCATGCTGGCCTCCGGAAGTACGCCGGTGTTCTTTCTCGGCCTCACGGCGATCGCCTTCGGCGTCGGGCTGCTCAAACCCAATGTCAGCGTGCTGGTCGGTCAACTCTATCCCGGCGGCGGCGCGCGACGCGATTCGGGCTTCTCCCTGTTCTACATGGGAATCAACGTGGGGGCACTGCTGGGCGCTTTCCTGGTGCCGATCTGCGCGGCGCGCTTCGGCTGGCACTGGGGCTTCGTGCTGCCGACCCTCGGGATGCTGCTGGGGCTGGTGCAGTTTCTGTTCACACGCCGCTACCTCGCCGTACCGCACTCGAGCCCGCAGGCCGGGCTGCGGGACTGGCTGCCGCTGGTGGGGTTTGTGACGGCGCTGATCGTGGTGGCGACGCTCGCCGTCAGCGGCACAATCCGCATCGATGCGCAGGCGATGGCGCTGGCGAGCTCCTGGATCATCGGACTGATCGCGGCGGCCTACTTCGTGTATCTCCTTTTGTTCGCCGGCTTGTCAGGGACGGAACGCCGGCACGTGTACGTGATCATCGCGCTGTTCGTCGCCGCCACCCTGTACTACGCGGCCCAGGAGCAGACCGCGACCTCGCTCACGCTGTTCGCCGAGCGCTACACGAACCGTAATTTCTTCGGCTGGCAGATCCCGGCCGGGGTTTTCCAGAGCGTGAGCTCGGTGTACATCCTGTTGCTAGCGCCGCTATTCAGTGCACTGTGGATCGCGCTCGACCGGCGCGGCCGCGACCCCTCGACCTCGGTCAAGTTCGCCCTCGGGCTGCTGCTGATGGGTGCGGGATTCCTGGTGATGTACTTCGCCTCGACCTATGTGCTCGCCGGGCAGAAGGTGCTGCCCACGTGGCTGGTGCTCTCCTACGGCGTGCAGATGTGCGGCGATCTGTGCCTGGGACCGGTGGGGCTTTCCTCGATGACCAAGCTCGCGGCGCCTCGGGTTGCCGGCCAGGTCATGGGGATCTGGTTCCTGTCGCTCTCGCTCGGCAACGATCTCGCCGGGCAGTTCGTCGCATCGGCTTATGATGCGAGCCATGTGGCATCGGTGCCGGCACTGTTCCTCAAGATCGTGGCCTGGTGCGCGCTCGCAGGTGTGACGATGCTCCTGCTGACACCGCTGCTCAAGCGTCTCATGGCAGGCGTCAGGTAAGCGTCGGGTAGGCTCGTCCATCTCTGACGAGGAATGCCCGCGATCGAATCAGCGGCTGCGCCGAGCCTTGCCGAGAAGTCGCGCCGCCATCCAGCGATGGAAATGATGGGTCGGCTGGTCCATGACGGGTGAAAAGACGCCGCCCTGGTAACCCGGCGATGCCCGGCCCTGCTGCATGCCCTCGACCGCCAGCACGTCCTCGGCGAACACTCCGCGCCAGGCGGCGAGCGTCGCGGCGCGGCAGGCGCTGTACGTGTCGGCGGTGGCGCCCTCACCCACATAGAAAATGCGCAGCTGCTCGCGCGTGAGGTCGGCGGCGAGCGGCGTCAGGAGGACCACGAACGCGTGGTCGGCGTGCACGCCGAGCAGTACGTTCGGGTAGAGCGCCGGGTATTCGGCCACATGGGTGCGATCCGCCGGCCAGTCGGCGAAGCGCGGCAGTTTCGTGCCGGCGACATCGCTCAGGCGATAGGCGAGAGAGATCTGGCCGCAGAAATCCTCGTGGTCGAGGAAGCACTGGTGATCCTCGAGCCTGGAATAGCTGTTGAGCGAGGGATGAACCCAGGGCAGATGGTAGGACTCGCAGTAGTTCTCGACCGCGAGCTTCCAGTTGGCGCGCACCTCGAGGGTGAGCTGCGAGTCGGTACGCCCCGGGCGCAGCTGCACCCAGCCCCGCTCACCGAGCAGCACGCCGGCACGCGCACGCAGCGGCGCGATGAACTCATCGAAGCCGGGGGCGTCGCCGCTCAGGTTGATGAACAGCACGCCCGCGAACTCGGCGCTGCGAACCGCTTTCAGCCCGTGCTGCGAGGTGTCGAAGCCGGCGAGCGTGTGCTGATTGATGCCGCCGATGTGCGGCGTGCGCTTGAGCTCCCCATCGGTGGTATAGGACCAGCAGTGGTAGCGGCAGCTGATGAGGCCCGTTACTTCGGTTGGCTCGGCGACCAGCTTCATGCCACGGTGGCTGCATACGTTGTGAAAGACGCTGAGCTCACCGGCGCGGTTGCGGGTAATGAGCAGCGGCAACCCCATGAAGTCGAGCGGCTGCGCGAACGGCCGGTCGGGGATGGTATCGGTGAACGCGCAACCGGCCCAGGTGTGCCCGAGCACCGCATCGCGCTCGTGGCGGAAATGCTCCGCGCTCGTGTACGCGGCGTTCGGCAGCCCGCTCGCCTCAGCGATGGGCCGTAGCACCTGCTCGAGGCGCTGCGCGCTGATCGCACCGTCGCTTTGAGGCATCCCCTTTTACGACGCTGGCGTTTCAGCGGCCTCCGAAGGCATAGGCGATGCGCAGCCCGATCTCGCGGGGACGATTCACGATCACGTCGTTGGTCAGATTCTCGAGCTGGTTGGGCTGGGCCGGCGGCGCGAGGATCTCCTGCTTGTCGAAGAGATTGCTCACATAGCCGGTCAGGCGCCAGGAGCGGTGATTGACTGACGCCCAGAGGTTCATGACCTGGTACGTGCTGCTCTGGCTCACCGTCGAGGATCCGAGCGTCGGCGCCAGGGCGAACTTGATGACGCTGTGGTACGTGCCGCTCAAGGCCAACGACAGGTCGTACTCCGGCGCCAACGCCACGTCATAGAGGAGTGTCGCCTGCGCGCTGGTCTTCGGGCTGCCGGGAAGCTGTTCGCCGGACTCACCCGTGAGCTCTCCCGGCGTGATGACGCCGGCGCCGTTGTTCGCCGGCAGCGAGAAGTCGCTGGTCAGCTTCGCATCCGCGTAACAGAAGCTAAGGTTATAGCCGAACCCGGGCACACCCAAAGGCCCGCTCGATAGCACCTCGAACCCCGTGGAGCGGGCGGTGTTGGCGTTGTACACGGCCAGGTTGCCCGAGGGGAGACTGGCGAAGATCTGCGGCTTGCTCCAGTAGATGTCGAACACCGAGAATGTATAGGTAAGCCCATTGTCGAAACGTCCCTTGATTCCGGCCTCGTAGTTGTTGGTGGTGTCCGGCGCATAGGTACGCAGCAGCGGGCTCTCCTGGAACACGCCTGTCTCCGGCACCGCGTTGGCGCCACCGCGGCGAAAGCCCTGCGACCACATCGCATACACGTACTGGTTGCTCGCGTACTCGTAGGAGGGATTCACCTTGCCGACGGTCTTGGAGGCCGGCTCGCTGCGGGGTACCGGCGGAAGGTTGGTGGCGAAGGTGTAGTCGAGATAGAGCTGTGCATCGGTGAACTGCTGCTCGAAGTGCCGTACACCGAAGGTGACCTGGCCGTGCGATGCGAAATGCCACGCCAGCTCGCCGAACACGGACTTGTCGGTAAAGGTCTGCGTGTCGACCTGCACGAAGGTCAGATCGTTCGGGCCGACGGTCAAAAGACAATCGGGGAAGGGCGCGCCATAGTAGACGGGCGCGCTGCAGCCCTGCTGGATGGCGCGCTGCGCTGAGCCGGGAGTGGCGATATGCCAGCTGCCAATGCGCCCCTGATTCTCGTAGAACGCGCCGAGCACGTAATCGAAGATGCTCTTGGGGTCGGTCTTTGAAACGAGCCGGATCTCCTGCGTGAAGGTGTGCGCCGTGTCGGCGAACTGCTGCGCGAACACGAAGCGCGGGTTGCTGGGAATGCCCGCGTAGTAGGGCAGGAACGCCCCGCCGTCGACTCCGGCGAGGTTGTAGCTCTGATCATCGACGGTGGCCGCGGAAGTGGTGTAGTAGGAGCTGGTGGCGGATACGGTGGCAAAGCCCGCGTCGTAACTGAGGTCCAGGCTCGCGAGGTCCGTGTCGCGCGAAAACGGCTGGTCGATCTGCGTGAACTCCCGATAGGGGCCGCCGGGCGGAAGCGTGGTCGCCGGATCGAGCGGCGAGATGCCGCCCGGGAAGGTCATGTTCACCTGCGGGCCGCCATCGCCCTGAACATTTGAGTGAAGATAGGCGAGCTCGGCGCTGAACGCCTCCACCGGCTTCCACAGCATGGCCGCGCGCCCGGTGAAGGTCTTCTGCCAGTTCCAGTCGGGCCGGTCCGAATAGATCGCGGGACTGCCCACCGGATCGGCCGGGTTCGCAGGCAGCGGCGTGCCGAGATAACCCGGGCTCGACACCTTGAACAGCCCGTAGGCATCGACGAAGCCGGGCTCGTAGACGTACTTCGCGGACGCGCGAAACGCCAGCACGTCGCCGACCGGGATGTTGAACATGCCGCTCACGTTGTAGCCGTTGCCGCTCGAGTGCTCGGTCCTGGCACCGCCCACTTCGACATTGCCGGCCCAGGTATCGAGCTGCGGCGCATTCGGGATGATGCGCAGCGCTCCGCCGAGCGCACCGGCGCCGTAGAGCGTCCCCTGCGGCCCGCGCAGGATTTCCACCTGCTTGATGTCCTGCAGATCGAAGTAACCGTCGATGGGCGAATTGCCGATGTAGGTGCCCACCGGCGCCTGCTCGAAGGTGCGAAATCCGCGCGGCTCGCTGTCGGCATTGATACCGCGGATGATCGGCACCGTGGCGCCGGAGAGGCGCGCGCCATAGTCGTACATGCTCAATCCCGGCACCTGTTCCGCGAGCGAGGCGATGTCGGTCACGCCGGTGCGTTCGAGCTGATCCGCGCCGACCACGGAGATACTGTAGGGGACCGCTTCCAGCGTCTCCGGGCGACGGGTCGCGGTCACGGTCACTTCGGCGAGCTGGTCGGAAGGCCCGGCGGCCTGCTGGGCGCGCGCGAGGTGCGGCGAGCCGTAGAGCGCCAGGAGCACAGCCGTGCCGATCGGAGTGAGCGCGCCGGGCCGGTGCAGTCGGGACTTGAGTTCGGTCATGCGGGTGCGCTGCGAGCCTCGCGAGTTGTCTTTCTGCATTGGCATCCCCTGGTCTTTTTTTTGCCCGACGCCGAGCGAGAGAAGGCTCGGAACGAAAGGCGGTCGCGGCGCGTCTTAGTGCCGGATGGCGCGATCCATTGCTTGAACAGGATCACCGACGGTGCGTGATACTTATAGAGGAACCCCCGCGGTTGCGCAACACGCGGATCGAGTGTGGCAGACTAGCCTCGAGCGCGCGCACTTTGCCCCACTACCGTGCGAGAGATCGAGAACACCTGGATCACCATGTCCGATGGCTGTCGCCTGGCGGCGCGCCTGTGGCTGCCCGATACGGCTGCGACAGCACCGGTGCCGGCGATCCTCGAGTACATCCCCTACCGCAAACGCGATTACATGCGGCGGCGGGACGAGAGCATCCACGGGTGGTTCGCGAACCACGGCTACGTCGCCGTGCGCGTCGACATGCGCGGCTCGGGGGAGTCGGACGGCATCCTGCACGATGAATACCTCGTCCAGGAGCAGGACGATGCCCTCGAGGTGATCGAGTGGATCTCCCGGCAGCCCTGGTGCTCGGGACAGGTTGGCATGATGGGCAAGTCCTGGGGCGCCTTCAACGCGCTGCAGGTGGCGGCACGCAGACCGCCGGCGCTCAAGGCCATCATCGCCGTCATGGGAACCGATGACCGGTTCGGCGAGGACGTGCATTACTCCGGCGGCTGCCTGCTGAACGACAACTTCTGGTGGGGCTGCGTCATGCAGGTCTTCAATTCGCGCCCGCCGGATCCTGAGATCGTCGGCGACCGCTGGCGGTCGATGTGGCTCGAGCGGCTCGAGGCCGAGCGGTTCTGGCCGCAACTGTGGCTCGAGCACCAGAAGCTGGATGAGTACTGGAAACACGGATCGGTGTGCTTCGACTACCAGGCGATCACCTGTCCGGTCTGGTGCTGGGGCGGCTGGGCGGACCTGTATCGCGATACGCCGTTTCGTCTGGCCGCGCGGCTGCGCACTCCGCACAAGGTGACGGTAGGTCCCTGGGCGCACCTTTATCCACACGAGGCAACGCCGCAGCCGGCGGTGGGGTTCCTGCAGGAGGCGCTGCGCTGGTGGGAGCGGTGGCTGAAGGGCAAGGACAACGGCATCATGGAGGAACCACCGCTACGCTTCTACATGATGCAGAGCGTTCGCCCCCGGCCCTCCTATGCCGAGCGTCCCGGACGATGGATCGCCGAGCGCGAGTGGCCGAGCCCGAACGTGCGTACGTGGACGCTGGCCATCAACGCCGCGGGGCTCGGCGAGCGGCCGGCCGCCGGGCGCGCGCTGACGATCGCCTCGGCGCAGTCCACCGGGCTTGCCGCAGCGGACTGGGGCAGCTTCGGTGTGGCCGGAGACATGCCGGGCGATCAGCGACTGGACTCATTCGGGTCGCTCGAGTTCGATCTGCCACCGCTCAGCGAGCCGATCGAGATCCTCGGTAACGCTCGCGTCAGCCTCGAGGTCGCTGCCGACCGGCCCAACGCGCTCATCGCCGCCCGCCTGATCGATGTGGCACCGGACGGCAGCGCCACGCTGGTGGCGCGCGGGTTCCTCAATCTCACGCACCGTAACAGCCGCGAGTCACCCGCGCCCCTCGCCGCGGGTGAGCGCTATCAAGTCGAAGTGCAGCTGACGGGCACCGCCTACGCGTTTCCGCCCGGCCACCGCATCCGCCTCGCGCTCTCGAATGCCTACTGGCCGATCGTATGGCCCTCACCGGAACCAGTGACGCTCACGGTGTTCACCGGGGTGTCACGCCTGCTGCTGCCCGTAAGGTCAGCGCAGCCGAGCGATGCGCAATTGCCTCCCTACCCGGAGCCTGCGTGCGCAACTGCCTCGCCGATGACCAGCATGCGCAAGGGTCGACTGGAGCGCTCCGTGACGCTGGACGAGCTCACCGGTGAGGCGACCCATCGGCTCTACATCGATGGCGGCGTGTTCGGCGATCGCGGCAAATTTCGGCTCGATGCTATCGACCTCGAGATGGCTCATGTCTTCGAAAGAGTCTATCGAGTCAGACCCAACGAGCCGAACTCAGCGAGCGCCGCGATGCTTCAGAGCTACGAGGTGGGTCGAGGCGACTGGCGCGTCAAGATCGATGCCGGCGCCGCCATGACCTCCAGCGTGTCGACCTTCGACCTCAACGCCTGGATCGAGGCCTACGAGGGCGAGCGATCGATCTTCCGCACCGAGTGGCGCTCAAGCATCCCGCGCAAGGACGTGTAGCGCACGAAGAGGCACGCCTCGACAGTCCGACGTCATGTCTTGAACCTGGCGGCCTCCTCCGAGCCGCCTGTGGCATTACCCGCGCTGTACGAGTGGGCACCGGCCCCGGCAAGCTTGCCGCGATCGACGATGAGGTACTCCTCGCGGATCGGACGTTTATCGAACCAGCACTCCAGAATCTCGCGAGTTCCCGCCGCGTAGCGTGCTTGCGCCGACAGCGATGTGCCCGAGATATGCGGAGTCATTCCATGGTGCGGCATGGAGCGCCAAGGATGGTCCTTGGGCGGTGGTTGCGGGAACCACACGTCCCCGGCGTATCCGGCCAGCTGTCCTGACCTGAGGGCAGCCGCCACGTCGTCGCGGTTGCAGATCTTCCCGCGGGCGGTGTTAACGAGGTACGCGCCACGTTTCATCTTCGACAGCAGCTTCGCGTTGAAAAGATTCTCGGTTTCCGGATGCAACGGGGCGTTGATGGTGACCACATCGCAGACCCTCACCATATCCTCAACCCCAGCGTGGAACGTGAGCCCCAGCTCCTTCTCGACACTCTCAGGCAGGCGATGACGGTCGGTGTAGTGCAGCTTGACATCGAAGGGTTTCAGCCGACGCAGCACCGCCAGACCAATGCGACCCGCGGCTACCGTGCCGACGTGCATGCCCTCCACATCATAGGAGCGCTCGACACAGTCGGCGATGTTCCAGCCGCCCTTCACCACCCACTGATAAGACGGGATGTAGTTGCGCACCAGCGCCAGAATCATCATCACGACGTGCTCAGAGACGCTGATGCTGTTGGAGTAAGTCACCTCAGCGACAGTGATCTCCCTGTCCATCGCCGCTTGCAGGTCAACGTGGTCTGAGCCGATCCCCGCGGTGATGGCGAGCCTGAGCTTCTTAGCCTTGGCAACTCGCTCGGCGGTCAGATAAGCGGGCCAGAACGGCTGCGAAATGACGACCTCTGCATCCGCAAGCTCGCGCTCGAATCGGCTGCCGGGGCCGTCCTTGTCAGAGGTCACCACGAGCGTGTGGCCGTTGCTCTCGAGGTATTTGCGCAGCCCAAGCTCGCCGGTCACGCTGCCCAGCAGAGTCCCCGGTGTGAAATCTATCGCCTTCGGCGTCGGCGTCGTTTGTCCACCTGGATAGCGATCGATTTTGGGAATCCCGTCTCGCGCATAGGATTTCGGGTAGCCCTCGACCGGATCGTCGTACAGAACGCACAGTACCTTTGCCACGGCAGTTCCTCTGGCTGACTGACCAGCCCAGCCTGAAGATCGCCGCGGCTGCGATCAAATTGAATGCTTCAGTCGGGTGATCGAAGTCGTCAATTAACCATCCGGCGCGCTCAGGGCCGCACGCCGCCAGTGCCTGTCGATTCGCAGCTCTATGTCGCGCACCAGATCCACGTCTTGCGCAAAGCCAAGTAACGCACGCGTCATCGGCGTCAGAGGGTCGCGGGACGATGCGACCAGGCCCAAAACGTGTGATCCGATGGGATCGACCAGCGGCAGGGCCGTCAGCTCGACGGGCTCCCCCAGGAGCAGCAGAAACGTATGCGGCACGACCGTCGACCAGGTACCGGAGCGCACCTGCGACCAGAGCGCGGCAAGCGAGTCCGTTTCGATCATCGGCTGCACCTGCGCACCGGCTGCCCGGAAATAGTCGTCAAGGATGCGGCGGTTCTGCATCGATTGTGTGAGCAGGCACAGCGGCAGCTGCGCCGCCTCCGCCCAGGTTATCGTTTGACGGGTGCCGAAATGCTCGCCGTCATGTGTGAGCAGCACGTACCGTTCGCGGTACAGCTCCGTTGTCCTGACTCTCGGCAGCGGATCGTTATCCAGGTACGTCACTCCGACGTCGATCGCAAAGTCATCGAGTCCGCGCTGAATCTCCCTGGAGGTGAGCGAGCTGATCTGGAATCTTGCCCGCGGATGGCGCGCGGCGAATTGCGCCGTCAGCAAACCGAGCGCAGGCAGCCCGACGGGGATGCTGCCGATGCGCAACTGCCCGATGAGCCCTTCGCGCGATTCATTCAATTCCTGCTCGAGGCCGCGATAGTCGGCAAGAATTCGCTGTGCCCAGGCGAGGACGCGCTCGCCCTCGGGTGTGAACCCGACGAAGCGCTGGCGCCGCTCCACGATGAGCACCCCCAGACTCTCTTCCAGTTGCTTGATTCCCGCTGACAGAGTGGGTTGGGTTACATGGCAAGCGGTCGCCGCACGCGCAAAGTGCCGCTCGCGCGCGAGGGCAACGATGTATTCCAGGTATCGAACGATCACTTTGATTGCCCAGGAAATCCGCTTGCAGCAGCAGCGGTCGCGAACAACGTGCGCAGACTGGCGTTTGCCGCCTACTGTCCGCCGGCGCCACCAGGACTAGCCGAATGCCCTAACCCATCGTGCCGCGTGTGATTCTGAATCAGTTGCGGCCTTGCAGGTAGTCCAGCCACTCGATATCCGCCGAGAACTGCCCTGAGCGTCGCCGCCGAACAGGATTAGAAGGTGAAACGACCACCGACTGTCGGAGCCAGGTTGTTGTCGTAGTAATAGGGGACGCCGGGGCCGTGAGGAATGGCGATGGCGAGACCCCCGCTTACGTCGGAATACGCAATGCCGGCATAAACGTCGAAACGCCTGGTGAAGTGATGATCCGCATAGAGCGAAACCTCGCTGAGGGTGCCGGCGCAGGAGCTGCGATAACCGGCGGCGGGCGAGCAGGTTGACGGAATACGGAAGTCGTTCTGCCACTCACGATAGTAGGACAAGGTGATGGCGGTCTGGCTGTCGAAGGCGTATTTCACACCTGTCCAGGCGACCTGCACGACCTTGGTAGAATCGAGGTTGTTGTCTTCGACGCCGCTCAAGATATAACCGCCCTGGGCCGTGGCGCCAACGCCCAGCGGATTCGACGGGTTATTCTGCCGGATGTGTTCGTAGCCGCCAAAGAACTTGAGCGGGTCCCAGGTATATTTGGCAGCGACCATAACGGCGGTGTTGTCGGTCACGATGCCATATTCGGTGTTGCTCGTTCCGATCAGGTTGGTGCCGTTGATGGGGTTGGTATTGATGCTGTTGAGCGTCGACTGATATGGCGCCGACAGACTCTCAGGCCCCAGCAAGGGGTTGAGCACGCTGATCGCCTGATTGTAACGCTGCAAGACGACGTCGGCGGAGAGCTTGCCGTAGTCGCCGCCGAGGTCGAATCCGTAGGCGGAATTATGCGGTTGTTCCGGCGTACAGGTGGCGGCAGTCCAGCTTGCCGAGGCGGAGTAGCAGCCGCCGGAACCATCGACGAATTTATACATCGCGCCGAAATGCAGCGGGCCGTAGCTGACGCGATATTTCATGGCGTCGTCCCAACGGGTGTCCTGGGTGTCGCCGCCGCCGGCCATCAGGCCGTTATAGCCGATGAACGAAAAGGAATAGGCGCCGCCGGCCGGATCGTAAGCGAGCATCGCATCGGTACCGAGAGCGCGCTGCCGACCGAAGGTCAGCGTGCCCAACTGCGCGGAGGATATACCGCCATAGAACTCGTCATTGAAGGTTTGCCCCGCGCGCGCGCCGTCGCCGACGAACGAGTAGCTGCCCCTGGGGAGACCGGCGTTGCTGGTGTTAGTGGCCGCCATGTTGGCGAACTGGCCGGACTGCGGATTGATGCCGGTCGAAGCGTTGAAAACAACGAACCAGTCATGCACAAACTCTTCCCTGGCCTTGATGCCCACGCCGGTTTGCTGCAGGTTGTTCGGCGCGATGAGGAATCGAGACTGATTGCCGTTGCGGTTGACCAGCGATTCGCCTTCATAGTTATAGCCGTTTTCCGGTAAACCGTGGCTGACCCAGCCCACGCCGACGTCATACGCGCCGTACAGGGTGATGCCGTGCCAGGTCAACGGGCAATCGGTGGCGACAAACTCCTGAACACTCGCGCAGCCTGTCGGGTCTGGTGGAGCAGCCGGTTCGGCGTTTGGAACATCGGCGGCACGCGCCGCATGATTCAAAGCGAAAGTTGCAGCAAGCGCTGCCAGGGCGCACCCCCAGGTCAGGACTGAATTCTTCACGGTTATCCCTCTCGTGACGCCGGCGGTTACCGTTATTATTAACAGGCGTTATATTTCATCGTATATAGCAAAGCTACGCTCGTAAAGCCCAATCTCCCGATTGGGGCGAGCTGGCAGACCGGGATGTTTGCAAACGGGAGCGCCGGCAAGACAATCTACATGGACTCGCCTTCGCTATGATGTGGTGAGGAGGAATTCCTATGACTGCTCCCGTAGTCCGATTCAGGATCGATTTCGCGAAGAATTCCTGCGTGGGGCCTGGGAAAATCCGCCTTCTCGAAGCCATTCGAGATTCCGGTTCGCTGTCACAAGGAGCACGCAGCATCGGGATGAGTTACCGCCGTGCCTGGCTGCTGGTCGACAGCCTGAAACAATCGTTCCGCGAGCCCGTGACGGTGGCCTGTACGGGAGGCAAGGACGGAGGCGGCATGCTCGTCACCGAATTTGGCGACGCCTTGATCAATAACTATCGCGAATTGGAACGAGACTTTTCGACGTTGGCAGCTCGCCGGCTCCACGCCATCATCCCAACGGTTACCCGGTATTCCAGGTCTGCCGCCAAAGTATCGGTGCGGGCGAAGCTAGACTAACGGCAACAGACTACTTACCAGCAGTCGCTGTAAACGCACCTGGTGACGCAATCGCACCGTCAGGTCGCACGCGCAATCGGCGCGACGATGATGACGGGGCCGGTCGGCAGGCCGGTTGGTGAGCCGCTGGCCGGCTCCACGCTGACTGCAACCTGTCGGGCCGCGAGCAGTAGCGTGCGCTGCGCCGGCGTCAGATGTCGCTCGAGGCTACCCTGTCGGGGCAAAAGACCCAGGGAGACAGGGTTGCCGCCGCCGCTGGGCAGCACCCAGAGCTCGTAGCTCTGCGTCAGTTTCAGGGTAACCGGGCCGAGTGTACGGATATTGATTCGTGCCGCATCCGCGCTGCGCTCCAGACGCCACAGTGGCGCGGCATTCGCCGGAGCGAGCACCGCCATGGGCTGCCAGACGGGCTCGCTCCAGAAGGTCAGCTTACCGATGAGCACCGCGGCCGCGATGAGGCTCGCGGCGAGCGCGAGCGGCCACCAGCGCCTGAGGGCAGAACGCGCGGTCGGTGCCGCACCGCTATCGCTCATGGAATCGACAGCGCGCTGAATCCGCGGCCAACGATCGGCGCCAGGCGTGACCGGCGCGAGCGCTAGACTCAAGGGCAGCAGACGATCTTCCCAACGCTGCCGCGCGCTGAGCGCGTCTGGAAACTCATCGCAAAGTCGTTCAAAACGCGCGCGCGCACGACGGCGCAGCACACCCAGGACGTATTCCGCGGCGAGTCGCTCCAGCAGTTCCGGGCGGTCGTAATTCATGATCCCATGCAAGCCTTGAGGCTTTCCAGACCCCGTCGTATCCAGCTCTTGATCGTTCCCAGTGGTTGACCGATCAGCAGCGCGATTCGCTCTTGTGTGAGACCGCGCTGGTAAGCGAGCAGCAGACACTGACGCTGCGCGGTGCTCAGGATCTCGAGGCAGCGGCGCAGCGCATCGTGGGTCGCGCCGAATTCGAGATTGTCTGCAGGTCCGTCGACTTGCAATTGTTCAGCCCCTGCCAGCTCCGCAGCATCAAGCAATACGGTGGTGCGGCTGGCGCGCTGCAGGTCGATGGCGCGATTGCGCGCGATGGCGACCATCCAGGCCATCGCCCGACCTTTGCTACGATCGAACTGCCCAGCCTGCTGCCAGATGCGGATGAACGCATCCTGCAGGGCGTCCTCGGCCGCGGTGCGCGTACCCAGCAGGCGCACCAGGATCCCTAGCAGTTGCGGTGCCACGCGTGCATACAAGGTCTGCAGGGCAGCAGCGTCCCGGCGCGCGCAGCGCCGCAACAGACTGTCAAGTTCACTGCCGTCCGGCACCGTCGCCACGATAGCTCCATACCCCCTCTACGTTGCTGCGGACCGCACGGATGTAGCGAGAGCTGATGGGCGCAGGATACAGCGACGTGCCCGCGTGTGTCAGTGCCTGCTGGATGTGCATTTTTTTTCTGCAGCGTGCATCCGTCGGCGGGCAACGCCCGTAGTGCTCTCTGGACGAATCCTTTTTATCCCCAGGGAATCCGATGGAGGGTTTATGAGACACACGATGCGGGCACCCCGTTTTGCGCTGTTGAACGGGTTCTTGCTGGTCGGTACGGCCGCCTTGACACTGGCGGCCACCGTTCCCGTCCAGGCCTCGAGCCACCGGGAAGCACCATTCATTACGACCCACCCGAAGGTCGACGGCACCGACTTCTACATGTTCAACAGCTACGAGCCCGGTCGAGCCGGATACGTCACGCTGATCGCGAACTATCAGCCGTTTGAGGACCCGCAGGGTGGTCCGAACTACTACACGATGGATCCGGACGGCCTGTACGAGATACACGTCGATAACGATGGCGACGGGGTCGAGGATCTGACGTTTCAGTTTCGTTTCAAGGTGGCCGACAGCGGTCTGAGCGTGATGGCCGGAGGAAAGTCGATCCCGGTGCCACTCAGCAACATCGGGCCCTTGAGCGCCGCCAGCACTGCCGCGCAGAACGTCGTCGAGACCTATACGGTGACGTTGGTACGCGGCGATCGGCGTAAAGGACAGGCAGCCGCGATCACCAATGCCGCGACCGGCAGTGCAACCTTCAGCAAGCCCTTCGATAACATCGGCATGAAGTCGATCCCGGACTACGCCGCCTATGCCAGCAACTTCATTTATACGATCAACATCCCCGGATGCAGTGTGCCGGGCCGGCTGTTTGTGGGGCAGCGCAAAGATCCGTTCGTGGTGAATCTCGGCGAGACCTTCGATCTGGTCAACATCAAGTACCCGGTGCAGGAACTGGCGCCGCCCGGCGTCAACGCGCGGCAGCTGGCACCGAACTCGGTGGCCGGCTACAACGTAACGTCGTTGGCACTTGAGGTAGCGGCTTCCTGTCTCACCAAGGGCAGTGATCCGGTGATCGGTGGCTGGACGAGCGCCAGCATCCGCCAGACGCACGTGGTGAACCCGCAACCCCAGAGCGGTAAGAGCGTTGCCAGTGTTGGGCCGGTCGCGCAGCCCACGGGCGCAACGGTCGAAGGCGGCGCGTGGGCGCAAGTGTCGCGCCTCGGGATGCCGCTCGTGAATGAGGTCGTGATCGGTCTCCCCGACAAGGACCGCTTCAACGCCTCCGAGCCGCGCAACGATGGGCAGTTCGCCGACTACGTTACCAATCCCTCCTTGCCGGTGCTGCTGCAGGTTCTGTTTGGAGCGGAAGGCGTCAGGGCTCCGAACGTCTATCCGCGTACTGACCTGGTGGCGGCGTTCCTGACCGGCATCAAGGGACTGAATCAGCCGGCGAATGTCACCCCAGCTGAGGAGCTGCGCCTCAATACCAGCACAGCGCCGACTGCCGTGGCCTCGCAGAACGACCTGGGCGTGTTGGCAGGCGATCTGGGTGGCTTCCCCAACGGACGGCGACCCGTCGATGACGTGGTGACCATCGAGCTGCGCGTGGCGATGGGGGTGCTGCTCTCACCGTTCAACGGCAGCGCCTCGGATCCGGACCCCTCATCGGATGCCTCGCGCCAGCTGCACTACACGGACGGCGTCGAGCCCGATCCTGCGGACTACCTGACGGTCTTTCCGTATGTCAACACGCCGCTCGCCGGCTCGCCGACGAGCGCCCATGACTAAAGGACGGCGAACATGAAGCACAGCATGGTAATCTTCGGGATGGTGGCCGCCGCTAGCGGGGCGCTGGGCGGCTGCGGCGGCGACAGCGGCGGGGCGGCAGCTGCGGCGCCGGCGCCGGCGAGCGCTGTGCAGTCGCTGGACACCGCGCAGGTGCTGGTTCAGGCGCGAGAAGCCACCGAGACCGGTGACCCGTATCCGGTCAACAACGGCGCACTGGTTCTCACCGACACCAGTGATACCACCGAGCCGTTCAGCATCAACGGGGCCTGAGGCGATCGTGCCGCGCCTGACGGCACATGGCACCAGCCGTCCTCGAGTTCATCGAGGGCGGCTGGTGTGCGCGGCGCTGCTGGCAATTTCAGCAGTGACCGCGGTCGCAGCGCGTCCCTATGTGCCAGCCGATGACAATATCGTGCTCGCTCACCTGTCAGCCGGTGTCAGCCACACGAGCCTGCAGGTTCGCCAGCAGGCGGGTGCACGAGTGGACGTGGCGCTGCCGCTGGCGCAGTTCTACATCTCCCAGGCGCGCGCTACCGGCGACCTGCGTTTTTTGGGCTACGCCGAGGCGCTGTTGAGGCACTGGACCAGCCAGCCATCGCCAAACCCCGAGGCGTTGGTACTGTACGCCACCATCCTGCAAAGCCGTCATTCCTTCGATGCCGCTCTCGCCGAGCTCGATGAGGCGCTGGGGGCACGACCCGACGATGCCCAGGCGTGGCTGACGCGCGCCACGGTGCTGCGAGTGCTCGGCCGCTACGCGCCAGCCGCCGACGCCTGTGCGCAGTTCGCGCGCCGGGCGGATGCCGGCGTTAGCCTGATCTGCGAGCAAAGCATCAAGAGCCTGGCGGGCCACCTCGCGAGCGCTTACGCCACGCTGGCGGGCTTGTCGACTCAGGGCATGCTGGACGCGGAGTGGACGTGGCGCGACTCTGAGCTGGGTGAAATGGCGGTGCGCCTCGGCCGCGACGCGGACGCGGAGCGCTGGTTTCGCGAGGCGCTAAGTCACAGTCCCGGTGACTCATACGTCAAGGCGGCCTACGCGGATGTGCTGCTGCGCCAGCACCGCAGCGCCGAAGTGCTCACGCTTCTCAACGGGCAGGAGAGCATCGAGCCGTTGCTGCTGCGCCTCGCGATCGCGCAGCAGCAGCTGGGTGATCCGGGGCTCGCGCGCAGCCGCGAGCTGCTGCAGGCCGCCTTTTCCGCCGAAGCCGAACGCGGTGAGAGCGTGCACCGACGTGAGCAGGCGCGCTTTCTGCTCGAAGTGGAGAATCGCACTCAGGAGGCGCTCGCCGCGGCGCTGGCCAACTGGGCCGTGCAGCGCGAGCCGGATGACGCACTGATCCTGGTCAAAGCCGCGCGTGCCGCCGGCACCCCGCAACGGGCGGAGCCGGCCCTGGCGTTCGCACGGGCTCAGGGACTTCGCGATGTGCGTCTGGCGGCTGCTGCGGACACTCATTCGTGAAGACGACCACCCTCGTTCTGGCAGCGCTGCTGTTGGGCGCAGCGATGAGCGCGCAGGCGCACGTGGCCAGCAACAGCTTCCTGAGCATGCGGGTCGACCGAGCGCAGGTCGATGGCACGCTGGAGCTCGCCGTGCGCGATGCCGAGATCGCCGTCGGCCTGGACAGCAATCACGATGGCAAGGTCACCTGGGGCGAGGTACGCGCCGCCCAGAGCGTCCTGGTCCTGTATCTGCGTGAGCACCTGCACCTGACAGGATCGGCGGGTCAATGCGCACTGCAATTCGGCGCCGTGCAAATCAACGAACGAGTCGATGGCAACTATCTGTGGCAGCCGTTCACAGCGGACTGCCACACCGCCTTGCGGCGGCTGACCATCGACTACCGGCTGCTCGATGAAGAGGATCCCTCGCATCGTGGCTTGCTGACCTTGAGTGCGCAGCAAGTAACACAGACAGCCGTGCTCGGCGGCGCCCGCGGCGCGCAGAGTTTTGATCTGCGGCACCCCGCGCTCTGGTCCGCCTTCATTGAGTATCTACAGGCTGGAATCTGGCACATCTGGAGCGGGATTGATCACCTGCTGTTCCTGCTGTCGCTGCTGTTGCCTGCGGTGCTGCGGCGACGGCAGCATCGCTGGCAGGCGGTACCGCACGCAGCGCCGGCATTTCTCAACATCCTCAAGGTCGTGACCGCGTTTACGCTCGCGCATTCCATTACGCTGTCGCTGGCCGCCTTCGACATCATCCGCTTGCCCACTCGGCTCACCGAGTCGGCCATCGCCGCGTCGATCATCGTCGGCGCGCTGAATAACGTCTTCCCCCTGGTGACCGAGGCGCGCTGGCGCATCGCCTTTGCCTTCGGGCTGCTGCATGGTTTTGGATTTGCCGCGGTCCTCTCGGAAATGGGGTTGCCGCAAGGCGCGCGGCTGGTGTCGCTGGTGGCGTTCAATCTCGGTGTGGAAGCAGGTCAGCTGGCCGTGGTTCTGGCCGTTATGCCGCTGGCGTACCTGCTGCGCGCCACGCGCCTCTATCAGCGCGCTCTGCTGCCCTGGGGATCCACGGCGATCGCCGCCCTGGCGGTCGTATGGTTGATCCAGCGCGCCGCGGGTTAGGGACGGGCAGATCTGCCGACGGATCTGAGCGGGCGAGCTGATCGTGAGAGTGTCCGCGCGCCGAACCATTGCCAGTGCGCTTCTGATCGGCGCCGGCTATGCCACCACCCTACCGCAGCCCGCGTTTGGCACGGATGCCAACCCAGGTACAGACGCCGCGGAAACGGCCTCTGCCATGGAGGGTGATAGCGACCTGACTGCGGCACCGCTGCAAGAGGTCACGGTCACGGCCCAGCGGCTGAATCTCCTGGGAACTGCTGCGACTGCCAGCGAGGGACTGGTGGACGATGAGGAGCTGCAGCTCACGCCGCAGTACCGTCCGGGCCAGCTGCTGGAAACCGTACCGGGCCTGATCGTGACCTTGCACAGCGGCGAGGGTAAGGCCAATCAATACCTGCTGCGCGGCTACAACCTGGATCACGGCACGGATCTGGAGACCTATGTCGACGGCATGCCGATCAACCAGCCGACGCATGCGCATGGTCAGGGATACACGGACCTCAACTTCATGGTTCCCGAGCTGGCGGACGAGATCACCTACACCAAGGGGCCGTACTACGCCGACGTCGGCGATTTCGGCGCGGTCGGCTCGCTGCGCGTCAACTATCGCGACACCATCCCCGATCAGCTCGCCGCGAGCCTGGGAACACTGGGTTTTCAGCGCGTCTATGCCGCCGGCTCGCAACCCCTGGAGGACGGACACTTACTGGAGTTCGTGGAGGCGCAGCACTACGACGGACCGTTCGTGACACCCGACGATGCGCGCAAGGAGAACCTGGTACTGCGTTACGCGCAGGGCGACGAGCACGACGGCTATTCCGTGACCGGCATGTACTACCACCAGCTTTGGACCAACACCACCGACATTCCGCTGCGCGCGATTACCGCGGGACTGGTGCCGAATCGATTCGGCACGCTGAATCCCACCGACGGCGGCCACGCGCAACGGGCCAGCCTCTCGGTCAACTACCGCGCCACGCTCGGTGCCGGGCAGCTGACGGCGAGCAGCTACTTCATCTATAACCAACTGCATCTGTTCAATGATTTCACGCACTTTCTGGTCGATGCCGTGCACGGGGATCAGGAAGATCAGTTCGAGAATCGGCGCGTCACGGGCGGCACGTTCGATTACACGCTGCCGCTGCCTGTGGGGCTGCTCGACAATCGCGTCTCGGTCGGCGGGCTGGTGCGTTACGATCTGCTCGGGGTCGGCCGGCTGCCGAGCGAGGATCAGATACCGCTGTCGGCTGATTTCGATCCGCCCTCGTATTCCGACGACGATCAGGTATACCTGTTTGCCGGGGCGCTCTATGTGCAGGCGGTGACCCGCTGGACGGCAACGCTGCGCACCGTCCTCGGGGTCCGCGATGATTACCAGCACGGCACCGACGTCGACTATCTGGCGGCGTTACACGAATCGGCCGGCTACACCAACGGCGGTACGGCGCAACAGTCGCTGCTGCAACCTAAGGGAAGTCTCATCTACACACCAGGCGAGCAGCTCGAGTTCTACCTGTCCGCCGGACGCAGCTTCCACAGCGCGGATCTGCGTGGCGTCAATCAGGATACGAGCGTGGATCTGGGACTTCCGCATACGCCCCTGCTGGCGCGCCAGGAGGGGCAGGAGGTGGGCGTGCGCGCCACGCCGCAGCCCAATTTCGCCTTCACCCTGGCGCTCTATAATCTCTGGCAACAGTCCGAGACCATCATCGACCCGGACGTCGGCCAGGACGTCGCCGGACCCCCGAGCCGCCGCTACGGCTATGAGCTCAATCTCACTTACCAGTTAAATCACTGGCTGGAGCTGTACGCCAGCTACTCAGGCAATCACGCGCGCTTCACCCATCCGTTCGACGATGGCACCGGCCATCTGGGCACCTACATCACGGACGCGCCGGTCGCGACCGGGGCGCTGGCGCTTTATCTGACCGATCTTGGTCCGTGGAGCGCCGGCCTCACTTATCGCTATCTGGGCGACTATCCGCTCTCCTCGGGACTGTGTGTCGACTCGGCCGCGGTACACGATTTCCCGAGAGTCGCGACCTCCTGCGCCAACGCACCGACCGCGCTGGGGCAGGTCAATGGCCAGGGCTTCGGAGAATTGAACCTCGACGTTCACTATGCCCTGCCATCGGGCTGGAGCACCTCACTCGGGCTCTACAACCTGCTCAACACTCATGCGGCGGCGGCGGAGTTCTGGTACGTCGACCGGCTGCAGAGCGAGGTCGGCAGCTACCCGGAGGGTCGTGCCGACGTGCACCTGCATCCGCTCGAGCCCTTCATGACGCGCCTGACGATCACCAAGCGCTTCGACCACTGAATGAGCACCGTCGCGCCATTCGCCAAGGATCCTAGAAGAACCGTGCGAGAAAAGCCGTGGCTTCATCCGAGATGCCGACGATCTTGTTGGTTGCCTGTCGGTAGAATTTGAAATTGAGCTCGGTTTCCGCCTGACCGTCATTCCAGTCGGTAAAGCGTTTAAGCGCCCTCCGCCCCAGGGGCTGCTTGGCGAGCGCGGTGCGTTTGACGGCGATGCTCATGCGGGGCGTTTGCCGGCGGACGCCGCGCTTTTTCGCCAGCGCTTCGCTGGCAGTGACCACGCCGCGCGCGATGAGACCTTGGCCGCCCTGGTTCTCGCTCGCGAAGACGAACACCGTGTCGCCTTTGGCGATGTGCTTGCCGCCATACATCGTCTTCTGCGCAGTAAACACCAACGTCTTCGCCCGCAGATCACTGACTTCGGCTTTGATCGCGAACGCCACGGCTGTTCTCTCGTGTCAGAGATATTGCGCGAGGTGCCCGACGAGATCGCGCGCGTCATCCTCCGCACCGAGTATGAACGTCGACTTTCGCCGCCGTAACACCGGCAACCCGATCGCGTACATGCCGGGGGCATCAACGACGACTCCACCGTCGTGGTGTAGCTGCCCCTTGCGATTGAGCACCGGCACCTCCAGCCAGCGATAGTCCGGACGAAATCCGGTGGCCCAGACGATCGAGCGGATCTCCCCGCGGAGTAAGTCGATCGAAAGCCGCGCCGCTGCGGGGGCACGGGTCGGCTCGAAACGCTCCGGAAGACCAACCTCAACGTCGAGCGCGGCATTGCGCGCCCAGTCGTCGAAGGTATCGAGCAGCCGCTGCATCTTGAGGTCGGCCAGCGCGAACTGATTGCGAAGTCCTCCCGAGAAGAGCGCGCGCCCGTCACGGATAGCGGCCAGCCGGCCGACGATCTCGACTCCCGCGGCTCGCAGAACGTTGAGGTCGAGTGTCGCGCGCTCAGGCGTGCCGATGAGCTGCGGCGATGGCAGACCGCGGGCACGCTCGAGGTCATCGATATCGTCGTAACGCTGGTTCCAGACTCCCGAAGTCTCCATCCACCACAGCACGTCGCGCCCACGATAGGTGCGCGGCAGTCGCACGTGCTCCCCGACCGAGAGCGTCACAGGTCGCCCGGAGCGTTGGATCTCATCAGCGAGCTGCACGCCGGTGGCCGAGGCACCCACGATGAGCACCCCGCCCTGAGGCAGCTGCCCGGGATTGTGATAGTCGAAGGGCGTGATGCATTCGATGCCCGGCGGCACTGCCCGGCGCACCTCGGGCACATGCGGGGTGTTCGCAGCGCCGCTGGCGAGCACCACGCAACGAGTGCGGATTTCGCCACGATCCGTCGCCACCTGATAACCGCCATCAATGCGCCTTACCGACCTCACGGTCGTGCCTGTGCGCACGGGTGCCGAGATTGCCGCGGCAAAGCCCGAGATGCGCTCCACCACCTCGGGCATCGTCATGAAGCCGTCAGGATCGCTGCCGTGATAGGGGGAGCCCGGTAGCCGGCTCTGCCAGTTTGGCGTCAGCAGACGCAGCGACTCCCAGCGCTCGCGCCGCCAGGAGTTCGCCACCTCGCCCCGCTCGATGACGACATGGTCGATCGAGTGCTCGGTGAGGAAGTAGCTGATCGCCAGGCCGGCGTGACCGGCACCGATCACGACCGTCGTGATGTGTTCGATGGCGAGCCCCGCCGCCGGTGCGGGCTGCCGCTAGACGACCTCGACCGTCACGTTGGTCGGATTTGTCACGATGTCGTATACGGCCGAGCGTTTTTGCGACTGAGCGACGAGCGCCTCGATGTCCTGCTTCGAGGCGTCGGCGTCGATATGGAACGTGACCTTGATGGCGTCGTAGCCGTTACGTACGTCGCTGTCGATACCGAGGATGCCGTATAGATTCATCTTGCCCTCGAGCTTCGCCTCGACCGAGCGCAGCTGGATGCCGCGGTTCTGCGCTACGGTCGCCACACCCGCCGTCAGGCAGCTCGCAAGACCTACGAGCACCAGCTCGACGGGGGTCGCACCATGGTCCTCGGAGGCAAAAACCTCCGGGTGATCTGTCTCGAAGGAGAACTCGGTCTTATGCCGCTGCTCGTCCCCGAGTCCGTGGAATCCCTGGACCGTGGAGGTGGCGTGGGTACCCTTGCGCCACTTGCAGGATGCACGCCAGGTGAACTCTGCGGCCTCGGGCGCGCCCTTCAACGCTTCCCGTGCGGCCAGCAGCGCGTCGATGTTGACGCCGTTGTTGATACTCTCCCGACTCATTTTTGTGTCTCCTCGACGATGTGGAAGGTCTTGTGTACAGCCCTCGCACGCTGTGCAGGAAATGACAGTACGCCTGGCCCGGCGAGGGTACAAGCGCCAGACCGCCGCCCCCGGCAGCTTAACCGTTATACGGATATAAGCTCGCAATTGGTGCGATTGGCGGCGGCGCAACAGAAGCCTATGATTTCGTATTCCATCGAGTCACCGGGGTCCGCGTCCGTGGAACAGTCACGTCACTTCGGGTTCGAAACCCGCCAGCTGCACGCCGGTCAACGTCCGGATCCGAATACCGGTGCACGTGCGGTGCCCATTTTTCAGACCACGAGTTACGTCTTCGAGGATCCGGCGGCGGCTGCGGCGTACTTCAATCTCCAGGAGTACGGCAACACCTACACGAGGATCATGAACCCGACGCTCGCGGTATTCGAAGAGCGTGTCGCGAGTCTCGAGGGTGGCTGCGGCGCGGTAGCGTTCGCCAGCGGACTGGCGGCCCAGGCGGCGGCGCTCTTCACGCTCCTCACACCGGGCGACCATGTCGTCTCGTCGGCGGCGCTGTACGGCGGTACGGTGAATCAGTTCAAGCACGTGCTGCGCAAGATGAGTGTGGAACTGACCTGGGTCGATCCGGACGATCTCGGCGCCTGGAAGGCCGCGGTTCGCGGCAACACCAAGGCTTTCTTCGGGGAAACGATCGGCAACCCCGGCGGGAACGTGCTCGATATCGAGGCTATCGCAGCGGTCGCGCACGAGCACGGGCTGCCGCTGCTCGTCGACAATACGTTCGCGACACCTTATCTGTGCCGTCCTTTCGAGTGGGGTGCCGACATCGTGCTGCACTCGGCGACCAAATACATCGGCGGTCACGGCACCAGCATCGGCGGCGTGGTCGTGGATTCAGGCGGGTTCAACTGGTCAAACGGGCGCTTCCCGGTAATTGCCGAGCCATCACCGGCATACCACGGGCTGCAGTTCCACGAGACCTTCGGTACGTACGGCTACCTGATGAAGCTGCGCGCCGAGACGTTACGCGATCTCGGCGGTTGCCTGAGCCCCTTCAATGCGTTCCTGTTCCTGCAGGGCCTCGAGACGCTCTCCTTGCGGATGACGCGTCACGTCGAGAACGCCATCACGATCGCGAACTACCTCGAATCGCACGAGCTCGCATCGAACGTGAGGTATCCCGGCCTGCGCACGAGTCCGCACCATTCACTTGCGGAGAAGTACCTGCCGCGTGGCGCGGGCTCAGTGTTCTCGTTCGATGTCCGCGGCGGCCGCGAGGCGGGAGAGGAGTTCATACGCGGCCTCACGCTGTGGTCGCACCTGGCGAACGTCGGTGATGCGAAGAGCCTCGTTATTCATCCGGCGAGCACGACGCACCGGCAGCTCAACGAGGAGGAGCTCAGGGCGGCCGGCGTCGGCCCGGGGACGATCCGACTCTCCGTCGGCATCGAAGATGCCGACGATCTCATCTGGGACCTCGAGCAGGGCTTCGCACGCGCCCGCACATCGGGATCCGTGGAGCGCTCGCCATGACCTTCGTCCTTGCCCGCTACCAGGATCCGCTCACGATCCAGCGCGTGCTCTTAGATGCCAAAACCGTTGCGATCGTCGGCTTATCCGGTAACCCGCTGCGCCCCAGTCATTTCGTCGGCTTCTACCTCCAGCGCCACGGCTACCGCGTAATTCCCGTGAATCCGCGCGAGCCGGAAATCCTCGGCGAGCGCAGCTTCGCCAGCCTTCGCGATATACCGGTGCCAGTGGATATCGTCGATGTGTTTCGCGCGCCGTCTGCGCTGCCCGAGATCGCGAGGGACGCCGTGGCCATCGGCGCCAAGTGCCTGTGGTGTCAATTCACGGTGATCAACGAGGAAGGCGCACGCATCGCGGCGGATGGCGGCCTGGCCGTCGTCATGGATCGCTGCCTGAAGGTCGAGCACGCCCGCTACGCGGGACGGATGCACTGGCTCGGCTTCAACACGCAGCGAATCACGGCCCTGCGCGGGGGTTTGCAGTAGCAGCCTGGCTGTGTTTCCCAATTTGCCAAACCACAAAAGTGGTGCCGGCTGAGAGATTTGAACTCCCGACCAACGGTTTACAAAACCGCTGCTCTACCACTGAGCTAAGCCGGCATCGATAGGAGTGGGCGATTCTACCGGCCCGCTACCCGTCAGGGCAGCTTGGGCGTCCCGCCGTGCGCTGTGGAGTTGCTGGCCGCAGTTGCCGGCTCGCGCGCCGCAGGCGCAGCGCCGGCGGTAGCGGTGGCAGCAGCGGGTGCTGTGGCCGCAGGTTCCGCGGCCGCAGGCGCTGCGCCCGGGCACGGCTGCACCGAAATGCGCGAGCTCACCCCTTCCGCGAACAGATCCTGAATCGGAATGGTGCTCATGCCCGGCAGCGGCGCCAGGTCTACCCAGTAGAGAGTCCCCGGGATTCTGCGCTCGGCCACCTCGGCCTTGAGTCCCGTCTGGCGCACGCTCTCAGCGCGGCGCTCCGCGCGCGCGCGCTCGCTGTAAAGTCCGAGTGACAGACGGCGGCCCGCATCGGGAGTCTCCGGCATCACCAGCGCATCCTTGATCCCGCCGCGCTCCAGCGTAACGAGCGCATGATCGGTGTCCGACTGGCTCTGCAGCCCGCCGACGTACACCCAGTAACCGTCCGACATCTGTCCTTGCTCGGCGCGTTGTTTCGGATCGAAGCCCTTCGCCTTGAGCAGCGTCGCAGCCTGGGCACTGTTGTCGAGATCGCCGAACGGTCCGACGGAGAAACAGGCGCTCGATGTCAGCGCCATCTTCTCGGGCGCGGCGGCTTGCCGCTGTGAAGGCGGCAGCTCTTCGGCCAGCTTCAGTTTCGGCAGCCGGGCTACCGCCTCGTTCACCGGCGGAGGCGGCGGCACGTCCACCCAGTGCGCCCACGCAAAGTACGCGAGGTTGACGAACAACAGCGCAAAGAAGGCGGTGCGCACGTAGCGGATTCTAGTTCAACGACGGCGGCCCGGCTTAGGTTCAGCGGCGAGGATCGCAAGACCCCGCAGCACGAGGTCCGGCACAGCGACGCAGGGGCTCTGCAGCAATCCCCGCAGGGCCGGCGCTTCCCCGCCGGTGAGCACCACCAGCGGTCGGCGTCCGACGAGAGCGCGCGCCTCCTGCACCGCACGGTCGATGAGGCTTGCTGCGGCATAGCGGGAGCCCTGGATGATCGCGGCGCGGGTCGAGCGGCCGAAGAGCCCGGAAGCGCCCGCTGTGCCACCGTGCGTGCGACGACGGATGCCGCTGGTGCGCTCGAGCAGCGCATCGACCATGAGCTGCGGTGCCGGCACGATCACCCCGCCGCGATGACGCCCGTCGCCCCCGACCAGGTCGATGGTCATGGCGGTGCCCACCGCCACGACGCACACAGCGATGCCGCGGAACAGCCGGTGCGCCCCGATGGCTCCCAGGAAACGATCGACACCCAGGCGCCAGGGGTCCGTGTACCCAACAGCCACCCCGCCCGCCCGCCGCACAACCTTGACGAAGTGCATCGGGACGCGGGCGCGCCGTGCCGCCCGGGCGAGCGAGCGGTTCACGGCCGGGGCGGCGACGCTCGAGACCAGCACGCGCTCGGGGCGCGAGGCGCCAAACAGGCGCCGGGCGTAGTCGTCCGGGCTCCAGGCGGCGTGCACCGCCGCGCGGCTCCTCCCCAGGCGGTCGCCGGACAGTCGCGCCCATTTGATGCGCGTGTTACCGATGTCGACCAGCAGCAGTGCCATCAGGCCCTCACCGTGACGTCGCCCGAGATGAAGCGGCGTATCCCCTGCGGAGTCTCGACGACGAGCGCGCCGTGCATGTCGATGCCGCGTGCGATACCGCGCGTATTGCCGGCCGCGGCGCTGACGTTCACCGGGCGCCCGCGCAACGCATCCGCCGTGCGCCATGCCTCGATGAACGGCTTCAGCCCCTCGCGCTCGAACTCGACAAGTCCGTGGATGCAGGCACTGATGAGGCTGGCGGCAACCGCGTTGCGCGAGGCGCTGATGCCGACGCTCGCCAGGTCGGTGGCCGCCGTGCCGCTCTCGGCGATCCTCTGCAGTAACGCCGCTCCCAGACACACGTTGAGGCCGATACCGATCACGACGCACGCGGGGCCGGCCGATTCGGCGCGCAGCTCGATCAGGACGCCGCCGAGCTTCTTCTCGCCGATGAGAACATCGTTGGGCCACTTGAGGCTTGCGCCCGCAAGTCCATGCTCATGCAGTGCGCGCAGCGCGCACACGCCGATGACCAGCCCGAGCGACCCCAGGTCGCGGGGCGCCTCGCGGAACGTCCAGCTGAGCGACAGGCACACGGCACCACCGGGCGGCGCGAGCCAGGCGCGCCCGCGACGGCCGCGGCCGGCGCTCTGGTATTCGGCCAGCAGCACCTCGCTGTGCCCGCTGCTCGGGTTCGCGCGCTGCAGCAGCGCCGAGTTGGTGGAAGCGATTGACCAGGTGTTCTCGATGCTCACCACGCGCTCGCGCACTTCGCGGGCCAGGCGTTCGCGGATCTTCGCCGCATCGAGTGGGTCGCTCCGCTGCGGGATGCGGTAACCGCGGTTGCGCACAGCATGCAGCGTCGCGCCGCGCTCGCGCAGCTCGCCAGCCGCCTTCCAGACGGCGCTGCGGGTCACGCCGAGCGAGCGCGCCAGTTCCTCTCCCGAATGAAACTTGCCGTCGGCAAGCAGCGCGAACAGCTCCGCGATCAGGGTCGTCGCGCCGCTCCGGCCGCGGCGGGCTGCCGGCGCAGCTTTCGCGACGCGCGTCATCAGCTGGCTCCGCGGCGGGCTCCGAGGAGCCACAGCCGCGTGGCGCGGGGCTCCGTGCCCGCGCGCATGCGCGCGATGTTGCCGCGGTGGGTGAAGATGACGAGGAGTGCGGCGAGGACCCCGAAGGCGAGCAAAGGCGGCGCGGCATCCGTGAGCACCAGCGTCACCGCGAGCGCGATCGTGCCGAGCACCGAGGCGAGCCCCACGAACCCGAAGAGAATCACCGCGGCCAGCCAGGTAAGCAACATCGGCAGCAGCAGCCAGGCGTTGATTCCGGCCACCGCCCCGAGAAGCGTGGCGAGTCCCTTGCCGCCGCGCAAGCCGTACCAGACGGGATAAACATGTCCCAGGATCACCGCCAGCCCGCACACCGTGACACTCCATCCCGAGAGCTGCGGCGCGGCGACCATGCCGGGCGGGGACCAGCGCGCAATGAGCGCAGTCGCGATCGCACCCTTGACGATGTCGATGACGAGCACCAGCAGCGCGACTTTCCGGCCGAGCGTACGCAGCGCATTGGTGGCGCCCGCGTTGCCGCTGCCGAGCGAGCGGATGTCGACCCCGGTGTAGCGCCGCAGCACCAGGCTGCCGACGAGCGAGCCCAGCAGGTACGACAGTGCCCCCTTGATGAGCAGCGCGATCATGCGGTGCGGAACACCTCGGCCAGCATGCAGCGTACGCTGCCACCGCCCAGCGTCTCGATGGTGGGGATCGGCACCGCAAGCACGGTATCGGTGCAGCCGGAGAGCTGCGCGAACTGCCCGGGAGTCAGCGCGCGGCGCGCCGACTCCGACATCAGGAGCACGCGCGAGTCCCCGAGCGCCTCGTCCCAGGTGCCGAGCTCGAGCATGTTACCTGCAAAGCGCTCGATCGCGTCGTGGCCGATCTCGAGTATCTCCCGGCCGCTCGCCTTGAGTCTGTCCACAACGCGGCCCCGATCGGCGGGGACGATCGTCTCGCTGCCGACGACGGCCAGGCGCTCACCGATGCACATCAGGACGTTGGTGTGATAGAGCGGGACGCCGTGGCGGTCAGCGGCGCTGAAGCTCACCACCTCGTAGTCAAGCTCGCGCGCCCAGTCGGTGAGCACCTGCGCGTGGGTGCGCGGCGAGAGGCAGGCATAAGCGACGCGCTGCAGATGATCGAGCACCAGGCTGCCGGTGCCCTCGAGAAACTGTCCGGCGCTCTCGTAATGGGTGAGATCGAGCAGGTGCGAGACCTTGAAGCCGAGCTCGGCTACCGCCGCATCGACCACGTCCTGCCGTCGCTCGGCGCGGCGGCTGGCGCTGTGCAGCGGGTAGAGCACCAGCGTGCCGTCCTCGTGAAAGCTCACCCAGTTGTTGGGGAACACCGCATCGGGCTTCGCGGGGTGGAGCGAATCCTCCACCACGCAGACGCTGACTCCCTCGCTGCGCAGCGCCCGCACCAGCTGCCCGAACTCCGCGCGCGCCGCTGGCGCGGCGTTCGGATCGGGTACGGTCTGCCGCTGCTGAAAGGTGTTGGTGGCGGCCGTCTCTTCGTTGAAGCCGAAGGAACCCGGCTGCACCATGAGCACCGCGTCCGCGCATTGCTGGCGCGGCCGTCCTGCGCGGGCTGGCACGTGCGGAGTGGCCGACATGGCCCATTCTCGCACGTCCGCCGCTTGGCGCCGCCAGGCGCCGGATCAGCGTGCCGGACGGACAGCGCTAGGCACTCAGCGCAACGTGCTCGCCGCTGCCGGTGGCCTCGAGCCGATCGAGAACGGGCAGGCGCTGGGTGAGATCGAGGGGCTGGTCGGAAAGGTAGCGCAGGCAGTTTTCCGCGGAGGCCGGGCGCGCGAACAGGTACCCCTGCGCATAGCGGCAGCCGAGCTGGCGCAGCTTCTCGAGCTGCGGCCAGCCCTCGATGCCTTCGGCGACCACCTCGATGTGCAGGTGGGTGGCCATGGCGATGATGGCGCTGACGATCGCCAGGTCGCTCATGTCGGTTACCAGATCGCGCACGAAGCTGCGGTCGATCTTCAGCGTGTCAACGCGCCAGCGCTTCAAGTAGGACAGACTCGAGTAGCCGGTGCCGAAGTCGTCGATGGCGATGTGCACGCCGAGCTCGCGCAGTCTGGCAACCGCATCCTGGTTCGCCTCGCGCGAGCGCGCTTCGCGTCGCTCGAACACCGCGCTCTCGGTGAGCTCGATCTGCAGCATCGCCGGCTCGAGCCCGTACTCCTTGGTGAGGCGCGAGATGGAGTCGGCCAGGTTCGAGCGCTGCAGCTGCACGGCGGACACGTTGATGGCGACCGGCACCAGCTTGCCCTGCGCCTGCCGCCAGCGCGCCATGTCCTCGATCGCCCGCTGCAGCACGAAATCGCCGATCGGCACGATGAGGCCGGCCTCTTCCGCGATGGTCACGAACCGCTCGGGACGCACGTAGCCGTGGTTGGGATGCTTCCAGCGCAGCAGCGCCTCGAGCGCCACCACCCGCTGTGTCTCGATCTCGACGATCGGCTGGTAGTGCACGTCGAGCTGGTGGCTCTGCAGCGCGGTGCGCAGCGAGGATTCGATGGCGATGCGCTCCTTGAGACGCCGGTCCATACCTGGAGAGAACCGCTGGAAGTTGTTGCGGCCGCGATCCTTCGCCTGGTACATCGCGGTGTCGGAGTGGCGCAGCAGCTCGCCCATGTCGATACCGTCATGGGGGTAGAGGGCGACGCCGATCGACACGGTGGTCACCAGCGTGCGCCCGTCGACCACCATCGGCGCCCCGAGCGCCTGGTTGATGCGCTCGGCGGCATCGCTCACCTGTGCGGTGTCCTTCACGCCTTTCATGACCACGACGAACTCGTCTCCGCCCATGCGCACCACCAGGTCCTCGGCGCGTATGGTCGAGCGGATGCGCTGCGCCACCGTCTTCAGGAGCTTGTCGCCGGTCTCGTGGCCGCGCGAGTCGTTGACGTGCTTGAAGCGATCGAGATCGAGGAACAGCACTGCGAGCACCGCGCCGCTGTTCTTCGCCTCCTCGATGGCATCGGGGAGGTGAGCCGCCAGGAACAACCGGTTCGGCAACCCGGTGAGCGGGTCGTGGTTGGCGAGGTGATCCAGGTGCTGGTGCTTCTCCAGCAGCTGCGTCTCGACCTTGCGCCGCACGGTCACGTCGTGCACTGCGACCGCGAGCACCTGTCGCTCGCCCAGCATGACGTGGTAGCAGGTGGCTTCGACGCTGCGCTGCGAGCCGTCCTCGCAGTGCTGGTACATCGCGAGGGGCTCGCGCGTCGTCGCCTGCTGCAGCGTCTGCAACAGCTGCGCGGCGCCGACGGATTCGGACGTAAAGAGATCGGTGAAGGGGAGCCTGCAGAGCTCCTCCTGGGTGTAGCCGAGGCTCTTGAGCGCGGCCGGGTTCGCGGCGACGATGCCGTTGGTCGCGGGGTCGAGAATGAGAGCAGTCGTCGGCCAGTGCGCGAACACCGCCGTCGGGGTCGGTGCGGCGCGCACGGCGGCATCGGACGGCGCTGCGCGTCGCTGCGGCCGCCACAGCAGCGCCACGGCGGCGGTCGCCGCGCAGAGCAGCCCGGCGAGCGCCCCGAGCACAAATGTCAACTGGTTCACACTTTGCCCCGCGTCAATCTTCTGCAGTGTGTCGGAAGGGGCTGGCAGCGTGTCGTGCGCTGCGCACAGTTTGAGGTCCGCGCCGCATGACTTAACACGCCATCAGGAAATCGCTGACGCCCGGGTCGCACGCCACGCGACAGCTCATGCCGCAGCCGAGCTGCGCGCCGACGCCCGCCGCGATGACGGCGTTCTCCCCGCACATGATGCCGGGCAGCGTTGCGTCGAAGCGGAACCGGCGCAGCACGGGGCCTGGGTCGATCGAGCGCTCGCCGCTGCGCTGATCGACGCACGGATCGGACCAAAGCGCTCCAGCGGAATCGGCGCAGGCATGTGCCGCGTGCGCCGTGGCGCGGTCTGCCATATGCTCCTCGCTCCTCACGAGTCACGAGGCGTACATGGCAGCGGACAACACCCCGAAGAACCCCGGCGGCATTACGGGATTGACGCGCACGGCAGTGGCCGCCATGGTCAGTGCCAGCGTGATCTTCGGCGGACCGCAAGCCCTGGGCCGCACCCAGAAGCCCCCGCTGTACGGCCTGCACTGGATGGCAATTACCGGCAAGCCGATCGCAGCGAGTGCGGGGGCGAAGGTCTTCGAGCGCGGCGGCAATGCGGTGGACGCCGCCTGCGCCATGATCGCCGCGACCTCGACGGCGTGGACTACGCTTTCCTGGGGCGGGGAGACGCAGGCGCTGATCTACAACCCCAACACCGGCAAGGTGATCGGCATCAACGGTCTCGGGGTCGCGCCGACGGGTGCGACCCCGGAGTATTTCCACAAGCTCGGCATGCGCTATCCGCCCGAATACGGGCCGCTCGCCGCCGTCACGCCGGGCACTCCCGGTGGACTCATGACCATGCTCGCCGAGTACGGGACAATGAGCCTGGCGCAAGTGCTCGAGCCTGCGATCGAGATGGCGGACGGCTTTCCGATCGATGCGGCGCTCGCCAACACCATCGAGCACTACAAGGATCACCTCAAGCAGTGGCCGGATTCGAAGCGAGTGATGCTGCCGCACCTCGGTGCGGCGCACGAGGCGCCTGAGCCGGGCGAGATCTTCCGCCAGCCGGACCTGGCTCGCACGCTGCGCAAGCTGGTGGAAGCCGAGCGCAAGGCGTTGAAATCCGGCCTGGACCGGAAAGCTGCGATCTACGCCGCCTACGACCGCTTTTACAAGGGCGATATTGCGCAGGACCTCGTGCACTCGGTACGTGAGCAGGGCGGTCTGTTCACGCTGGAGGATCTCGCTAACTGGAAGGTGAAGATCGAAGAGCCGGTGCACATCAGCTACAAGGGGATCGAGGTCTACAAGCTCACGACCTGGGTACAGGGTCCGGTGATGCTGCAGGCGCTGAACATCCTCGAGAACTTCGACCTGAAGCCCATGGGCTACAACAGCGCCCGCTACATCCATACGCTCTATCAGGCGATGAACCTCGCCTACGCCGATCGCGACTTCTATTACGGCGACCCGAGCTACTCGCCGGCGCCGCCGATTGCCGGGCTGCTGTCCAAGGAGTACGCGCGCGAGCGCGCCAAGCTCATCCAGCCGGACAAGAACGACCCGGACATCCGGCCCGGCGATCCATACCCGTACCAGGGCGGCCAGAACCCTTATCTCAAGTATCTCGAAGCCTGGCACAGCCACGTGGCGCAGCAGCCGCCGATCACGATGGCCGAGTTCGACCGCACCTTCCGTTTAGGGACCACGAGCGTCGAGACTGCAGACGAGAAAGGCTGGGCGGTGTCGGTGACGCCAAGCGGCGGCTGGACGCCGGCGGTCATCGCGGGCGACACCGGCATCGGTCTCAGTCAGCGCATGCAGAGCTTCGTGCTCGATCCGCGCGAGAATCCCTACAACGTGCTCGAGCCCGGCAAGCGTCCGCGCGCAACCTTGACCCCCTCGCTGGCGCTGAAGGACGGCAAGCCGTACCTGGTCTTCTCGGTGCAGGGCGGAGATACCCAGGATCAGAACCTGCTGCAGTTCTTCCTCAACGTGGTCGAGTTCGGCATGACGGTGCAACAAGCGACCGAGGCCGCCAACATCACGAGCTATCAGATGCGCGACTCCTTCGCCGACCACCAGTCCTTCCCGGGGCGCCTCACGCTCAGCACAATCACACCGCCCTGGGTGCGCGACGAGCTCACGCGGATGGGTTACCAGCTCGAGTTTGAGGAGCGTACCTCGGGCCCGTTGAATGCAATTTTCATCGATCGCGCCCACGGCACGCTCTCGGGCGGCTCGAGCAATTACGGCCAGGATTACGGCATCGGCTGGTGAAGCTGCCGCCTGGCGGGGGAAACGACGGACGACGGGCGGCGCGGCCGGCCTACGTCCCGAACCGCCTAGTGGCTGCCAAACAGCGCGCGCATGCGCTGGGTGTCGCCGTTGGGTTTGCGGATTTTCACTTCGCGCCAATCCTCCTCGAGCAACGGCGGCAGCGCGAGAATCGCCGCCCGCGCCTCGCTCAGGCGGTGCTTGAGCAGCGGACGCAGCGCCGCGGCGGCCTCCTGCTCGCGCTGCTCCACTTCTGTCTGAGCCAGCTCCGCATCGCAGTAGACGCGGAAGTACTCGGCGTACCACTGCTCGTATAGCTGCAGCGGCTCGCTGAAGGCCGCATCGTGCATGAGCGCTTCGCCCAGATACTGGGTGCACACGTAGCTCGAGCTGCAGCGCGCGTAGTTGCCGTGCTCGGCGAGCACGGCGTTGGTGTAATCGCGGCAGCCGTAGAAAAGCGCGAGCAGCCGGTGACGTTTCGCTCCGGTCACCTGGCGGTGGCGCACGTACTCGAAGAGCGCGCGGCGGTGCACCAGAGTGAAGGCGGTCGAGCGCAGCGCGCTCACCTGGCTGTCGAAGTGCGGCTGATCCGAGACGCCGTGCATCAGGCGATCGTGCTCGATCTCCCAGCGGCGGTAAGCGTCGGGCCGCTCGCGCATGCGACTTACGACGTCGTCGACCGGCGAGTGCAGATAAGCGGACATCTCCACACGCGACTCGGACTCTTCCATGAACCGCGCGTGTTTATACGCATGGAGCAGCATGCCCCTTCCCCAGGGTTTTTCTTCAGCGATCCTCCGACCGTACGCTGGTAGTCTCGGCCCGCAGCCCCGGGAGCGCAAGCTCGGCAGCGTGACAGCGTTTTCATGCGCCTGTAACCAGAACGAAACCGCGCTCACGCAGGGCCGCCGCACGCAGTGCTGCGCCGCAGGATGACGCCAGGTTGCGACATGCGGCGAATTGGTTTTAGATCCGGCGGCCTCGAGGTTCAGAGGCTTTTGTTCCAATGCTTTTCAGGGGGAGGCAATAGACCATGTCCAAGATCATCACCTCGATCCTCGCCGCCGCCCTGCTCGCGCTGGCGACGGCGGGCACCGCCACGGCGGCGAGCGGCGCGTGCCTGCGCGTGATCGTCGTCAAGACCGACAACGTCACGAACTACCTGCACGAGCTCGACAAGGCACGCACGATGTCCAAGCGGCTCGGCGTGGCGGTGCAGATCCACGCGTATCGCGCCACCTATGCCGGCACGGACACCGGCGAGCTGGTGGTCACCATCGAGTATCCGAGCTTCCAGGCGATGGCCGAGGCGCAGGTGAAGCAGGAGGCCGACAAGGAATTCTCGAGCTGGCTGGCGAGCCTCGAGAAGACGCGCACGATCACCTCCGACAGCATCTATCGCGAGCTGTGAGCGCGCGCCGGGCGAGCGGCAACTCGCAGGCGCAATAAAAAAACCCCTGGGGTCGTACGACCCCAGGGGTTTTCGTTTTGAAGCCTGGCGGTGACCTACTCTGGCATGCCTGAGAGGCACACTACCATCGGCGCAGAGCGTTTTCACTTCCGAGTTCGGAATGGGGTCGGGTGGTTCCCACTCGCTATGGCCGCCAGGCAAACTGTTCGAGGTTTATGAAGCCGGACCTCGTGGTCCGGCTTCACACGCCTCCAATCCGGTGAAGTTTCTGTTTCGACGCCTGTCGCGTTCACGATGGATCGCTCCATCGGCATCAAGTCCTCTCGTGGTCAGACCACTTGAGGTTATATGGTCAAGCCTCACGGGCAATTAGTACTGGTTAGCTGAAGCCATTACTGGCCGTACACACCCAGCCTATCAACCACGTAGTCTTCGTGGGCCCTTCAGGGGAGTCGAGCTCCCAGGGAGATCTAATCTTGGGGGGGGCTTCCCGCTTAGATGCTTTCAGCGGTTATCCCGTCCGCACATAGCTACCCGGCAGTGCCACTGGCGTGACAACCGGAACACCAGAGGTG
>JGI12659J15293_10000028_pt1 | contig 42140 bp, 43 predicted proteins | sample JacPinW_OM2H0_O1_FD_15293 | JGI IMG/M metagenome (IMG submission 15293) | reverse complement strand
CATTCCTCCTCTCTTTTCGACAGCTCGACCGGATCGGGCGTCAGTTTGAAATTGAGGCCTGCAGCGCAGTCGATCAAAACAGCCATTGGCTGGAGCTTGACCATATTCCGCAATTTATATTCAGCCCACTCGTCCTTCGAGTGATCGCTCGTGAAGGAGACCAAAGAGCGCACGCCCTTGCGGTCTCGCACCGGGATCGACAACCCGTTGTGGCCCAAATGGTGTTCAGCCGCGTCGTCAAAAAAGGCTTGAGTGGCTGGGTCATCCTTGGGCAATTCATCCCAGTCGAAGGGCAGAACCGCCTCGCTTCCCCGCGCAATGACCGGATCGATTCGAGCGTATTGTTTCTTGAAATAGCGCGTTTGCCACGCCACCGGATACGTGCAAATCGCGCTCAAGAGGTTCGCGTCCTCACTCTTCTGCAAACACAACGGAGCATACGCGATATGCAGCACTCCGATGTTGGCAGCGAGCGCCTTCAGCGTCTGTTCGAGATCCGGCCCCTCCTCGCCAAGGATCGTCTCCGTCAGCCGGATTGCCGCTGTGTCAATGGTCATGCTCTTCATCTCTCCGCATCTCCGCTTCCCCATGATTTTGGTCGCGCCGATCCCATCGCGCACGAGCCTTGTCAGCGCGACTCTTGTGAAGGTGACGGCGGGTGAATTTGCTGGGCGGCTCGTATCTCCGCACGCAAATCACAACACCGGCGTAATCATGGCTGCGATGTGCAGCAACCGACACATTTGTCGGGGTTCGTGCAACCGTACCGAGTTGCGAAGAGAGAGGTCGTGCGGCCCGAACACCCCGACGTGTTCGTTCACCGACCGAGACGAACGCCGTCAACTTGTCGACCGAACGATCAACTTGCGGGGCGCCGTGTCGCATTTCCGCAGGAAAATTGTCAGGGAGCGGGTTCGGCGCCTCCCACGAGCGATTGAAGCAAGCGCGTGATCAAGCCCGAACTTCGCGCTTCGAAAATCGTCGAAGACCTCGCGCTCTGCCCATTCAGGGACCGTGAACCGCACTCATGTCGACTATCAAAAACACGTGATCTGCCTCGTCTCCAACCAGCACCGCGGCCGACACGCTACGCAGAAAAAATAGGCTCTGACGCAATCTCGATGAAGGCGCTGCTCATGCGAGGCCGATGACACGTGCCTGAAGGAGATCGATGTTTCCGCGGCCGTACATCTGGCGTCTGACGAGCTTCAGCTTGCATATCTGGCCTTCGGTTTGCCGCTCGGCGGGCAGCGGCCGTGATAGCCTGTTGCGTTCATGCTGTTGAGCCCTTCGTGCGCGTTTGGCGGCATGGCGGTCGCATCCGGCAGCGCCGTGAACGGGGCAGGGGTGCTGGGCGGCCGTGACGGCCAAAGAGGTGCTGGGCCGACTTCGCGGAGCGCAAGAAGACGTGAAGCGCAAGTGTTTACTTCGCTAGTGGCCGTCAAAGAAGTCCAGTCAAACGCCATATAGCCAACAGTCAAAGCAAACAAACGTTAAACACGGTGACGCCCGCTGGGAAGGCAACGTCTCAGGTGATGGGCATTCACCATGCGGTCCTTCTCTGAGGGCGGGGATAATTGTTCAAATTGATCGTTAAATACATAACCTACGCGACGAATGGTCCGTATTGGGTTGAGTTTACCTTCATGTTTAATCGCGTCACGTATACGTTTAACGTTTCTATTTATTGTTACATCTTCTATATTAGTATTCGTCTTCCAAACATTATTTAATAATTCCATTCTTGTAATTGGCCGCCTCGGATTTAGTATCAGGAACTCAAGAAGACGCACTTGCAGCGGGTGAAGCGGAAGTTTTTTATTTCGCCAAGTGACGATCAACGTTTCTTTATTTAACGCTAGGTCGCCAACCGTCAAAATGTGCTCGCTCTCACTCCGAAGGTGCGCGCAAATTGAATCATCGATAATTTTGGTTATTTCATCAGTTGAAATGGGTTCGATAAGAAACTCATCAGCGTTATAGCGTAGTGAGCGAGCCTTGTTATTTTCAGCCGCCGATGGTGAAACGAATACTACTGGCGTCTTGCCAGCAAGGTCAGATATTATATCCTTTTCAAACAGTTCGCTAATGATTCCAAATTCATCTGGAAACAATAAAAAGATTGCCGCAATTTTCTCTTCGTTGATCGTGGAGCAAAAATCTACAAATGATTGACATAATTTTGCACAATATTGCTCGGTAGCCAATTTAGCACTGAGAAGAAGACCTCGTTCGCTATTGCCTCCGGCGATGACAACCGCGTCCTTCATTTCAACAAGTCCGAAGTCTTTGACGCTACGGTTTTCCGAAGGTTTCGTCGAAGGCGTAGCCGGTTCCGCGAACGGTTCGGATGGGGTCGCGTTCGCGGCCCCGCGAGAGCGCCTTGCGCAGGCGCCCGACATGGACGTCGACCGTGCGTTCGTCGATCTCCGCCGCCTGACCCCACACGCCATCCAGAAGCTGCGCGCGCGAGAACACCCGGCCCGGCTTCTCCAGTAAATATTCAAGCAGTCGGAACTCGGTCGGACCGAGGTGGATGTCGCGCGCGCCGCGCCTGACCCGCCGCGTCTCCCGGTCGAGATCGAGATCGCCGGCATAAAGACGCTCCGCGATCCGCTCAGGCCGGCTGCGCCGCAAGAGCGCGCGCACGCGCGCCATCAGCTCCGGCACCGAGAAGGGCTTGACCACGTAATCGTCCGCGCCGACCGATAGGCCGCGCACGCGTTCGGTTTCCTCCCCACGCGCCGTCACCATGATCACCGGAAGCGTGCGGGTCGATTCGCGTGCCCGAAGCCTGCGGCAGATTTCGAGACCCGAGACGCCGGGGAGCATCCAATCGAGGATCACGAGGTCAGGCGCATTTTCGGCCAAGCGCAACTCGGCCTCGTCGCCGCGCTCCGCATTCTCGACCACGTACCCTTCCGCCTCGAGGTTGTAGCCCAGCAGCAAAGACAGATCGGCTTCATCTTCAACGATCAGAATTCGCGGCGCCGAGGCGCCCCCCTGGCGACCGATTTCCTTGCGAGCCTGACTCATCAGAGTTCCCCTCTCGCATCGGTTTCAGCGCCCGTCACTGAGCGGCCGTGGGGCCGTTCGGTTGGCAGAGTCGAACCGGTCACTAGGTAGACCACGGTTTCGGCGATATTGGTCGCATGATCGCCGATCCGCTCGATGTTCTTCGAGCAAAACAGAAGATGGGCGCAGAAGGTGATGTTGCGCGGATCCTCCATCATATGCGTCAAGAGATCGCGGAACACCGAGTCTTCCAGCGCATCGAGATCGACGTCCCGCCCCCAGACGTCGAGCGCCCGCTCGACGTCGCGCTGGGCATAGGCGTCGAGCACGTCCTTCATCAGTTCGGTCGCGAACTCGTTCATGTGCTTGATGCCGATGATCGCGCGCGGCACCCGGGATTCGATGCCGATCTTGAGCGAGCGCTTGGCGATGTTCTTGGCCAGATCCCCCACCCGCTCGAGATCGCCCGCGACCCGAATGGCGCCGATGATCTCGCGCAAGTCGATCGCCACCGGCTGCCGGCGCGCGATCGTCTGGGTCGCCTGCTCCTCGATCTCGCGCTGCAAAAGGTCGAGCCGCGGATCGGTCTCCACCACCTGATGAGCAAGAACGGTGTCGCCGGAGGCAAGCGCGTCCACCGCGTCGATCACCATTTTCTCGGCCAAGCCGCCCATCTCGGCGATCCGCCGCTCGAGCAGGTCGAGATCCCTGTCGTAGGCTCTGATGGTATGCTGGTCCACCACGGGCGTTGCCTCCGTTCAGCCGAAGCGGCCAGTGACGTAATCCTGCGTGCGCTTGTCGCGCGGCGAGGTGAAAACCGTGTTCGTCTCATCGAACTCGACCATCTCGCCCAGATACATGAAGGCGGTGTATTGCGAGCAGCGCGCGGCCTGCTGCATGTTGTGGGTGACGATCGCGATCGTGTAATCGCCGGACAATTCGTCGATCAATTCCTCGATCTTGGCGGTCGAGATCGGATCCAGAGCCGAGGCCGGCTCGTCCAACAGGATCACTTCCGGGCTGATCGCGACCGTGCGGGCGATGCACAAGCGCTGCTGCTGACCGCCCGAAAGGCTCAAGCCACTCGCGTTCAGCTTGTCCTTGACCTCGCTCCACAGCGCCGCGCGTTTCAGCGCCGATTCGACGCGTGCGTCCATTTCCGATTTCGGCAGCTTTTCATAAAGGCGGATGCCAAAGGCGATGTTGTCATAGATCGTCATCGGAAACGGTGTCGGCTTCTGGAACACCATGCCGACGCGTGAACGCAAAAGATTGAGGTCAAGGTCAGGCGAAAGGATGTTTTCCCCATCAAGCATCACCTCACCCTCGGCCCGCTGGCCGGGATAAAGGTCATACATGCGGTTCAGAACCCTTAGAAGCGTCGACTTGCCGCAGCCCGAAGGGCCGATGAACGCCGTCACCTGACCCGCGAACAGGTTCAGGTTCACACCTTTAAGCGCGTGCGTCTGCCCATAATAAAAATTGAGGTCGCGGATGAGGACCTTGTCCTTGTTCGCACTCGGCGGCTTGCCGGCTTTCTGCGCGGCGACCTCGTCTCTCATCCTAGAAAACCTCTTGAACTATTTTTGTTGCGCCGTGGCGGTGAGAGCACGGGCGGCAATGCTGAGCGCCAGGACCGCCAGCGTGACGATCAGCGCACCGGTCCAAGCCAACTGTTGCCAGTCCTCGTACGGGCTCAACGCAAACTGAAAGATCACGGCCGGCAAGCTCGACATCGGGGCGAGGAGGTTCGTACTGAAGAACTGGTTGTTAAGTGCGGTGAACAAGAGCGGCGCTGTCTCGCCGCTCACGCGCGCGATCGCAAGCAGCACCCCCGTGATCAGACCGGCTCTGACGGCGCGATATCCTATGCGCTGGATCACCATGGAACGCGGCATGCCGAGCGCCGCGCCGGCTTCGCGCAGAGTGTTCGGCACAAGGTTCAGCATGTCTTCGGTTGTGCGCACCACGACCGGAACCACCAGCACCGCCAAGGCCAGCGCGCCAGCGATGGCTGAGAAGTGACCCATCGGTGCGACCACGACCTCGTAGATGAAGAGACCGATTACGATCGAAGGGGCGCTCAGCAAAATGTCGTTGATGAAGCGAACGACGAAGGCGAGCCTCGAATACTTGCCGTATTCCGCCAGATAGGTTCCCGCCAGCATGCCGAGCGGGGTCCCGACAGCGACGCCGATCACTGTCATTATCAAGCTTCCGATGATCGCATTCAGTAAACCACCGGCGCTGCCGGGCGGGGGCGTATTTTCCGTGAATACGGCGACCGACAGCCCCCCAACTCCTTTCCAGAGCAGTACTACGAGGATCATGAACAACCCGATCAGGCCGATGGCAGCGGCGGCAACGCTGAGGCTCATCCAGATCGCGCTACGGCGATGCCGAGCCGAGTAACGCGCAGAGGCGGAGTTCGAGGACATTGCCCTATCTCCCCGCCTGGAGTTCGAGGCGCATCAGCATGATCCGAGCGATCGCGAGCACGATGAAGGTGATCATGAAGAGGATCAATCCAAGGGCGATCAGCGACGAGGTGTAGAGATCGCCAACGGCTTCGGTGAATTCGTTGGCGATGCTCGCGGAGATCGTCGTCCCGGGCGCAAGCAGCGACCCGGAGATCTTGTGCGCGTTGCCGATCACGAAGGTCACCGCCATCGTTTCGCCAAGAGCGCGTCCGAGTCCCAGCATGACGCCGCCGATGACCCCAACGCGGGTGTAGGGAATGACGATGTTCCAGACGACCTCCCAGGTCGTGCAGCCGACTCCGTAGGCCGATTCTTTCAGCATCGGCGGCACGGTCTCGAACACATCGCGCGAAACCGACGCCACGAAGGGCACAACCATGATCGCAAGGATAAGCGAGGCGGTCAGTATGCCGATGCCGTAAGGAGGCCCCGCGAACAGGGAATTCAGCACCGGAACGTTCGAGAAAATCTCAATTACGAACGGCTGCAGGTAGGTCTGGAGAAACGGGGCGAAAACGAACAAGCCCCAGATTCCGTAGATGATGCTTGGAATCCCGGCCAATAGCTCGATGGCGGTCCCGATCGGTCGACGCAAGGCCGGCGGACAGAGCTCGGTGAGAAAGACGGCGATCCCCATGCCAAGCGGCACCGCGATCGCCATCGCGATGGCGGAGGTGACGACGGTCCCGTAGATCGGCGCAAGCGCGCCGAATTTCTCAGTGACTGGATTCCAAATCTGCGTCGTAAAAAACCCAAAGCCGAACGCTTGAAACGCAGGGATCGAGCCCTTGATCAGCGACCCAATGACTCCGCCAAGGATCAACAGAACTGCGAGTGCGGCGGCTTGCGTCAACAGACGAAAAAAATTGTCGTTCCACGAGAAGCGCTGGATCGCGCGCCCGCGCGCCTGGGCTTTGGGCCCGGCCCTGCCGATCTGCGGCATCGCGATCTCAGTCATCGCTTCCGACTCCCACGGAATCCCGGCCCGGTGGCCGGAAAGCCGCCTTGTCGCGGATTCGGGACGCTTCAAGGATCGCCCGATGATCCGCTGCGTTGAATGCTATTTTGAAAAAACCGGCTTGCCATCGGACCCCTTGATTTCCGCCCAGGTCCTTTCGATTTGTGCGGTCACCGAATCCGGCAAAGGGACATAGTCAAGCTCTTCGGCCGCTTTGTCGCCCTTGGTGTAAGCCCAGTCGAAGAACTTGAGCGCTGCGGCCGAGTTGGCGGGATCCTGCGGCTGCTGATACATCAGGATGAAGGTCGCGCCGGCGATCGGCCAGCTATCCACCCCGGGCTGGTTCGTCAAAATGATGTAGTAGTGGTCCGAGTTCGCCCAGTCAGCGTTTGCCGCGGCGGCTTGGAACGAGGCGGAGTTGGCCTCTACAGCCTTGCCGTCCTTGTTGATCATCTTGGCGGTCGTCATCTTGTTCTGCAGGGCGTAGGCGTACTCCACGTAACCGATGGCACCTTTCGTCTGAGCCACGTTGTTAGAAACACCCTCGTTGCCTTTGGCGCCGATGCCGACTGGCCATTCGACCGATGTGGCGGCGCCGACGTTGGATTTCCAGTCGGGGCTCACCTTAGACAGATAGTTCGTGAAGATGAATGTTGTGCCGGAACCGTCCGAGCGGTGCACGACAACGATTGCGTTCGACGGAAGCTTGACGCTCGGGTTTAGCTTCTTGATCGCCGCATCGTCCCATTTGGTGATCTTCCCAAGGAAAATGTCGGCTAGCGTCGGGCCGTCGAGAACGAGACCGCCAGGGCCGATACCTTCAAGATTGACGACAGGCACATCGCCGCCGACCACAGTGGGGAATTGAACCAAACCGGAAGCTGTTACGTCCTTGGGCTCAAGCGGCATGTCGGAGGCGCCAAATGTGACCGTCTTAGCCTTGATCTGCTTGATTCCGCCGCCCGACCCAATCGACTGATAGTTGAGGCCGAGGCCGGTCTCCTTCTTATACATGTCGGCCCATTTGGCGTAGATGGGATAAGGAAAGGTCGCGCCCGCTCCGGAAATATCCGCAGCTTGCGCGACGGTAGCAGTCGCGCCGCAAATGGCGAAGGCGACTACGCGCGTGAAATTGATAAGTTTCATTGAACGCCTCTCTAGCGCTGGGGTCGAATTCCGCCGCGACATCGCGCCATCAGTTAGCGACATGCGCGAACCGAGTTTATAAGAGCGGCCCGTAAGCATGCTGTGACAATTCAATGACACTTTTACGACGAAGTCATTGCTTCGCTGAAAAACACAGCGACGTCGCGGCCACTTCGGCTGTTGAGGCGTTCGCAGTTTTCGCCGCTGCGCGTAGCCGAATTTGGTCGGGCGATGACACGGATGTCGTCTCTCGCGTCAACCGCGCTGGCGACTATGTGTTATCCCCCGGTCACGCTCATGTGGCGCGCTACAGCCGGGACACGATTGGACCGGTCAATGATGAAATCATGGCCTTTGGGTTTGCGGGTGATCGCCTCTCGGATCGCCGCATTGAGAAGACCATTCCCTTCCGAGGCGCGGAGTGGGGTGCGCAAATCGGCTGCGTCTTCGTGCCCCAAACACATGTAAAGCCTGCCTGTGCACGTCACTCGCACCCGATTGCAGGTCTCGCAAAAATTGTGAGTCAGAGGCGTGATGAAGCCAATCAGGCCGCCGGTCTCCCCGACTCGCACGTACCGCGCAGGTCCACCGGTGCGATAGTCGGTCTCCTGCAAACTGAAACGCCGAGCGAGCTGCGCGCGCACTTTCATCAGCGATAAGTGCTGATCGATGCGGGCTGTTTCGATCTCGCCGAGCGGCATGACCTCGATGAATGTGATGCCCATGCTACGCCCGTGGGCCCAACGGACCATCGGTTCAAATTCATCTTCGTTCACGCCCTTGAGCGCAACGACATTGATTTTCACCGAGAGCCCCGCCCGCTGCGCGGCGTCAATCCCGGACAGCACGCGATCGAGATCGCCACGCCGAGTGATCGCCTTGAACCGGCCGGGATCGAGAGTGTCGAGTGAAACGTTGATTCGACGAACACCGCAACTCGCAAGTTCATCGGCGAACCGCGCCAGTTGTGAGCCATTCGTGGTCAGAGTCATCTCTTGAAGCGTTCCCGCTTCGAGATACTGTGAGAGCGAGCGAAACAACCCAATAATGTCACGGCGGACGAGCGGCTCTCCGCCAGTAATTCGTATCTTGCGCGTTCCCATCTCAATGAACGCCGAACAGAGGCGATCCAGCTCCTCTATTGTCAGAAGTTCGCGCCGGGGCAGAAACGCCATGTCTTCCGCCATACAGTAGACGCAGCGAAAATCGCAACGATCGGTGACCGAGACGCGCACGTAAGTGATGGCTCGTCCAAACGAGTCAACGAGGGTCGAGCCTTCAGACGTCCCGACCAAAAGTTGATCCGTCATCTTCGTCCTCGTTCCCTTCCCGATGTCGTGCGACGCTTTGAATTGCCGGCGCAGCTACCGAGCGATGCAGGGTCATCGTGTGACCTGCGCACTCTTACCAGCCCGGGCGCTGAGACGCCCGAGCCGATGTCGTTCAATGCTGAATTCGTCAGGCCTTATATTCCCACGACTTGAAGCTCGTGCCCCTCGCCGCTCCGGGCGCCGAGGCGATCTTGCGAATGTCCGCCCAAGTCTGTTTGTAGTTGGGAATAATGAGTTCATTGACGCCGGCCGAAACGACGTTTCCCATCACCCCCATCGGGTACGCGAACAGCATAAAGGCCTGCTTACGGCGGGCGGTCGGGGTCGGATAGGCCATTGCTTGCGTTGCGCCATTGTCATTGTGGATTTCAACAAGGTCACCCGCCGAAAGCCCCAGATCCTTCATGTCCTCTGGGTTCACCTGGATATAGGGATACGGGTAGCGATCGGTGACCAGGTCTTCGTCCTGATCGAGATAGGCGCTTTGCCAGACATGGTTGGCGCGGCCGTTATTGATGAGGAATGCGAATTTCTTCGATTCTTCTTCTTTGCCCGGCGCTTCGAACCCGCGCCACTGTGTCGCCATGAACGTCGCCTTGCCATCCTTCGTTCCGAATTTGCCATTGGAGAAGAGCCGCTTCGTCCCGGCCAGCTTGCCGTTCTCGAATCCGGTCGCGGGCTCCTGGACGCCATTGGTTCCCATCGCCCGCAGCCGATCGTAGGTGACGAATTCGCCGCCCTTGGCGTTGGCGTGATAGCCGTCCATAAAGGCATCTTCCTCGGTCTTCCAATCGAAGCCCTTGAACTTGTCGGCGACGTCCGACTTGCCCATTTCGCGGAACACGCGCTCGAGGTTGTTGGCGAGTCGCGCCGCGATAATGCAGTCGGGCAGGGACTGGCCGGGCGGGTCCATATAGCGCTCGGTCAGGCGCAGCCGGCGTTCGCCATTCATCGAGGTGAGATTCATCTCTCCTGCTGTCGCGGCCGGCAGCCATACCTGGCACGCTTGGCCGATCTTCGTCGGCACAATGTCGACGTCGACCGCGAAAAGTCCGCCCTTTCCGATCGCCGCAAGGATGGCGGCGACCATGGCTTTCTGGTCTCCGTAAGGGACCGAAGACATCGCATCCTTCACCAGGTCGGTGCGCTTCTTGTAGTTCTGTTTGAACTTGTCGGCATTGAGCGTGGTCTTGTAGTGATCACAAGCCCAGATATGGTGCACGCCGCCCTTGCCCTCCAGCAGAAGCTTGTCGACATAGGGAGCCGGCTTTCCTCCTGGATAATCGGGGCGCACATAGCCTTCCTGGTGTCCGCCCATGCGCACGCAGCCGCCGCCGGGACGTCCGATGTTGCCTGTCGCGAGCGCCACGTTCACCAGAGCCCCATTGGTCCGATAGTTGTCGTTGCCCCAGATCAGACCCTTCTCATAGGCGAACATGGTCCGTCGGCGCGCGCCACCGTCCTTGGGTTCGGCGATCCACTCCGCGGCCTTGCGAATGTCATCGACGCTGAGGCCGGTGATCTTCGCGGCGTCCTCGAGGCTCGTCTTGTTGGCCGCCACTGCCTTGTCGAAGTCCTTGGTCGAAGCAGCGATGAAGTCCCTGTCGACCCAACCTTTCTCGGCGATGTAGGTGAGCCATGCGTTGAAAAGCGCAAGGTCGGTGCCCGAGTTGATCGGCAGGTGCAGCACCTTGTCCTTGCCGGCTTCGACCTCGCAGGCATTCACCGTTACGGTTCGTCGTGGGTCCACAAAAATTATTCGCGTGGGGGGATGCGCTTCGCCCGAAAGCTGCGCATTCTTCTTGTCCATCGACCCGCGCAAGTTGGGTACCCAGTGGTTGAGGAAGTAATTGGTCTGGGTCTCGAGGGCGTTTGTTCCGACTGCGACGATCGTGTCGGCGAGTTCAGCGTCCTCATAGCAATTGTTTAGTTCGCCAACCCCCATGTCGCGGGTCGCGTGCACCTCGGAGTTGTAAGCGGGCCGATTATGAATCCGAATGTTTTTGATCTTCATCGCCCCGAAATAGAGCTTTCCGGTGCCCCAGGTGTTTTCGTAGCCGCCCCCGGCTCCACCATGATCGAAGGCCGAGACGAATAAGCCGTCCTCGCCTTGGGAGTCGATCACCGCCGCCGTCACGCGAGCCACGAGGTCGAGCGCGTCGTCCCAGCTCGTCGGCTGCATCTGGCCATAGCGCCATACCATCGGCTCGGTCAGGCGCTGCTGCTGGGTCGAGCGAGCTTCGGAAAAAGATTCCTCGGCCATGCGCGCGCCTCGGATCGAGCCGAGCCCTGAATTTACGACGCAGTCGTGGTCTGGCTTAATGACGATGTGAACGTCTTTTCCGTCCTGTTTGACTATATTGTACATGGACGGCGCATACCAATTGGCTGTCATCGCGTCTTGCTGCTTGGAAAGATCCACCCCGAATTTGTTTTGTGAGGGGGCGGGGCCACCTTGTTGGTTGATATCCCAAGTGTAAGCCTTGTAGCCGCAGCCAACGATGCAGAACTGGCAGGTAACATTGTGCTCTTTGGCGTCCGTTGGGATGATGGGGAGCCGCCCGATATGGCGCTTGAATGTCATGGTTCATCCCTCCAGCACGTTCGACAGGCGGCCATAAATGAGCTCATCAACGCCTTCGGCGTAGATGTCTCCCTTGGCATCGACCCGAAGATAATATTGGGGAAGGTTTTGGGTCGCGTGACCCCAGATTTCCTGCCCGCCGTTTTCGCAATCGAAGCGCGAATAGTGGCCGGAGCAGTTCAGCGTCTTGTCAGAGGAATTGTAACCGAGCGGAAATCCCTTATGCGGGCAGATCGTCGTAAAGCCGACGATGTCACCGCCAGGCCCGACCCCGCCCGGAACCTTACTACCAAGCTTCAAGAGGACGCCGGGCGCGTCAGCATCCGGATAAGCCACCTGTAATGGCTCGTTGGGTTTGAGGTCGCCGACACTCGCAAGCCGATTCGATGGGTAGCTGAGTCGAGCAAGCTGCGGACCCGCCTCCGCCCTATTTGGAATGACGGTCGCCGCCGCTGCGCCAGCTGCGGCTACCCCGGCTCCGGACAAGAACCACCGGCGGCCGATATCAACCTTGCGATCGCACCTTTTCATGCGCTCCTCCCATTAGCCTTTGTGAGGAAAAGGGAGCGCAAGGGCCGTGCCGCAGGCGGCAGAGATTTATAATCCCGTTATTTCAGATGGATAAGGGATTCGCGATCAGCAAGCGGTTCAGAATTCCGAACATTCATTGCGAAGTTGGTTCGGGAAACGTGACGTGAAATCCAACGGTAGCCAAATCGACCCTACGCGCTCGTCCAGTATCGACGCGACACCGTCACTCGACAGCGCGATCCGGCTCGATCCCATAACGTCGCATCTTCTCCCATAGCGTCGTTCGCGAAATCTCCAGCCGCTTCGCCGCCACTCCAATGTGGCCGGCGGTCTCCCGGAGAACTCGCTCGATTTGTCGCTTCTCGGCCGAGTCGCGTACCGCTGCGAGCGACACCATTGGATCGACAGTATCGAACATGCCGCTCCGCACCTCAGGGAAAATATCCGCCGGCATAATCCAGGGGCCGGTCGAGAGGGTCACAGCGCGCTCGACCCGATTGCGCAATTCACGGACATTGCCTCGCCAAGGGTGAGACAACGCGACATCTTCAGCCATCGAGCTGAGGCCGCGAAGCCCCGTTTCAGCCTGTTCCGTGAATAACGAGAAATAGCGAGACAAAAGCCATGAAATATCCTCAGGCCGGTCGCGAAGGGGCGGCACCTCGATGGTCACGGCGTTGATCCGATACAACAAGTCCTCGCGGAACGCTCCGCGGCGGGTCTGCTCGTCAAGCCTTTCGCTCGTCGCGCAAACAATGCGCGCCTTCAAAGAAATAGGGCTTTCGCCGCCCACCCTGTGAAAGGATCGCTCCTCGAGCACGCGCAACAATTTGGCTTGCAAGGCGAGAGGCATCGCCGCGATCTCATCGAGGAACAGAACGCCTCCGCGCGCGCGTTCGGCATATCCCAGATGACGCTGATGAGCTCCAGAGAAGGCACCTCGTTCATGTCCGAACACCTCGCTTTCGAGGAGATCGGACGGAATCGCCGCGCAGTTCACGGCCATGAACGGCTCCGTCGCGGCGGGCGAGATGCTGTGTAGAAACCGCGCACAAACTTCCTTTCCGGTTCCGGTTTCCCCAGTGAAAAGGATCGGCAACGATCGAGAGGCCAGCCGTCGGAGCAGCGCCTCAATTCCGCGCATTGACGGCGACACGCCAAGAGCACCGTGCGCGGGATCGCGCACGCGCAGCGACAGGATCTCACGCACCTTGTGAAAAAGGCTGGCAAGTTCGAAGGGTTTGGTAAGGTAGTCCTGTGCCCCGGCGCGAACGAGCGCCACGGCCTGATCGATCTGCCCGAATGCGGTCATAAAAATGAACGGCGGAGCGAGCGAGCGAGCGTTCGTCGCGCGAAAAACCTCCTCACCATTCATATCAGGCAATCGAATGTCGCAAAGTACGACGTCCGGACAAAGCTCGGGCATGCCGTCTACGGCGTTCCTGCCAGTTTGCCACCATACCGCGCGCCAACCCTCCAGCTCCAGCGCGCGCTGGAGCGATTCGCCCATGATGGGATCGTCATCGACCACTGCGACGCATCCAGGCTCATTCGGCATGGACCGCCTCCATGCCGACAAAATCCTTCGCCCTGTCGGATCGTGAGAGATTTTCCCGTAAGGGCCACGTAACCTTGATGACTGTTGAAAAGCCGTTTTCCTGAATGACTTGTATCTCTCCGTCTTCGTCTGCAACGAGACGGCGCACAATCCAAAGTCCAAGGCCGCCCCCAGTGCCGGGCGCCTCGTCGGAATGTCCGATGAGGTATTTGGCAAGGTCGTCAGGGAGACCCGGGCCTTGATCGCCAACTTCGATCGAGAGGGCGCTTTCCGTGGCGCGCGCTCGCAAATGGACCGTCCCGCCCGCGGGCGTCGCGGCGCAAGCATTGATCAGGAGATTGAGCACCACCTGCCTCACGCTCTCGATTACGAGAGGTAACGCTCCATGAAGATCGTTGACCCAAGCGATCTGAAGCCGCTTTCGCGAGGCTTCCGGTTCGATGAGCAACCGAAGATCGTCGATATCGACTGGACGGAGCAAGTTGTTCGCGCCCCCTCGCCTGTAGGTCACGAGAGTCGACCGAACGACGTTTCGGATGTGGGTGAGGCCACGTTCAAGAAGGTTCAGGGTCGCTTCGCGCACTTCCGCGTCGTCGCCGTGGCGCCGCAACGTGTCGAGGGCATTGAAGAGTCCCCCTAGCGGGTTATTGACCTCATGGGCCATGCCGGAAGCAAGCTTGCCGAGCACAGCATATTTCTCCTGGTCCGCGAGGCGCGAGGCAAATTCCTCACGTTCATTCAACGCACGAGCCATCGCATTGAACCGGTCGAATAGAAGATCGAACTCGCGTGAAATTCGTTGGCGCTTCGACTCGGGAATAGGGTCCGCGCATCCTGCTCGAACGCGCTCAACGTATCCGCTGAGTACGCTCAGGGGTTTGAGCATCCGCCGAAGGGCGAGGGAGCCGAAAATGGCGAAGCCGAGCGCGAGGCCAGCGTTGACAGCGACCAAGGTCAGCAGCACTTGCTTGCGTACGCGAAGCAACTCGGAAATGTCGATCTCCGCCAGAATGCGTCCGACCGAATAGCCTTCCTCGCGAAGAGAGCGAGTGAGCCACGCCCGGCCGGATGCTGTGTCGATGTTGAGTCCGTCCTGGGTCGGGAAGCGCCCCTCAACGTCCGCGGGGACGGCGCTCTGCACCGGGAATTTCAACGGGTCCGACGCCGCAAGCACCTTCCCGTTAGGGAGCGCAACGATTGCGAAGCGAACCTTGAGTCCGGCGTAACGGTCACGCGCGCGATCAAGCGCGTCGAAAGTTTCCCAGACGTCGGCGTGAATGGCTGATCGGAGCACCGCGGTCGACAATCCATCGAGATAGGCGCTCGTCAAATAACGTAGGTTATTTTCCTGATCCGACTCCAATCGATTCAGCACGGTCTGAGAAATGACGAAGGCGACGCCAATCAGGAGACCGGCCGCAAGCAAGGGAACCTTCCAGGCAAGCGGCCAATTGGCGAGACGCGCGCCCACTCTCATTAGGCTTGCGCCTTCACGAGCAGCCATTTTTCAAGCGTGCCCTGATAGAGACCAGGGTCTGCTGTTGTGAAGCCGTCAAGCTCCAAGATAGCGAGGATCTGTCGACCGAGTGGATCCGTGGGCATTTGCAAGAACGCGGCCGAAATCGCCTTTGCCGTCGTCGTCTCCTGCGCCGATTTGAGGCCAACGATCGGCGGAAAACCCAATTTCTCGGATGTGTACACGACACGAGTCTTGTTGATCAGTTCCGGCTCACGCTCTCGCATGACATCCCAAACATACCCGTCGATGCTGCCGCTCTCGGCCAATCCGGTGGCCACCGCCCGCACGACGTTTCGATGCCCGTAGGTGAAAAAGAATGTGCGGAAGAACTGAGCGGGGGTTGTGTGGCGAAGCGCCAGAAGGGATCGCGTGACCAAAAAGCCCGACGTGCTGTCGGGGTCGGAGAAAGCGTGCACGGTGCCGCGAGTATCGTCAAAGGACTGAGCCTTGCTCCCCTCGCTGACGATCATGTAGGTTTGGTAAAGCGGCTCGTGGCGGTAGAGGGGCACCGCGAGGAGCGCGAGCTGATCCTCGTGCTGCACATAAGGATCGTCACAAACCCACGCCGCGTCGAGCTGCCCGGAAAGCAGCAAAGCTGTGATCTCCTGATAGGTTCGTCGTTTTATCAGTTGAACGGTTCGCCCCAACTGCGCGGCAAGGTACGATTGGATGAGCGAGAGCAACTGAATATCGGAGTCGAGAAATAGCGGATTGAGGCCGATGCTAACCGGCTCGGTCGCGCGCGCTGCGTTCATGGGCCAAAGCAGAGCCGCGGCCGCAAGGCCAGCAAGCATGTCCCTACGACCAAACCGCGCCTTCTGCTCGCCGCGCAATAGCGGCGATTTCGGAGGCATTCGCTGCTCCCTCCTAGCGCCACTGTTTTCTTTCGACGAGGGCGCTGTCAGCACCATCAGGCGCTTCCGGATAGTATATTGATTACTCAAACAAGCGGCAACAATTGGCGCGCTATATTAGGCTATATATTACGGTTGCCTGATTTTGTTACGGAGTCGAATTTCAGCTGCTTCCGGAGGAACAGTCGGTCGGTCCCACCGAAGTGACCCTTATTTCTGTCGCCAGACCTTGAAGGCCGAGAGAATAAGTATCAGCGTTGGGTCAAAAACCCAATCAGCTTGACTGGTTTCGACGTTAAGCGGTTGTCGCGCACCGCGAAGGTGCGCGTCGCAATTTGACCGCCAAGGTCACTTATGACGATGCCAAGGCAGCGATCCCTGCGCTCGTCCGCGCGACAACAGTCGCGGGATATCCCTCCGCGCCGAAGATCTGAAGGACGCAGTCGCGTTGAAACTGATCTCGATGCTCACTTGTCCTGTCTGCGGGCATCGCGCATCCGAAACAATGCCGACGGACTCATGCCAACATTTCTACGAATGTCCTGAATGCAAAACCCTGTTGAAGCCAAAAGCGGGGGATTGCTGCGTGTTCTGTTCTTACGGGAACATGCCGTGTCCGCCGATTCAGGAAGCGCGAGCGGGCGGTCTGCGTCCGTCCTGCTCCTAGAGCCATCTTGTTCCGTCAAACTGTCGAATGGGGTAGGTTCGCGCTTTTGAGCGGGCAACCGTATGAGCGGCAACCAGACCGTCATCGCAGGCGTTCCGCTACCATCCGACGCGCCGCTCTTTTTGGCATTGGTGGCGGTGCACGTAGCCGCAGGGCTAGTTTGCGTCACTGCTGGGGCGGTTGCGATGCTCTGCCGAAAACAGCGCGGACGCCATCCGCAAGCTGGAACGGCCTACTATTGGTCGCTCGCCGTTGTGGCCACCACGATGGCCGTCCTGGCGATCTCCCGATGGGCGGAGGACTATCACCTTTTCGTTCTCGGGGCGTTGTCATTCCTCGCCGCAACGATCGGCCGAACGGCGAGGCGGAGGCAGTGGCCCGGCTGGGCGCGAATCCACATGACCGGGATGGGCGCTTCCTACATTCTGATGATCACGGCCTTCTATGTGGACAATGGGCCGAATCTGCCACTATGGCGGGAACTGCCTCCGATCGCCTTTTGGATTTTACCGACTCTAGTCGGGACACCGATCTTGCTCAACGCACTGCTTCGCCATCCCTTGGCGCGCTCAGCATAGAGCGACACGCCTTTCAAAGTGGACCACTACCCGCTGAAGCCCTCCTCGTGGGGCAAGGCAAAACAACCTCCGTGTGGCCTCCGACGCGCGATCTTAAGGATGGAGGTTGTGGGATTAATGCGCTCTGCGGGTCTGTCTTTCGCGCGGTAAGCGCGCTCGCGACGAAGATCGCAGCATCAGGAATAATATAAGCCGGCCGCTAGCATCTGATTCACCGCGGCCGAGGACACGAAAAACTCTGATCGCCCCGTTCACTCCGCCCGTTTCAATGAGAGCCGTGCTTATCGACGGGGCGGCCGCCTGAGCAATGAGACTGGGCATGGCAATGCGTCCCATAACGACGGGATAACGTTCGGGGCCGAAAACGGCGAGCGGCAGCGTGCCTGGGGCGATGCTTTCGAGACCGATGCCAGCGCTAAGGCAAGCGGGATGATCGGCACTCCGATCCACAACGCCGCCAACCCAGCGGCGACGAGCGAGGTCGAGGCGACCTTCGTCCAAATTGGATGATGGCAACGCGCGATCCCCATCTCAACCGCCCGGGCCGCTACCTGCGACGGTCCAACAGTGCGCCGAGGCCCACGGCGGCGGCGAGGGTAAGGCCCTTGGCTTGCAGCACCGTCAGCAAATGAACCGAGAGCGTCGTCGGACTCCTGTGATGGCGCCCGAAGTAGGCGAAGCCTCATTTAGGGCCTCTCGGTGAGAAGAGCCCGAAGGTTCGCGTCAAGGCGACAAGATTGCTCTTCATCTGAAGAGATCAGGCAGGAATCTGGCCCCCTCTTGGACCGCGAAATCGCGAAAGGCGCGCGCGGTCGGGGAGAGGGCGCGGTCAGTACGGTTGATCACGAACCAGCGGCGAACGATCGGGTGTCCCTCGACGTCGAGGCACACTAGTCGCCCGTCGACGACCTCGGCCGCAATTGTGTGCGCCGAGATTAGGGCGATGCCGAGCCCCGCCATCACGGCCTGCTTTATCGTTTCGTTCGAACCCAGCTCCATCCTCATCTGAACCGGTCTGATCGCCGTGTCGCCAATGAAGCTGTCGAACAACGAGCGTGTGCCGGACCCGATCTCGCGAAAAAGGAAAGCCTCGCCCGCAAGATCCGCCTTTGTCAGCCCCTTCGCGCCGGCGAGCCGATGGTCCGGCGGGGCGATGAGCACGTAGGGATGTGGGCCAATAGCGAAGGTCTCGACCGGCATGTCGCGCGGCGGGCGGCCGGACAAAGCCACTTCGATCTCGCCAGCGCGAAAAGACTCGACGGTCGCGTCGCGGTTGCCGATCAGGAAGCGCAGGTCGACCTTGGGCCGGGAGGCGACAAAACCGGCGATCAACCGGGGGGCGAAGTACTTTGCCGTCGACGTCGCGCCAACGGAGAGCCGACCGCCCTCACCCGTCGCAATCGCATGCATGGCTTCAGCGAAGTCGCGCATCGCCCGCCCGACGCCGCGCGAAGCCTCGAGCGCGGCTTCGCCGGCGGGAGTGAGGCGCATGCCGGTAGGCGCCCGGTCAAACAGCTTCAGCCCCACCCTGTCCTCTAGGCCCTTGACGCGCGCGGTCAGCGCCGCAGGCGTCATGTTCAGCGCCGCGGCCGCCTGGACCAGCGAGCCCGCCTCCGCGATCGCCTGAAGCGTCTCGATGTGGCGAAAGGACACGTTCCGCATGGCCGCCGCCTATTAAATAAAATTGAATGCTTGGCCAAATTTAAATCAGTTTTCTTTTGCTCGCAAAGATTCCTATTGTTCACTGGCGCTCCCCTCCCGCCGAGGGGCGGCCATGAAAAACGGGAGGCGCTCGTGTTGGACGTGGCCGGGATAGGCGCGGAACTCGACGCGTTCCTGGACGCCAATGTTCCTCCATTGTTAGCGCGGGTTCTGCGCGCGATCGCGGGCGGGTCTCTCGCGGTCGCCTATCGGATCCGCCGCGGCGTCCACGCCGGGGCTATGGACGCCGAGGTCGGCCCAGCTCACGACGGCGTCGCACAGACGGCGCTCGACGTCTTTGCCGATGATGCGTTCGTGAATTGGCTGAAGCGCGCAGGCGTCCGGGCGATTCTGTCGGAAGAGCGACAGGACCCTGTCGTGCTCGATCCGGACGGAGCTTTGCTCGTCGCGATCGACCCGCTTGACGGCTCGAACAACATCGACGCCAACGGCTCCATGGGCACGTTCTTCTCCGTGCTCGATGCGCCCTCCGATTCTTTCCGGCCCTCACATTTCCTGCAGCGCGGGGCGAAGCAGCGGGCGGCTGGATTTGTGCTCTACGGGCCGCATGTCGATTTTGTCTTCACCTGCGGCTCTGGAGTTCAAATGGCGGTGCTCGAGCCGGACGCAAACCGGTTTCGCATGACGCGGACGGCCGTGCGCATTCCTTCGGAAACGCGCGCATTCGCAATCAACGCGTCGAACTCCCGTCACTGGCCGGGGCCAGTTCGCGCCTACATCGAGGACTGCCTTGAAGGCGAGGAAGGGCCGCGCGGACGCAACTTCAACATGCGCTGGACCGGCGCGGCGGTGGCCGAAGCCTACCGAATCCTTGTTCGCGGCGGCGTCTATCTTTATCCGGAAGATTCGCGCCCCGGGTATGAGCACGGGCGCTTGCGGCTCCTCTATGAGGCGAGCCCAATCGCCTTTCTCATCGAACAGGCCGGCGGCGCGGCGATTGACGGCTTTGATCGCATCCTCGACCTGGCTCCAGCCTCCTTGCATGCGAGAACGCCCCTCATATTCGGCTCGAAGGACAAGGTCGAGCGGGTCGAGCGCTACTACACCGAAGGCAGCGACACGCGCATCGCCCCGTTGTTCGCCAGGCGTGGCCTCTTGCGCCACTAAGCGCCGAACTTCCCGGAATTTTGCAGCGCCATGTCCATCAAGCATCCGATCATCGCGATCACCGGCTCTTCGGGGGCCGGCACGACATCGGTCAAGAAGACGTTCGAGCAGATCTTCCGGCGCGAGAAGATCAACGCGGTCTACATCGAGGGCGACGCCTTCCACCGTTGGAATCGCGCCGAAATGCGCGAGCAGATGAAGGAGGCGGCGGCGAGAGGCGACCACCACTACAGCCACTTCGGCGAAGCGGCCAACCTGTTCCACGAGCTCGAAAAGACGTTTCGCGATTATTCCGAGACCGGCATCTGCCGCGCCCGTACTTACATCCACGACGCCGACGAGGCCGAGATTCATCGCGCCCCGCCGGGAACGTTCACGCCATGGCGCGACTTCGAGCCCGGCTCAGACCTGCTCTTCTACGAAGGCCTGCACGGAGCGGTCGTGACGGACACGATCAACCTCGCCCAATACGTCGATCTTAAGATCGGCGTCGTGCCGGTCATCAATCTCGAATGGATTCAGAAGCTGCATCGCGACAAGGCGTCGCGCGGCTACACGACCGAAGCGGTCACCGACACGATCCTGCGCCGCATGCCCGACTACATCAACTACATCTGTCCGCAATTCACTCACACGGACATCAACTTCCAACGCGTGCCAACCGTCGACACATCCAATCCGTTCATCGCGCGCTGGATCCCGACGCCCGACGAATCGATGGTCGTCATCCGCTTCCGCGATCCGCATGGCATCGATTTTCCCTACCTCCTCTCGATGATCCACAACAGCTTCATGAGCCGTGCCAACTCGATCGTGATCCCAGGGGGAAAGCTTGACATCGCTATGCAGCTCATCCTGACGCCGATGATTCTCAAACTGGTGGAGCGCGGCCGGCGCGCTCTTCGAATCTGACGCCTGCGAATGTGGGCCACGTTGTTGCTGAAGCGAGCGAGGAGCCTGAACATGAGCGCGTCCGTCGTCATCGCGCCGTCGATTCTGTCGGCTGACTTCTCCAAGCTTGGCCAGGAGGTGCGCGACGTCGCCGCAGCCGGCGCCGATTGGATCCACCTCGACGTGATGGACGGACATTTCGTACCGAACATCACCTTCGGGCCGCAGGTGGTTGCGGCGCTGCGCCCGCATGTCCACAAGACCTTCGACTGCCACCTGATGATCGAGCCTTGCGACCCGTACATCGAAGCTTTCGCAAAGGCGGGTTGCGACATCATCACGGTGCACGCCGAGGCGACGAAGCATCTCGACCGATCGCTGCAGGCGATCCGTGCGCTCGGCAAGAAAGCCGGCGTGTCGCTCAATCCCGCAACGCCCGAAAGCGCCATCGAATACGTATTGGACCGACTCGATCTCATCTTGTTGATGACCGTGAATCCCGGCTTCGGCGGACAGGCGTTCATTCCGGCCGTCGTCGAGAAGGTCAGGCGGGTGAGAAGAATGATCGGCGCCCGCGACATTCGCATCGAGATCGACGGCGGGATCGCGCCCGCAACAGCGCCCGTGGTCGTCGACGCGGGCGCGGACGTGCTCGTCGCAGGCTCGGCCGTGTTCAAGGGCGGGCCTTCGGCCTACGCCGCGAACATCGCGGCGATCCGCGCCCGTGTCACGAACGAAAGCCGCGCAGCATGAACGCGACGGACTATCGCCCCCAAATTCTCTCAAGCTCGATCGCGGCGGGCAAAGCCCGGCACTACGGAGGACACCGCAAATGAATGTTCAACCATCGCGGACCATCAGGGGCAAGGACCGCTATAAAGCGGGCGTCATGGAATACAGAAAGATGGGCTATTACGAGCCCGACTACGAGCCCAAGGACACCGACGTTATCGCGTGCTTCCGAGTCACGCCTCAAGAGGGCGTCGACCCGATCGAAGCTTCGGCGGCGGTCGCCGGCGAGTCGTCAACCGCGACCTGGACGGTCGTTTGGACCGATCGCCTCACGGCAACCGAAAAATATCGCGGCAAGTGTTTCCGCGTCGACCCGGTTCCAGGAACGGAAGGGCAGTATTTCGCCCATATCGCCTACGATCTCGATCTCTTCGAGCCGGGCTCGATCGCCAATCTCTCCGCCTCCATCATCGGCAACGTCTTTGGCTTCAAGCCGTTGAAGGCGCTCAGACTCGAGGACATGCGCCTGCCCGTGGCCTACGTGAAGACGTTCCAGGGGCCGGCGACCGGGATCGTCGTCGAGCGCGAGCGGCTGGACAAGTTTGGCAGGCCGCTGCTCGGCGCGACGGTCAAGCCAAAGCTCGGGCTCTCTGGCCGCAACTATGGACGCGTCGTTTACGAGGCGCTCAAGGGCGGCCTCGACTTCACCAAGGACGACGAGAACATCAACTCGCAGCCCTTCATGCATTGGCGCGACCGCTTTCTCTATTGCATGGAGGCGGTCAACAAGGCGGAGGCCACGACCGGCGAGATCAAGGGCAGCTATCTCAACGTCACCGCGGCGACGATGGAGGATATGTACGAGCGCGCCGAGTTCGCTAAGGAGCTTGGCTCGGTCATCGTTATGATAGACCTCGTGATCGGCTATACCGCCATCCAGTCGATGGCCAAATGGGCGCGCAGGAACGACATGATCTTGCACCTGCACCGCGCCGGGCATTCCACCTACACGCGACAGAAATCACACGGCGTGTCGTTCCGGGTGATCGCGAAGTGGATGCGCCTCGCGGGCGTCGACCACATTCACGCGGGCACCGTCGTCGGCAAGCTCGAGGGCGACCCGGCGACGACGAAGGGCTACTACGACATCTGCCGCGAGGACTTCAACCCGATGCGGCTCGAGCATGGCGTCTTCTTCGACCAGCCCTGGGCCTCGCTCAACAAGCTCATGCCGGTCGCTTCCGGCGGCATTCACGCCGGGCAGATGCATCAGCTCCTGAGCCTGCTCGGCGAAGACGTCGTGCTGCAGTTCGGGGGCGGCACCATCGGCCATCCGATGGGCATTCAGGCCGGAGCGACCGCCAACCGCGTCGCGCTCGAAGCGATGATCTTCGCGCGCAATGCGGGCCGCGATTACCTCCACGAGGGCCCAACCATACTTGCGGAGGCGGCCAAGACCTGCACGCCGCTGCGCCAGGCGCTCGACGTCTGGGGCGATGTGACCTTTAACTATGCCTCGACCGATCAGCTGGACTTCGTTCCGACGCCGGCGGTCGCGTGACCCATTCGGCGCCTGAGCGCGCCGAAGGGCCGGTGTTCATCTCCACCCCGCGGCGCCGCTTCCTCCCTCAGGCTGAAAGGCGGGGCGAGGGGACGCCGGCCCAATCGATCTTCAGGAGAATTCCCATGCGCGTCACTCAAGGTTGCTTCTCATTCCTGCCCGATCTCACCGATGACGAGATTCTGACCCAGGTTCAATATTGCCTCGACAACGGGTGGGCGTTGAACATCGAGTTCACCGACGACCCGCATCCCCGCAACACCTACTGGGAGATGTGGGGGCTGCCGATGTTCGATCTCAGCGACGCCAAGGCGGTGCTCATGGAGCTCGACGCCTGCCGCAAAATCTATGGCGACCGTTACGTCCGCCTGTCGGCCTTCGATTCCTCGCACGGCTGGGAATCGGTGCGCATTTCCTTCATCGTCAACCGGCCGAAGAACGAGGACGGATTCCGTCTCGATCGGACAGGCGCCCACAGCCGCGTTCAGCGCTACGCGACGCGCGCCTATGCGACCGATAGGCCCGAAGGGAAGCGCTACGCGTGAGCGTCGACGTCGCATCGAACGCTCCGGCGACTGTCCGGCTAGCCGACGAGTTCGAAGAGTCGGGCGTAGGCCCCGTCCTCAAGCGGCTCGACGACGAGCTGATCGGTCTCGCCCCCGTCAAGCAGCGCATTCGCGAAATTGCGGCGCTCCTGCTCGTCGACCGTGTGCGCTCGAGGTTCGGCCTCGCCTCGCAGGCGCCGACCCTGCACATGAGCTTCACCGGCAATCCCGGGACGGGCAAGACCACGGTCGCAATGCGCATGGCCGAAATCCTCCATAAACTCGGCTACGTCCGTAGGGGGCACCTCATCGCCGTCACGCGCGACGATCTCGTTGGCCAGTACATCGGACACACCGCGCCCAAGACCAAGGAGGTGCTGAAGAAGGCGATGGGCGGCGTCCTGTTCATCGACGAGGCCTATTACCTTTATCGCCAGGAGAACGAGCGCGACTACGGCCAGGAGGCGATCGAAATCCTGCTGCAAGTGATGGAGAACAATCGCGACGACCTCGTCGTCATTCTCGCGGGCTACGCCGACAAAATGGACCGTTTCTTCGGCTCCAACCCCGGCTTCCGCTCGCGCGTCGCCCATCACATCGACTTTCCCGACTATACGGACGCCGACCTCATCGCAATCGGCGAAAGGATGTTGGCCTCGCTCAACTACCGGCTGTCTGAAAGCGCCAGAGAGGCGCTCGCCGAATACATTCCTCTCAGGCGCGCTCAGCCGCTCTTCGCCAACGCGCGTTCGCTCCGCAACGCGCTCGACCGGGCGCGCTTGCGCCAAGCCAATCGGCTGTTCGCCGAGCGCGATCAGGAGTTGACGCTGGAAGCGATCACGACCATCGACGCAGAGGACATCCGCCGAAGCCGCGTTTTTCAGCGCGACAGCCGACGCGCGTGATGGCGCGTGTCAATCGGCTCACAAAACTGGCTCTGACGCAATTTCGATGACGTGGCCGCTATCCCAAGCCCATGATGCGGGCGTGGAGGAGGTCGAGGTTTCCGCGACCGTACATCGGGCGATTGACGAGCTTCGGCTTACGAATTTGGCCTTCGGTCAGTCCGTTGGACCACGGCAAGGCGATTGCCGCCTCGATCGCGGCTTTGTTGGAACTCCAGAATAATCTCTTGCGCCGTCACCAGAACGGCGACGCCGCTCTCAATGGCGGCGACCGTTATCGTCTCAGCCTTTGACAACCGCTCTCGGCCGACCGTCAGGAGGCGCGCAACGGTGCGGGCGTCGAGTCGGCAAAGGCGATTGCTCGACCAGCCGGATGATGATCTCAGTCTTGTCAGATGCGGGGTATCTCATGCCTCGTCCCCCCATCCGCGATCATGCTTCTTTTGAGCAGGCGGGTCTCGAGGGTGAGATCGGCGACAACCTTCTTCAACGCTTGCGTTTCGCGGCGGAGATCCTTCACCTCATCGGAGGTCGCGGCACGCGTGGTGTCGGCGGCAAGCCGCCTTTTACCGGCCTCAAGGAACTCCTTCGACCAGCCATAGTACATCGATGAGGCGATGTCCTCGCGGCGTCAGAGCTCGCTATGCTCTCCTCCCCGCGCAGCCCTTCCAGTACCGATGCGGATCTTCTCTTCAGCTGAAAAGTGTCGACGTGTCGCCCGCCGGATGTCCCTGATCGCGTCTTCCGCCGGCTGCTCTTCCGGCCCGGATTTCTGTCTCATCTTCGCTCCTTGCGCTACGATGATCCAGAAATCCTCTCTTCATGGAAACCTCTGATCCGTCTCAATGGTGCTGATGCCGGACACTTCAAAAGCACGCGCGATCCTCCGCTGCGCCAGGCGCGCGCTGGATCGGCGTGGCGGGAACAGAGCCCCGCGGCGGAAACGAGATTCCTGTGGAGGGCGAGTTCGGGATCAAGCCGCCTGCAGTGCCATGTCGGTAGCGCCTTCCATGCGTCCGATCTCCGCCAGCCGTTGCTTCAGCGTGGCGAGATCGAGCCTCTCAATGTCCAAGTTGACGAAAGCGGTAATGCGGACCGAAAGGCGCCGATAAGTATCCATGAACGCGGCGCGCTTCTCGGCGTCGGTTCCCTGGACCGCAGCGGGGTCAGGAATACCCCAATGGGCAACGAGGGGATGGCCGGGCCAATAGGGGCACGATTCGCCGGCGGCGTCGTCACAAACTGTCAGGATGAAATCCATCGTCGGCGCGTCCGCGCCGGCGAATTCCTCCCAACTCTTCGACCGGAACGCCGCGGTGTCGTAGCCGAGGTCGTTCAGTAGCGCGAGCGCATGAGGATTGGGCTTCTTCTTCGGGTGACTGCCGGCCGAATAGGCGCGAATGCGTCCTTCCCCTTCTCGGCTGAGAATGGCTTCGGCAAGTATCGATCGCGACGAATTGCCCGTGCATAGGACAAGCACGTTATAAGTCTTCTTCGGCAAGGGACCCTCTCGTCTGGTCGGAAATGGCTTTATAGCGGCATTCGCACTCGGCGCGCCCGCGACGCGGACCATCTCCTGGCAACAATCCTCGAGGAGGAAAAGGCCGAGCCGAATCGCCCGCTGCTTGTGCGCGGCATAGATGATTAAACGCCCTTCGCGTCGGGAAACGACGAGACCCGCCTGCTCAAGCGCGGATAGGTGGGTCGAAAGGCTGTTGTGCGGAATTGCGAGCAGGCGCGCGATGTCACCGGCTGGCAAGCCATAGGGCAGATACCGCACGAGTAGCCGAAATGTCTCGAGTCGAGAATATTGCGAGAGCGCACTCAATACCTCGATCGCCTCACGAGACTCGAAATGTTCCGGGGCAGACTTAGTTGCAGACGTACCCGAACGCCGCTTCATTCAACCGCCTCTCCGAGAAGTAGAGTCATAATAATATCTCACGGCTTTATATGTCACTACTGTGAACTATGACACCTCGCGAATGGCGTTCGGCTTTCACGGCGCTGACGCCAACTGCAGCAGGGTCGGGATTTATATCCACATGTCGATGCGCGTCGACATGATGTAACAATAACGTCACATGAGAGTGCTCATTAGTGTTGTTGGCGTCCTAACGCGGAGCCGCGAGATGGACAATATCGCAAGGCCGGAACAGGTAGCCAGCTCTCCCCGCGGAAAGTCGGTTCAGGCCCACATAGACGAGCTGCCCATGTGGGCCGACGGAACGCGTCTCCTTTCGGCCCCGATGACGGGCATGCAGTGGCTGATTTGGTCTTTTCCTTCATCAAGAAAGCGAGAGACCCATGTCAACTAAGACGAGGTCCACCTGCAGTTACGTGTCGCGCATGGATCTCTTAGCCGCGGTGATCATGGTCGGCCTATTCACCCTCTCCACGCCGCAAGCGAACGCTGATGACGTTATTTTGAACGAGACCGGTTCGACCTTGCTCTATCCGTTGTTCAATGTCTGGGCGAGCGAGTACGCTAAGACCCATTCCGGCGTGCTTATTACGACAAACAGTACAGGATCAGGCGTCGGAATCGAGCAGGCGATTTCGGGCACAGTCCAGATCGGAGCGTCCGACGCCTACATGTCGGACGCTCAAGCAAAACAAAATCCTCAGATCCTCAACGTGCCGATGGCGATCTCAGCACTCACGGTCAATTACAATTTTCCTGGCGTCAATACGGCGAACTTGAAGGTTAGCGGTCCAGTGCTCGCGGGCATTTATTCAGGCAAAATTCGCCAATGGGACGATAAGGCTATCGCCAACCTTAATGCGGGTGTGGCGCTCCCCCACCGTGACATCATTCTCGTTCGTCGCGCCGATGGCTCGGGCGATACCTTCGTATTCACTCAATACCTGACGTTTTCCACGGAATCCTGGGAGGATCGTATCGGCTACGGCACATCGATCCTATGGCCTGACGTTCCCGGTGCCCTAAGCGCAGACGGCAATACAGGCGTGCTGCAGGTCACTCAAAAGACCCCTCACGCGGTCACCTATGTCGGCGTCAGCTTCCATGCTGAGGAAGCGGCGCTCGGAACGGCGGCGCTCGAGAGCTATTCTGGCGAGTTTTTGCTGCCGACGCCCGAGACGATCACTGCCGCCGCGGCGTCGCTCGGCCCCCGCACACCCCCGGATGAGCGCCTCACTCTAGCCAATGCGCCCGGCGCCAACGCCTATCCGCTCGTCAATTACGAATACGCACTCGTTTCTGCCAAGCAGGCGAATCCGGCGATCGCTGCAGCGCTCAAGAAATTCCTGCTCTGGGCGATCGCGCCGGACGAGACCAATCAGAAGTTTCTCGACGGAGCTCATTTCATCGCTCTGCCCGCCCATATCTGGGTGTTGAGCCACGATCAGATCGAAACGATAAAGTAGTCGCGGACCGGTCCAACTGGGAGACTGCTCATGGCTGAGCGCATCTTCAATGTTTTGTTCCTATGCACGGGCAACAGTGCGCGCTCGATCCTCGCGGAGTCCATCTTACGCAAGGAAGGAGCGGGTCGGTTCCGCGCCTTCTCGGCCGGAAGTCATCCTAAGCCCGCCGTCCATCCCCTCTCTCTCAAGGTCCTGGAGGCTTACGGTTATCCGACAGACGGGTTGCGCGCGAAGAGTTGGGACGAATTCGCGGCTCCTGGCGCTCCGATCATGGATTTCGTCTTCACGGTCTGCGACACGGCCGCTGCTGAGACTTGCCCAGTGTGGCCCGGCCAGCCGATGACGGCGCATTGGGGCATCGAGGACCCAGCGGCCGTCGAGGGGACAGATATCCAAAAAGAGGCCGCGTTCGTGCTAGCGGCGCGCTACCTCAAGAACCGGATATCGATCTTTGTCAATTTGCCAATCAGGAGCCTCGACAGATTGTCGTTGACCGCGAAGTTGCGGGAGATCGGGACGCTTGAGGGCGCGACAAGGCCGAGGCCGGAGGTCGCATGATGGACGTCATCATCTACCACAACGCGGCATGCGAAACGTCGCGCAACACCCTCGCTATGATCCGCAATTCTGGGGGCGAGCCGCACATCATCGAATATCTCAAATGTCCGCCTACTCGGCTGCTACTGATTCAATTGCTTGATCGCGCCGGGATAACGGTGCGCCAGATTCTGCGCGAGAAAGGCACGCCTTACCGCGAGCTTGGGCTTGGCGATCCGTCGCTTTCCAATGACGCGCTGCTTGACGCAATCGATGCACATCCGATCCTGATAAATAGGCCGCTCGTCGTGACTCCCAAGGGAGTGCGCCTATGCCGACCCTCCGAAACGGTTCTCGACCTGCTGCCCCCGCAGCGGGGACAATTCAATAAGGAAGACGGTGCGCGCGTGGTCGACGAGGCCGGTCGGCCCGTGGCGAGCGCGTGATATTTTCTCTCACCAAAAGGCTGGCGGCTGAATGTCTAGGCACCGGCCTCCTTGTGACGACGGTAGTCGGCTCGGGCATAATGGGAGAGCGGCTCGCAGGGGGCAATGTCGCTCTCGCGTTGCTCGGCAATACGCTGCCGACGGGCGCAATCTTGGTCGTACTTATCCTGGCGTTGGGACCGATCTCAGGCGCGCATTTCAATCCGGCGGTGTCGCTGGTGATGAGCTTGCGCAAGAACCATCCATGGCGAGAATTCTTTCCCTACGCGGGCGCACAAATTGTCGGTGGCTGCATCGGGACTCTTGTTGCGCACGGAATGTTCGAGTTGCCGTTACTCGAGCTTGCGGTCAAAGCGCGCACAGGCCCTGCGCAATGGTTCGCGGAATTCGTCGCCACCTTTGGTCTTATAGTCACCATTCTCGCCGTATCTCGTTTCAAGAACGAGGCGACTCCCGTCGCGGTCGGCCTCTACATTACAGCGGCCTACTGGTTCACCGCGTCGACGTCCTTCGCCAATCCTGTCGTCACGATCGCCCGCGCGCTGACGAACAGCTTTTCCGGAATCGCGCCGGCAGACGCACCGATGTTTATTGTCGCGAAGTTCGTCGGCGCGTTGACGGGGCTTGGCGTCATGAGCTGGTTTTTCACTCCCGAGCCTTTGGCGGCATGGGACCGAATTTAATGCGCCGGGCGATCTGGTCTGCATCAGCCCTTCTGTTGGCGACTGCGGCTTTCGCGGCCGGCAGATTTTCCAGCTTCCGGCCGTTTCCAGAGATCGTCGCGTCGTTGCCGGGCGATGAATCGGAGTTCAACCGCGAATTTGATGACCGTATTCGCGAGCGCTTCCCGATCGGGTCGAGCGAGGAAAAATTGCTGGCTTTCCTCGCCAATGAAGGCTTCTTTCCCGACTGGCGGAGTCGCGACAACCCGAATGCGAGCTTCTTCGTTCAGAGCGGACTCATCTGCAAGAAGATCATTCATGTGTTCTGGCGCGCCGACGTGGCGGGGACCCTTACGGACGTCCGCGGCTCGTATGAAAGCCGGTGCATATGACGGTCTTCTCGCAAATCCGCACGGTTGGTCATGAGTGGCAGCCCCGTCGGGGCGCGCGATTGCCCGTTAGACGTTGCTCCCGGAGTTGGACATGCACCTAGTCGTCATTGGCGGCAGCGACGCCGGAATAAGCGCGGCGCTTCGTGCCCATGAACTCGATCCTGGGGTTGAAGTCACCCTTTTCCTTGCGGACGACTACCCAAATTTCAGCATCTGCGGCTTACCCTATTACCTGAGCGGTGAAACACCCGACTGGCGGGACCTAGCCCACAGAAAAGAGTTTCCGGGGATCAAAGTCTTGCGCCGGCACAGGGCGCTCGAAATTGATGCCGCGCGGCGAACTGTCTCCGTGGAGCATAAGGGCGCGGAGGTCGCAACGCGCTACGACAAGCTCATCGTGGCGACGGGCGCTACGCCAGTCCGGCCCGAATTGGCCGGGTACGACCTTCCGAACGTGTTCCCTCTGCACACGATGGAGGACAGCTTCGCCGTACATCGGCGTCTCCAAGAAAGCCCTTGCGAGTCCGCGGTTCTTATCGGCGGCGGCTATATCGGGCTTGAGATGGCGGACGCGCTCACGCAGCGTGGCCTTGCGGTAACGCTGCTCAGCCGAACCGCAACGGTGCTGCCAACTGTTGATGCAGAGATTGGGCTTCTGGTCGAAGAAGAACTGCGCCGCCACGGGGTGCATGTCTTCACGAACGTCGCCGCAACCCAGATAGAGCGGCAAGAAGCGTCGCCCTCGCGGGTAACGGTAAGCGATACCGCGAACAAAACACATAGCGCCGACTTGGTGATTGTTGCAGCGGGCGCAAGGCCAGACAGCTCGCTCGCGCATCGCGCGGGCGCGCAACTCGGCGTCCGCGACGCGATTGTTGTAACGCGTGAGATGCGAACGAACCTGCCGGACGTGTTCGCGGCGGGGGACTGCGTCGAGACCTACCACCGATTGCTGAGGCGCCCGACCTATATCTCGCTCGGCACAATCGCTCACAAGCAAGGCCGGGTCGCCGGCGAGAACGCCGTTGGCGGCGACCAAGCCTACCCCGGCGCGCTGGGCACACAGAGCCTGAAGGTCTTCGATCTCGCCGTTGTTGGCACGGGTCTGCGCGACCGCCAGGCGGGCGCGGAAGGCTTCAATCCCCTGACCGTCGCAAGCAGCGCCAATGATCACAAGGCGTATTATCCAGGCGCCACACCCCTCCATATGCGCATGACCGGAGATCTCTCCTCTGGCCGTCTGCTCGGCGCCCAAATCGTTGGTGACCGCAAGGCGGAAATCTCAAAGCGGATCGACATCGTCGCTGCGGCGCTGTTTCAGGAAGCTCAGGTCGAGGACCTCAATGATCTCGATCTTAGCTATACCCCGCCATTCAGCAGCCCGTGGGACCCGGTTCAAATCGCAGCGCAGGCGTGGTGCACAAAACTCCGACAGTCGGTTGGCTCCCAATACCCCAAAACCGCGTGAATTCGTGTACGGCACTCACCGCGCTCCAACGACCTCAGAGATGGCGATTCTCAATTGAACCTGGGAGGCGACTAATGAAACTTCTAACCATTGCATCGTCCATACTCCTCAGCGTCACGCTGACGACCGGAGCCGGCGCTCTCGACGTTGATCCGCACTTTCCTCCCTACAAGCCTGTTCGGCTCGACAGCGCGGAGATCAAATCGGTTGGATCCGACACACTCGGGGATCTAATGCGAAACTGGGCTGGCGACTTTAGCAAGTTGAACCCCAGCGTGAAAATCGACGTCGAGAGCAAAGGATCAAATACGGCGCCTTCTGCATTGCTGGATGGCTCATCCCAGCTCGGGCCGATGTCGCGCCCAATGCGAAGCGAGGAGTATGAGCCGTTCGAGAAAAAATATGGTTATCATCCGGTGTCATTTCCAGTCGCGGTTGATGCGCTTGCCGTTTATGTCAACAAGGAGAACCCAATCGAGTGCCTGACGATCGATCAGTTGGGCGAAATCTTTTCCAAGCCCTATTTATTCGGGATAACGAACATCACGATGTGGGGATCAGCAGGCTTAACGGGGGATTGGGCTACGCATCCCATTTCGCTTTTCGGACGAAATCCGGCTTCGGGCACTTATGATGTTTTTGCGGAAGAGGTCCTGCGGGGCAGGGACTTCAAGGGCGATGTCAAGCAGCAGCCAGGATCGGCGGAGGTGGTCAAAATGGTTGCTGCAGATAAGTATGCGATCGGATATTCAGGGATTGGGTACCTCACGGACGCAGTGAGGACGGTACCTTTGGCGACAACCCCCGGCGAGTGCTATGATACCTCGCCGGCCTCGACCTATTCGGGGAAATACCCGCTCGCGCGCTATCTCTACCTTTATCTGAACAAAGCGCCGGATAAGGCTCTAGACCCGGCGATCTTGGAATTTGCGAAATTCATCCTCTCGCGGGATGGACAGACCGAAACGATCAAGAGCGGATTTTACCCAATCACCGAACCTCTGCGGAGCAAAGCCCTCCAGACGCTCGGCCTTCCGAGCGATTCAAATTGAGCAAGATGATTTCCCACGAGCCGCGCTGGGTGCGACCGTTAAGTTCCATAGTTGTCGAAATAGCGATTGACACTTGAGCTGCTTCGAGCTACTCCTATTTCCATGAAAGTCGAAAAAGCGGCAAAACAGCTTGAGACGCTCGGCAACCCGACCCGCCTAAGCGTTTACAGAGCACTCGTTCGGGCAGGCGATGAGGGACTGTCCGTTGGGCATGTACAACAGAAATTGCGAATCGCCGCCTCAACGCTGTCCCATCACCTCCACCGGCTGATCTTGACGGGTCTTGTGACTCAAGAACGTCAGGCGACAACGCTCATTTGCCGCGCCAACTATCCTGCGATGAACGACCTCGTGGGCTTTTTGGTCGATGAATGCTGCGTCGACGCCAGATGCGCCACTAAAGACGAAGAGGCGGCGGCCTAGGGAGTTTTTGCCGCGTCCAGTGCCGTAACCGGCTTTTATGAACGTCGGAGAAGATCAGGACAAGATCGGGCTCAAGCGCCAGGATCTTTGGAATGTCAGCCGACGTGAACGCTGAGACGCGCGCCTTTTTGCGACGCACCTCGGCGGGCTGCGCAGCATAGCCGGACACGCCGACGATGCGATCCGGCTCGCCGAGCAGATAAAGCGTCTCGACCGTCTCCTCGGTCAGGCAGATAATGCGGAAAGGGGGAAAGCGGCGCATGGGGTATTCCTTATATGGACACCGTGCCTTCATCTCTTACCCAGCCCATCCGCAAAAGGACAGGGTGGGAGCGGCCAAACCCTTCAATCGCGCCGAATACGAGGCCTTCCAGAAAGCCCTTGCGCCCTTCGGCGACCCGGAACTCCTGGAGTTGAAGTGGCGGGTCATCCATGGCGTGGCCTTCGGGGATCGCCCGGAGGATCTGCCTGTGCCTCAAAGCAGGTTTGCAAGAGGCGTAATACGGGTTGCTCTTCGCCAGCTTCACGCCTTGAATGGCTCGTCCCAACGCTCTCGCGGTGGCGACAAAAGTACGATCTCGCCGAGCGGGTGGAGGCGAGCGACTGATTCTGACCGTTTTCCTGCGTCACGGGCCTTGGAATTCGCTCGATCCGAGGCCCCTGCTCGCGCAGGGCCGCCTCACGATGAGGTTCCAATTCGCGTTCATTGATACGGCACTAGGCAACGCGGACGACGCGCGCTACGCCACGGCCCATGTCCGAGGCGGAAAGCGGGACGCCGCTCAAGCGCGGCTGGACGACGGGCGCCTGCGCCGCCGGCGCCGCGCGCGCCGCCTTCGAAGCGCTGCTGACCGGCCAATTTCCCGATCCGGTTCCCGTCGCGCTGCCGAAGGGTCTTCGGCCGGAATTCGCCCTCGCCACCCATGAACTCGGCGACGATTTCGCCCGCGCCGGCATCGTCAAGGACGCGGGCGACGATCCGGACGTCACGCATGGCGCGCTGATCGTCGCAACCGTGCGCCTCGCGCCGCCCGGCGCGGGTGTCATTTTCAGAGCTGGCGAAGGCGTAGGCACGGTCACCCGCCCCGGCCTGCCGCTGCCGGTCGGCGAGCCCGCGATCAATCCCGCGCCGCGCGCGATGATCCGCGGCAATCTCGAAGAAGTGGCCACGAGTTTCGGCGCCGGCGTCGACGCGATCGTCCAGATCTCGGTTCCTGACGGCGAGAGGATCGCGAAGCGCACTGCAAACGGACGGCTCGGTATCCTCGGCGGACTGTCGATTCTGGGCACGACCGGACTCGTCATTCCCTATTCGTGCTCGGCCTGGATTCATTCGATCCACCGTGGCGTGGATGTCGCGCGCGCGAGCGGATGCGCGCATATCGGCGCGGCGACCGGCGAAACCTCCGAGGCCGCGATCCGGGCGCTGTACGGCCTGCCCGATCACGCGCTGATCGAGATGGGCGATTTCGTCGGCGGGTTGTTGAAGTACCTGCGCGAGCATCCCGTCCCGCGCCTCACCATCGCTGGCGGTCCGGCGAAAATGACCAAGCTCGCCGAAGGCAAGCTCGATTTGCATTCGAAGCGCGGCGCGGTCGACCTCGCGGCACTTAGCGAGCGGGTCGCAAGCGCGGGCGGGGCACCCTCGCTCGTCGCGGCGACCACGAACGCCAACAGCGGCCTGCACGCGTTTGAACTCGCCCAAGCCGCGGGCTTTGATCTGCCGGCGCTCGTCGCCGACGGGGCATGGGCGACCGCCGCCCGGGTGCTCGCCGGCCAGCCGGGCGAGCTTGAAACCGTCATCGTCGGCCGCGACGGGCGAGTGCTGGCGAGCAGCGGGTTTCGCAGGGTTTAGCGCGGCGCCGGCGCACCTCCTCTCCCCCGGGAGAGAGCTGGGGTGAGGGTGAGCCCCTCACTCTCCCTCGCTCGGCGCGGCGCGAAACCTGCGCACATAATCCGCGTTGTAAAGCTCGCTCTCGCGAAAGTCCTCGGCGCCAAGTACGGGGCCCACGAGGATGAGCGCGGTGCGCTCGATCGGCGCCTCGCGCAGAGCGGCTACGATTTCGCCGAGCCGCGCGCGCACGATCCGCTCGTCCGGCCATGAAGCACGGGCGACGACCGCCACCGGACAATCGGGCCCATAGAACGGCGTGAGCTCGGCGACTACATCCTTGAGCGCATGGATCGACAGGTGAATCGCGAGCGTCGCGCCGGTCGCGGCGAAATTGGCCTGCGTCTCGCGCTCTGGCATCGGCGAGGCGCGGCCCGACGTGCGCGTCAGCACGAGCGATTGCGCGAGATCCGGCAGAGTCAGTTCGCACTCGAGCACAGCGGCCGCGGCGGCGAAAGCGGGCACGCCGGGCGTGATCGTGTATGGCACCCCTGCCCGCTGCAAGCGGCGCAGTTGCTCACCCATGGCGCTCCAGATCGAGAGGTCCCCCGAATGGAGCCGGGCGACGTCCTCGCCGCCCGCGGTCGCTTCGACGCAAAGCTTAACGATCGCGTCGAGATCGAGCGGCGCCGTGTCGACGATCCGCGCGCCTTCAGGGCAGTGGTCGAGCAGCGCCCGCGGTATCAAGGAGCCGGCATAGAGGCACACGGGTGAGCGCGCGATGAGATCGCGCCCGCGCATTGTGATGAGATCGGGAGCGCCCGGCCCGGCGCCGATGAAGTGCACAGTCATCGTTGTTCCGGGGTTAGGGCGACGGCGCAAGTTGCGCCGTCGCGTGGCCGCTCCGGGGATAGAGCGATTGCGCAGGTCGCGCCGTCGGCGGCGAGCCGCGGCCCAAGCAGCCGTCCGCCCTCGCCCGCCCCCGCGAGCGCCGCGGCTTCGGCGATGTTGGGCGCGCCGAAGCGCGCCTGCGCGGGCGCGGAGGGCGTTAAGATTCGTTCGGCTTGCGCGTTGAGCGCGGCAAGCGGCAGCGGCGTGAGTGTGACGCCGACGACACGCGCGGCTTCGATGAGCCCAGGCTCTGTGGCCTTGGCGGCAAGGGTGAACATCTGTCGCTCGCCCTCGGGTGCGCCAGCTTCTTCGAGCGCGCGACGCGCCAGCGCAGCGATCGCCTCGCCCGCAACGCCGGCGCGACAGCCGATTCCAATGGCGACGATCCGGCTCATGGCTTGATGACCCGCCATTGCACAATCGGCATCGCCGCGCGCCAGCCGGAATAGCGCCCAACCGGCTCGGCATGCGCGATCGCGATCTGCGTAAGCTCTCCGCCCCAGCGCGCGCGCCAATCAACGCATGCGACCTGCGTCTCGAGCGTCACCGCGTTAACAACCAGTCGTCCGCCCTCGTTGAGCGCATCGTAAGCGCGATCCATCATGCCCGGCGCGCTGGCCCCGCCGCCGATGAAGATCGCGTCAGGCTTAGGCAGTTCGGCGAAGGCATGCGGCGCCTCGCCGGTGACCACAGACAGGCCGGGAACGCCGAAGCTCAGCGCATTGCGCGCGATGCGCTGAGCACGATCGTGACGAAGCTCAATCGCCACTGCGCTGTTCGCGGGATCGGCGAGCATCCATTCGATCGCGACCGAGCCTGAGCCTGAGCCCACGTCCCACAGCAACTCTCCGCGTCGGGGCGCGAGGGACGACAGAGTCATCGCGCGGATTTCGCGTTTCGTGATCTGCCCGTCATGCTCGAACCATTCGTCGGGCAGCCCAGCCGCGCGCGGCAGAATGCGAGCGCCCTGCTCTGCGATCACCTCAAGCGCGATCGTGTTCAAGGCGGCGACGTTGTCGAGCGCAAAGCGCTGCGCCTCCGTCGTGCGAATGCGCTCGCTCAGGCCCCCCATTGCCTCGCAAACCGTAAGCCTCGATCGTCCCATGCCGCGCGTCGTCAAAAGCGCAGCCAACCTGGCTGGGGTCGCGTCGTCCCAAGACAGCGCCAGAATGCGCGCGCCCGGCTGCAAATGCGGAATGATCGCTTCGAGCGGGCGCCCGTGAAGCGTCAGCAAAGCGCAATCCTGCTGGCTCCAGCCGAGCCGCGACGCGGCGAGCGCAAAGGCGGAGGGCGCCGGAATCGAAATCATCTCGTAGGTCGCGAAACGGCGCATCAGCATGGCGCCGACGCCGAAGAAGAATGGATCGCCGCTGGCGAGCACGCATACGGCGTGGCCCCGGTGAGCTTCGATGGCGTCGAGAGCGTTTTCAATCGGCGACGGCCAGGTCATCGTCTCGGCCTTCAACGATCCGGCCAGCGCAAGATGCCGTTTGCCGCCCACGACAAAGTCCGCTTGCGCGATTAACTGGCGCGCGGCAGGAACAAGGCCGTCGATCCCGTCCTCGCCAATGCCGACGAGGCCAAGCCAGCGTTCCCTGCTCATGGAGCCGCCCACTGAATCGCCTTCGCCTGCTCATTCTCGGCGGCACGTCGGAAGCCAGCGCGCTTGCGCGCCGGCTTGCCGATGAGCTCGATGTTGCGGCAATCCTGTCGCTTGCGGGGGCCACGGCCAATCCTGCTCACGCGCCAATCCCCCAACGCATCGGCGGCTTTGGCGGCGTCGAAGGCTTGGCGGCGTTTCTCGCCAGAGAGCGCATCGGCGCCGTCATCGACGCGACCCATCCGTTCGCTTCGCGCATGTCCGCGAACGCGTTTGCAGCCTGCCGAGCGACCGCTACGCCGCTCGTCGTCTTCAGCCGGCCGCCTTGGACATGCGAGCCCGGCGACCGCTGGATCGAGGTCGCGACAATCGATGCGGCCGTCGACGCTCTTGGGGTTCGGCCGAAGACAGTATTCCTGACGCAAGGCCGGCTGCAGCTCGCCGCCTTCGCGCGAGCCCCGCGACATCGCTATGTCGTGCGCACGATAGACCGGCCGGCAGAGATTGGCGCCCTCCTCGACTGCAAACTGATTCTCGCGCGCGGCCCGTTCTCGCTCGCCGACGAAGCAGCGCTTATGCACAATGAGGGAATCGAAGCGCTGGTGACCAAGAACAGCGGCGGGCGCGCGACCTACGCCAAGATCGAAGCGGCGCGCGCGCTTGGAATCGAAGTCGTCATCCTGCGCCGGCCGACCGCGCCCGAAGCCGAAACGCTGCACGATCTCGACGCGGTCCTGGCCTGGATCGCCGCTCATCGACGAACCCCATAGGCGCGCGGCGTCAGCATCCATGGCCGCGCGCCGTCGCGCGCAATGAGGCGCGTTTCGCTCGAGCCAATGACGACCAGCGTCGCCATGTCGGCGAGACTCGCGTCGGCTTCGCCCAGTGTCGTGAGCGTCAGCGTCTCGTCGGCTCGTCCGACTGCGCGAGCGAAAGCAACCGGCGTCGTCGATGCTTTCGCGGTTCGCAGCAAGTCGAACGCTTGCGTGATGCGCGTTGGCCGCGCCTGCGAGGCGGGATTGTAAAGCGCGATGACAAAATCGCCGTCGGCGGCGGCGCGAAGCCGGCGCTCGACGATGGCCCACGGTTTGAGATTGTCGGAGAGCGAGATGGCGCAAAAGTCATGGCCCAGCGGCGCGCCGAGCCGCGCCGCCGCCGCTTGCATCGCGGTCACCCCTGGCGCGACCTGAATGTCGAGATTCAGCCATTGCGGATCGTCTTCGATCGCCTCGAAAACCGCCGCCGCCATCGCGAACACGCCCGGATCTCCGCCCGAGACGACGGCGACCGTGCGGCCTTCCGTGGCGAGCTTCAATGCAAGCCGGGCGCGCTCCATTTCAACCCGATTGTCGCTCGCATGCACGCGTTGGTCTGGCCGCAAGGCGAGCCGCTGCACATACGGGCCGTAGCCGACAATGTCGCTCGCAGCTTCGATCGCCGCGCTCGCTTCCGGCGTGATCCATTCGGCCGGGCCTGGACCGAGCCCGACAATCATGACGTGCCCAGTCACGGGCGCCGCCCCCTCCCCGGCGCGAGAATGATGGAGAAATAAGGCGCGGAATCATCTTGCTTGTCGCACAGCGGCGTCACGACCTCGCCCGCCATCGTCGCGCGCTCGACATAGATGGCGCCGTCCGCCATACCCGCCGCTGTGAGCGCCTCCTTCGCGCGTGCAAAATTGCGACCGATCTTCATGATCACTGCCGCGTCGGCGAGCGCAAGCCGGCGCTTGAGCTCCACCAGCGGCAACGTCGCGGGCAAGATGACGAGCGCGTCATCGCCCCAAGTCATCGGCGCGGCCGCCACGCCCCAGGCCCCGCAAATGCTCGACACGCCTGGCACAATGCTGACATCGAAATTGTCGCGCAGGCGAATGAACAGATGCATGAACGAGCCATAGAGCATCGGGTCGCCCTCGCTCAAAAGCGCGACATCGCGGCCGGCTTCAAGATGGGACGCAATCGCGACCGTGCATTCCTTATAGAAACGCGCCAGTGCATCGCGATAGGGCGGTTCGTCGAAATGCGTTTCGTTGGTCATCGGGTAATAGAGCGGCAGTTCGACATGCGAGGATTTGAGCCAACAGTCGACGATCGCGCGCGCGTTGCCACGCCGTCCCGCCTTGGCGAAATAGGCGACGACGGGCGACGCGGCGATGACCTTGGTGGCCTTGACGGTGAGCAGATCGGGATCGCCGGGGCCGATCCCGACGCCATAGAGACGGCCAAACGCGCTCATTCGATGTCGCTCGCCAGCGCATTGACGGCGGCGGCGGCCATCGCGCTACCGCCTTTGCGCCCGCGGACGATGATGGCTGGGAAGCCGCTCTCGATCAGCGCCTCTTTCGATTCCGCCGCGCCGACAAAGCCGACCGGTATGCCGATGATTGCCGCGGGTCTCGGCGCGCCCGCGGCGATGACCTCGAGCAAACGGAACAAGGCGGTCGGCGCATTGCCGATGGCGACCACGGAGCCGCCAAGCCGCGGCAACCAGAGCTCAATCGCCGCCGCCGTGCGCGTGGTGCCTAGTTTGGCCGCCAGTTCGGGCGTGGTTGGGTCGGAGAGCGTGCAAACAACGTCGTTGTTCGCAGGGAGTCGGGCGCGCGTGACCCCTTCGGCCACCATGCGCGCATCGCAGAAGATCGGCGCACCGGCCCGAAGCGCGTCGCGCGCCGCTTCGGCAGCGCCCGGTGAGAAGACGAGATCGCGGACGGCCTCGACCATGCCGCAGGCGTGGACGACCCTCACGGCGACCCGCTCTTCAACGGGCGAGAAGCGCGCAAGGTCGGCTTCGCCGCGAATGATCGCGAAGGATCGGCGATAGATCGCCGCTGCGTCCTTCTCATATGCGTAGCTTGGCTTCACGTCAGCCCCGCGCCAGCAAACGGGCTCGCGTCGTCGCCGGCCAGAAGGTGAGCAACCTCGGCGCTCGAAAGACCGCGCCGCGCCGGCGGATCGCCCGCTCTGCCGCCAGGAATGAGGTCGTAGCCCGTCGCGGTCGCGGTGAAAGTCGCTGCTGTCGCGGCCGGCCTGGCGCATCCTTTGGCGCAGCCGCTGACGTGCAGAATGACCCCGTCTCCCTCAGGCAGCATTGCCGCCCAGCGGGTCGCGTCGTCGCGCACGCGTCGGTGGCCGTGCATGCAGGCGGGACCGCCGGGACAAGCCGCGATGCGCAAGCGCGGGTCGGCTGCGTCGATGACGAATCCGAGATCGGCCATGGAATCGACCAGCGCCTCCACGCCGCGCCCGTCGAGGCCAGCAATGAGAAACGCGCGCCACGGCGTGAGCCTCAGGCTATGCGCATAAAGAGCGCGGGCGCGTTCGATCAGCGCCTTGAAGCGAGCCGCCTCCATTTCGCCAAAGGCTGCTGCTGCCCCAACGACGAAGTCCGCGCCGTAAGCGTGAGCGCCGATCACGTTGCGTAACAAGGTGCGGCGTTGCGACCGCTTGCAGGGCTTCGCTCGGAGAGCTGCCTTCGCGAAGATCGCCTCGGCGCCGTCGCGCGCAACCAGCGCGCGCATCCGGCGCGGCGCCGCTTCGCCAGCGCCCGCAAGGGCGAGAAAAGCGAGGCCGAGCCGCGTAGCGACGTCGCCCGTTTCGCCGGGCGCGCATTGCGCAGCGAGCCCATCGTTGCCTGCGAGAGTGACGGCGAACATTCCGCCTGGCGCAGCCTCGAAGCGCACGTCCGCGTCAACGTCGCCAAGCGGCAAGCGCCCCTGCGCGTCAAGGACGAAGCTGAACTTCGCCGGCAGTCGGCGCAGGTCCTCGTCATCCCTGAGCCGTGCCTCGAGCGCTGCGACGCTCGGTCCGAGATCGAACGCTTCCGGATCGACGTCATCGAGCGGACTAGCAACGATGTTGCGCAGGCGCTCGATCTCGGGGTCGGCGTCGATGAGTCCCGCGTCCTCAAGCCGCGCATGCAGGTCGGGAAGCGTGCTCTCTCTCAACCCTCGCAGGTGCAGATTGGCGCGGGATGAGAGGCCGATCGCGCCATTGCCGCAGGCAATCGCGGCGTCCGCCAGCGCATCGGCCTGATCGAGCAAGAATCGCCCTCGCGGCGCCCGCACACGCGCAAGCAGTCCGTCGCCGGTCTCCATCGGCCGCAAAGCCCCTGGACACCAGCCTTTCCGATAAGCTGGCGAGGCGAGGCGCTGCGCAATCGCGCTCATGCCGCCTCCTGCAACACCGAGGCCAGAATGCGCGCACTTGAATTGCGGCGCGAGAGCCAGAAGCCGCGCCCCGCGGCCTGCTCGAAGATATTCGCCATGTGACGTGCGGCCTGACGATTGGCGCCGACCAGAAACGCGCGCACGGAATCGTCGCCGAGCGTGGCGTCGAACATGAGATCGAATTGGGTGCTTTCCACCGCATCCGTCAAGGCGGCGAAACAAAAGAGATTGTCCAGCGACTGGGCGATTTCCGAAGCGCCCCGATGACCGTGGCGCATCTGCCCTTGAAGCCAACGCGGATTGGCGGCGCGTCCACGGAGAGCGCGCGCGATCTCTTGGCCCAAGGTGCGGATCTTGGGGGCGCCGGGGATGGTCGAGTCGAGATGATAGAGCGCCGGGTTCGCTCCCGTTTCCGCCGCCGCGGCGGCGAAGCCGCCCTCATGCTCGGCGAAGGCGTCGGCGTCGAGCGCATCCTGTCCGGCCAAGTCCTGCACATGAACGAAGGCCTCGGCGCCGGCGACCCTCGTTCGAAACTCGGCCGCCGCTTCGCGCGCGTCGCCCGCGCCGTCATAGGCGTGGCTGGTCGCGGCAAGATA
>JGI12659J15293_10000018_pt1 | contig 48970 bp, 41 predicted proteins | sample JacPinW_OM2H0_O1_FD_15293 | JGI IMG/M metagenome (IMG submission 15293) | reverse complement strand
GCCTATTTTCTGTGGCTCGACGGAGGATCTCCCGAAGGCGAGGCCGAGCGTCATTGGCTGGCCGCCGAGGGCCTGGTCGAGCCCGAGGCTGTCGAGGGGGAGCGTATCGAAGGCGGCGCCTCGGACGGGCCCAAAAGTCGAGTACCCTTGATAATGGAGACGGCGGGGTCGGACTGAGCTCAAACCGAATTTTAGAAGCGCTTTTTGTTCGGGATCAGTGGCTCCGCCAGTCTTTGAAAGCTCGATTCCTCTTTAGCGCGTAATTCTTCGGACTTGCTGCCTTATCCTCGTCCCGTCGGCGTCGCCGACAGGAACGAGTTTGATGACCCGTAGAAGATTCCCCTCGTCTAGGCGCTGATGGCCAGCGCGCAGGGTTCCGAGCTGACAATCGCCGTCTGCCGGGCAGGCGGGTTTGGCTCATTGCCGGCGGCTATGCTCACGCCCGACCGCCTGCGCGAACAGATCGCCACTGTCAGGAATGCGACGAGCGCGCCTTTCAACGTGAACTTCTTTTGCCACGCCGAGCCTGAGCCCGATCCGGAAATCCAGGCGCGCTGGCGCAAGCGGTTCGCGCCCTATTATGCCGAGGCCAGCATCGATCCATCCGCCATTCCCGCAGGGCCGGGTCCACTCGCCCTTCGACGCGCGCTTGTGCGCAGTGATTGAAGAGACACGGCCGACGGTCGTCAGCTTTCATTTCGGCTTACCGCCCGCCGAGTTGCTTTCGCGCGTCAAAGCGGCCGGCGCGCTGATCCTCTCATCGGCCACGACCGTCGCCGAGGCGCGCCGGCTCGAACAGAATGGGGTCGACGCAATCATTGCCCAGGGCCGCGAGGCTGGCGGGCATCGCGGCATGTTCCTATCCGACGACATCGACGCCCGACCGGGTCTGATCTCGCTCCTGCCGCAAGTCCGCGACCCCGTGCGCTTGCCGGTCGTGGCGGCTGGCGGAATCAGCGACGGGCGCGGGATTGCGGCTGCGTTCGCGCTCGGCGCGGACGCAGCCCAGGTCGGCGCCGCCTATCTGCGCACGCCGGAGGCGACGACTTCGCCGACGCATCGCGCCGCGCTCGCGAGCGCAAGAGACGACGCAACGCGGCTTACGAACGTGTTCACCGGACGCCCTGCGCGCGGTCTCGTCAATCGGTTCGTGGCCGAGATCGGACCGATGTGCGAGGACGCACCGCGGTTCCCCTTGGCGGTGTGAGCGGCGGCGCCGCTGCGGGCTATGGCTGAAAAGCGCGGCAGCGGCGATTTCTCCCCCGCTCTGGGCGGGCGAGGCGGCGGCGCTCGCGCGCGATGAGGGGGCCGAGGCGCTAACACGGCGGCTTTGGGCGGACGGGCTGGCCGTCATGTCGGGGTTGAGCCGGCGCGCCGAGAGTTAAGCACGTCCGCTAGCCCTTTCACTCAGCCGTCGCGGTCTCGCACATTCAGCTTCGAACTCTCATCTCCCAAAGTCGGTGGAGACGCTTGTCGTCCGCCACCCGCGCAGTTCGGCCAGCCGAGCTTCGTCGTTGTGTTCCGCGCGCGCGTAAGCGTCGCTTCCGAGCACCAAGCGCAGCGGCGGCGTCTCTGTGTTCGCCAATGCCATGATCGCCTGAGCCGCCTTTGTGGGATCACCAGGCTGGCGCCCGTCATATGCCCGCTGCATCGCCGCCGTCTTGCCGACCGTTTCGGCATAGGCAGGATTACCTTCTGCGATCCTTGTCGAAGAGCCCGCGAAGTCGGTGCGGAAGCCACCCGGCTCGACAATGGTGACGTGCACGGCGAACGGCGCGAGTTCTCCCGCCAACACCTCCGAAAAGCCCTCCACGCCGAACTTGGCGGCACAATAGGGTCCACGCCCCATCGCTCCGACGCGACCGCCGATCGACGAGATCTGGATGAACCGGCCCGTGCGACGCTCGCGGAACAGCGGGATCGCGGCCTTGGTCACAATGATCGTACCGAACAGATTGGTTTCGATCTGTGCCCGGAACTCGTCGATGCCCGTGTCCTCGATCGGCGCAACATCGCCGTAGCCGGCATTGTTCACGACGATATCGAGGCCACCGAAACGATTGACGGCCCCGGCGACCGCCCTGAGAGCCGCATCGCCGTCGGTCACGTCCAGTGCCACGGGTAAGACGCGTTCACCTCCCCTCGCGACGAGATCGGCGAGCGTACTGGCGTCACGGGCGGTCGCGACCAGATTGTCGCCCGCCGCACGACCGCCTCGCAGAGAGCACGGCCGAGACCGCGCGAACCGCCAGTAACAAGCCAAGTGCGCGGCATCATTCTCTCCTTCGGACAAAGATAGTCCCGCGGCGGCGCGTTGCCTCCGAAGCTCCGTCAGAACCCTCATCATCCATCGGAGTTTGGCGCGCGCGTGTCGAGCACAGGCCGGCTGGCCGCCGCTTCGCCTGAACCTTACTGAGCAGCGACTTGCGCGTGCTCCCGCTTCGGCGCGCCGTAAGTATCGGGAATCTTGTCGGCGTAGCCAGCAACGAAATCGTGGTCGTGGTCAACCTCGACCGCGGGCTTCAGCGCCTCGTCGACATAAGCCGCGCCGTCCTTGTCGGCGAGCACGCGCCGCAGAATGGAGCGGTAGCGCAAGGCGAGCGCTGCCCACTTTCCGGCAACCGATAGGAAATCCCACGTCCGCCAGGGATAGAACATGAGCGGGTTCACAACGGGGAGGCCCTGCCGGCGCTGCGTCCTGATCTTGCGTCGCACGTAGCCGAATTGGAGCGGATGCACGCGCTCGATCCGCGACGCCCCCGAGAACACCGTCATGGCATCAGTGATCTTTCGCGGGCTGATCCCGCTCGCCACCGCTCGTCGCAGCACGGTCTCGACATGCGCGTCCGAGTAATAGCGCTTCCAGGCGTCCCGATAGACGCCGCGCCAGGTGTCCGCCGACATGATCGCGTGGTTGGCGCAGACATGTTCGAGGTCGTAATTGTTCATGTCCGCTTCCATCCATGCGCCCTTGAGATGGAGGGTCTTGTGGTCCTCGGAGCCCGGCAAAGGCGTGAGGAAGAAAAATTCGAGAATGTCGATCGGCAGCTCGCGCTTGATGGTGTCGATGTCGCGGGCGATCGATTCCGGCGTGTCGGTCGGAAAGCCGAGGATATAGCCGGCCCAGGTCATGACTTTCGCGCGCCGCCACATCTGCAGCATCTCGCGATATTCCCAGATCTTGTTCTGGCGCTTCTTGGCGCCCATGAGAGACGCGGGGTTGATGTTCTCAAGCCCGATGAAGACGGCATTGCAGCCAGCCCGCGCGGCCTTTTCGATGAAGCCTGGGATCTTGTGACAGAGCGTGTCAACCTGGAGCAGGAGCCGGATTCGGAACCCTTTCTCCTCCCGCAATTCGATGAGGCGATCGAGGATCGGCTCCCAGTTGCGGTTACGGGCGAAATTGTCGTCGGTGACGAAGAAGCGAGTGACGCCTTGCGCGGCGTTGGCGCGCACGATCGCCTCGACGTCGTCCGGGGTCCGATAGCGCGACTTGCGCCCCTGAACGTTGATGATGGTGCAGAAGCTGCACTGGAACGGGCAACCGCGTCCGGCGTCAAAGCTGGTGTAGTGCCCGGCGACTTTTGTCACCACAGGGCGCGGCAGCACCGGAATCGCCGCAGCGGCCATATCCGGCATGTCGTTCAGGTAATTATAGACGGGCTTCGGCTTGCCCGAATCGACGTCCTTCAGGAAGTCCGCGAGCCGGCCCTCGCCCTCCCCCGCGTACAGGATCATGCCCAGGGCCTGCGCCTCTTTCAGGTCAGGCGGCAATTCGGGCAGCATGGCGATGCAGCCGGATACGTGGAAGCCGCCGACGGCGACGGTCACGCCCTGCTTGCGAAACTGGCGGCCGATATCGAGCGCGCGCGGGAACTGATTCGATTGCACGCCGACCAGAGCAACCATTCCGCCGCCAGCGAGAATGCGCTTCCCAATGGCGGGAAAATCGATGATGGTGTTGCACTCGTCGTAGATTTCGAACTCGATTTCGACGTCGGGGCCGAGAACGTGGGCTTCGGAGCATTCCAGCAATAGGCCATAGACGCTGGCCAGGCTGTTGGAGGGGATTGTCGAGCGGCGCCACTGGATGACATAGCCGTCGTCGTCGTAATGCGACGGCTTGATCAGAACGATCGTGAACCTACGCTTGGCCATCAAGCCCTCATGGGAGGTTTACGCCCTCGTCATATCGTCGTCTAAAGCAGCTACCGCCTTAGAGAGCCCCGGGCAACTCCAAATCGGCAGGGTGGCTGCCTTGGCCCGAGGCGTTTGAGCCGATTTCGACGGCGGCGGTGGCGTCACCGCCCGCAAAACGGAGGAAACATGAACTACGCAGTCGAACCGTCTGAAGCGGTCGGAATGAGCGCCAGGCGCCTCGAGCGCATCAGACCGGCGATGCAGACTTATATCGATCGCGGGGTTTACGCCGGGATCAGTACGCTCATCGCTCGGCGCGGCAAAGTCGTGCAGGCGGGCGCGTTCGGCTGGCGCGACAAGGAGGCGGGCTCGACGATGACCGCCGATACGATTTTCCGCCTCTACTCGATGACCAAGCCGATCATCTGCACGGCGCTCATGACCTTGCTCGAGGAAGGACGCTTCAGGCTTATCGAACCGCTGGCGAAATACATTCCGGCTTTCGGTTCGGTGAAGGTTTTGGAGGCCGACGGAACTCTGGTCGCTCCGGTCCGCCCGATCCTGATCCGCGACTTGATGACCCATATGAGCGGCCTTTCCTACCATTTCGTCGAGGAAGCCGGCGTTGGCAAGATGTACAAGGAATCCAAGCTATTGGCCGCTCACCACACGCTTGAAGAGGCCATCGACGATCTGGCGCGGTTTCCGCTCGCGTTTCAGCCGGGGTCCCGCTGGCGCTACAGCGTTGGCATCGACGTCGCGGCCCGGGTGATCGAGGTGATTTCCGGCCGTCTCCTCGGCGATTTCCTGCGCGAACGCCTGTTCGAACCGTTGGGCATGACCGACACGGCCTTCGGCGTCCCGCCCGAAAAGCGGGACCGCGTGGCCGCGATCTATGGCCGTCCGGACGTGATCACGCCGGCCGCGACCATGGGCAGCGAGTTCGCGGCTTGGATGGGCGGCGTCAACGACCGGATCGACGTGTCGAAGTCTTACCCCGTCGACTCGCCGGGCGTCTTCGTTCGCGGCGGCCATGGTCTCTTTAGCACCATCGGCGATTATTTCCGCTTCGCCCAGATGCTGGCCAATGGCGGAGAGCTGGACGGCGAGCGCATCATCGGGCGCAAGACGCTCGAGCTCATGCATGCGAATCACGTGCCGGCGGCGCTCCTGCCCCTCGAGATCGGCGGCCTGCCCATGCCCGGCTATGGCTTCGGCCTCGGCTCGCGGGTGCTTTTGGATGTGGCGCAGTCCGCGGCGCCCGGCTCAGTCGGCGAGTTCGGCTGGTCCGGCGCGGCGAAGACCCACTATTGGGTCGATCCGAAGGAGCAGGTGGTCGGCCTCTTCATGACGCAGTCGATGATGAGCTTCGACCTGCCGGAGCTTGACCTGCGCGCGCTGGCCTATCAGGCGATCGAGGATTAGCGGCGAGTGGCGAGCGGCGAGTGGGCGGCGGAGGTTGATGATGCGCGTAACTATCGCTCGACGACGAACTCGTGGCCGAGGCTCACGAATTAACGGGGCTCAAGGAGAAGTCCAGCCTGATTCGCGAGGCGCTCAAGGCGCTGATCGAACGCGAGGGCGCCCGGCGCTTGGCGCGCCTTGGTGGCGCCGAACCGGACCTTAAGGCGCCGCCAAGCCGGTCGTCGCCGACCGTGTGACGCCCTCCCCTCGCCGAACAAAGCATGTCAAATTGGCGCCACCCTTAAGCTCAAGGACCCTCGCGCTTGCGCATCGCCACCTGGAACGTCAATTCCGTCCGCCAGAGACTGCCCCATCTCCTCGCCTATCTGAAGGAGGTCCAGCCCGACGTTCTTTGCCTGCAGGAAATCAAGTGCCTCGACGAGCAATTTCCGCGCATGGAGATCGAGGAGCTTGGCTACAACATCGAGACCCACGGGCAGAAGACATTCAACGGCGTCGCAATTCTCTCCAAGCGGCCATTCGAGGTCGCGCGCGGGCTGCCGGGCGACGAGAACGACTCGCAGTCGCGCTATATCGAGGCGGTCGTCCCGGCCGGTGACGGCGTGGTGCGGGTGGCGAGCGTCTATCTGCCGAACGGCAATCCCGTGGGCTCGGAGAAATATCCTTACAAGCTCGCCTTCCTGGAGCGGCTCATCATCCACACCCGCCAAATCCTCGAATACGAGGAGCCGCTCGTGCTGGCCGGCGATTTCAACGTCATTCCCGACGCGCGCGACGCCGCGCGTCCCGAGGATTGGGTCAACGACGCTCTGTATTTGCCTCAAACGCGCTTCAAGTTCCGCGAGCTCATATCGCTCGGCCTGATCGACGCGCTGCGCGCCACCACCGACGCCGCGGGACTCTACAGCTTCTGGGATTATCAGGCTGGGGCCTGGCAAAAGAACAACGGCATCCGCATCGACCACCTGCTCTTGTCTCCCGAGGCCGCCGACAAGCTCCAATCGGTCACGATCGACAAGGACATGCGCGGGCGCGACAAGGCCTCCGACCATACGCCCGTGCGGATCGACTTGGCGGCGTGACCGCTCTCGGCTCGAGAACTCCCTTGCACGGATGAAAGACAATGAACGCTGCGGTCTGGTTCACGTCTCTTGCCGGTCTCGTGGTTTTGGCGGCGACGCCGATCGCTGTGGCTCAGCCTGCGCGCGTCATCATCCTGCGTCACGCCGAGAAGTTGAACGCCTACGCGCTTTGCGACCTTGGCCGTGAACGCGCCGACGCTCTCGCCAAGCAATTCCTCGGCCAGGGCGCGACGCAATCCTTGTTCGCGCCTGGCCAAGGGCCGGCGGCCTTCATGGCCGTCACCTTGCATCCGCTTGAAACGATTACCCCGGCCGCCCAGACTTGGGGCCTTCCGGTCATCGACTATTCGGTGGTCCCGACTAAGGACGAGGGCGACGACGCCGCGGAAGCGCAGATCAGTGCGCGCACCCAGGAAGCGGCGCGCGATCTCATGTCAAAGCACGAATACGATGGGAAGATTGTGATCGTCGCGTGGGAGCACAAACATATCGCCAGCCGCAAGCTCGAAAAGGACTATCGCGGGCGGGACGTGACTTTTCGCCAATTGCTTCGGCTTGGCCAAGCGCCGGAATCCTGGTCGGACACGAATTACGACTACTTCTGGATTGTCGACTACGCTCCCGGCAATCCCAACCCCGTCAAGTTTCAGGCCGTCAAGCAGACTTTCACGTCGCCCTTCAATGCGATTCCGGCGCCTGATTGGGAGGCGCCGGAGCCGAAGCATATCGAAGCGGGATGCAAGTACTAGGTTTTCCGCCAAGATAGAGACCCCGCGATGATTCCATCGCCATTCAAAACGCTCGAGAACCAACGATGGATGGGCACAAGCTTTTCGACCTGACCGGCAAGACGGCGCTGGTCACCGGATCCTCGGAGGGGCTTGGGCTCGCCATGGCGCGCGGCCTCGCGACCGCCGGCGCCACACTCATTCTCAACGGCCGCGACGAGCAGAAGCTCGCGAATGCCGCCAAGTCTTTTGCGGAATCCGGGCATAAGATCGAAACGCGCCCCTTCGATGTCGCCGACGAGGGAGCGGTCATCGCAGCGTTCGAACATTTCGACGCTGCAGGCGTCGAGATCGACATCCTCGTCAACAACGCCGGCATTCAGTTTCGCAAGCCGATGGTGGATCTCAAGACCGACGAGTGGCGTCGTGTGGTCGAAATCCATCTCACTGGGGCATTCCAGGTCGGCCGCGAGACGGCGAAGCGGATGATCGCCCGCGGGCGCGGAGGCAAGATCATCAACATCGCCTCGCTCGCGAGCGAGGTCGCGCGCGCGACCATCTCCCCTTACGTCGCGGCAAAGGGCGGCATCAGGATGCTGACCCGCTCCATGGCGGCGGAATGGGCCAAGCACGACATCCAGGCCAATGCGATCGGCCCCGGCTATATCGCGACCGAAATGAACCGCGCGTTGCTCGACGATCCCAAGTTCGACGCCTGGGTCAAAGGCCGCACGCCGTCGGGACGGTGGGGCAAGCCGGAGGACCTCATCGGCGTCACCGTGTTCCTCGCCTCGGCCGCTTCCGACTATGTGAACGGACAGATCATCTATGTCGATGGCGGGCTGCTCGCCGTGATATAATCGCACGCATGACCGTCGCCAGCCCCACAATCAGCAAGTCCCCTGGCGCGTCGCTTGCCGAATGGTTGCGCGGTGCAACGCCAGCGCTTCTTTTTGGCCTGAGGATGTGGGTGTCCGTCTGTCTTGCGCTCTATGTCGCCTTCGAGCTTGAGCTCAGCGAACCGTCATGGGCGGCGACAACAGCCGCGATCGTCTGCACGCCGGTGCTCGGGGCCTCGCTGCGCAAAGCCCCGTTCCGACTGCTTGGAACCGTTATCGGAGCGATTGGCATCGTGATTCTTGCCGCCTTGTTTCGTCAGGACAGGATCGGCTTTCTCGTCGGACTTGCGCTGTGGTGCGCGGTCAGCGCCTTTATCGCGACGCTTTTGCGCAATTTCGCGGCCTATGCCGCGGCGCTTGCCGGCTACACGGCGGCGATTCTGGCGAGCGACGTTCTCGGACCGGTCGGGGCGAGCGATACCGGCAGCGTCGTCATCCTGGCCATCGATCGCGCGCTCGAGATCGGCATCGGCATCGTGAGCGCGGGCGTCGTGCTGGCCTTGACGGATCTCGGCCGCTCCCGGCGAAAACTTGGGGCGGAACTTGCTTCGCTGTCGACGGAGATCATGGACGGGTTTGCCGATTGTTTTTTGATTGCCAGCGCTAATCTTGACCAGTTTCGAGCGCTTCGACGCGACCTGTTGCGTCGTGTCATTGCGCTTGATCCGGTGATTGACGCTGCGATCGGCGAGGCGTCGGACCTGCGCTACCGTTCGCCGGTGTTGCAACGTGCGGTATCCGGCCTCATGGAGACGGTTGTGGCCTGGCGCTGGGCTGCGTTTGAGATCGCGCGCAGCCGCGATGCGGCGGTGAGGGGCGGGGCTCACGCGATTCACGGCCGACTGCCGCGCGACCGACTCTCGTCCGACGCATCAGGCTCGGCGAAAACTCCCGCGCAGTTGCGTGAGGCGTGCTGCGCAGCGGTGCGGTCCCTCACACGCTTCAAGGCCGAGACGCCGTCTCAGAGACTCTTGGCGGATAGCGCGGCCATCGGAATGCTCGGCATGGCGCGCGCGCTGAACGGGCTGACCGGCGTGGTCGATCCAAGCGACATGATCCCCATCAGGGGAATGGCGCGTTTGCACGTGCCCGACTGGCTGCCCCCCTCCATCACCGCGTTACGCGTTGTTCTAGCGATCGGAGCGACATCGCTGTTCTGGATTGCGAGCGCATGGCCGAACGGGGCGTTCGCGATCACGTTCTGCGCGATCATCGTCGTCCTGTTGCCGTTGCAGGGAGACCTGGCCTATTCCGCGTCGATGACGTTTCTGAAAGGCTGCGTGCTCGGTACCGGCGTCGCAGCCGTCCTGGTGTTCGCGATTCTTCCGAGAGTTACAACTTTCCCCACTCTCTGCCTCGCGCTGGGACTCGCGACTGTGCCTCTCGGATTTCTGCTCGCCCGGGCGAAGACGCCCCTCTTTTATTTCGCGGCGAGCGTGAACTACCTGCCGATGCTCTCCATCACCAACGGAATAACCTTCGACGCGTCGCAGTTTTGGAACAGCTCTAGCGGAATCGTCGCCGGCGTCGCTTGTGGCGCGATCGCGATGCGCATTCTGCCCCCCTTGTCGCCGGCGATCCGGACCCAGAGGCTGCTCGCCTTGACGCTCGCTGATCTCAGGCGGCTTGCCAAACGAGCTTCGCCGGGAAGGCAGGATGACTGGGAAAGCCGTGGCGTCGCCCGTTTGCTGGCGATGCCCGAGCAAGCCGAACCGGTCGAACGCTCCCAACTCGTCGCCGCGGTCGCCGTCGGCAAGGACATCGTGCGGTGCCGCGCCGTCGCTCCTCGCTTCGTCCCGGGCGCGGCCGTGGACGCGGCGCTTCAAGCGCTGGCCGAAGGACGAAGCGGCGAAGCGATGGAGCGCCTCAAGGAGATGGACCGGCTGCTCGCAGCCCTGCCCCTCACCGAGGCTGCAAGCCGCATCGTGCTTCGTCTGCGGGCCAGCATTCTGGCGATTTCCGGCCAGCTTTCCGAATACGCCCCCTATTTCGACGACCGGACGGCCTCATGAGGTTCAACGAGATCAATCTATTCGGGCTTTACGTCGCGCCGATCACAGTGATCATGGGGGTCGCCTGGGTGGTCTATCTCGTCGTCAGGCGAGCGTGCGACCGCTTCGGCCTGATACAGCGCGTTTGGCATCCGGCCCTTTTCGAGCTTGCGCTCTATGTTACGATCGTCTCGTCGATTGTCGTTATGATTGCGCGCTGGAGCCACTGATGTCCGGCGTCGAACTCAAAGCCAATGACGCGAAGGCCTTGCCGGCGATCAAGCGCCGGTCGGTCTTGTCGTCCATCCACGTCGTGCCGATTCTCGTCACGTTGGCGGCGGTCGCGGTTGCGGCCGCGGCCGGGTGGCAGGCGTGGCAGTACTACATGGGCGCGCCATGGACGAGAGACGGCACGGTCCGCGCCTATGTTGTGAAAATCGCCCCTGAGGTCGCCGGCGAGATCGTGCAATTGCCGATCGTCGACAACCAGTTCGTCCACAAGGGCGATCTCCTGATGCTGATCGACCCGAGGAATTATTCCATCGCCGTCCGGCAGGCGGAGGCGACGGTCGAGCAGACGCGAGCGACCGCGGAAAACGCGAACGCCGAAATGACGCGGCGATTGAAGCTCAGCGACATCGCGGTCACCATGGAGGAGCGGCAGACCTATGTCAGCCAGGCGGCCACCGCCGAGGCGACATACCAGTCGGCGCTCGCGAACCTGGAGCAGGCGCGCATCAATCTCGGGCGCACGCAGGTCCGGTCCCCAGTCAACGGCTATGTCACCAATCTGACCGCCCAGCTCGGCGACTATGCTAATGTCGGGGACCTCCAGCTTTCTGTCGTCAATTCCGACTCGTACTGGATCGACGCCTATTTCGAGGAGACCGCTCTCGGCCGGATCCGCAAAGGCGACGCTGCGACGATCAAGCTGATGGGATATAGCCCCCTGCTGCGCGGCACAGTTCAGGGACTGGCGCGCGGCATCAATGTTCCCAACGCCACGCCGGACGCGTCCGGCCTCGCCTCGGTCAACCCGATTTTCACCTTCGTGCGCCTCGCCCAGCGCGTCCCCGTGCGCATCCACATCGATCAGGTTCCAGAAGGGGTCGAGCTCGTCGCCGGCTTGACGGCGACGGTGCAGGTCGAACCCGGCCAGGCGCCGCCGAGTTCAGGTTCGAAACTTTCTTCCGGCAAGGTGAGCCAAGCCGCGCCGCAACCAACTCCACTTGAGACCCTGGCTGACCCGTCGCCGCAGCTAGCGCCGCCGCAAGCCGCTCCTTCGCAAGCTACGACGCAGGCCACGCCGTCAGCGCCTCCCTCGAAAGCGGCCGATCAACCAGCATCACAAGCGGCCCAACCACAGGCCGCCCCTCAGCCGGAAAGCATCGCGCGATCGGCGGCGCCCGAGACGAGCGCTGACGAACTGGCGGTGGCCATCCCGCCCTCGCCGGAGGCCACCGCTGCGGCGGATGCGGCCGCCGCCGATCTCAAGACGCTCCAACAGCAGATCACCGCCAATCCGCCGTCCGGCGCCGCGTCGCAGGCCGCGATGCCGTCGAGCGAATATCTGGGACAGAACTACGACCTTTACGACGGCCAGACTATTCAGCCCGCACCGGTGCATCGACCCGTCGATTCGCTCCACCGGCGCGCCCGCCCGAGGTGGCGGCACGGATGGGGGCATGAATAGGGCCCGCGCGACCGCCCCGTCGCCATAGCTGCGGCTGGCGCGCTCGGTCAATTGGACTCGTCATCGCGAGCGTAAGCGAAGCGATCCAGCGGAGCATGGGGCGCCCGGCGACTCCTGGATCGCCGCGTCGGCCTGCGCCCTCCTCGCGATGACGATTCTATCCGAGCGCAGCGCCCTGTAGATCTCCGTCAGGCCCCCGAACCCGATCTCCGATTGAGCGCCTGGCGGAAGCTTGCGACAACCCCGAGCTGGCGAGCGCCTCCAGTCCAGACGCTGTGAGGCTGGAGTCTAATCGATCTAAAGGCAGGCGAGAACCGTTTGGCCATGGCGCCTGAGACCTGGGCCACCACAAGCCATGCCGGTTTGGCGCCAGTTTCTAATCAGGCCCACAGATTTCTCGATTTCCACTTGCCGAACAAGGCGTGAACGACTAGGGTTTGTTCGCGATTTGTTTTAGCCAAAATCGTGATTCGCCCGATTGTGCTTCGACGGCGAATAAGGGCGGTTATTTGGAGACCGAGATGCTCACGAAAAAGCAGAGCGAGCTGTTGCGTTTCATCCACGAGCGCCTGCAGGAGGCGGGGGTGCCCCCGTCATTCGACGAAATGAAGGAAGCGCTGGAGCTGCGCTCGAAATCGGGAATTCATCGGCTCATCATGGCGCTCGAGGAGCGCGGCTTCATTCGCCGCTTGGCCAATCGCGCCCGAGCGATCGAAGTTTTGCGGCTGCCGGAGTCGGCGACGGTCTCAACTCCAAGGTTGCAGAGATTCTCGCCCAGCGTCATCCCGGGCAACCTGGGTCGCGTGCGGCCCCTGGCGCAAACGCGCGACGCCGACGACCACCCCGCCGTCATGGTGCCGATGATGGGCCGGATCGCCGCGGGCACCCCGATCTCGGCCATCCAGACGCGGCTTCAAACCTTCGCTATGCCGCCAGAATTCTTAGGCAGCGGCGAGCACTTCGCCCTTGAGGTGCGCGGCGATTCGATGATCGAGGCCGGCATCCTCGAGAACGACACCGTGATCATTCGCAAACAGGACACGGCCGAAACGGGCGAGATTGTCGTCGCGCTGATCGACGAGGAAGAAGCGACGCTCAAGCGATTGCGCAAACGGGGCGCGTCGATTGCGCTCGAGGCCGCCAATCCCGCCTACGAAACGCGGATCTTCGGGCCGGATCGGGTCCGCGTCCAGGGGAAAATGGTAAGCTTGCTGCGCCGGTACTGAGTGGCGACGGAAGAAGCGAAGGGTGGCCGGCCGAACGCGTATGTGGAGGCGATCCATGTCGCGTTCAGGCCGGCCGGCCCTACGGCTCCCGGGGTTGCGGCGGACCGGGCCGCTGGGCGTCGCCGCCAACACTGTGCCGACGGACAATCCAATAGTACGCCTGAGAAGCGGATATACAACAATAATCCGCGCATTCAATTCAACCTCATCGTATTTACGTAAATANACTCGGTTAATCCTTACGTTACGTAAGTCAAAGCCATGGTTTACGTAACGAATACATAAAACTATACGGTTGACAGGAAGGNATATGTTTTAGGGCGCTCGGACCAGCGCCGCCTGTCGAAGAGGTCTTGGGCNGCCCTTGCCTGACCCCTCCCGGCGCCCCACCATGCGCCACGGAGGTGATTCGTTGGCAGCGGATGGGTTTAGCGCCGATTTCGACCTCGCTCAGGCNACGGGCGAGGCCGCNTTNACCGTCGACCTCGATGGTTTCGAAGGACCGCTTGACCTNTTGCTGGAACTTGCTCGACGGCAGCGGGTGGACTTGGCGCGCATTTCCATCCTCGCGCTCGCCGAACAATATTTGCTGTTCGTCGAAGCCGCGCGCAAATTGCGCCTCGAGCTTGCCGCCGACTATCTGGTCATGGCGGCGTGGCTGGCGTTCCTCAAGTCTCGTCTGCTCCTTCCCGCTCCCGCAGAGCCGGCGGAACTCGACGCTCCCGCGCTTGCGGAGGGTCTCGCGCAACGGCTGCGCGCGCTTGCCGCGATCCGCAAGGCAGGCGAGCATTTGATGGGTCGGCCTCGCCTGGGACGTGATTTCTTCACGAGAGGGAAACCCGAAGCCGTCGAGACCTCGGGGCGTATTTCCTACCAAGGCAACCTCTACGACCTGCTAGCCGCCTATGCGCGGCAGTCCCAGCGCCATGCGCTGGCGCGCGTGCGCTTCAAAACACGCGAGGTCTGGTCGCTTGCCGAGGCTCGGCAGGCGCTAACTCGCCTGCTCGGCGGGCAGGCCGATTGGACGGCTTTCGACAATTTTCTGCTTGAAGCGTGCGTTGCTTCTGACATGCGCCGGAGCGCGCGCGCGTCCACGTTCGCGGCGTCGCTCGAACTCGCCCGCGAGGGCAAAATCGAACTCCGCCAGGAGAGAGCCTTCGCGCCGATCTGGCTCCGCCCCACGGAGATCAATCCAGGCGAAGAACGCGCAGCATGACTTTCGCTCGATCCCGCGGCTGTGGGCGCGGCGGCGTCACCGCCGACGGCGGAACACGCAATTCGCGAGCCTTCGCGGGGTCCTTCATCCAGAAGGCTGCAATCCTGTCCGATCAATCACAATTCAAGAGAGGCGCCTCATGGGCCGTTTGACCGGTGCGAATAATGTCGCGCAACTGTTCCCTTCCGCCGCGCCCGGCGTCTCGCCCGAGGATGTGCGGATCGCCGAGGCGCTGGTTTTCGCCGCGGCGGAGCCGCTCGAGGAATCGGCCATCGCACAGCGCCTGTCCGATGGGGCGGATGTCGCAGCGGTCATGGATGAACTGCGAAGGCTCTATGACGGACGCGGCGTCAATCTGGTGCAGGTTGCGCAGCGATGGATGTTCCGCACCGCCGATGATCTTACCTGGGCGCTGGCCCGCGACCGTGACGAGAAGCGAAAACTCTCACGCGCCGCGCTCGAAACGCTTGCCATTGTCGCCTATCACCAACCCGTCACCCGCACCGATATTGAACAAATCCGTGGTGTGGCGGTGTCGAAAGGCGCGCTCGACGTATTGATGGAGGCGCGCTGGGTGCGCATGCGGGGACGCCGAAAGGCGCCGGGTCGGCCCATCACCTACGGCACGACGCCCGACTTTCTGGTCGAGTTCGGACTCAACGCGATTGCGGATCTGCCTGGCCTCGATGAGCTTAAGGGCGCGGGACTGTTTGAAGGAAACCTGCCGGCCGGCTATGACGTTCCCCAACCGGACGACGCGTCGGCGCTCCGGGCGGACGAGGAGCCGCTCGAAGACTCCCCGCTCGAGCAAGCCTGGGCGCCTGTGGCGCCAGAAGAAGGCTGAGCGTCAAGAGCGAGAGCTTCCCGCTCGCGGGCATTGACGGCGCACCAAAAGCGCGGACAATGCGCGGGCCCTTAAAGATTGTCATCGTCCCGTGGAGAGACAATGGTCTCACGATTCGCCTTCTATTTCGCCACGGTCCTCTGCGCGTCTTCCTTAGCGCTTGCCGAGGCGTCACCGATCTTGCCGCTCGCCTCGCATCGCGCGGCTTATGACATCTCGCTAGCCGATTCCTCGGGTCCGGCACCGTCTTCCGCTCAAGCGCCGATCTCGGCCACAGGCCTCATTGCATACGAATTCCACGGCTCGGCCTGCGAGGGATACACGTCTGATTTCCGCCAGATGACGCAAATGGAGCGCAGCGAGGGCGATCCAATCTCCATGCAGGTGAACGCCACGTCATTCGAGGAGGGGAACGGGAAGTCGATGCGTTTCCAGGTCGATTCCAAGAGCGTTCAGGACACTCCCCCCGTCGCCGGCACAGCCACTCGCGGCGACAATGATGACATGCGCGTCATATTGACCAAGCCGAAAGCGCAGACGCTGGACTTCGGCCGCGAGGTCCTGTTTCCCACCCAGCATATCGAGCATCTGATTGAGGCCGCCAAGCACGGCGGCGGCGCCATGCAGGCGCGCGTCTATGACGGCTCCGATACGGGCGTGAAAATCTTTGCGACCATGTCGGTGATCGGAAAGGAAGCGACGAAGCCCGATGAGGACACACAGACCGCTTCGGCGCTGAGCGGAATACGCCGCTGGCCGGTCGTGATCTCCTATTTCAACGAAGCCTCCGGCGACGCCCCGCCTGAATATACACTTTCGTTCGACCTCTACGAGAACGGTGTATCGGGCAGCCTCAAGCTCGACTACGGCGCATTCGCCTTGCGCGCAGACCTTCGTAAGCTCGAGATTCTGCCCACGACAGCGTGCAAATAGGTTTTACCGCGGCGCTCACTTCCCTTCTCCCTTTGGGAGAAGGTGGCGGGTGAAATCCGCCGGATGAGGGCAGCGCCGCCACGAGGTAAGGCGCGCTTCGCGCGCGAACCCTCACCCCCACCCCTCCCCATAGGGCGTTCGGAAGAACGCCCGCCTCTCGACGGGCTATAGGAGAGGGGAACCGCCCCGTCCGATGGGCAATCGTCCCTTGACGCGCTCACTTATTCGGCGGCCCCGGCCGGAAGGTGAGGCCTCGCTGCACCGCCGTGGGACCGAACCGATCGCGCAGGTTTGCAATCGCCGCCTCTCGAGTTTTCTCACGTCCGCTGTCGCGCACGAACATGTCCTCTTCGTCCGCGCCGTCGGCAGGCCCCAGCTCCGTTGCGGCGACGCCCAGCAGCCGATAGGCGAGGCCGTCGGGTTGGGCGTCCAGAAGCGGGCGCGCGGCGGCGAAGAGGCGCGGCGCAAGCTGCGTGGCTCTGAAGCCGCTTCGGCTTCGCGTTCGGAGAGAGAAGTCCGCCAGGCGCAGCTTGAGCGTAATCCCAGAGGTCGCCAGCGCCTCCCGACGCAAGCGGGTGGCGACGCGGTCGCATTGCGCAAGCAAGATGCGTGTGAGCTCGGCCTTGTCGCTGAGGTCGCGATCGAACGTCGTCTCGGAGGAAACGCTTTTCGTTTCACGCTCGGCATGGACCGCGCGGTCGTCGCGGCCTTGGGCCAGACGCCAGAGACGCAACCCGTCCTCGCCAAGGCGCAAGAGGGCCTCCCGCTCTTCGATTCGTTGCAGATCACCGATCAGGCGAAAGCCTGAGCGCTCGAGCCGCTCCCGCCCTACCCTGCCTATGCCCCACAGGCGCTCGACGCTTTGGGTCGCAAGCCAGGCTTTTGCTTCCTCGCGCGAAAGCGAAGCGAAGCCGCGCGGCTTGTTGAGCTCGGAGGCCATTTTCGCCAAAAACTTGCAATAGCTGAGTCCGACCGAAACCGTAACGCCGATCTCGCTCTCGACGCGGCGGGCGAAGCGGGCCAGCGTTTCCGCGGCGCCCGCTCCGTTCGATGGCTCGCAACCGTTGAGGTCGAGAAAGGCCTCGTCGATCGACAGCGGCTCGACCAAGGGCGTGAGTTCCATCATCCGCGTTCGAATCTCGCGTCCGACCCGCGCATATTTCGCCATATCGGGCGGGAGCACCACGGCGTTCGGACAGAGCGCCCGGGCCCGCGACATCGGCATCGCCGAGCGCACTCCGAAGGTCCGGGCGATGTAGCAGCAGGTGGCCACGACACCGCGCGGACCGGACCCGCCGACGATCAACGGTTTGTCGTTGAGGCTCGGATCGTCGCGCTTTTCGACCGCAGCGTAGAAGGCGTCGCAGTCGACATGGGCGATGGTGAGGCCAGCCGCATCGTCGAGACTGATGGTACGAGGCGAGCCGCAATGGGCGCACCGGGCCGAGCCCTGAGGATCCTTCCTCAGACAGTCGCGGCAGAGGCGCAGCCGAGGCGGGTCCATCAGGTCTCGCTCTCATATGGCCTGCCGAGCGCCTCGTGCGCCCGCGCGACCGCCTCCGGCTTGAGACCGGCGTCGGCCGCAAACTCAACGAGCAGCTTTTCGTCGGCGACCAGATAGTCGAGCACCGAGCCCAGGAACGCCGGGTCGGCGGCCGCGGTGCGGAGGTTCTCGGGGCCCAATCCGGTTAGGCCGAGGAACCGGTTCAGCCGATCGGGATCGGCGGCAATGAAGGTGAGCGCGCTCACCGCCAGAGATCGGGCGGAATCAACGCTTGCGGATTGCATCTTTTTCAAGGAATCGCGCATAGTCCGATTCGCCTTTCGTCAATGTCTTGCGCCTAATCTTACCCGGCGCGCCGGCCGAATTCACGCTGCATGGAACACCCAATGGCCAAGACCGTGCTCATTGTTGAGGACAACGAACTCAACATGAAGCTGTTCAACGACCTCGTCGAGACCCGCGGGCATCGAATCGTGCAGACGCGCAGCGGCATCGAAGCGGTTGGTCTGGCGCGCAAGCACCGGCCCGATCTCATTCTGATGGACATTCAGCTGCCCGAGGTTTCCGGCCTCGAAGTCACACAATGGCTGAAGGATGACGAGGAGCTGAGAGCGATACCGGTCGTCGCCGTGACGGCGTTCGCGATGAAGGGCGACGAGGAAAAAATCCGGCAGGGCGGTTGTGAGGCCTATCTCTCCAAGCCGATATCGGTCGCCAAATTCTTTGAGACGATCGACCACTTTCTTGGACCCGGGTCCACCGAATGACAGCTCGCGTGCTGGTCGTCGATGATGTCCGGTCCAACCGCAAACTGCTCCAGACGAGACTGAGCCTCGAATATTTCGAGGTGCTGGCCGCGGCCAACGGCCCCGATGCGATCGCTATCTGCGAAAAGGGCGGATGCGACATCGTTCTTCTCGATGTGAGAATGCCGGGCATGGACGGTTTCGAGGTTTGCCGACGATTGCGAGCCGCGCCGGACACCGCTCATCTGCCGATCGTTCTCTTAACCGCGCTCGACCGGCCGGCGGATCGCGTGCGCGGTCTCGAATCCGGCGCTGACGATTTCCTGACCAAGCCTGTCGACGAAATCGCGCTGATCGCCCGCGTTCGCTCGCTGGTTCGGCTCAAGTTCTCGATCGATGAATTGCGCAGCCGCGCCGCGCATAGCGCGGAAGCGGGAACTGAGCCCGGCGAAGCTTTGAATCTGGACGCATCAGAACGCGGGCGACTGTTGCTTGTGGACGAGCAGCGGAGTTCGCGTGAGCGCATCGCCGGCGCGCTCAGCCCGTATCATGACGTGGTCCTCGCCGAGGAGCCGGGCGAGGCGCTGATCGCGGCGCGCGAAGAGACAACCGACCTCATGATCGTCAGTCTCGGGTCAGGCGCGTTCGACGGCTTGAGGATTTGCAGCCAGGCCCGTTCGCACGAGCGCACCCGCAATCTGCCGATCCTCATCATTGCCGATCCGGACGATCGCCCGAAGGTTCTTCGCGGGCTCGAACTCGGCGCCAATGACTACCTCACCCGACCGATCGACCGAAACGAGCTCTTGGCCCGGGTGCGGACCAACATGCGCCAGAAACTTTACGCGGATCGACTGCGCCAGTCCGTGCAGCAATCGATAGAGATGGCGCTGTACGACGCACTCACTGGACTCAACAATCGCCGCTCGCTCGAGCGCCGCCTGCCGGCGATGATCGAAACCGCGCGGGCGAGAGGCGCGGCGCTGACCATGATGATGATCGACATCGACCATTTCAAGCGCGTGAACGACACTTATGGTCACGGCGTCGGCGATCGCGTGCTCAAGGGCTTTGGCGCTCAGCTGCGAGACACCGTTCGGAGCGGCGACCTCATCTGCCGTCTGGGCGGAGAGGAGTTCGTCGTCGTGATGCCGGGCGCGGGCGCTGCCGAAGCGGCGGCGATCGCGGAACGTACGCGCCGGACCACAGAGAGCCGCGAATTCCTGGTCGACGGCGCCGCCGGCTCCGTTTCGATTACGGTCTCGATTGGTCTCGCCGAATGGCGGGATAACTGGAATACCGCCGAGCTTTATCGTCGAGCCGACCGAGCGCTGTACCTATCGAAGTCGGCGGGACGCAATCGCGTCACTGAGGACGCCGCGTGATCGGCGAGGTTGAGTTCGTGCGCCCTCATGCCTCAAGGAGCCCGCAAGGCGGGCGTCTCGAAGGATGATCCAGCTAATGCGTACTTTCACGAAAACTGGATTCGTCCTTCGAGGCCGCTTCGCGGCGCCTCGGGACGAGGTCTGAGGATTGCCATCCGCTCCCTCCGAACGCAGCAGGCTTTGGGTCGCCCTCAAGCAACGCCGAGTTCGGCGTTGATGGCCGCGAGCTCGCGCTCGCCCCGCTCGACATCGAAAGGCTGCGGCGCCCTTATCGTGGCCTCGGCGGCTTTGGCGCGATGCAGCGACGCGCCGGAGAGGACAGGCGTGGCCGAAGCCACGGCGCGACCCTCTTCCATGCTCCCGTTGCAGTGCAGGACGATGTCGAGGCCGGCATCGATCACTGCGGCGGCGCGCTCCTCGAACGAGCCGGTGAGCGCTTTCATCGACAGGTCGTCGCTAAGGATAAGCCCGTCGAACCCGATTTCTCCGCGCATGACCTCTTGGACCACGATCGGCGACGCCGTCGCCGGACGGCGAGGATCGATCGCCGTGTAGAGGAGGTGCGCGCTCATTGCCATCGGGAGGTCGCGCAGCGCCGCAAACGGCGCGAAATCGTGCTTGAGCTCGCTGCGCGCGGCGTCGACGACGGGCAATTCGTGATGGCTGTCGACGCGCGCCCGGCCGTGTCCCGGCATATGCTTGATGACCGGCGCGACCCCGCCCGCAAGCAATCCCTCGGCGACCGCACGGCCCATCGCAGCGACGCGATCGGGTCGAGACGAGAAGGCCCGCGTGCCAATGGCATTATGCATGCCCTCGCCCGCGACATCGAGCACAGGCGCACAGTCGATGGTGATTCCGACTTCGATCAGATCATGAGCGATCAGGCGTGCAACGAGACGCGCCGCGGCCTCAGCCTTGGATGGCTCAAGACCCGCTTCGATCGCGGCCGCAGCCGGGTACGAGCGCCAATGTGGCGGCGCCATGCGCTGGACGCGGCCGCCCTCCTGATCGATCAACACGGGCGCGTCGGCGCGGCCAACGCTTTCCCGGAACGAATGCGTCAGCTCACGCACCTGCTCGCGGTCGGCGATGTTGCGCTTGAAGAGGATAAGGCCCCAAGGGTCTTCCCGACGCAGGAAGGCCCGTTCCTCGTCATTCAGCGCGAGGCCCGTGCAGCCGCTGATGAAGGCCTTGGGCATTTGCGGCTCCGCGCTCGGAGGTGAAAAGGCGGATGCGCTTCGCTTACTTAGCGATGAAGCATTGCCCGCCCTCGCCTTTGAGGCGAGCGCAAAGCGCCGCTGCGTCAGCCTTCGTCAGACCGCTCACGCGCAGGCGGTAGATCGTTTCGCCCTTGACCTCCGCCTTATGCACCCCGATTTGGGACCCGTTGAGCTCGGCGGCATACTTGCTGTTTAGCCGTGTCATCGTGCTCTGGGCTTCGGACTCCGACTTGGGCGCGGCCAGTTGAACCGACCATCCGCCAGACGTGGTCGCGGCGGTGGCGTCAACAGGGGGTGCGATCGCTCCAGTCGTCTCGGTCGCATCGGCGACTTGTCCGGGCCTCGGCTTCTTTGTCGTCTTCTCCGGTTTCGCCGCAGCGCCATTTTGCGCTTCGCCAGGCGGGATCTGAGCCGTCGCGTCAGGCGCGGTCGTATCGGTTTTGCCGACCGCCACGCGCGCCGACGACTTGGGTGAAAGCTTGGTTGGCAATTCAATCTTGGGCGTTGACGGTTGCGCGACGCCAGCCGCGTCGCTTATCGTCTTCGGCGCAGGAGCGCTCGGCGGAGGAGCGCTCGGCGCTTCGGCCGACTTGCTTGGCTGCGCCGCCGGCGGCGCCGCGGCGCTTGCCGGTTGATCAGGGGGACTGACGGCGCCGATCGGCGTTCCGTCGGGCCTTAGCGAGATCGTACGCACGGGTTTCGGGTCGGGGAATTCCGACGTCATTCCCTTCGGTGGCGCAGCGGGCTGCGGGGCGACAAGCGGCGAATTGATGATCGCCGCGAGCGCGGGGTCCGCGCCGCCCTGAGCGGCAGGCGCCGCAGGATTGTTGGCCGCCGCCTGTGCGTTCAGGTCGACAGGCTGCTCCTCGGAATTGACGACTTTGACAGAACCCGGCTTGCCGTTGTCATGGAGCAGAGTGGCGCCAGCGTCGCTGGACGTCGTGACCGTCTGGTCGCTGGGCGGCGCAACCTTGGTCGGTCCCTGCGCCGCCGCGATGAACGGGGCATCCTTCTTCAGGCCGGGCACACCGCCCCTCAGCGCGAAGACGCCGCCAATCATCGCGACGCCCGCGAGCGCGAGCGCGGATACGGCGATCTTCCAGCGCATGGGCCGGCGCTCCTCGCCTGGGTCCGCTGCAGAAGCGCTGTCGGAATGGCGAGCGTCGAACTCGTAGTCCCGCCGCGCCGCCCGATCGGCCTCGGACGCGCCTGGAGCGAGTTCTTCCACCTCATCGTCGAGCGTCGGCCGCAGAGTTCCGGTTTCAATCGAGGTCAAGGGCGCCGCCCGCACAACGGGCGCCTCGGGCGCGCGCCGCGCCGGCGTGTCGCCGTTGGAGATGCCCATGTGCGAAAACTCGACCAGACGCGACAGCTCCGCGAGCGGATCTTCGGCCTGCGCCTGTTGAGCGCCCGCAGCGCGCAATCGCCGCTCGAATTCGTCGAGGTTGATCTCGTCCATCGCACGTGATCCGGAAATACTCATATCACCCTCACTCGTCGCGGATCACTTAAGACGGGAGGTCAGCCGCCGCCCAAGCTAACAAATCCGCTACCGCATCTCCTCGGGGGCGCTAACGCCCAAAATTGACAATGCAGAGGCCAAAACAAGGCTCACGGCCGCGACCAAAGCCAATCTCGCATACGATAAATTTCGTTCTTTCTCGTTAACAAACCGCAAACGTGGCGCGTCTTTCCCCCTATTCCAATGCGCGTGAAAACGCGTCGCCAAATCATGGGCGAAAAAGGCGATCCGATGGGGCTCGTGCGCCTCGGCCGCCTGCCGAACAGCGCGGGGATATTGCCCGAAGGTTCGCATCAGCTCCCGCTCCCCCTCGTCGGTCAAAAGCGAGAAATCGGCGTGAACGAGCGCCTTTTGATCCAGATCGAAGTCCGCAAAGACCAATTTGCCTTGCCTCAGGACGCTACGGGCGCGAGCGTGGGCGTACTGCACGTAGAAGACCGGATTGTCCTGGCTTTGCTCAATCACCTTCGCCAAGTCGAAATCGAGCGTGGCGTCGTTCTTGCGCATCAGCATCATGAAGCGGACGGCGTCCGCGCCGACCTCGTCCACGACCTCACGCAGCGTCACGAACTCGCCGGAACGTTTCGACATTTTGACCGGTTCGCCCGCGCGCATGAGACGCACGAGCTGGCACAGCCGCACCTCGAGTTTGGCCTTGCCGTCCGACAGCGCGGCGACCGCGGCCTGCATGCGTTTGACGTAGCCGCCGTGATCGGCGCCCCACACGTCGACCAGCGTGCGATAGTTCCGGTCAATCTTTGTCTTGTGATAGGCGATGTCGCTGGCGAAATAAGTGTATCCGCCATCGGACTTGATGAGCGGCCGATCGACATCGTCGCCGAAATCAGTCGAGCGGAACAAAGTCTGCTCGCGATCCTCCCAATCCTCCGCGGGCGCGCCTTTGGGCCGCTCCAGGCGGCCCTGGTAGACGAGCCCCTTCGCCCGCAGCCATTCGATCGTCTCGCGCACGCGGTCCTCGCCGCCGTCGACGCCAGTCAGCGCGCGCTCGGAGGCGAACACCTCATGGGTGATGGCGAGCGCCGCGAGGTCCTCGCGGATCATCGCCATCATCGCGTCGATGGCGCGCTTGCGCACGATCGGCAGCCACTCGGCCTCGGGCTTATGCTTGAGCTTTGCGCCATGTTCGCGCTTGAGATCCTCGCCGACGGGCTTCAGATAGTTGCCGGGATAGAGGCCCTCGGGGATCGGACCGATGTCTTCGCCGAGAGCTTCGCGGTAACGCAGGAAGGCGGAGCGCGCCAGGACGTCGACCTGGCCGCCGGCGTCGTTGATGTAATATTCGCGTGTCGCCTCGCGGCCAGAGAAGATCAGGAGGCTTGAGAGGGCGTCGCCGAACACCGCGCCGCGCGCGTGGCCGACATGCATCGGGCCCGTCGGATTGGCGCTCACAAATTCGACGTTGACTGGCCCTTCCGCGCTCGGCGCCCCGGCGCCAAACCGCTGGCCGTGAATGAGAACCGTCTTCAGGACTTTCTCGTAAACCGCTGGCTTCAAGACGATATTGATGAAACCGGGGCCAGCGGCTTCCGCGCTCTGCACGTCCGGCTCGCGCTCGAGATCAGCGACCAGGGTCGCCGCAAGCGCGCGCGGGTTCGAGCCAGCAAGCTTGGCTTCCCGCGCATAGACCATCGCCGCGTTGGTGGAGAGGTCGCCATGGGTCGCCTCGCGCGGCGGCTCGACGACGAAGCGGCTGAGATCGAGGTCGCGCGGCAATTCTCCCGCCGCTATCCGCTTTTCGAGCAGGCTCGCGATGCGCGACTGGAAGTCGGCGAAAATATTCATTATTCCTACCGTGGGGAAGCCAATGCCTGGGCGCCGCTGTCAGCGTCATGGCCGGGATTGTCCCGGCCATCCACATGGTAATGCCGGAAGACCATTTCCGGCCTTGAACCTAGCCAAACGTAGCCTTGACGACGCGTAGCCTCGACGAGGCCGCGACAATTTACGACCTTCCGCCGGCTAAACTCATGGATGGCCGGGACAAGCCCGGCCATAACGGGCCTAGGCGCGCGCCTCTATCGCAAGTCGGGAGCGCCGTCAAAAAGCCGGCCGTGCTCGGCGATCGCGAACCGGTCGGTCATTCCCGCTATGTAGTCGGCGACGGCTCGCGCGCGTGTCTCCCCGTCGGCCTTGGCCGCCCATTCGGGGGGCATCGCGGATGGATCGCTCATGTAGGCCTTGAACAGGCGCCGCACGATCGCGTCCACCTGCTCGCGGACCTTTCGGACGCTTGGATGCCGGTACATGCGGGCGACGAGAAAGGCCTTGATGTCACGATCGGCCGCCTCGATAACGGACGTCTGCCCGACCAGCGTCCGCCCGGCGGCTACGACGGCTTCCGCACTGTCGACCCTGGATTCGGCAATCCGCCGCCTGCTCTCGCCGATCGCGTCCTCGATGAACCGGGTAATGAGGCGACGGGTCAGCTCATGGATCGCCCGCGGCGCCTCGAGTCCGGGATGGAGGGTGTCGACCTCTCTCATCAGCCCATCGACATAAGGAACGGCAGCGCGAAGCTCGGCAAGCGAGAACAGGCCGGCGCGCAAGCCGTCGTCGATATCGTGGGCGTCATAGGCTATATCATCAGCGATTGCAGCTGCTTGCGCCTCCAGGCTCGCGTAGAGACTGAGGTCCAGGCTCTGCATTGCATCGTAGCAGAGGATGGCGGCGGGGACGCCACGGGTCCGGTATCGCTCGGTTGGCGCGCCCGAGGCGTCAAACAGCGGCCCGTTGTGCTTGATGAGCCCCGCCAATGTCGGCTGGCTCAGGTTGAGGCCGTCGAACTCGGCGTAATGCCGCTCTAGTTCGGTGACGATGCGCAAAGCGTGGCTGTTGTGGTCGAAGCCGCCGTGCTCGGCCATGCAAGCGTTCAGCGCGTCCTCGCCGGTGTGCCCGAACGGCGTATGGCCAAGATCGTGGCCAAGCGCGATCGCTTCCGCCAGATCGTCGTCCAGCCTCAAGGCGCGAGCGAGCGCGCGCGCGATCTGCGCCACCTCGATCGTGTGGGTGAGACGGGTGCGGAAATGGTCGCTCTCGTGATCGACGAACACCTGGGTCTTGTGGGCGAGACGGCGGAAGGCGGTCGAGTGGACGATGCGGTCGCGGTCGCGCTGGAAGTCGGTCCGCGTCGCTGAGGGCGGCTCGGCGACCAGGCGCCGCGCCCGCGCGGGGTCGGCGGCGTAAGGCGCGCGAGCTGCCTGCCCGGTCTCGTCGCCCATCAATCGCCTCGACATTGCGCTCTTTGCTCGGCATCCATATCTTGGAGTTTCTTGATGGCGCCGGTTCGGCGGCGCAAGCGATTAAGGGCCAGAGTCATGAACGAGGCTGTCTCTCCTGCCCTCGAGGGCGTCACGATCAGCGCCAGCGCGGCGCGGCGATTGAATAAGATCCTCAAAGGCGAGGCCGGCGCGGCGCTGCGGATTTCGGTCAAGGGCGGCGGCTGCTCGGGCTTCCAATATTCTTTCGATGTCGACAGGAGCCGGGCCGAGGACGACGTGGCGGTGACCCGCGACGGCGCGACCTTGCTGGTCGACCCGGTGTCGCTCGAAATGCTGAAAGGCGCCGAGCTCGATTTCGTCGACGACCTGATGGGCCAGTCGTTTCGGGTCAAAAATCCGAATGCGGTCGCCTCCTGCGGTTGCGGGGTCAGCTTTTCGGTTTAGCGCCCCTTACTCGACATGGGCAAGGCGCGAAGCCCCGCTCATTTTTCTGACATGTTGTTTCCGTATCGACACCGCCCCTTTTCAATCATTTGGGCGGGTTTTAAACGGAGCCGGTATCTCTCTACTATAGCACAACTTATTAGGATGCTCAGTCACTTACGCCGTCAAACTGATATTCTTCTTCACTCACCACACTGTGAGAGAGTCCGCGGTGCGTCCACAGACGCTGGGTCGTAAGCGGAATCTGCCTAGTCAGCAGTTCCTTCAGGCGAGTAGCGGTTGCCCTCCTAATCTCCATGGTGGCGGAGGCGCCGCGTGAGCGAGACCAGGAAGATCGCCGCGATCCTGGTCGCGGACGTGGTCGGCTACACTCGGCTCGCCGGCGCCGACGAAGATCGGACTCTATCGCGGCTCCGTGGGCTATGGAGCGATCTGATCGACCCCGCCATCGCCGCGCATCACGGGCGCATCGTAAAGCGCACGGGCGATGGGGCCATTGTCGAGTTCCGCAGCGTGGTCGATGCGGTGCGCTGCGCGATCGAGGTGCAGGAGGGCATGGTCGAGCGCAACGCGGGCCTGTCGCCCGAGCGCCGCATCGAATTTCGCGTCGGCATTCACCTCGGCGACGTCGTCGAGGAGAGCGACGGCGACCTGATGGGCGACGGCGTGAATATCGCCGCACGGCTCGAAGGCATTTGCGAGCCGGGCGGCATCTATCTCTCAGAGGACGCCTATCGCCAGGTCAAGGGCCGGCTCGATCCCGCGGCCGCCGATCTGGGCCAGACCCAACTCAGGAACATCGCCGAGCCGATAAGGGTCTATTCGCTGCAGGTCGGCGTCCCTGTACAGGCGCAGCCCAAGACGGCAGTGCAGGTCGCCCCGCCGGAAAAGCATTCGGCGCTTGCCCCGCTCGCCGCAGCGGTCGCCGCATTGCTTATCCTGATCAGCTGCGGCGCCATGTGGTTCCTGGCCGCCGAGGGCTCGACGCCGCCGGGCGCCGCGCGCCTTTCCATCGTCGTGCTGCCTTTCACGAACCTCTCCAACGATCCTGCCCAAGACTATTTCGCCGACGGTGTCACCGAGAATCTCACCACCGAACTATCGCGCCTCCACAACAGTTTCGTCATTTCCCGCAACACCGCCTTCACCTTCAAGGGCAAGAACCTCGACGCCAGGGCGATCGGCAAAGAACTCGGCGTACGCTACGCCCTCGAAGGCTCGGTGCAGCGCGATCAGAACCGGGTGCTCGTCAACGCGCAGCTGATCGACGCGGAATCCGACGTGCAAGTCTGGGCGGATCGATTCGAGGACGACGTCGCGGACCTGTTCAAACTTCAGGACGAAGTGGTCGCGCGCCTCGCCCGCACGCTTCAGATAGAGCTGGAGAACGCCGAAGCCCGGCGTAGCTTGCACGATCGGCCACGGGATCCCGACGCCATCGATCTGACGATGCGTGGTCTGGCGGTTCTCAACCAACTCGCCACGAAAAACTCTTCTGACGAAGCGCGAGGTTTATTTGAGCAAGCATTGACTCTCGATCCGAACAACGCCGACGCGCTCGCAGGCGCCGCTAGGATCGACGCGGTGGAGGCGGCTTTCGGTTCGTCCGACAAAAGTGCGGATTTGTATGCGCGGGCGATGCAGCGGACGGACCAAGCTCTTCTTCTTGATCCGAGCCAGGCCAGAGCCCATTTTACCAAGGCTCTCCTGATCATGTTCAAGGCGAGAGCGAACGACACGGCGTCGGCGAACGAGATCATTGCCGAGGCTGAAGCCTCGCTTCGCGCCAATCCCAGTTTTCCCTGGGGCTACTGGCCTATGGCGGTCGGAGAAATGTTGCTCGGCCACTATGAGCAATCGATATCCGAGCTCCAACAGGCCATGAAGATCAGTCCACGCGATCCAAACATTGGAATATGGCATATGGAAATAGGTAGGTCGCTCCTGGCGCTAACTCGATACGATGCGGCGATCCAGGAAGGCCTCAAAGCCATCGACTCTGGGTATCGCACGGCGCAATCCTACGCCAGCCTCGCGGCGTTCTACGCAGCGGCGAACAGAGCGCCGGAGGCGACGGCCGCAATGGGGGAAGCGATGAAATTGAATCCAAAGCTCTCCGTGGCGTGGTTTCACGCGCACATACCTGCCTTTATCGATTCGGCGCCGGGTATGCTTGAATGCCTCCGCAAGGCCGGGCTGCCGGAGACGTGAGCCAGATCCGAAGGCCCTCGGGTTTCAATCGGGCCCGCGCATCGAACGACCGAGAGAGGCAAGTTCAATAGCGTGAGCCTGCCGCTTCTGAGGCTGCTCAACCGCGATCAGCGCGGCGAGCGATATAGAGATGGGTTTCGTAGTCCACCTCGAACCGCCCTCCGTGGCCATCGATCGCTTGAGCAATTTCAGCCAGCAGCTCGTCCCGCTTCGCTGGCTCCATCATCCGGTGGTCCGACTTCGTCCGTAAAAAATCCACATAGCTTGACGCCGTGTGCCGCCATTTCCAGAAGTAGCGCCTGTGCTCGACTGGCTCGAACAAACCCGATGCGATGAACCATCCCTTGAAAGGGCCATTTGGCAGGTACCAGGCCTCGGGCGGCGGACCCCATTTACCCATTTGGCGCAGATAAATTTCCTTGAACTGATCGAGCAACGGCGCCGGCAGTCCCACCGGAACCTGTCCAAACACCGCAAGGGAGCCGCCACGCGAAAGCGCCTCCGCAGCTTTCGGGAACCGCATCTCCGGAGACACCCAGTGCCAAGACTGCGCGGCGATGATCAGCCGGAACGCCGCTCGGTCTGTGGGCCAGGCTTCGAAGGTGGTCTGCAAGAACTCAACGTTGCTGAAACCAGCTAAGCCTTCTCGGCGCGCCACGAAGCATTTCCGATCCAGGGTCCGTCGCCAGGATCGGAAAGCCTCGCTTAGCAAAGCTCTTCGTTGCTTGACCCGTGCCACAGCCGACTTCCAAAATCCGATCGTTTGGCTTCAGATCGGCATAGGCGACAACGTCATCGACAAGCGCATCAGGATAGTCAGGACGCGCATTGCTATAGACGCTCGCCACTTGATCAAATGTAAAGCGCTGCTCCACCGGATGTCCCCGATCGAACTGGCGAGGAAGATGTCCATTAGAGCCATCCTCTATTCGCCGCACAATCCTCGCACGGCAGAACATTTTTTCCATAGCCCGTTCAGCGCTTCCCTCAAAAGAACCCCAGTTTTGCCGGTCGCGACCGGCCTGTCGTCGCGATCGGCGTTTTTGGATTTCCCTTGGCAAAAGCAGAAATGCGTGTTATAGATATTCCCGCTGGCCGAATAGCGCGCAGGCGCCGCCGGCGGCCGCCGAGAAGGGAAAGAAATGCAGATCCGGGATGTTCTCCCCACAACCCCGGAGGCGAGTTAAGCGGCGACCGGTTTTTTATATTTTTACCCAGTAACCCATTGAAAAGTCCCGATTTGGCAAAGGAAATAAAAGGAAATGCAAGGATGTTTCCTTGTTTTTACTTACATTTGCTTGCAGCCAGCTCGCCTGAAAGTTGTATTTGAGGCGCTTAGGGGCGGGTCCAGCGGCGTTCCGCCTACCCCGCCGGCTCGGTCGACAGCGCCCAGCCGTCGCCCCGGACCCAGTCCGTCTCGCTCGGCGCGCTCCCGAAGCGCAACGAGCGCACGCCCGCCTGGCCACCCCGGCGGAACGCGTCGTCGAGCCTGCGGCCCATCTCGGAATCCTGCGCCCCTTCGCAGGGGATGAACACCACGCGGGTCAGCAACCGGGCCGGCCACGCCTCGCCGCGTTCGGGCCGGTTCACGATCAGCATCGCCCCGCTCGAGCCCGCGGCCTGGAGAGGAAAGACGAGCCTCCCGCCGGGCTTCAGCGCGTCGAGCCAGGCGCGAAGGGGATGCGAGGCGGCGGCGCTGACATAGATGGCGTCGGCTTGGGGCAGGTCCGCCGTGCCGGAGCGTGCGCGGACCTCGACCTGGGGGGTGCGGGTTAGGTTGGCGGCGGCGCGCGCGGCGATGTCCTGCGCGATCTCATAGGCGATCACTCTGCCGGTCGGCCCGGCGAGCTCGGCGAGGATCGCGGTGTAATAGCCGGCCCCGGCGCCGATCTGCAGGATCGTCTCGCCCTCCTTCACGCCGAGCGCGTCGAGCGACTGCGCGTGCAGCGACGGCTGGCCGTTGTTGATGCCACGGTCAGCGTCGATGGCGACGAGGACATCCTCATAGAGGCGAGCGGGGTCGTCGGACGGGGCCAGGCCAAAAACGCCGGAGCCGATCCGCCACGGCGGGAACCCTACGAAATCCTCGCGCGGAACGGCGGCGAAGGCCGCTTCGATTCTCGGGTCGCTGACGCCGGCGCGGCGGGTGATCTCGGCGGCATAGGCTCGCCGGCGTTTCGCAACTCGATCCGCCACGCCGTCCCTCCCCGCTGGCCCCAATGGCAATACGCCCGCTTCAACCCCTGCGCATTGATCTTAGACAGTTTCGGACCGAACATGGCGCTTATGGCGGAGCGAGGCTCAATGACGGGCGCCCGGGCGATCATCGCATTGGCCGCGGCGTTCGCTTGCGCCACGCGCGTCGCGCTCGCTCAAGATGCGGCGCCGGCGAACACGCTGGTGGACCTTCAGCGCCAGTTCAGCGCCTGCATGAGCGGCAAGTCGGCCGGCCCGGCCGGTTCGCGGCTGACGATCATGCTGATGATGAAGCGTGACGGCTCGATCTTCGGCAAGCCGCGCGTCACCTTCTCCCATCTCGAGGGCGACAAGGAGGCGCGACAAGCCTTCGTCGACGACACCGAGCGAGCAGTCAAGGCATGCCTGCCATTTCGGATCACGCCGTCGCTGGGCGGCGCGATCGCCGGGCGTCCGTTCGTCATCACCCTGGGTCGGCCGAAGGCCGAGCAAGGGATCTAACGCCTCTGATCGGCGCCGGGTAAAGCAATTCTAATCTAGCGCCTTATTTAGCGGGTTTCATTGGAACTCGGCACGATCAAGTCGCGTTCACCTATCGACATCCTTCAAGGGAGGTTTTCATGTCCTCATTGGGCAGTGGCCAAAAGGCCACCAATACGCCAGCGGAAAGCAGCACGCACGACCAACCCCAGCCGGGGCAGGCTACACCTGATCGCAACGATCGCATCCGTGAGATTGCCTATTTCCTGTGGCTCGACGAGGGACGTCCCGAAGGCGAGGAGGCGCGCCATTGGACCATCGCCGAAGCCCTTTTGGAGTCGGAGCCGGAGCAACGCAAGCGCATCGAAGGCGAGCCTCCTGGCGAACCGGTAAACCCGATGACCGACGCGCCAACGGCGCCTGAGGTTCGGCGCTCTCGTCGCGCGGCGGCGGAATAGACCGATTCTGACGGTTGCGGTTTCGGGTCGATGATGGCCCGAAGCGTTGAGCTGTCCATCAATGCATCCGGATGAGCAAGCTGGAAGGGGCCGAGCGACGGCCCCTTTATGCTTGATTTGCCGACGATAGGCTTGGTATGCGGGCCTGGGGTTCGGATGCGTCTGAGGACAGTGGATTGAAACGTGCGGATCGGCCGCCGACTAAGCCGGCCACGAAGCGGGGGTCCGCGCCTGCAGCGCGACAACGCGTGCGTCGGCCTGACGATCTTGCGGCCCACCACTACCGAGCCATCATCGAGTCGTCCGAGGACGCGATCCTGTCGAAGGACCTAAGCGGGGTCATCCTCAGCTGGAACGATAGCGCCGAGCGGCTTTTCGGTTTCACTCCCGCGGAGGCTGTCGGCAAGCCGATAACCATCATCATCCCGGCCGACCGTCTGGACGAGGAGCCGGCCATCCTCGAGAAGATCAACCGCGGCGAACGCATTGACCACTTCGAAACGATCCGCCAGCGCAAGGACGGGACTTTCGTCAACATTTCGCTGACCATCTCGCCGATCCGGAATTCGCGCGGCAGGGTTGTTGGCGCTTCGAAAATTGCGCGCGACATCACGGAGCTAAGAAAGGCCCGTGATCGACAGCACTTGCTCTTGAGGGAAATGAGCCACAGGGTCAAAAACCTGTTCGCTATCTCCGGTAGCATCGTGGGTTTGAGCGCGCGATTAGCGAAATCCCCGCAGGAACTTGCGCAATCCACCCGCGCGCGTCTCGCTTCGCTGGCGCGAGCACATTCGCTCACCTTCTCGCAGGGCTTCGATCAATCGGCGCCCGAACCCACGACCCTTCAGTCGCTCGTACGGACGATCGTCGCTCCATTCGACGAAGAGGAGGAATCGCGCATCCTTCTCTCTGGAATTGACGCTGGAATTTCCGGCGCCGCCGTCACAAGCCTCGCTCTCCTGCTGCACGAATTCGCGACCAACGCGGCGAAATATGGCGCCCTCTCGACGCACCACGGATCGGTGAAGGTCGTCTTTGCGGAAGAGGACGGCTCGATCATCGTGCACTGGACCGAACACGGTGGCCCACCAGTTGCCGCGCCGACCGGCAGCTTGGGTTTCGGCGACGTGCTATCGCGGATCGCGGTGTCCGACCAGCTCGGCGGCGAGATCGTTCGCGACTGGCGGCCCGAGGGGCTTGCGATCCGCCTCTCTGTTCCTCGATCGCGGCTCCAGGCTTAAGTCAGAGCCACCCGCAGAAGAAAAGGCCCGCTCTCCTAAACGGGGCCGGCCAATCGCGGCGCTTATTGCCAGTTTTGATTCTGATACCAAGAGTCAAGCTGCTTGCGGGTTTCATCCTTGGCGATTCCATAGCGCTCCTGAATGATGCCCTCGAGCTTCTCTTGGCTGCCATTGATCTGAGTGAGGTCGTCGTCGGTCAGCTTTCCCCACTGCTGCTTCACGGCGCCCTTCATCTGCTTCCAGTTTCCTTCTACCCGATTCCAGTCCATTGCGGTCTCCTTCGTCCAATGGAGAACGACGGGCGCGTCCATTCTGTTCCAGAAGCAGTCGCTGACGGGACTGGCGTAGGCGCGCGTGGCGACATAGGTTAGCAGGAGAGATCAAAGCCTCCGGGAGACGCAGCTTGCCGCATAGCCGATCCGATGCCGCACTCCGATAGGCCGGTTCCGCCCGTCGTCGAATCCACATCCACAACCGAGGCCGCAGACCCCCTTCTGCACGCGCTTCGTCACCGGGTGCGTCAGCAGGAAATCCTCGCCGAGCTCGGCGTCGGCGCGCTGCAGGGACCGGGCTTCGATCAGCTTCTCGACGATACGGCGCGCCTGACGGCGGAAGGCCTTCGCACTGAATTTTGTAAGGTGCTCGAGTACGTTCCGACTGAAAACCGCCTTCTCGTTCGGGCCGGCGTTGGTTGGGAGCCGGGCGTTGTCGGCGCCGTCAGCATTGGCGCCGATCTCGCTTCACCGGCCGGCTTCGCGTTGAAAACCGGCAGACCGGTCATCTCCAATCATCTCGAAAACGAGGAGCGGTTCAGAACGCCCGAGCTTCTGCTCGAACACGGCATTCACCGCGCCATGAACGTCATCCTGCAAGGCGATGGCCAGCCGTTCGGCGTGCTAGAGGTCGACAGCCGATCGGAGGATGAATTCGTGGAGCACGATCTCGCGTTCCTCCAGGGCGCGGCTAACATCCTGGGAATGGCGATCGAGCGTGAGCGACATGAGCGGAGCCTGAAAGCGGCGCTCGAGCGCCAGCAATTCCTCCTGAAGGAGATGAACCATCGGGTCAAGAATAGCCTCTCCCTGGTTGTCGGCATGCTGCGCCTTCAGGCGCGGGAAGATAGCCATCCGGAATTCGCGCAGCAGCTTGAAGACGCAATGCTCCGCGTAGGCGCGATCGCCCGCGTGCACGAGCAATTGTACCAATCGGCGGACGTCGAGCGCTTCGATGTGGGACGATACATCGAAGGCATCTGCAAAGACCTCGGCGCCAGCTTCGGGCAATGCGAAATTCACGTTCAAGCGCAGGCCGGCATTATAATTTCCACCGATCGTGCGATTTCATCTGCTCTGATCGTCAATGAGCTCGTGTCGAACGCGGCAAAGCACGCCTATCAAGGCCAGGGCGGCGCGGGCAGCGTGTGGGTCAACATCGCCACCACAGGCGTCGACAGCTTTTTTATCGCCATTCGCGACGAAGGCGACGGACTTCCGGAAGGCTTCGAATTTGGCAAGGGAAAGGGGCTGGGCGCCCGTATGGTGCGCGCGCTCACCGAACAATTGAACGCGTCGTTGGAAGTCGTCGAGCAGCGTCCAGGCGTGGAGTTCGTCGTTACCGCGCCGCTCGCGCCATAAACCCTTCTAGGTCATTGTTCGGAATCGTCGTCGAGCCGGTCAAGCAGCTGCAGAAGCCGATCGGGAATGGGCTCGACAACTACGGAATCATACATCGCTTTCAGCTGATCGGCGATATATTGATCCACCTTCGCGTCCTCTGCGGGGAGCGGTGACGCCCTGCGCGACGCAGCCTTTCTCGGCCTTTTTCCCGATCTTCCCGAACTTTTGCCCGGCACTGACGAACCCCGATGTAAGTTTAGGAACGAGGCGGAATCAATCGGCTCCCGCTCGGTCCGGCGCGACTTCGGCCGACGGCTCCGAATGGTGCGGAGCGCCAGTTCCGGTTTTCACGACATCCTTCAGCGGGGCGATCAAACGCCATATCACGCCGTCAGGTTCGAAACTCAATATCGAAGAGGCATTGAGACCTGCGGCGGTGAGACGCTCGATAACGACTCTGCCGAACCCGAAGGATGTCGCCGGTTTAGCAAGAGGGCGGCCGCGCTCATGCCAGATCATCTCAAGCGTCGGCTCGGCCTCGCTGTCGTTGATCCGCCAGAGGAGAGAGATTTCGCCGCCAGCTTTCGAGAAGGCGCCGTGCTTCAGGGCATTATCGCATAGCTCGCGCAAGGCAAGGCCAAGCGTTTGCGTCGCATTGGGATTCAGCAGGACCTGTGGCCCTCCGCTGACCAGGTTTTTTTCCCGGCAACGCGATGTTTGCGCCCGCACCAGGAACTCGAGCGGCACGCCGCGCCAATTCCGATCGGTCAGCAAATCCTGACTGGCGGCCAGTCCGAGCAGCCTTTCCGAAAATCTCTCCTGAAACTCCTGGACCGTTTTCGCGTTCGCCACGCCAGAACGCGCGATCGCTTGCGCGACGGCGAGCAGATTGCGCGAACGATGATTGACCTCCGCCATGAGGTCCCGGATATTCGCCTCACGATGCTTTTGATCGTCGATGTCGGTGGTCGTGCCGTACCACCTCACGACGGCCCCTTGTGCATCAAGGAGCGGCGAGGCGCGGCTGAGATGCCACGTGTATCCTTTGCCGACCGCGAACAGGCGATGCTCCATTTCATAAGGGACCGCGGCCTCCCTGGCGCGAAGCCATGCTTCCGCCGTCGCCCGACGATCATCGGGATGGATCATGCCTTCCCAATCCGTCTTGCCGATCGCCCCATATCTCTCGCGGAGCGCATTGGTGTATTCGATGCGGCCATCGGGGCCCGCCGTCCACACTAGCTGAGGCAGGCTGTCGGCTAGAAGGCGGAAATGCTCTTCGCGGCTTCGCAGTTCCTGCTCGGTCTGGCGATGTTGTTCTGTTCGCAACGCCAACAGCTCGGAAGTCCTGGCCAGGGCGTCGGAGAGGCTGTCAAACTCACGAACGCCAGTCGGTGCCGTAACGATCGGCGCGCCGGTCAGTACATTCTTCGTCTTCGATTCCAGATCTCGCACCCTTCGCGTGAGCGCACGTCCATTCAGAAATGACAAAAGCAGGCTGCCAAGGATCGCAAGCGACGCCAGGAGCGACGTGAGAAGAAACGCGCCAGGACCGATTCCGAGCCAACGTGCGTCAGCCGCAACGCCAACGGTCCACCCCCCCTCCACGGGCGCGTAGGCTGAAACCACCTTTTGTCCGCCGATCGAAGTGTGCGTCACGGTGGATTCAGGCAGTTGGCGCGTCGCATCGCGAAACTCAGCGCTCGCCAATGTCCCGGGACGCCCGGATCCGACCGGGATCCGCGCGACAAAGGCGCCGTTGCGATCGACGATTCCGGACAGCCAATCTGACGGGAAGTTCTGACGTTGCACGAGATCGCGAAATTTTTTCAAGGAAAGAAGCATTGCGATTTCATAGACAGGCTTGCCATCAACAAACACGGGAGTTTCGATCGAAGCATTCGCCTCGGGCAGAGCAGGGTCAGCGTTGACGTCGGAAAGAAACGGGGAGCCCGTTTCGAACGCCCGTCGAACGAGCGCCGCATGATTGCTTAAGAGCGGCGAATCCGAAGGCTCCGGCGGAAGGCTGAGCACTGGATCGCCGTACGCGTTCGACACGATCAACTTCACGCCGGGTACTTCGGCAAGCGTATCTCGGGCTTGAGCGGCGAAGCCCGCCAGATCCCCACCTTGAAGAAGCTTCGAATGTGACAGCGCCGCTGACAAAAGGAAGTACGCGTTGATTTCGCGCCCAACCGTGTCAGCAAAGGCGTAAGCGTCGCCGATTAGCTGCTTCTTCTCTGCTTCACGTTCGTCATGGGCAATCCACACAACCATCATCAACGCAAAGGCGACGAGGGGCAGAACGATGACCAGCGTCGACACGCCCAACCGCCAGCTTAAAGAGCGGGACTTGGCCATGGACCCGGTCCTGTCAGCCAAATCCTTCCGAAGGGTAAACGCCTTTCCCCGCAGAAGGCTCCCCGGCAGCATTAACCGTCCAGGAGGCGCCCCTCGTGGTGCTCGCTGCTCGCGCGCCCCATCCGCCGTCGTCGACGTAATCACTGCACGTGGCGTTCCTGGCCTTGTGCTTCGTCGGCGCCACCCCGCGCTGCGCGAGCCCGTTGAGCGGAGAGTGCAGCGGCGATTGCTCCAATGCCGATGACGATCCTCCCTTGGTCATCCAAGACATGGATCTGTTTTCCTCGCTTGCTCTCCAGCTCAGCCATACGGAAAACCACACCCCACACAGTTTCCAGGTCGGCTGCCAGATGCCGTTCCCGAGACAGCCGCGACCCATCTCCGCCGATCAGGCAGAATTCGTAATACGGCACAGCGTTTCCTCGTGTAGTTGCCCTCTCCACGCGAAACGCTTGGCGAGAACCAAGGTTCCGCCCGGGCAAATATTATTTTGTGCGAACGGACGGGCGCCGTTAATGCGCCTCGCAACCCTTCGGGGGCGGTCAGCCAGCCGTCGCCTTCGCCGCAGTTTTCTGCGACTTCCGATCGAAGAATAAGGCTTGGCTAATGACCGCTTTCACCGAATCCGCGCTAAAGGGCTTGGTGATCAGGAATGCCGGCTCTGGCGCCTGGCCGGTGAGGAAGCGCTCGGGAAAGGCAGTTATGAAAATGACCGGGACTTCGTGAGTTCCCAGGATTTCGTTGACCGCCTCGAGCCCGGAGCTTCCATCGGCAAGCTGGATGTCGGCCAGAATAAGCCCCGAACGGCTCTTCAACGCCGCGCGAACCGCCTCGGTATGAGTGCGAGCGATCGTCGTGACATCGTGACCCAGCTGCTCGACAAGGGTCTGAATGTCGAGGGCAATGAGCGGTTCATCCTCGATAATCAGAACCGTGGTGCGAATTTGTTCGGAGATTTCTCGTCCAGCGCGCTCGATAAGTTCGGCCGCCTTTTCCTCCGGGCAATCAAGGATTTGCGCAATTTCGTGCGGCCTGAACGATTCGACGGCGCTCAGCAGGAAAGCCATGCGCGGCTCAAGCGAGATGGCCGCAAGATTCCGGCTTGCGCCGCTTTCATCGAAAGCGGGATAATCGACATGGGCGTTGAGGGGTACATTGCGCCAGCTGCGCAAGAACAACTTGTAAAGGGCGACTTTGGGTTCGAGCTCAGCATCGAAACAATGGGGATCCGCCAAAATCTCCTCGAGCGTGGCCGCGACATAGGCGTCGCCCGCCGCCTGCGTTCCGCACAAAGCGCGCGCAAATCGACGCAAGAAGGGGATGTGCGGCGCGATGGCGTCCGAGATCGACATGTCGTTCTCCTGTCGTGAGAAGTTCAAACGGCGCTGAGGATTAGTTCACAGGCAATCGCGCCAATTGCAAGCCCTGTCACTTTGTGGGGTGAAGCACGGGCCGCGACGAGCGCGTGGGGAGATTGTCGATCCTGAGCACTAAGCTCTGCCGCGCGCAGCTTATGAATCCAAATTGACATTGTAAGCATCCGCAAACCCGCGGAGCCGGATTTTGTTCCCAAGGCCCGGAACAAAAATCGAGGCGACGGGCCAAGGCTAGCCGAACTTCGCCCACACAAGCGGGCGGGATGGGCGCAGCGATTGAGCCCACCGCCGGGGCGGAGCATCCACCACTCTGGCTTTCCTGGAATAGAGGGACCTAACGTGATGCGCCCGGGAAGCCTCATGGAACCGCTTCTGCCGGAACTCGTTTACGTTAGGGTTCGAACCGGGGCGGGCTGGCGGGAATGAAAGACGGCGGGTTGAAGTGGACGCACGGCCCGTCTTTGGAGGAAGGCGGGATACGCTTTCGCCTCTGGGCCCCGAAGGAAGAGCGGATCGCGCTGGCGATCGATGGTCGCGATCTCATCCCGATGGCGCCAAATGGGGATGGATTCTTCGAAGTCTTCGTGAACGGTCTGCCTGCAGGGGCACGCTACATGTTTGCGCTCTCAAGGGGACAACGCGTTCCCGATCCAGCATCTCGCTTTCAGCCCCACGACGTCAACGGTCCGAGCGAGGCGGTGGACCCGCGCGCATATCGCTGGCGCGAATCCTGGACAGGCCGCGAATGGCGCGACATCGTTCTTTACGAACTCCATCTCGGCGCTTTTTCACCTGAGGGCACGTTCGCGGGGGCCGCTCTCAAGTTGGACCATCTCGCGGACCTCGGGGCGACCGCCCTCGAGATCATGCCGGTCAGCGACTTCAAGGGCCGCTGGAACTGGGGTTACGACGGGACCTTCCCTTACGCTCCGGACGCAAGCTACGGACGGCCTGAAGACTTCAAGGCCTTCGTCGAGGCGGCGCACAAGCACGGGATCGCGGTGCTTCTGGATGTCGTTTACAACCACTTCGGTCCCGAAGGGAATTTTCTGTCTCTCTACGCGCCCGATTTCTTCACCAGCCGGCACAAAACGCCGTGGGGCGATGCGATCCAATTTGACGGCCCCAACTCGCGGCCGGTGCGCGACTTCTTCATCGAGAACGCTGAATATTGGCTTGAGGAGTTTCATCTGGACGGGCTTCGCTTCGACGCCGTCCACGCCATCGAGGATGATTCGCGGCCGGATCTGCTCGACGAACTCGCTGCTCGCGTTCGCGCGCGGTTCTCACGTCCCATCCATCTCATCCTGGAAAACGAGGATAATGTTCCGAGACGCCTGACGCGCCATGGGGACAAGGCCGATCTCTACACCGCGCAGTGGAACGACGACATCCATCATGTGCTTCATGTCGCCGCCACGCATGAGAGCAGCGGCTACTACGCCGCCTACGGCTCAACGGAGCTTTTGGGAAAAGCCATCGCCGAAGGCTTCGCCTATCAAGGCCAAATGATGCCGTATCGGAATGCGCCCCGCGGCGGCCCAAGCGCCGGATTGCCGCCGGACGCTTTCGTGTCGTTCATCCAAAATCACGACCAGATCGGCAATCGCGCGTTTGGCGAGCGGTTGAACGTGCTGGCTTCCCCTGAGGCAATCCGGGCGCTGGCAAGCGTCTACCTGCTCGCGCCGCAAATCCCGATGCTGTTCATGGGCGAGGAATGGGGCGCGACGTCGCCATTCCTTTTTTTCTGCGACTTCAGCGGAGAGCTGGCGGAGGCTGTGAGAAAAGGACGGCGTGAGGAGTTTTCGCACTTTCCTGAGTTCGCGGATCCAGAGCGTGTCGCAAAGATCCCCGATCCCTGCGCTCAATCGACTTTCCTCGAATCCAAGCTCGATTGGAGCCGGATCGACGCGGCGCATCTCGCCACTTATCGCGATCTCCTAAAGATCCGTCGCGAGTTTGTGCAGCCGCTGCTGCCTTCCATTCGCCATGGAGGCCAAGCGCTCGTGGTGGGCGAGCAGGCTTTGCGCGTCATCTGGCAGGCCGGAGAGCGGCGGCTCGTCCTCGACGCCAATCTCTCGTCCGGCGCCGTCGAGTTTCCCAAGAGCGACGCCCGCCCATTTTGGCTTTGCGGCGACGCCGGCGCTTCCTTCCAGCCTTGGACCGTGCGCTGGGGACTTGATCCCCAATGAACGCTCCGCGCGCCACGTATCGCCTGCAGTTGCATGCCGGCTTTGGATTCAGCCAAGCCGCGGCGATCGCGCCTTACCTCGCGCAGCTTGGCGTCAGCCACGTCTACCTCTCTCCGATCTTCAAAGCGCGGCCGGGCAGCGTGCATGGCTATGACGTCACCGATCATAACCAGTTGAATCCGGAACTCGGGACGGAAAACGATTTCGTGTCGATGATTGGCGCGTTCCGCGATCACGGGCTCGGTCGCATTCTCGACATTGTGCCCAATCATGTGGGCGTCTGGGGCGCCGACAATCCGCTGTGGCTCGATGTTCTCGAGTGGGGTCCCTATTCCCAATATGCCGGCTGGTTCGACATCGACTGGCCGGCTCAGGACGGCAAGCTCCTCGCGCCCGTGCTTGGCGCGCAATATGGCGAAGAGCTGAGATCGGGAAAACTGAAGCTCCATTTCGAAGAGGACGGAAGTTTCGCCGTCTGGGCCTATGACGCTCACAAGCTGCCGATCCACCCGCTGACCTTCCCGCTCATCCTGGGGCATCAGCACCCGGCGCTGGACCGGATGGCCGACCTTTTTCTCGATCTGCCCCAATGGCGCCCGCAAGTGGCGGAAAGGGCGCGCGCGCTGAAGAGCGAGCTCGTCGTCCTCATCAACAAAGACGAGGGCGCCCGCGTTGCGATCGACGCTCGCGTGGAAGAGTTCAACAGCGACTGGCGCGAACTTGATCGGCTCATCCGCGACCAGTTCTGGCGCGTCGCCTTTTTTCGCGTGGCTGAGGACGAGATCAACTACCGCCGCTTCTTCAACATCAATGATCTCGCCGGTTTGCGCATCGAGGCGGGTCCGGTCTTCGACCACGTCCACGCCCGCATCTTCCGCATGCTTGAGAGCGGCGAGATCGATGGCCTCAGGATCGACCATATCGACGGCCTCTTTGATCCCAAGGCCTATCTCGAAGCGTTGCGGGCCGGCGCGAAGCGGCCGTTTTATCTGGTCGTTGAGAAGATCCTCGCGCCCCACGAAGCGTTGCGGGCCGGCTGGCCCGTCGAAGGCACGACGGGTTACGACTACACCAACCTCGCGCTTGGCGTGCTGGTGGACCCTGCGGGCGAGCAAGCCTTTACGCAGGCCTATTATGATCTCGCCGGCGAGGACCAGGATTTCGCCGCTGTTGCGCGCGACGGCAAGCTTCGGATCATGGAAAATGAAATGGCGAGTGAGCTCAACGCGCTCGGTCGCCGCGCCGCGCAATTGGCCGGCGAGAGTCCGATGACCGCGGATCTGACGCGCGCGCTGCTCCAGCGTGCGATCAGGCAGGTCGTCGCGAACTTTCCCGTCTACCGGACCTATCTCGACTTCACGGGCATGCCGGCCGACGCTGACCGCCGCGACATCGCCTGGGCGATGACGCGCGCGCGGCGTTCCGATCCGGATGTCCATCCCTCCGCCTTCGATTTCCTGCAGAACACGCTGATGGCGGAAACGGAACAACCGCCCACACAGGAGCTCAGCCATACCGCGGCGCTCCGCTTCGCCATGAAAGTGCAGCAGTTCTCGGGCCCCGTGATGGCCAAGGGGGTCGAGGACACGGCCTTCTATCGCTACAACCGGTTCATAGCGCTCAACGAAGTCGGCGGCGCCCCGGAGCGGTTTGGCCTCGCCCCTGCCCTGTTTCACAAGGCCAACGCCGCGCGCGCCCAGAACTGGCCGCACGCCATGTTGGCGACGGCGACGCATGACACCAAGCGCGGCGAGGACAATCGGGCGAGGCTCGCTGTCCTCTCCGAAATGCCGGAGGAATGGCGCCGCCAGGTCGAGACATGGACCCGCATCTTGCGAGCGCGACGCGGCGACGTCGAGCGCGTCGCCGCGCCGGACCATGACGATGAGTACATGCTCTACCAGATGCTGGTAGGCTCCTGGCCCATCGGTATGCTCGACGGCCCAAGCGCTGAGCAACTGGAAGCTTATGGCGCGCGCATTCACGCAGCGCTCGAGAAATCCTTGCGCGAGGCGAAGCGGCGCTCGAGTTGGGCCGCGCCAGACGCTGACTATGAGCAGGCGACACAGGCGTTCGCGCGGGAGGCGTTGCGCTCCGAGAACTTCCGTTCCAATTTCCTGCCCTTCACGCGGCGTGTGGCGCGCCTTGGGATCGAGAACAGCCTCATTCAGTCCGTCGGCAAACTCACAGCGCCCGGCGTGCCCGACATCTATCAGGGCTGCGAGCTGTGGGACCTCAATCTTGTCGACCCCGACAATCGACGTCCCGTCGATTTCGCGGTTCGCGAGGCGGCGATTGGGGACCTCGCCGCTCGTCTCGAAGCTCCGGACCAGCGCTCGGCGCTATTCAAGACGCTGATGGACGAATGGCAGGACGGCCGAGTGAAGCAAGCGACAATCGCGCTCCTGCTCGCTCTCCGCCGCGATGAGCCGGACCTTTTCAGCGCCGGCGATTATCAGCCGCTCGTCATCGACGGTGATCGCTCGGATTGGGCCTTTGGCTATATCCGCGCCTCGGGGGACCGAAAGCTAGCGATCGTGATCGCGCGCTATCCGGCGCATCGAGAGGCCGAGCCCGAGTGGAGCGCCCGGGCGCAATTGCCGGAAGCGCGCTGGTTCGACTTGTTTCGCGGTGGATACGCGACGGTTGATGCGCCTCTTCACCAGTGGCTGAACCCGCTGCCGTTTGCAGTGCTGTTGGCCCGTTAGTTCTAGGCGCGGTCGCTGACCGGCTCACCGATCGCGGCTATGGCGCACGGCACGGTTGCTCACTTCGCCGACTGGCGATCCGTCTTCTCCGGGACACGCTCGAAAAGCAGCATGGAGCGCGGGGTCACTTCGTAGACAGCGCCAATCGCGAATTGGCTCGCGTCCAATTGCGGGTCCGTCGTGTCGAACAGCCGTTTCCAGCCGTCCGCTTCGTAGCAGGGCGGCAAGGTGAACTCGACCGTCTCATGGTGGGCGTTGAATATGATCAGCAGCGTTGCGTCAGCCCCTCGCCGCTTGATGCCCGTCGCCTGCCCGCGCCCGTCCAAGAGCATGCCGAAGCAGCGCATTCCATTGTCCCAGGCCTCGTCCGTCATCTCCGAGCCGACGGGATCGATCCACGCAACATCCTTCACCTCAAGGTCCGGATTCATTTCGCCGGTCAGGAAGCGCGAGCGGCGCAACACCGGATAGAGGTGAAACGCCGATGTCAGGCGGCGGAAGAAGGTCAAGAGCGACAGACGCTCCTCATCCATCTCCCAATGGACCCAGCTGATCTCGTTGTCCTGGCAATAGGCATTGTTGTTGCCCTTCTGCGTTCGGCCAAACTCGTCGCCGGCGCAGACCATTGGCGTGCCTTGAGACAAGATCAGCGTGGCAAGCAGGTTGCGAAGCTGGCGCCATCGCAGCGTTTGGATCGCCTTATCTTCGGTGGGTCCCTCCGCGCCGCAGTTCCACGAGCGATTATCCGAGCTTCCGTCGCGATTGTCCTCTCCGTTCGCCTCGTTATGCTTGTCGTTATAGGAAACGACGTCGTTGAGCGTAAATCCGTCGTGAGCAACGACGAAGTTGACGCTGGCCCATGGTCTGCGGCCGCGAAAGTTGAACTTGTCCGGTGAAGCGCAAAGGCGAGGCGCCACCGATTTCGCGTCCCCATGTCCTCGCCAGAAGTCTCTCACATCATCGCGAAACCGGTCGTTCCATTCCCCCCAGCCGGGGGGAAAGCCGCCGACCTGATATCCGCCCGGACCACAGTCCCAAGGCTCGGCGATCAGTTTGACGTCGGCGAGCACGGGGTCCTGGCCGACGACCTTCAAGAATCCGCTCTCGGTGTTGAAGCCGTCCGGCTCGCGCGCGAGGATCGTCCCCAGATCGAAGCGGAATCCGTCGACCCGCGTTTCCGTCACCCAATAACGCAAACTGTCCGCGACCATCTGGATGACGCGCGGGTGGCTGAGGTTGAGCGTGTTGCCGGTGCCAGTGTCGTTAATGTAAAATCGCGGCTGGTCCGGCATCAGCCGGTAGTAAGATTTGTTGTCGATCCCCTTGAAGGAAAGCGTCGGGCCGCGCTCATTGCCTTCCGCGGTGTGATTGTAGACGACATCAAGGATCACCTCCAGTCCGCCGTCGTGAAGCCGCGCGATCATCTCCTTGAATTCGCGCAACGAGTTGGGCACGTCAGAAGCGTAGCGAGGATCCGGCGCAAAAAAGCCGATCGAGTTATAGCCCCAATAATTCCTGAGTTTCTTCTGCAGAAGGTAATCATCGTCGATGAACGTGTGGATCGGCATCAGCTCGACCGTCGTGACGCCGAGCGACTTGATGTAGTCGACAACGGGCTTCGAGCCCAGCCCGGCGTAAAAGCCCCTGAACCTCTCGTCGACTTCCGGGTGCAGCTTGGTGAAGCCTTTGACATGCGTCTCGTAGACGATGGTGGCTTCCCAAGGGACGCTTCGCCGCCTGTATTCGCCATGCCAATCGAAATTAGGATCCACGATGACGGATTTGGGCACGAACGGCGCGCTGTCGCGTTTGTCGAAGCTCAGGTCGTCTCCCTTTGCGCCGATCGTGTATCCGAACACCGCGGGGTTCCACGTCAGCTTTCCCGAGTGGGCTCGCGCGTAAGGGTCAAGCAGCAGCTTGTTGGGATTGAAGCGATGGCCAGCCTCGGGCTCATAGGGGCCGTGGACGCGAAAGCCGTAAAGCGTCGCCGGCCCGACCTCGGTCACGTGGCCGTGGAACACCTCATCGGTTCGCTCAGGCAATTCGAAGCGGCCGATTTCGCGCTTGCCCTCCGTGTCGAAGAAGCAGACTTCGACCTTCGTCGCATTGGCTGAGAAGACAGCAAAGTTTGCGCCCTTCTCAACGGCTGTAGCGCCAAGAGGGTACGGCTTGCCTTCGCTGATTTCCATGTCTCATCCCCCTCGCGGCGTTCATAGGCCGCTTATTCCCGCAAGACCATAAACTCCCGGAATGACGTCCAGGTTCCTTCCGAACTCCCGCTTGGTGACTCCCGATATCATTTCGCTTTCCGCAGCGTCCATTTCTCGATGGAACCGAGCGGCTGCTCGCGAGTTGTGAGCAAAGCGAGATGGTCCCTTTCGGGGCGATAGAGGAGGCCTCAATTGGCGTCGATGTCCGGTGAAGAGTCTTACCCCCAATCAAGCGAGGCCAGTGTTTCCGGTGGCGGCCCGGCCCACTTTGCCTCGGAATTCGAGTTCGGAACCGACGATAAGCATGATTGGCAAGGGAGCGACGAGCGCATCAAGCTCGCCGTCATGACAGCGCTTCACTGGGATCTGGCCGTTCCGCGCGACCGTGTGCAGGTGAATGTCTCCCGCGGATGGGTGATCCTGACTGGCCAGGTCACGCGGGAATATGAGAAAACACGCGCCGAAGCGGACGCGCGAATGACTTCCGGCGTCGCCGGGGTGATCAATCGCCTCACATGCGAGGCGGGGAACTAGCGCCACGGACGACTGCCAAGCGCCGCCGTTGCTAATTTCCCATCCGCCACGGCGAGCGCTCGGTCCACGCGCTCAAGGTCTGCTCCGCCCACTCCACTGACTTGTCTTTGTGGCAGAGTGTGCAGGGATTTGGAACATTGAGCGCCTGCGTCGACGCTGGCGTGATGAAGCGGAACGTATGAGCGTGGACTTTCACGTCCCCAAGCGTTTCTTCGATCAACGGCATATGGCAGGACGCGCATTGGCTGCCGGCGCTGTCCAGCTTGTGATGCGTATGGGCGGGAATGCTATCGGCGAACGGGCCGATCGGCGAATTGGGTCCGTGGCAGCCGAGGCAAAGCGCATTGCCTTTCTCGCGCAGCATCGCGACGTTGTCGTTGCCATGAGGATCGTGACATGAGAAGCAGGTCACGCCGCGCGTGTACATGAGGCTCTGCACGAAATCGTTGCCCTGCATCCTGTTCTTGTGCGCTGTCCCATCTGGGAAATGCGTGAAGCTCAATTCTCCCAACTTGTGATCCTCTAGGTTCCAAAAGTCGGCGAGCTTGAGCCCCATATGAAAGCCGACGGGCCAATCATAGTTTTTGTCGTCAATCGGATTGGCCTTCGGACGCCCTTGCGAGTGACAGCGAATGCAGGTGTCGTTCGCCGCGACATAATCGAGCCGGGCCGGATTGACGATCGTGGTCCGNACGGGATCGGCGACATGGGCGCTGCCNGGTCCGTGGCAGGATTCGCAGCCGACGTTCCATTCGGTTACGCTCTTTGTCTTGATGTCGTAGTTGACCGAATGGCAGCCGTCGCAGAGCGGCCCGGTCGGCCGCTGCATATTGTCGTCCGGGTAGAGCGGCGCCCACCAGTCTGCGGTCTTCGGCACCTGGTAGGGCAGCCAGCGCGCATGCGTGATGTCCCATTGCGCGGGCAGCGGGAAATAGTCGTCGCCCTTGCGGGTGAAATAGCGCTGCTTCCACCGGCTGCCATAGACGAAGGCGACATCGTCCAACGTGAACGTCAATTTCGGATCGGGCTTCGAGAAGTCGGGAATGACGGCGTCCGGATGTTCGTGCGGATCACGCACGACATTGGCCATGCGCGTCTGCTTCCACCGGTCATAGATTTCCTTATGACAGGACTCGCAAGCGACCGAACCGACATAATGCGCGCCAGCAGTGATAGGGGCGGGCGCGTTGGTTGGCGAACCCGGCGGGACCGACGGCGGCAAGTGGCGAAGGAAAGCGACGATCTGCCAGATCTCGTGATCGGGCAGATCCCAGGCGGGCATCGCGGTGTTGCGGATGCCGTCGTTGATGTAAGTGAAGATCTGCCCATCCGTCAGCGTCGGGAGCAGCTGGGGAAGTGCGGGCGCGCGCGGGTAAACGTGCTCGCCAACGGTCGTGCGGCCGGTTCCGTCGAAATTGTGACAGACAGCGCATTTCTGCTGAAACGCCGCGGCGCCGGCGGCGATGGTCGCTTCGTCAGGCTTCAGCGGATTGACGCGCGCCGCGGCCTCGGCGGGCACGCTATTCCGCAGAAGCCAGGTCGCGACCTCCATCTCGATCGCGGGCGGCGTTGGGCGCGCGCTCGACAGGCCGGGGAGCGCGACGCGGTAAAGAGCGCCGGCGCTGGCGGCAACGAGAACAAGCAGGGCGACGACTGCAAGGATGATCTTGCGCATCACTTCGCCTTCGAATTTGAAGGTGCGGGCCGCATTCGTCCTTGAAGCAGTCGGGGCGCGTGATTCTTCATGGGGGTCGTCGGCCAATCGTGCGTTTCGTCGCTGGCGTCACGCGCCCAACGATAGAAGGCGTCATAGAGCGACACGCCCGCTGCGAGCTGCTCAAGATCGTCGGAATACATGCGCGACAAGCCGAGCGAGGCGGCAAGAAGTCCCGCCGCTTCCGGCGCAAGATCAAGCCGGTCGGTGTCCGCGGCCCTGACGATGGTGGCGAGTTTCGCGAGCGGCGGGGNTTCAAGCCCAAGCTCATCGAGTATCGTGTCAAACGTGCAGCGCTCGCCGCGATGACTCCAAGATACGCCCTCGACGTCGAATGCAGCGCCGTTGAAGCGCTCCGCGACCGCGAGAACTTCGGCAGGCGCCACGAAGAGGAAGACAGCGGTCGGATCGACAAAGCGACGGATGAGCCAGGGACAAGCAATGCGATCGATCTTCGGTCGTGAGCGCGTCACCCACACTGTTCGCCCTTGGAGATCGCGCTGCGGCAACTTGCCTTCGGGGACGAGCGGGAGACCCGCTTGCGTCCAAGCCTCATGGCCGCCTGCAAGAACTTCGGCTGAAGCGGCCCCGCTGACGCGCAGCCAAGCTGCAACGCCTTCGCTTTCGCCGCGTCCGTTCTCGCAGATCGCCACCGTCGACCGCCCGGTGAATTCCTGCGCCCAAGACGATGCGGTTTCGTGAGATCGGCGGATCGCCCCAGGAATGAAGCGCGGCTCGGCGGCAAAGGCGTCTTTACTGCGCACGTCGATCAGCGCGGGACCGTGAGGCACGCCAACCAGACGCCAAAGCTTATCCGCCGATATACTGTTGAATGACGACACAATGCGCCCTCGAAGACAAAGGGGCGCGATTCTTCAGCTGTCGCCTCGTGGGGAGATCGCTTCCCCATGAGGGAATCATAACCCCGATTGATGGGACGATGTCAATGCGCCTGTCCCTTGGTTAGTTCGGCGAGCTAAGTCCGCCTAGATCAGTTCCACGCAGCGACCGCCTTTTCCCCCGACTGCCTAATGCCCCGCCTATGTTGCGCCGTCCGCTTCACGTCGATACCGGTCAAATTATTGGACACCGTGATAAGCGATCGAGCCATCTGCCACCGCTTGAATTACAGATGTTTGATCGGCCCCCGGCTGAATAAGTTCGCTGCCTGGCGTTTTCTTAGGATGGGTCGAACTGAACGCGGGAAACGCACCCTCGCTCTCATACTGGCCCCAGGCGGTCCGGGGCCCCTTCCGGGCCGCCCTGCCCGGGCACCGTGCCCTGCTGCGCTCAAGGCTGCGGGCGAGATGCCCTTCGGATATCGTCGGCATGGATTAGCGGCCGCCGCCGCGCCCGGTGTTGTTCTGTGCGTAGCTGATGGGATCGTAAGGATTGTAGTCCACGTAGTGGCCGGCGAAGACCTGGGAGGGCGG
>JGI12659J15293_10000009_pt1 | contig 56533 bp, 73 predicted proteins | sample JacPinW_OM2H0_O1_FD_15293 | JGI IMG/M metagenome (IMG submission 15293) | reverse complement strand
CGGCGATGATGCTCGCCGGGCTCGACGGCATCCAGAACAAGATCCATCCCGGCGATCCGGCCGACAAGGATCTCTACGACCTCGAGCCCGAGGAGGCCTCGCACATCCCGACCGTGTGCCACGCGCTCGACATGGCGCTCGAGCACCTCGACAAGGATCGCGAGTTCCTGACGCGCGGCGGGGTGTTCACCAACGACGTCATCGATGCGTACATGGGACTGAAGATGCAGGAGATCACGCGCTTTCGCATGTCCACCCACCCCGTGGAGCTGGAGCTGTACTACAGCTGCTGATTGCCATGTACCGGCCAAGCCTCGCAGTGCACGCCGCGGCGCCCCAGGCGCCTCGAGCGCCTGCATGTGCGGCTGAGCCAACCATGCGGGCAGCGGCGCGCGCCACGCGCCGCGGCCCGCTTTTGTCGCCGAGCGTCCGCGGCGCTATGCTGCATTGGTATGCGCAAGCTCGCGTTTACCTTAATGCCGCTGCTGTGCTCGCTGGCGCTCGCCGCGACCGTCTACAAGTGGGTCGACGAGAACGGTGTCGTGCACTACAGCGACCAGCCGCATCCCAACGCCGAGAAACTGCAGGTGAAGGACGCGCAGACCTTCCCGCATTCCTCGCTCGGCGTCGCGCCCTCCGCCGGCAATGTGCCGCCGCCGGCCGCGCAGCGTACCGGCGGCCCCTACCAGGGATGCGCCGTGGTGCGGCCGACCGACCAGCAGGAGTTCATGAACCTCGATGCGCTCACCATCTCCGTGCAGACCGACCCGGCGCTCAAGCCCGGCGACCAGATCTTCGTGAGCCTCGACGGCCAGCCGATCAACGAGGGCAAGCCGACCGGCGCACAGTTCACACTCTCGCCGGTCGATCGTGGCACGCACACGCTGCAGGCGCAGGTGCGCGACGTCGACGAGACGATTCTGTGCCAGACGCCCGCCGTGACCTTCAGCATCCATCAGCCCTCGCTGCTCAACCCCAACACCCCGATCCGTCCGCACTGACACGCGCCGGCGCGCGCCGGAGGCGCCGTGGTCGCGGTTGAGCACAGCGCGCCCTCAGCGCTCGCGCATTTCGATCCGGCCGACCTGCTCGACGCGCTCGCCACCGGCATCGTCATGCTGGATGCGCAGCTGTGCCCGATGTACGCCAACGTCGCCGCGCAGGACCTGCTCGCCTTCAGCCTGAAGACGGCGCGCGGCCGCCCGTTCACCGATCTGCTGCACGCGCCCGAAGCGCTCGGCGGCATCCTGCGCCGCGTGCTCATGAGCGGCGAGGGGATCGCCGACCGCGAGCTGCTGGTGCGCCCGGCGGCGGCGCCGCGCGAAGCGCGCACGCTCGACGTGACCCTCACTCCGCTTGACGGGCTCACCGGGCGGCACCTGCTGCTCGAGCTCGCCGACACCACGCAGCGCCAGCGCATCACGCGCGAGAACGACCTGCTGGCGCGCCTCGACGGCAGCCGCCTGATGGTCCGCCAGCTCGCGCACGAGATCAAAAACCCCTTGGGCGGGCTGCGCGGCGCGGCGCAGCTGCTCGAGCGCGAGCTGCCCGGCGCGGCGCTCAAGGAATATACGCAGGTGATCATCGGCGAGGCCGACCGGCTCACCGCGCTGGTCGACTCCATGTCAGGTCCGAGCCGCGCCCCGAGCAAGACGGTGCTCAACATCCACGAGATCTGCGAGCACGTCTATCACCTGCTGCGCGCCGAGGCGCCGGTGACGCTGCTGATCGAGCGCGACTACGACCCGAGCCTGCCGAACGCCATGCTCGATCGCAATCAGCTCATCCAGGCGCTGCTCAACGTGGCGCGCAACGCGCTGCAGGCGCAAGGTGACCGCGGGCGCATCGTGCTGCGTACCCGCGCGCGCTCGCACGTCAGTATCGGCTCGGCGATGCATCGGCTGGTGGCGAGCGTGCAGGTGGAGGACAACGGCCCGGGCGTGCCGCCGCAGCTGCGCTCCTCGATCTTCTATCCGCTGGTCACCGGGCGCGCCAACGGCAGCGGACTCGGGCTCGCCGTGGCCCAGGACCTGGTGACGCGCAACGGCGGCATCATCGAATTCGACAGTGAAGTGGGGCGCACCGTGTTCACGCTGCTGTTACCCCTGGGAGAAGAGACATGAACGCACTACGAGTCTGGCTGGTCGATGACGACGCTTCCATCCGCTGGGTGCTCGAGCGCGCGCTGCGCAACGACGGCATGTCGGCGCGCGCCTTCGAGGCCGCGGAGCCGGCGCTTGATGCGCTGCGGCGCGACACCCCCGATGTGCTCATCACCGACATCCGCATGCCGGGCGCCTCGGGACTGGAGCTGTTGCGGCGCATCCGCGATGCGCGCCCGGCGCTGCCGGTGATCGTGATGACCGCGCACTCGGATCTGGGGAGCGCGGTGTCGGCCTACGAGGGCGGGGCGTTCGAGTACCTGCCCAAGCCGTTCGACATCGACCAGGCGGTGGCGCTGGTGCGCCGGGCGGCGAGCGGCTCGCTCGGCGGCGGCAACGGCGAGGCGGGGACGCCGCGCATCCCGGAGCTCCTGGGGCGCGCGCCGGCCATGCAGCAGGTGTTTCGCGCCATCGGGCGCCTGGCGCGCTCCTCGGTGACGGTGCTGATCACGGGCGAATCCGGCACCGGCAAGGAACTGGTGGCGCGCGCCCTGCACCAGCACAGCCCGCGCGCCGCGCGCACCTTCATCGCGCTCAACACCGCGGCGATCCCCCAGGACCTGCTCGAGTCGGAGCTGTTCGGCCACGAGCGCGGCGCCTTCACCGGGGCGGATGCGCTCAGGCGCGGGCGCTTCGAGCAGGCCGACGGCGGCACGCTGTTCCTGGACGAGATCGGCGACATGTCGATGCCGCTGCAGACCCGGCTGCTGCGGGTGCTGGCGGAGGGCGAGTTCTACCGCGTGGGCGGCCAGACCCCGATCCACGTCGACGTGCGCGTGATTGCCGCCACCCACCAGAACCTCCAGGAACGCGTCGCGCGCGGACTGTTCCGCGAGGACCTGTATCACCGCCTGAACGTGATCCGCATCGAGCTGCCGCCGCTGCGCGCCCGGCCCGAGGACATCCCGGACCTGCTGGGCCACTACATGCGCCTCGCCGCGCAGGAGCTCGGCGTCGAGGCCAAAGCGCTCTCCCCGGAGGCGCTCGAGCGGCTCGCGGCGCACGAGTGGCCGGGCAACGTGCGGGAGCTCGTGAACCTTTGCCGGCGGCTCTCCGTGCTCGCCCCGGGAAGCGAGGTGCACCTCGCCGACCTGCCGGCGGAGCTCGCCGGCCCCATCGCTACCCGTCGCGAGGCCGACTGGGCCGTGGTGCTCGGCGGCTGGGCCGAGCGGCACCTGCTCAGCGGCAGTCCGCCGCTGCTCGACACGGCGCAGCCGCAGTTCGAGCGCGTGCTGATCCGCGCGGCGCTCAAGCGCACCCAGGGCCACCGCCAGGAGGCGGCGAAGCTGCTGGGCTGGGGGCGCAATACCCTCACCCGCAAGCTCAAGGAGCACGGCATGAACGGTGGCCCCGGCCAGGACGAATAGTCGCCCCGCCGCGAAGGCGGTAAGGTTCGCGCGGGTCAAGCGCATCCAGCGGGGAAGCGCACGGGAGCCTTAGCGGATGTCGGACTGGCGCGCGTTGTGGCAGATGTCTTTCCTCGGCAACGCGCTCGGCGCGTGGGCGTTCGCATTGCTCGTGTTCGCGGTCACCTTCACGCTGCTGCCGGTCGCCAAGGGCTTCATCAGCGCGCAGCGCCGGCGCCTCTCGCGGCACCACCTGCCCCAGATACAGGCCATCGAGCTCGCGGGTCTGCTGGTGGAGCGCACCAGCCGGATATTCCTGCTCGGCGTCGCGGTGTGGCTGGCCTCGCGCGACCTCACCTTCCCGCCGCGCCTCGAGCGCGCGCTGAGCGTCGCGCTGGTGCTGCTCTTCTGGATGCAGGCGGCGCTGTGGGCCATGACGACCGTGCGCTACGCCATCGACGCGCGGCGCCAGCGCTCCAAAGGTCCCGACACCCTGCTCAAGAGCTCGATGGAGGTGATCCTGTTCGTCGCCGGGCTCCTCGTGTGGGGGGTGGCGGTGCTGCTCGCGCTCGACAACCTCGGGGTCGAGATCAAGCCGCTGCTCGCGGGCATCGGCATCGGCGGCATCGCGCTCGCGCTCGCCGTGCAGACGGTGCTCGCCGACCTCTTGGCATCGCTCTCCATTGCGCTTGACAAGCCCTTCGGCATCGGCGATGCGCTGAGCGTCGACGACTGTCAGGGGACGGTCGAGCACATCGGCGTGAGGAGCACGCGGCTGCGCAGCATCAATGGCGAGCAGATCATCATCGCCAACGGCGATCTGGTGAAGGTGCGGGTGCGCAACTTCGGCCGCCTGCAGGAGCGGCGCGCGCTGTTCGTGCTCGACGTGCACTACGACACGCCGGTGGCGACGCTCGCCGCCGTGCCGCGCACCCTGCGCGAGATCATCGAGGCGACGCCTGACACGCGCTTCGACCGCTGCCACCTGCTGCGCTGCACGGCTGCGGCGCTGCAGTTCGAGACTGTGTACTACGTCACGCGCGCCGACTACCAGAGCTATGCGGATGCGCAGCAGAGCATCAACCTGCGCATCCTCGAGCGCTTCCGCGCCATGGAAATAAGTTTCTCCGCGGTCGCCCCGCGCGCCGTGCGGCTGCACCGGCCGGGGGCGCCCGCAGCGGATGCGAGCGGACAGCAGCGGCTGCTGTAGCGCGCGGCCTCACGGGTAGCGGCAAGCCGCCTCAGCAGTGCGCGGCGCGCAGCGCGCGCTCACTTTGCCGCGAGCACCTCGTGCAGCGCGGCGTCGAAGTCCTCGTAGGGCTGCGCGCCCAGCAGCACCCATCCCTGCAGCACCCCGTCGCGCACCCGCCCGATGACGAACGCCGGTGTGCCGTGCAGCCCGAGCGCCTGCGCTGCGGCGGCGTTGTGCGCGATCGCGGCATCGTAGCGGTGCCCGGTAGTGCAGGCGGCAAAGCGCGCCGGGTCGACGCCGAGCGAGCGGGCCGCGCGCGTCAGCCCGGCCGGGGTCAGGTCCGCGTGCTCCGCGAGCAGCGCATCGTGCATGGGCCAGAAGCGGCCCTGCTCGGCGGCACAGTGCACCGCTTCGGCGGCCGGCCGCGCGGCGGAATGAAACTCGAGCGGCAGGTCGCGCACGATGAAGCGCAGCCTGCCGGTATCCACCCAGTCGCGCTTGATGAGCGGCCAGGTCTGCGCCTCGAAGCGGCGGCAGTACGGACACTGGTAGTCGGTGAATTCCACCAGGGTGAGCGGTGCATCAGGCCGCCCGCGCGCCTGCTCGTCCGACTCGAGCTGCAATTGCACGGCGCGTCCGGAAGCCTCGGCGGGATCGTCCGCGCTCGCGCTGCCCGCCACGACTGCGAGGCTCATCGCGATGGCGAGCGCAGCGGGCAGCGCCCAGGAGCTGCGGGTCGTCATCTAGCCCGAGACCGCGCAGTCCGCCACGTCCTGCGCCGTGCGCAACGTGCCGACGAGCTCGCTCACGCTCGCCACACCCTGCGCGCGCAGGTAGGCGCTGATCCCCTCGTTGATGCTCTTGCACACCAGCGGCTCGTAGAAGAGCGCCGTGCCGATCCCGACCGCGCTGGCGCCGGCGAGCAGGAACTCCAGCGCGTCGTTGGCGCTGACGATGCCGCCCTGGCCGATGATCGGGATGCGATGCGGTGCTGCGACCTCGTAGACCTGGTGCACCTTCAGGAGCGCGATCGGCCGGATAGCCGGCCCCGACAGCCCGCCCTGCACGTTGCCGATCACCGGGCGGCGCGCGGCGACGTCGATCGCCATGCCCATGATGGTGTTGATCACCGCGAGCGCATCGGTACCCGCCTCGATGCAGCGGCGCGCGTTCTCGCGGATGTCCGTCTGGTTCGGCGACAGCTTGGTGATGAGGGGTTTGCGCGTCACGCGCCGGCAGGCGGCCACCACCTGCGCTGACATGTCCGGATAGTTGCCGAAGGCGACCCCGCCTTCCTTGACGTTGGGGCAGGAGATGTTGATCTCGATGGCGTCGATCGGCGAGGCATCGAAGCGCCGCGTGACCTCGACGTATTCCTCGATGGTCGAGCCGCAGACGTTGGCGATGAAGCGCGTTTCGCTGAAGTCGAGCTGCGGCAGGATGTCGCGCACCACCGCGTCCACACCCGGGTTCTGCAGCCCGATGGCGTTCAGCATGCCGCCGGGCGTCTCGAACATCCGGTGCGGCGGATTGCCGAGCCGCGCCCTGGCGGTGGTGCCCTTGAGAACGATGGCGCCGGCATCGCGGTTGGAGAACCCCTCGATGCGCGTGTACTCCTCGCCGAAGCCGACGCAGCCCGAGAGCAGCACGATCGGCGAGGCGAAGTCCAGGCCGCAGAATTTCAGGTGCAGCGGACTTGCGGCCGGCGCCGCCAGCCCGGCGCGCGCCGGGGCTTGTGGTGTGACCGTCGCCATACGAGAGCATTATCGCATCAGCCATGTTCCACATTGTGCTTTTTCAGCCGCAGATCCCGCCCAACACCGGCAACGTCTTGCGCCTGGCGGCCAATTGCGGCAGCACGCTGCATCTGGTGCGGCCGCTCGGCTTCGAGCTCACGCGCAAGGCGGTGCGCCGCGCCGGCCTGGATTACGGCGAGCTCGCCGAGCTGCGCGTGCATGCGACTCTCGCGGAATGCCGCGCCGCGCTCGCCGGCGCGCGGCTGTTCAGCATCGAGACGGGCGCGACGCGCACCTACAGCGCGGCCAGGTTTCGCGCCGGGGATGCGCTGCTCTTCGGCCCCGAGACGCGCGGCCTGCCGCCGGCGGTGCTCGCGCTGGTGCCGCGCGCGCGCCAGCTCACCATCCCGATGCGCCCGCACAACCGCAGCCTGAACCTTGCCAACGCGGTGGCGCTGGTCGTGTACGAAGCGTGGCGGCAGAACGGCTTCTCAGGGGCCACCGCGCTGCGGCGGCGCTGACTCGCCCGGGCGCGGCGCCGGCGCCGCGGCGCCCTGCCGGTCGAGCGGGCTGCGTACGCCGTTCGCGCCCTTCGCCATGACGTGGGTATACATCATCGTGGTCTTCAGGTCCGCGTGGCCGAGCAGCTCCTGTACGGTGCGGATGTCGTAGCCGTCTTCCAGCAGGTGCGTGGCGAAGCAGTGGCGCAGCGTGTGGCAGCTCGCCGGCTGTGTCAGATGCGCCTTGTGCACCGCCGCCGCGACGGCGCGCTGGATGGCCTTCTCGTGCAGGTGGTGCCGCACGGGCAGCCCCGTGTAGGGATCGCGGCACAGCGTGGCTGCGGGGAACAGGTACTGCCAGCCCCACTGCGTGCCGGCGCGCGGAAACTTGCGCCCGAGCGAGCGCGGCAGCGACACGCCCGGCTGCTGGCGCCGCCGCTCGTCCTGGTACCAGGCGCGCAGCCGCGCGAGGTGCGCACGCACGGCGAGATCGAGCGCGCCGGGCAGCATGGTGACGCGATCCTTGCCGCCCTTGGCTTCGCGCACGATGAGCTCGCCGCGCTCGAGCGCGAGATCCTTGACCCGCAGCCGCAGCACTTCCATGAGGCGCAGCCCGCTGCCGTAGAGGAGACTCGCCACCAGCCACGGTGTGCCCTGCAGCTGCACCAGCAGCGCCGCCACTTCCGCACGCGTCAGCACCACCGGCAGCCGCTTGGCGCTCGAGGCGCGCGTGATGTTCTCGAGCCACGGCAGCTCGATGCCGAGCACCTGGCGGTAGAGGAACAGCAGCGCCTGCAGCGCCTGGTTCTGCGTGGCGGAGCTCACCTTGCGGCGCACCGCCAGGAAGGTCAGGAATTGCTCGACGTGCGGCGCGCCGAGCTCGCGCGGGTGGCGGCGCTGGTGGAATGCGACGTACCGGCGCATCCACTGCAGGTACGCCTGCTCGGTGCGCAGCGCGAGGTGGCGCGTGCGCATGCGCTCGCGCGCCACGGCGAGCAGTCCGGGTGCTCTTGCCGCCCGTTCAGGGAGCTTGCGGAAGGTCGGCACAGCGCACACCTCGTGCGGCGATGACAGCAGACGTCCGCCGGCGAGGGAAGCGGCAAATGGCGCGCGTTTGCCGCATTTCTTGCACCTGCGGTCGCCGCCGCGGGCGGCGCGGACTGCACCTTCGTATATAATTTGCGCCGGGCCGGTGGCGCGCGTCCACCAACAACATGAGGCGCCCAGATGAGCTGGTGGGGCTGGATAATCGCCGGCGCGATCCTTCTCGGCGCGGAACTGACTTTCGTCAACGCGCAGTTCTACCTGGTGTTCGTCGGCAGCGCGGCGATCCTCGTCGGCCTCGCGACCCTGATCACCGCGCCCGCCGAGTGGCTGCAGTGGGCGCTGTTCGCGGTGCTGGCGATCGTCTCGATGATGACGTTTCGCAGCCGCATCTACCGCAGGTTCCACGGCGCGTCGCCCGCAGTCAAAACCGGACCCGTCGGCGGAGTGATCACGCTGAGCGCCCCGCTGGCGGCCGGCGAGAGCTGCCAGGCGGAGTACGGCGGCACCTTCTGGACAGTGCGCAACGACAGCGACACGCCGATGGCCTCCGGCACCCGCGCGCGCATCACCAGCGTGCGTGATCTCACGCTCCTCGTACGACCCGACGTCTAAGCCAACCGCCCGCGGGACACACCATGTACACCTCCTACGTCTTCATCGCGCTGGCCGTAATCGCCGTGATCGTGGTGTGGCGCACCGCGACCGTCGTGCCGCAGCAGAGCGCCTACGTCATCGAGAACCTCGGCAAGTACAGCCGCACGATCCAGGCCGGTTTCCACATCCTCATCCCCTTCGTCGAGCGTGTTGCCTACCGGCACAGCCTCAAAGAGCAGGCACTCGACGTGCCCGAGCAGATCTGCATCACGCGTGACAACGTCCAGGTGGGGGTCGACGCGGTCCTGTACATGCAGGTGTTGGATCCGCACCTGGCCTCCTACGGCATCACCAACTACGGCTTCGCGATCGCGCAGCTCGCGCAGACCACGCTGCGCAGCGAGATCGGCAAGATCGAGCTCGACCGCACCTTCGAGGCGCGCGGCATCATCAACGCCAACGTGGTCGCGGAGCTGGACAAGGCCTCGGTGGCGTGGGGCGTGAAGGTGATGCGCTACGAGATCAAGAACATCACCCCGCCCAAGGACGTGCTGTCGGCGATGGAGAAGCAGATGCGCGCCGAGCGCGAGAAGCGCGCCGTGGTGCTGACCTCCGAGGGCGAGCGCGACGCGAAGATCAACCAGGCCGAAGGCGACAAGCAGCGCGTCATCAAAGCGTCCGAGGCCAACAAGCAGCAGCAGATCAACGAGGCGGACGGCCAGGCGGCGGCGATTCTCGCGGTCGCGACCGCCACCGCCGAGGGCCTGCGCCGCGTCGGCGGCGCGCTCAGCGAACGCGGCGGGATCGAAGCGATGCAGCTGCGCATCGGCGAAGAGTACGTGCGCCAGTTCGGCAAGATGGCCAAAGAGAGCACGACGCTCGTCGTGCCCGGGCATCTCTCCGACCTCGCCTCCGTGGTCACCATGGCGACCAGCATCATTCGCAGGCCGCCGCCCGCGCAGCCGGGCGCGCCGACGCGGCCGGCAGACGCGAGCCCGTAAGCCGTCGGACCGAAGCGGGGGCCTGCGATGACCGTTGACATTGCACCAGGTGCCTGCGGGGAGGCACAGCCATGAGCCCTTTCAATGCGGATCACTTCAGCGACATGGACGGCCAGCCGATCGAGGACTCGCCCGAGCCGCAGCCTTGCCCGTTCTGCGCCAGCGGCGCCGACCAGCTGGTCGTCGAGCGATGGAGCGCGGAAGATGATCCGGACCCGTCCTACCATGTCGAGTGTCTCAAGTGCGGCTGCAACGGCCCGCAGGGTCAGACTCAGCTCGAGGCCGCGCAGGCGTGGAACGGCCGGGACGGGGCGCAGTCCTGAAGAGTGTGGCGTGCGGCGAGGCTGAGGATCGCGCAATGCAGATGCCAGCGAGGTGCCGGACGGCTTATGCGACGGAAGTGCCGTGTTACAACGCGACGCTTAGGTCATCTAGGTATTGTTAGAGCCCATCGTGAGGTCATCGTTTTTTTCGACTCAGCGCATGGCTGCTACCACGGGGGTCTACGTCGCGGCAGTCGTCCCGGTAATTTGCGGCGCAGTAGCAGGACCGCCGCTTGGGGGCTTCTCAATTGCTACTGTTTTTGGATTTGGCGCTCTCGTCTACGTGCTATCACTGGCCCTAGGCGCTTTATTTGGCTTCCCAATCTTCATGTTGTTGGCTCGTCTGCGCCTCGTGCGTTGGTGGGCTGCGCTGATCGGCGGCTTTGTCATTGGGGCCCTCATCGCCGCGCTGCTTGGCCTGCCCCACATTCCGCAGTTCTGCTCAGTAGCCATCTTCGGCTCTGAAGGAGCAACCTCAGCGTTAGTGTTTTGGCTATTCTGGCTACTAGGACCCGAGCCCACCGTGGCTAACGCGAGAGGCTGGGTACGTGGTAACCGAAAGCAGGTGGATGGGCTCTAACAATCGTTGGAGGGGTCCGTGAGAGTCGGTAGTGTCGCCGCGAGCGCGGGAAGAGATTGTGCGCCCGCGGCTCCAATTGGGCGCCTGAGTGCGGCCCCTCAACTTCACCGTTAGAGGACCTAGCACGGAGGGTCTGTGGCTAGTCGAAACTCCATCAGCTGGATCGCCGCCGTGGTCCCAGTCGTAGCGCTCGCAGCCGAACCATCGTGGCGGATCACCCCGACCAAGGTCGAAGACTACCCCGGCGGGTTTCGCTGCTACTTCCATAGTCCGAGTGAGAGTTCAGATACACCACACATCCTATTCCAAACGAATGACGAAGGCGGAGATGATACTCACGCCCTCATCGGAATTGACGGGACGAAGGTTCTGCTTGACCGCGTGGATTTGCGGCGGCGGAGCAAGAAGAAGAACTTCGATTCGGTTGGGGATCGGCTACAGGTACGCTTTACCGGTCACGATGTCTCGGTGGTTCTTGACGCAACCATCACTGGCGCTTGTCCCGCGGACTCTGAGAATTGCGAGGACACGCAGTATCGGGCCAAGATTACAGTCACGAAGGACGGCTCTTCTAAATCACTGGACGTGGTAGGTGACTGTGGCGTTTAGGGCTAGGTCCTCTAACGATCGTTGGAGGGGTCCGTGAGGCGCTTCTGGGCTGTCGCCTCGGGCGCTAAGAAATTGTGCGCCCTCGGCGCCAAGGGCCGGCGCTTCTGTGCGGCCCCTCAACTTCACCGTTAGAAGACGATGCGGTACTCCAGGACTTCGGACAACCGTCTCCGAACACTGTCAGCGCTGTGGTTCCTTCTCGCCGGCGCCGCCGGCGCCGCAGGTAGGCTTACCCCAGCAGCGGTTCTCGCCGACATCAACGCGCGAGGCGCGTACGCCTTTGTTAACGCCGTTTTCGACAAGCCTGAGTGGAGTGAACTGCTTGGACACATTGAAACTGGGCAGCGCCAGTGGCTTGAGGTAGCGGTTAAGCTTCATGACGGCACTGACGCCGGCTCTTCGGAGATGCTTACATCGGCGGTGGGGGTGGCACTCCTTCACAATCCGCGGCAAGTCCTCGTAAAGGTAGCCCCGGTACTTGGATTGGAAGGAGTTTGTTCCTCTCCGGATATTGACGATCCTCGTTGGCCTACCCAACAGAAGGCAGTCGCGAATTTAGATGCTCGCATAGCTTCGGTGACTAAAGTAAGCGGCGCCGCCGTCGCGAGTGCTCGCGATTCGTGCCTGAAATACCTTAGGGAAGCCAAGGCGGTTCTCGTGAGCCCCAATGGACCATACCGTTAACGCATCGTCTTCTAACAATCGTTGGACGGGTCCGTGAGGCGCGGTAGTGTCGCCGCGGGCGCGGGAAGACAGTATGCGCCCGCGGCTCCAATCGGGCGTCGGTGCCCGGCCCCTCAACTTCACCGTTAGGCGGCTGAGCAGCAGTGAGTTTATCTCCGGCGTTTCATTCAGCGTCTCCTGGGAGTGGTTACTCCGATGTCGCCTGTCTTTCCACCTGACACCTCGTTGCTATCCCGGCCGGAATTTGTCCCCGCAGGCTTTAGATACGGGGTTGAGATCCTGAACGATAACGGCACACCCATGGAATTCGTCGTCTCGGTACTCCAAGCTCATCTTGGTCTAACTCGGCTAGATGCCGCCCGAAGCATGCTTGCCATCCACTGGCGTGGAGGCGCGCTCTTCCCCCTGCCATCGCAGGCGGAAGCGCATCGGGTCGCTGAAGCGGTGACGGCGCAAGCGGCAGCACAGAAGTATCCTCTCGTATGCCGTGCCGTGGACGCCGCTGGGCAAGGAGGCACAGGTGCTAGTTTGCCGCCTAACAATCGTTGGAGGGGGCCGTGACGCGCTTGTGGTTGGGCGCCGCGGGCGCGAGGAAATTGTGCGCCCTCGGCGCCTTGGGGCGCTTCTGGGCGGCCCCTCAACTTCACCGTTAGAAGGGCACTTAGGGGAGATAAGCGCCGCGAAGAGTTCGCGGATCCGCCTTCGTTTGGCTCTGCGGTGAATCGGCGGCAACGGACTCGATCGTCCTGCAGGCGTCTTTGTTTGGCGCAACCGGCGTGCGCGTGCGGCGCTGGGTAGCTTCGCTTTAAGGCGGGGCGCGCGCCGGGTGCGCTGCTTCGAGGCGGAGGTGGGTTTGAGCCCCGGGCCGCTTCGGTTGCGGTTTGGGCGCGCTTAGCTTGGACTATGTTGCCTTCGCTTGCCGACGCAACGCCGCACGCGCACAGTGCCACTTGTTGGGTGCCTTCTAACCCTCGCTTGGAGCGGGCCGTGAGGGATGTGGTGGGAGCGCGCTTCGCGCGTCAGATGTATGCATCGCGTCCAACGCGCGCGTGGCGCCGTGCCGCGGCCGCTCAAGCTCCTCGTTAGAGGTCGCGAGCGCTATGGCATTCCCGAGGTTATCATTCGCTCGGATGCTTCGACCTCTGGCAGCTGTTTTTGGCCTCTGTTTGGTTGCCACCGCCGCAAACTACTACATGGATTTTGGATGGTTCGGGCAGCGCGGGCGGTTGGTCATGTCCTTGACGCTTCTCGCTAGCTGCTTTTTCCTCATCCTGTCGCAACGAACACCCCGGAGCGGACGGTGATAGGCCGTCGCGAGCGCAGATGCCGCGGTTCTTGGGCGACCTCTAACAATCGTTGGAGGGGTCCGTGAAATGCTCTTGGGTTGGCGCCTCGGGCGCAGAGAGATTGTGCGCCCTCGGCGCCATTGGGCGTGGGTGCCCGGCCCCTCAACTTCACCGTTAGAGGGACTGGTTCGGGAGAAATGTTTAAGTGCCAAACACGGCGGCGCCGCACGGTTTAGCACTGCAGGGAAATCCCTTCGTTGCGCGGCTGTTTGAGTCCGTAGCTTCGGCGCAGGATTCTCCGTGCCACCCTCGGCACTCTGGAATGAGCGTGGCACTATCGGCGCCGGACGCATGCGTTGCGCCGCTGTCTCCGCGGGAGCATTCTGCTCTGGTAGCTTCGTTGAACGCTTGGCTTCGTTCGAGGTGGGAGTTGCGCGCATGCGCGCGGTGAGTCAGTGCCAAGTAACCTGGATGCCCTCGAGGCACGGCAGCAGTCCCTCTAACCACTGCTTGGAGCGGGCCGTGATATGCCTGTGGTGGTGCGCCGCGAGCGCCGGAAGAAAGTATGCGCTCGCGTCGCACTGGACACGCTTCTGGGCGGCCGCTCAAGCGCGGCGTTAGAGCGCCGTGTACCCCCTCTATGCTTTTCTTGCGTTCGTCGGTGTTCTTGCCGGTCTACGCCTTTGGCCAATACTGATCCACACACTGGCGTGGCGATCTGGCCTTGCGACAGCAACGCACGATGCGTCCGGTCCGTCCGAGGAGTTTAAGGGCAGGGTCACCCGACTTGTACTTGTTGCCGCAGGCGCTTGGTTTTGCGTCTTTGCTAGCGTCACATTCCTCGTCAGCTACACTCGGACATACCGCGGTGGCTGGGTGGCCCTCTTCTCGGGAGTCACCTTGACTTCGAGCCTCGTAGTCGCGAACTACTTCCTAAGGCTGCGGCGTCTTCAAACAGCCGCTAACGCGGCACCCCACTCCCAACATGCCAAGCTCAGTAGGGTTCGGATGCTTCTGAAACGGGTCAGTTCTTCGCTGGTTGGCCATGTCGTTTTCCTCCAGCTGTTCTTTGCGTTGCCGATGTTTATCCTCTTCGTGTATCTGAACTATTCGGAGGGTACGCTTACATTCTCTTGGGGTGTCTGGATCGCGTTCGTCGCGGTATGTGGCGGGCTACTCATGGCGCTATTTATTTGGTTCACCTTGTCCCGCTGGTTCGTGTATCTCCGCCGAGACACGGATGCTATGAAATCCCTGCTCGGCAGAGGCGGCGGCACTGTGTACCGGCGCTCTAACAATCGTTCGAGGGGGCCGTGATGCTCGGTAGTGTCGCCGCGGGCGCTGGAAGACAGTGTGCGCCCGCGTCGCCTGTCCGGCGTGGTCGTGCGGTCCCTCAACTTCACCGTTAGGCGCCATGCGGCGCATCGTCCTAGTCTCCATTGTCTTGATCACTAGCGCTACAACGTGAACAGCGCAGATTCGCAGGCAAGCCAGCAGCCGGGGGCAGCGTCAAGCAGCCCCGTTCCCGCGGAGGCCATTGCGAGCTCGATCATCTGGTGCGTGGTGGTCAGTGCCGGCACCGACGTGTTCGTCGCAATGATGGTGTATCTGAACACTCGAATCGGCGACACGGTTCCATGGTTCATCGTCCCCGCCTTTGCGCTTTCTTTGGTCGTACTGAGGCGCAGCCGTCGCTGGTTTGAACCGTTGCCGTCAGTTCGACCACCATCAACAGCGATATCCGCATTAGCCGGCGTGTTGATTGGAATAGCGATCGCAGTGGTTACCTTGCTCTTCGTAGCACTGCTATCACACGATGCTCTTATGCATGGACGCATTGCGCTCGTTGGAGACCAGTATCGAACCACGGCCGCCATTCGAGCTGGGGTCTCGCTCACGGTCCCCGTCATGGCTTCGTTCTATGAGGAGGCCGGGGTTCGGGGGGCCTTGCAGCTTCGCCTGCAACACGTGATTGGTCCCCTTTGGGCTGAGATCCTCGCTGGAACCATGTTTGTCGTCTTACATGGATTTGTCATCGCAAAGAACCCGTGGCAGGTTACTTTTCTCGCGTTTTCAGCGTTCGCAAATGGACGCCTAGCTGCTGTCACTCAGACAGTAAAGTATTCGGTTCTATCGCACGGCTTGTCTAACGGGATACTTGTGGTTACGTATGTCGTCCTCAGAGGGATGAGTAGGTAGGTCGGCATGGCCGGGTTCACCTGGTGCCGCATGGCGCCTAACAATCGTTGGAGGGGGCCGGCGTTGCGCTGCTGGTTAGGCGCCGCAGGCGCGGGAAGAGATTGTGCGCCTGCGGCGCTCGATCGGCTCAGTAGGCCGGCCCCTCAACTGCACCGTTAGGCAGCGCCATAGCCCCATGCTGTCCATCCTCGCGCAGTTTTTCGAAGCTCTAGCGTCTTCGCTCGCTGAGCTCAGTGGCCGCGGCATCCCTGCCGAAGGAGTGGTTTACTCCTCGCTTGGCGCTGTCGCCGGCTTCTGCGCCTTGGTGTCGCTGCTCTTTTCAGTGGCAATTCTGCCGGCCGCGATAGCCGGCGTCGCCCCCTTCGTCGTTGTCGCATTCTGCTCGTGCGTGGCCGCCGCCTTTGCTTGGATCGGCATTCGGGCGGGGCGCCGCGCTCCGCATGTAACTCGACGCCACCTTACACTAGCGAAGCTAGGACTAGGCGCGTCTGTGGTCGGTCTGGTGCTCTCCGGTGGGGCCTTGTTCGTTGGCATGGTAAGGATGTTTTTTTGAACTTGTGATGGCGCTGCCTAACAATCGTTGGAGGGGGCCGTGATGCTCGGTAGTGTCGCCGCGGGCGCGGGAAGAAAGTATGCGCCCGCGTCTCTGATCGGGCCTCTGCGTGCGGCCCCTCAACTTCACCGTTAGACCGCCATGTCGTTGAGTCTCCCGTCCTGGCTCAAGTTCAAGCCTCGGCGCAAGCTGCTGACGCAGTTGCCGGCCCCCACATTTGAGTTTCTCGGCGAGCAGGACGGACCTGTGGAACGCACCATCAAGGCGCAGTGGGTACCGATACTCTCTTCACGACCGGAGATCAGGCGCGCATTCTTGGTAAGGGCATCGTATGACGGATCGAGCGACGTGCATGTCCTGCTCGCTCTCCGCTCCACTCGCGGCTCCGATGTCAGCTTAGTGGAGGCACTCCGGGTTCCGTACGCCGCGGTATTCCGCGCAGACTGCCCTCTGGACATGATGTACGTTAATTCAGCGCAGGAGTCTCAGATTGAGCGTGTGTGTCCTCCCTTCTACACGGCGGTCTAACAATCGTTGGAGGGGGCCGTGATACGCGGTGGTGTCGCCGCGGGCGCTGGAAGAAAGTGTGCGCCCGCGGCGCATCTCCCGCCGCGCGCGTCGCGCCCTAAGAGCTTCGTTCGACCTGAGCGCGGCTTGCGGCATGTGCCGGCCCCTCAACTTCACCGTTAGGCGCCCATGGAAAACGGTCTGTACTCCGCCCCTGCCTCACGATTTCTGTCGATCGTGGTGGGCGTCGTCGTGACAGTTATGGGCGTGGCCTTATTAGGGTTCTTTGGCCTTGGCCTGTATCGACTCAGCAGTGGTCTCCCCTCGCCACAGATAATGGTCTTCCTATGCATCGTCGGTGCTCTGGGCTTGGGACTGTGCGTTGTCGGCGTAAGGCTTCTCACAGGGAAACGTCGTCGTGACGGCGGCCTGTTCTCGCCCTGGTTTCTGCGCTTGGGCGGGGTCATCTTTCTGTTCGGCCCGGTGGCGGCTGTTTTGAATCGCTCTTGGTTCGGTTTACTCGAGGCGGGTGTTTCGCTGTCGGCGGCCGTAGCTTGCTTCGTTCTTGCCAATCGCCGACAAGAGGCTGCGGCTGACCAAGGGGCGCCTAACAATCGTTGGAGGGGGCCGTGAGACTCGGTAGTGTCGCCGCGGGTGCGGGAAGACAGTGTGCACCCGCGGCTCCAATCGGGCGCCTGCGTGCGGCCCCTTAACTTCACCGTTAGAGTCCGCTGCGGAATTCAACTTCAGTAGAGCGAGGGAAGAATTGGAGAAAAGGCGGCCGAGCGAAGATTTCGAAGAGATATAAGAATCGGAAGCATCCCTCCGTTTGAGGTCATCGAATGCGCGCGCGGATCAGCTTCGAGTGAGATCGGGGCGCGCGCCGCAACAGGTAGTCTTTGAGGGGCAGGTAAATGGAGCCGCGGTGGCTTTGCTCAGCGCCGGGCGGCGCGCTTGAACGCCGGCCCTCTGCCCTTGGTTTGCGCCTCAGGGATCGCGCGCGCACAGTAGGCTGGTTGAGGGCGTCCTCTAACAAACGTTGGAACGGTCCGTGATACGCAAGCTGCTAGGCGCCGCGGGCGCCTGGGGACAGTCTGCGCCCGCGTCGCCCGGCCGGCACTTCTACGCGGCCGTTCAACTTCTCCGTTAGGCGTTTCTGGAGGCGGCAGCAGTGAGTCATGCTCTTGCGTACTTTTGGGTGATCTCCTTCTTCGTAACGAATGGCGTCATGTTGTGGCTCCAGGTCGGGGCTCTGCGCCGCCACCAGGAGCTGTGCTTTTTCTTGCTGTCCGTCGCCACGACGTGCGCAATCCTTTACCTCCTAGTGACTTTCATTCTGCCGAGGGTCATGCCGCCCGACACACCACAGCCTTGGTGGTACTACCCCTTGACCGCACTGTTACTTCTGGGGCAGATGATATTGGGCGTGTGGGGCACTGCTAGGTTGTTTCGCATGTATGGGATTCTCCGTGCCACCGTGACGGCTGCGCGAACTGATGGGCGAAACGCCTAACAATCGTTGGAGGGGGCCGGTATGCGCCTGCGGTTGGGCGCCGCCGGCGCGGGGAAATTATGCGCCGGGGTCGCCTCTCAGACTCCTGCGGCCGGCCCCTCAACTTCACCGTTAGGCGATCATGCGCACATTCATTCTCATCGGGTTGCTGACCCTCAACTCAGTATCCGCGCTTTGTGCGAATCAGATGCACGCTGTCGACTTTTTCGGGCCAGGCGCACTTACGTCCTTGGCTGAGGCGGCTGCGGCCGGTCAGACCAACAAGTTGGACATGCTGGTAGCGAGTGGCGCGGACATCAACGCCAAAGGCGTCAACGGGATGACAGCTCTCTACTGGGCGATGGCTCATTCATCGAAGAACGGGGTGTCCTGGCTGTTGGACCACGGAGCGAACCCAAACATCATATTTGCGCGTGACGGAACCTCCGCGACTTCCCTGGCAGCTATGCAGGAAGATCCGTGGTTTCTGAAAGAAGTCTTGACACACGGCGGCGACGTAAACGTTCGCAACCCATTGAATGAGCACACGCCCATCTTTGACGCGCTAGCGGCTCACCGTGACGACAACGTACGGGCTCTGATCGCTGCGGGTGCGGATATAAACACCTATGACCACCTAGGGCTGACGCCATTAGTCGAAGCCGCGGTAAACCAAAGGTACGAGCTTGTGTACGAAATGCTAAACGCAGGCGCGGATCCCGCGATGACGGTACCGAAAGGGAAGGGAAACAAGACCATACTGAGTGTGGTTCGACGCAGCCGGGTGCCGCCAGACGCGCCTCCGTACCAGTGGCAATTGAAGGTGGTCGACCTTCTAAAGCAAAGGGGCTTGGATGTTGAACATGGGGATTGAAAGCTTTTGCTCAATCGCCTAACCCTCGCTTGGAGCGGACCGTGAGGCGTGGGTGGTGGCGCGCCGCGAGCGCGCTTCGCTATTTTGCGCTCGCGTCGCGCTGGATGGGCCCGCGCGCGGCCGCTCAAGCTCACCGTTAGACGGCGCCCCTTCGAGCCATCCGCTTCCCACAGGAGACCCAGGGATGATCCACGGTAGTTGTCTTTGCGGCGGTGTGAAATTCGAGTTAACTCGCGCGGTGGGTCCCTTCGAGCTGTGCCACTGCACCAAGTGCAGAAAGGCTGCTGGCTCCGCATTTACTGCCACGGTAGGAGTACGGCGGGACGACTTCCGCCTGACCTCGGGTCGGGAATTGATACGCGCATATGAAGCTCCTGTACGCGAGGTTGCGCCGGGGTACCGGACGTACTTCTGCGGTCGCTGCGGCTCACCTGTGCCGAATCCGAACCCTGAAACGCCGTGGTTTGAAGTCCCTGCTGGTGCTCTGGATGACGATCCGCAGCTCCGTCCGGATCGACACATCTTCGTCGAGCTCAAGTCCCGATGGTTTCAAATCGCCGACGATTTGCCGCAACTTGACAGAGCAGCGTTGGTCCGTCTTCGCAGCGGTCAGGCGAACTCATGACCCAGACATGGCGCCGTCTAACAATCGTTGGAGGGGTCCGTGAACGGTCTGTGCTTTCGCGCCGCGGGCGCGGAAGAAATTGTGCTCCCGCGGCGCCTCGCCGGCGTGGTCGTCCGGCCCCTCAACTTCACCGTTAGACGGCATGAATAACGTCATCGCACTTCCCGGCCTCTGTGCTTTGCTTTTGGCGCCGTTGGCGATCATTCCGCCGGTGGTCGCGTCCGCTCAGTCGTCGTCGCCTGACTCACCGGACGTTTCAATGATCGTCGAAAACACAGGTGTACCCTTTGTTACAGCCGACTTCGCGAAGCAGCTCGGCACCCTGGTGATGCATGAGAAGTACCCAGGAGTCACTTTCGCCTCATCATCGCCCGCAATCGTTGATAAGGGCGACATCTGGTGGGTCACCTTCACTGTTAAGGAATGGCCCAAGGAAATGGCCAAACTCCGTCCCGCTCTGTCTGACCACCTTACGCTGTGGATCCGAAAGCGTGATGCCGCGATTCTGGCCATCCGTTGAAGACATCATCATGCCGTCTAACAATCGTTGGAGGGGTCCGTGATGTGCCTGCGGCTTGGCGCCTCGGGCGCTGAGAGATTTTGCGCCCTCGGCGCCATGGGGCGCTTCTGTGCGGCCCCTCAACTTCACCGTTAGACGCACTGTAGGCTCAGCACCCTGGCGCGATACCTGTGGCAAGTCGGTGATCTCAGTAGTCCGCTCGATCCGCGCCGCGTTTGACCGCATGTTCTGGCGTCAATACGCGGACGAAATTCGCCTCCATCCGGAGGCGCCCGCTGTGTGCTGCATCCTTGGTATGTCTCAAGTGTCGATTGTCCTTTTCCTCGTTGCGCTGGGGCTCCTGGCGCCCCTGGTTCGCCTTCTGCGGTACATCGTTAGCGCCACTGGGATTGCGGACTCCCCCGTATCTGGGTTCGATCTCCGCTGGTTTCTTGGGATGTCCTGCGTGGCGTTTGTTCTCGCGCTATTCGTATCGTTCCGTCTCTACTGGCACTACCGTCTGACGCCAGATCGAGCGGCAAGGTTGGAGCCTAACGATCGAGATGAAGCAACCATCACGGCGGTTAAGCTAACCGGAGGCGCCCTGGCCTTTATGGCGCTCATGATCGTGGCATTTAGGTAAGCGTTCCTTGGAAACTCCGCGAGTAAGTTTGGGTGCGTCTAACAATCGCTGGAGCGGGCCGTGACACTCCCGCGGTTGCGCGCCGCCGGCGCTGGAAGACACTATGCGCCGGCGGCGCTAGTCTGCCCGCGGTGCGCGGCCGCTCAGCTTCACCGTTAGACCGCATGCGGACGCTTCGGCTCATACTGGCGTTTTGCTTCGCTCCCGCAGTTCCTGCTCTTGCCGCCGGCATGTACTTCGCCTTTACCGCCCCGGCGATTCGACCTCCGCTAGAGCTTTCCCGCTTGGTGGATCCTGGTCTCACGAAGATCGCTTACGCCGTCACCCTTATTGCCGGGGTACCCACGTTCCTCGTGATACGCACGCGGCAGAACGACCGCTGGTGGCACTACGTCGTGGGCGGAGCCCTGCTCGGATGCCTACCTGGGTTGGTACTCGCAATTATGGACTTGCGCAGCGGACTGGACGTGGTCGCGGTCGCGTTTGGAGCTCCGTATGGAGCACTATCTGGGCTTGCGTTTTGGGTGCTGGGGATCTACAGGGCGTCGCGGCATGCGGTCTAACAATCGTTGGAGGGGTCCGTGAAGCGCTTGCGGCTTGGCGCCTCGGGCGCTGAGAGATTGTGCGCCCTCGGCGCCTTACGGCGCTTCTGCGCGGCCCCTCAACTTCACCGTTAGGTGGCCCACCGCTGGGCCCTGCCACTGACCAAAGCAGCGAGGAATGTAGTGTCGAAACTCCGTGTCAAAAGCTTCGCGATTTCCATCGACGGTTACGGTGCTGGACCCAACCAATGTCTCCAGAATCCGCTCGGCGTCAGGGGCCCGGAATTGATGGAGTGGTTCTTCCACACGCACGTATGGCGGAGGATGCACGGCTCTAATGATGGAGAGACGGGAGTCGATAACGGAATCGCGGAGCAAGGCTTTGCCGGAATTGGTGCTTGGATTCTTGGGCGCAACATGTTCGGTCCTGTCCGAGGCCCGTGGCCGGACGAGAGCTGGAAGGGGTGGTGGGGCGATGAGCCGCCATATCACACGCCCGTCTTCGTGCTGACGCATCACCCGCGGGCGCCGCTTAGGATGGCGGGAGGCACGGAGTTTCGCTTTGTCACCGAAGGCATTCATGCCGCTATGGAACAGGCGACTGCCGCAGCGGGCGGTCGCGACGTCCGCTTGGGTGGTGGCGTATCCACCATTCGGCAGTTTCTGCGCGCCGGCCTGATTGACGAGCTGCATCTCGCCATCCGACCCGTCTTGCTTGGTTCCGGAGAGCATCTCTTGAACGACATCGATATGAGTGCTTTGGGCTATGAATGCGCCAAGTATGTGGCGGGCGAACGTGCGACTCACGTCTTTCTGCGCAAGCGCGCGTAACCCGTCCGGGTCGCTGAGTGGGCCACCTAACCCTCGCTTGGAGCGGACCGTGAGGCGTGGGTGGTGGCGCGCCACGAGCGCGCTTCGCTATTTTGCGCTCGCGTCGCGCTGGATGCGCCTGCGTGCGGCCGCTCAAGCTCATCGTTAGGCCGCTTCATCATGGGCTCTTCATGACGCGCACCCCCGCCCCGCCTCCGAAACGCAAGTTGGTCACTCTGACCGGTAAGCCGGTATCCATTGCGAACGCCAAAGTTGCTGTGCGCCGCTCCCTTTGGTGGTTCTGGGGGCTGGCTGGCTTTTCGCTCATAAACTGCACCTCTGATGCGCTAGGCTTCGGCTATCGGACCGTTCTTGGCTTGGGTGTCACCCAGTTACCGGAGGGCTTCCTCCCACTTGGGCAAGCCGTACGGATGACGTTCGCCCTGGGAGCGGTAGCGCTCATGGTCGTGGTTGGACTGCGTGCACGGCGGTTCAGCATGCGCTGGTACGTTGTTGGCATGTTCGCTTACGCAGCGGACACCCTCGTAAGCTTCGTTCTACGCGACTGGATAGCGCTCGGGGTTCATGCGTTCGTTCTATTTATGCTTTACGGCGGGTACCTAACGCTGTGCACGCTCAAAGAGCTAGCGCACGATGCAGGCGATTCAGCGGCCTAACAATCGTTGGAGGGGTCCGTGATGCGCCTGCGGCTTGGCGCCTCGGGCGCTGAGAAATTGTGCGCCCTCGGCGCCACCCGACGCGGCCGTCCGGCCCCTCAACTTCACCGTTAGACGGCTGCCGCACGTATGACCGCTCCAGCAAAACGTCCGTTAAACCGCGTCGTGCAGGCGCTTCTGATCCTTGCGGCGCTCGCGTTTATCGTCAACCCCGAACTTCGCGCTCTGTTGTTTTTCACGAACGCACTTGGCTTTGAGGTTGTCGGTATCCTGTTTGCATTACAGCTGCGAGCGCTATTCGACCTCGCTCCCGAAACGCTTCACCCAGCGGCGTTCGCATGTAACCTGGCTTCTCGTTTGGGATACGTCGCCCTTGTCGCCTATTCAAGGGCGGTTTCGTTCCGCGCATACAATCGATTGTTCTGTCCGGTCTTGATCACGATCTCGTACGGACTGTGTTGCCAGCCGTCTAACAATCGTTGGAGGGGGCCCTGAAAGTCGGTAGTGTCGCCGCGGGTGCTGGAAGACAGTGTGCACCCGCGGCTCTGATCGGGCGCCTGCATGCAGCCCCTCAACGTCACCGTTAGCCGTCATCAGGAAGTGCCGCAGTGATTGACGCGTCTTTCCGCGGGGGTGCGAAAGTCGGTTGGGTGAACGCCTCATGGCCCTTTGCAACACTCGCCGCCAACGGGAACACTCTTACACTGTCGAGTCTCGGCACGTACACCTTCACGCCTTCAGAAGTGGTAGCTCTTGAGCCATACGGCTCAATCCCGATCCTCGCAAGCGGGATTCGGATTAACCACAACCGAAGGGACTATCCGAAGAACATGATCTTCTGGTGCATGGGTCGCAGAAGCGCAGTTCTCCAGGAAATTGCGAGCACCGGGTTTCGTCCCTCTGGTCAACCGATTGAACGCCCATCGGGATTTCCCCTGCGCTGGAGCGCCGTATTGATGGCCTTGGTTTTGTGGAACGGTCTCTTCCTTCTCGATAGAGCACTTGCCGGGTGGCGGCCCCAACCGCCCGGGCTCTTCTCTTTTATCGCCCTGGTACTGGTTTTCTGCGCCGCGACCGCCACGCGAACCTCCACGGCTTTTCAACGTGTAGTCCTACGCGAGGGACACGAGATCGCGGAGATAAAGTCATTCTTGGTTCTTCTTCAGATCGTAACGGGCATTATGTCGGTTGGTTTTGGCATATCGCTCTTGGGTGTGATGCCGGCTAACAATCGTTGGAGGGGGCCGTGATGCACGGTAGTGTCGCCGCGGGCGCTAAAAGACAGTGTGCGCCCGCGTCGCCTGTCCGACATGGTCGTGCGGCCCTTCAACTTCACCGTTAGGCCGCACTCAACAACATCGAAGAGGCGACGTGGACACATCGAAGTATGACAAGTTCAAAGCCCTAGACCCCTTCTTTAACATCGTCATGGAGGGGCTGGACGGGCTTGTCGATGGCGACCATTTCTGGGACGCCGTTGCCGACGAGGCGGTCTTTGAGTTTCTCTATCGTTTTCCAGGCTGGCCCGAACGCCTTGAGAGCCGAGCTGCGTACATGACGGCGATGGAGAGTTACGGCATGCATCTGCATAGCGCTGACGGGCTGGTAGTCCATTTGACCCGAGATCCTCGCGTGGTCGTTCTCGAGTACGAAGTTCATGGCACAGCCCCATCGACCGGAAGAGCCTATGACAACCGTTTCTGTTCGATTGCCACCATTGAAGATCGTAAGATTGTCCGCTGGCGCGATTACATGGATTCCCTAGCTCCCGTGCTGTCAACGTCGACTTCGTGAGGTGCCGTCATCGTAGACTCTCGTTGCGGCCTAACAATCGTTGGAGGGGTCCGTGAACGGTGGGTGGTTACGCGCCGCGGGCGCTGGAGGACATTGTGCGCTTGCGGTGCATGTTGGGTGCTTCTGGGCGGCCCCTCAACTTCACCGTTAGACGAGCCAGTGACGTTCCTGCCAGGTTGAACACGCTGTGACGCCCGCTACCTTTCGGAAGCTCGCACTTAGCCTTCCCGAGGCTTGTCAGTCCTCGCACGTTGGCCACCCTGACTTCCGCGTAAGGAAGAGAATATTCGCGACTCTGGCTTACCCAGACGTTGCCTGGGGTATGGTTAAACTAACGCCAGCTCAGCAGCAATCGTTCGTACGCGCGCACCCAACCGTGTTCACGCCTGTTAGGGGCGGGTGGGGGCTCAAAGGTGCCACAAACGTGAAACTTCGCGTCGCGACCGTGGCGATCCTGCGTCCGGCGCTTGAGGCGGCTTGGAAGAACGTTGCGCCGTCGTCCTTAGTGGCCGCGGCATTCAACGGAACGACAAAGTAGGAACTATGGCTCGTCTAACAATCGTTGGACGGGCCGTGATGCGTGGTCCCTTAGCGCTGCGGGCGCTGGAATAAATTGTGCGCCTGCGGCGCGCATCCGGCGTGATCGTCCGACCCCTCAACTTCACCGCTAGACGCCATCCTTCATGTGGACACACCACCTAGAGAGCATCCGGCTTGGTTGGGTGCAGAGGGCCACACTGTCGTCGAATGGCACGCCCCTGTCTTTCGGAGAAGCACTGCGTCTCCTTGATCGAGATGCGTCATTTCGGGAGTACTTAACGCAGCTACTCGCTGGCAGCACGAACGCCGCCTTCCGGTGGGAAACCCCACCGATCTCGGAAACTAATCTCGACCGCCCATTTGAGTTTGTTCTGACCAACGATCCGCATCTGGACACACGGCCCGAACCCGGGGTCTTCGCCTCGTATTTCGCCGGCGCAAACGCAAACGCCGCGGTGCTCGCCATTCCGAACCTCAGCAAGACCGCTACTCTGGTAGTGCCTCGTCAGCTCGACGAGGCTGCAACTTACACGCACTTCGCCCGTTTCCTCAGAGGCGCTCCTTCCCATCAGGCACACGCTCTTTGGCGGTGTGTGGCCGAGACTGCGCAGCATCAACTCTCTGCGGTGCCCCAATGGATTAGCACAGCCGGCGGAGGCGTCGCGTGGCTGCATGTTCGCATCGAAAATGAACCTAAGTATTATTCATATAGGCCGTATGCGGATCCCGTCTAACAATCGATGGAGGGGGTCGTGATGCGTCGGTGGTTGCGCGCCGCCGGCGCTGAAAGACAGCTTGCGCCGGCGACGCTGATTGGACGCGTGTGTCCGGCCCCTCAACTTCACCGTTAGACGCCAGCATGCAGCACTCCTTCGCCAGCCTCCTCCCAGAACTCGCCTCCGATCTGGCCTCGCAGCTCCGCGCAACAGGTCGCGCTGATCTCGCGGTGGAGTTGGAAGCCGCGACGGTCAGGGCCGTCACTTTCGACCCCGACGCCGACGCTGGCCTCATCGCCTTGGAGCCACCTCGGGAATTAAACGTCGTTGAACGAAACGCTATCGGCGAGAAGGCTGGTGGGGGAGTTCCGCTCTCAGGCTCGCACCATGCTTACTTGGAAATGGATAACTTCGGGCGCTTGATTGGTGTGGAGGTGATAACGCCGTCGCCAGAATTGAGATCAGCACTGCAGTGGCTGGCGTCTAACAATCGCTGGAGCGGGCCGTGACACGTGGGTGGAGGCGCGCCGCGAGCGCGCTTCGCTATCTTGGGCTCGAAGTCGCGCGGCATGCGCCTGCACGAGGCCCCTCAAGTTCACCGTTAGCTGTCCAAATCAGCAACTCAACGAATTGGGAGATTCGATGAACAGTCCACCTAAATGGTTCAAGGTTATCGCTGTCGTCGCGCTTCTTTGGAACCTGCTGGGGTGTTTTGCCTTCGTCTCAGATCTCCGTCTCTCACCAGAGGACGTGGCACACCTGTCTAAAGCTCAGCAAGCCCTGTACAACGCTCGTCCGGGCTGGGCCGTCGCAAGCACAGCACTCGCAGTCTTGGGAGGCGCGTTGGGCTGTATCGGCCTGTTACTTTCCAAGAGTTGGGCACTGCCTTTGTTCATCGTCTCATTGGTCGGCATTTTAGTGCAGGACTACGGACTGTTTATCTTGGCTCACGGTGCGACCCTTGCAGGACCAGCCAATATTGTCCTTCAGGGACTTGTACTTGCTACCGCAATTGGCCTGGTCCTTTTGAGCAGAAAGGCCATCGCTCGTGGTTGGCTCCAATAATCCTTGGATAGCTAACGATCACTGCAAGGGGGCCGTGATGCGTGCTGTGTTTAGTGCGGCGAATGCCTGGGAACGGCGTGCGCCCGCGGCGCCTGATCGACGTGATCGTCCGGCCCCTCAACTTCATCGTTAGAGGTCATGATGTGCGCGCCTTGGCGCTCGCTGTTCACTGGTCTCTCACGCCAACCCTCGCGACTTGAGAAATGCCGTCAAGATTACAACGTTGACTTGCTATCGAGGGAGAACGAGTATCCGCCGCACGAGCACCGATCATCTCTGTCACTGCTCGATACATGGGAGACTTCATGGAATTGAAGGTTCGCATCTGGCGTACCGTCTTTCCGGAGGCCTGGGTGTCCTGCGTCGTAGGGGCCCTTTTGGTTCTTGGCGCCCCGGTGACCAAGGGGCAGGACCAGAACAGTTTTTACGCCGACCCCTGTATGTGGCTTATGAATTGCAATAACAACGCGGGTCCCGGCGGTCAACCCAATCGCCCTCAAGGTCCTACCTACGACCCCTGCTACCTGGCTCAGAACGCACTGCGCCCCTGCACCCCAGAACAGCGGCCAGCGGCGAAGGCGGTCGGCGTCGACCCGAATATCGTGGGCAGTTGGGAGCTTCCGCAGAAAGGTGGACCTTGGGTGTTGGAGATTCATCGCGATGGCACCTACAGGTTTCATAGCGAAGCGGGGGACGGCGTTGCACCCAACGCTGGCACGTTTTCTGCCAATAACGGGCGCTGGTCACTGAGCGCGACGAATGGGTACGCTGACGGTGGCACTTACCTGTTCCAGCCGCCCGGTACCTGGATCGCGACCGGGAAACTCGGGACTGCTGCGTGGCGCCATCGTGGCCCTAGGGCGAGCGTCGTCAAGAAATAGCCCTTGCGAACAGCTAAACCTGGCCGGAAGTCGGCGTCCTAAGGCGCCATGTGACTCCAACAGGCCGTGTAGATAGAGGCCCGTATGGGCTCGGCCATCGTTGCGGAGGCGCTCAGAGTACATATGGACACTAAGTCGTTTTCGCTTTGGCTCCATGCCTACTCCGGGCGCGAGAACGGGCTAATGGTAATTGGTGACCGCGACGCCTTGGAAGCGCTAGGGAGGCAGCTGCAAAGTGCGGTGCCGTCCGAGGCACGCGTAGCGCCAGGTTGGCCGCTGCAGGTTGCAAGCCCAAGCGTAGTGGGTCCATACAAAGACGTGCGCGACTTTCGTCTCTCGTTCCACATCAAGGGCGACTCGCCCGTGGAAGAGCTGCTACCACTTCGCCGTCAAACCTGGTGGCCGCCTCTGGTTATTGCAGTTGCCGTGTGTGCGGTGACGGGCACTGTGACGATTCTTCAGGCGCTTGCTCATTGGGTGGCGGCGCGTGTGCTCTAAAATCGTTGGAGGGGGCCGTGATGCGTGGTGGTTGTCGCCTCGCCGGCGTAGGTGCCCGGCCCCTCAACTTCACCGTTAGACGGCCGGTGTCAACGCCAGTGAAGATCGTCGTACTCAGCATCCTGGCTCCGGCGGCGGCAATCGTCCTCGGCGCACTCGCGCAACTTGGCCTCACCACCATGGTGCCTCAGGTGCAGCAGCTCACATCCGCCATGTGTCACTCGACAGTTACCTCGTGGTGGCCGTCTTGCTCCTGCTGTCCTTCGTTGTGGGTTGGATACTTCCACGGCTCGCCCCGACGCGCCTCGCCTTCTGCGCATGCGCCCTTGTGTCCGCTGGCTGGTTCCTCGCTTGGCTTGCCGCTCTGTTCGTATCGGTGCCTCAACTGCGTTTACGATTCGACGCTCTCAGTGCTGTCTACCTCGGGAGCGCAATGTCTCCACTGCTTGGGGTTGTTCTTGGGTGGATGATCGGAACGTCGGCCAATGTGCGGCGGTCCGTCTAACAATCATTGGAGGCGGCCGTGAAGCACTGTAGTGTCGTCGCGCGGCCCCCCAACTTCACCGTTAGACGCCCGGATCGGCCTATGCGCGCTGTCATCTGCCTGCTCATCCTCTCAATCGGTGTGCTTGCGCACGCGGCCGACTCCATGTCGGTGGAGAGCCGGAAGATCGAGTATCTAATAGCCTCGATCGAGACGTTGCAGGGCGCTCAATTCATACGCAATGGCACCGCCTATGACGCGAAGCACGCCGCGGACCATCTACGTCTGAAGCTTCGAAACGCCGGGTCTCGAGTTGTGACAGCTGAGGACTTTATTCGACTCTGCGCCTCTGTTTCATCACTCTCGGGAATTCCTTACCAGATTAGGTTCGCTGACGGACGCGTAGTCTCGTCGGAGGCCTACCTGAGACAGAAGCTCGCTGAGCTCGAGCGCTGAGAGTGCGGGCGTCTAACCATCGCTTGGAGCGGGCCGTGAGGCGTAAGGTGTTACGCTGGATGCGCCTGCGCTGGCGTCCCCGTATGGTTCGCGCTCTCTGGTGTCTCTATAGTTTGCGAGTGGCAATTGGTTTAAGCGCAGGCCTCGTCGGCGGGTGCGTAGAGCTCCCCGGCATCTATTACGACGCGTTGTTTAATGAGCGGCCGTCCGAGAGCGATTGCGTCAACCTAACAGACGCGCTGACGGCAAAGCTAAATCTACAGGTACAGCCGAGTCCGTATCAATGCGCCGTGACGCTCGACAATGACGAGCGCAACCCTCCACGAAATGTGGTTATTTTTGCGCACCTTCATCGGCGACGCATCCTAGTGGAGATTAACGAATTGCGTTCCGGGAGCCCGACAGTGCCGTCACCGAGCACCCAACAGTTCGCGCAGCAAGTCATGCAGATTGTTCATGAGCAGTTCCCTGCGGCTCAACTTGTGCGCATCAGGGAAATGCGGGGACCAATCGCCCCATAGGGACCTGGCATGGCTGTGGGGCGCTTAACAATCGTTGGAGGGGTCCGTGAACCGCTCAACTTCGCCGTTAGACAGCAGCGTGTCGGACAAGCCTCAGTACTGGTACGCCGCGAAACGCTACGGTTGGGGCTGGGGCCCGCCCACTAGTTGGCACGGATGGGTGGTCCTGGCGCTGCTCATCGCCGCGATGCTGGGGCCGGCGCCCTTCTTCCTGCGGCCTGACCGCATATGGATGTACTTGGTTTACGTCGGAGGTTTGACCGTCCTGCAGTTTCTTATCTGCTACCTAAAGGGCCCACCTCCACGGTGGCGCTGGGGAGACTCAGACGACTAGCTCTCTCATGCTGCTATGTAACAATCGCTGGAGCGGTCCGTGACACACTTGTTTCTGGGCGCCGCGGGCGCTGGAAGACATTGTGCGCCCGCGGCGCTAGGCGGCCGCTTCCGCGCGGCCGCTCCACCTCATCGTTAGGCGGCATTGCTGGTGAGCGCCAGTGGCACCATCGAGCGCGGCAGTGCCGTTTTGCCTTGGCTCTTCGCACTGTACGCCGGTGCGACTCTCCTGCACTTTGCACACAACGCGGAGTATCTGGCTCAGTATCCAAATCTTCCCAGGTCCTGGTCACGGGTTGAGGTATACGCTGCGTGGTGCTGTGTCATGGCGCTGGGCCTGATCGGCTATGGGCTCTACGCCCTCGGACAGCGCAATATCGGGCTGACGATCCTGGGGTTGTACGCGGCCCTCGGTTTCGCTGGACTCCTTCACTACACTCGGGCGTCGATGGCTCACCACTCAACGCTGATGAACGTGACGATTTGGGCCGAAGCTGCGGCGGGCACTCTGCTCTTAGCGAACGTGGTGCTGCTGGGCGGCATCAGGAGCGATTCGATGCCGCCTAACAAACGCTGGAGCGGTCCGTGATACGCCCGTGGGGGCAGTACAGGTCGCGTCGCCGAAGTTCGAAAGTGGTCCTGGGCCATACAATGTTTCAGAGCGAGGGCTTTCCACATGAACTACGTCCGACTTGGTCTTGCCTCGGTCGGGGCATTTGTTGCGTACATGGCTATCGGCGCACTCACATTCGCCGCACTACCGTCCCTCAGGAAGGAGTTCTTGAAGTATCCGGCGGTATATCGCTCGCATGAAGGACAGATGAGCCACTTCCCAATAGCAATGGTGGCGATGCTCTTGTCCATAATTGTGCTTACGGTCCTATACGCGAAACTCTACAGAGGGGGATCGGGAGTAGGTGCGGGCGCGAGTTTTGGAGCATTGATTGGGTTATTTGTCGTTGGCGCGTTTGTGCTGCACAACTATGCAAACCTCAACATTGGCTTGAGGCTCACGACATTTTCGGCGATCGCATATTTCATAGAATGGTGCGTAGTTGGAATCGTGATCGGATTGCTATACAAGCCTGCTGCCTAGTACCAATGCCGCGGTGATCGTCTAACGAGGTGTGAGCTGTAACAATCGTTGGAGGGGCCCTCTGGTGCAGCGGTCGACTTGGTAACTTGGGACATGAGTAACACGAAGGTTTATGTCGGCGGGTGCCTCTGTGGCGCGGTTCGCTATGAAGCGCGGGGCGACCCCAAGTCCCAAGGCTATTGCTTCTGCGGAGATTGCCGCAAAGCTTCGGGGTCCGGTTTCGTCCCATTTCTCTTCTTCCCGGCGAATTCGGTGCGCGTCAGTGGCGAAACGAGACACTCGATCGCGAAGTCGTTACGCGGCGGGGACGCCGTGCGCAACCATTGCGCGAAGTGCGGAGGGCTCGTATTCGGTGGAATTTTCGGCAGGGACAGCAATCATACGATCTACGCGGGCTCGCTCGATGAGCCCGCGCTGTTTCATCCGACGATCGCGCTTTTCCTGCGCGACAAACCGGATTGGGTCCCGCTGCCGGCGGGGCTCACCATATTCGAGACAATGCCGGGGCAGTGATCGGTTGGAACGCAGCTGTGAATCTGGTCGAGGCTTGATGCGGCATCCAACAATCGTTAGAGGGGGCCGTGAGGCGTGAGCGGTTTGGCGCCGCGGGCGCCTGGGGACGGTGTGCGCCCGGGGCGCTCATCCGGCGTGCTCGTGCGGCCCCTCAACTTCCCCGTTAGAAGGCATGAGATTACCTAAGCGCCTTCGCGAAGACCAACCGCTCGAGCAGCGCCGGCAGGGGTTCGCACGCATCGCTAGTGGATTGCTGTGGGCGTTCGCGCTCGGCTTCACTGTGGGGGCCGTGCAGGTTGGTAGAGCGCTGTGGTCACATAAGGTATGGATGAACTATCGTGGCGACCTGATCTCACAGACGACGATGCGCAGGGAGTTGATCTTCTTCATTTTGGGGGCCATTTTGTGTGCACTGCTTGCCTGGCACTGGCACCGGATTTGGCGTCGTCGGTTTTAGCTCGGATGCTTGCCCCGCTGCCTTCTAACAATCGTTGCAGCGAGCCGTGATGGGCTCGCGGCTTAGCGCCGCAGGCGCTGGAACAGATTGTGCGCCCGTGTCGCCTGTCGGGCGCTGCTACGCGGCCCCTCAACTGCACCGTTATGGGGTACGGTTGAGGTCAGTGCCGTGATTAAGCACGTTGGCTCAACGGTTATCCTGGACAGGCACCGAGCGTCATGCCACTGCGGTGCCGTAGTACTGGAGTTGTCCCTGCCCGACGGTATTGTCAACCCGCGCCGCTGCGACTGCTCAATTTGCCGCAGAAAAGGCACTATCGTTGCTTCTGTACCGCTATTGGGTCTTCGTATCGTTATGGGGCACGATGTCTTAAAGCTCTATCAGTTCAACACGATGACGGCCAAGCATTACTTCTGCTCAACGTGTGGCATCCACACTCACCATCAACGCCGGTCCAATCCCGACGAGTACGGCTATAACGTAGGCTGCCTTGAAGGAGTGAACCCATTTGCTCTCGGGCAGATACCAACCGGCGACGGCGTGCATCACCCGTCGGACCGTGCCCCATAACAATCGTTGGAGGGGCCGTGATACGCCGGTAGTCTTGCGCCACGGGCGCTAAAAAAGGTACGAGCCCGTGGCGCTGATCCGATGCATCGTGCGGCCGCTCAGCTTCACAGTTAGACGGCGGATGCGCTACGCTCGGTTCCTTGCCCACTTCGGAGGTCGAAATGCGGAGAGTCACGGGCATCGGCGGCATCTTCTTCAAGGCCAAGGATCCGAAGGCGCTGTGTGCTTGGTACAAGAAGCACCTGGGGATTGACGTCCAGGACTGGGGCGGTACAGCCTTCACCTGGACCGATGCCGCAGGAAACCCGGCCAATGGAACCACCGTCTGGTCCATCGGTGCAGCAGACGGCAATCACTTCGCACCTAGCAAGTCGACCTTCATGGTCAACTATCGAGTCGAGGACTTGGCCGCCCTGCTTCAAGCACTGCGCGAAGAGGGCTGCAACGTGCTTGAAAAGTCAGACGACTCCGAGTACGGGAAGTTTGGGTGGGTCATCGACCCTGAAGGCAACAAGGTCGAGCTCTGGCAGCCACCGGCTGGACAGTGAACGTTCTCTACGCGCAGCACGCGCTCAGCAACCTCGCGCGGCCCTTCAACTTCACCGTTAGATCGCGGTCCGACGCCCTATCAGACTTGCGTTATTCCAGGGTCAGGAGCAGTGGGTATGGTCCTAGGTTTAAGAACAGCCATTTACCCTGTGCCGGACCTTGCGGCAGCGAAGCGGTGGTATACAGAAATGCTTGGGGTGGCTCCGTACTTCGATGAGCCGTTTTATGTGGGCTTTTCCATCGGCGGCTTTGAGTTGGGTCTGTTGCCTGATGCTACGCCAGGCACTGCGGGCCCTCAGCCGCTTTGGGGTGTGGCAGACATCGCCTCGGCTCACTCACGCTTGATTCGGCTGGGAGCTTCACCATTGGAGCCCATCACCGATGTGGGTAGCAGCATCAAGGTTGCCGCGGTGGTGGACCCCTTCGGCAATCGCTTCGGGATCATCGAGAACCCTCACTTCAACGTGGCCGCGCTGAGGTGACGCGGTCTAACCCTCGCTTTGAGCGGGCCGTGAGGCGTGGGTGGATGCACCTACGCGCGACCACTCAAGCTCATCGTTAGGCGGCGACAGCTTTAGATCGAACTGTGTGCTCATGGATGCTCCAAAATCTGTAGACGCGTACATTGCATCATCGCCTCCTGAGGTGCGACCCATCTTGGAAGCGATCCGCACTACAGTACGCAACGCCGCGCCTTCGGCCGAGGAGCGAATCAGCTATCGCATGCCGGCATACTTTCTTGGCGGAATCCTCGTCTATTTTGCGGCACATAAAAAGCACGTTGGCTTCTATCCGCCGATGCGTGACAAGTCGTTAAGGCTGCTCGTTGCCAGATACGCGGGACCTAAAGGAAATCTGCAGTTCCCGCTGTCGGAGCCCATCCCGTACGCGCTCATTACCAAGATCGTTGAAGCTCGAATCAAGGAACGAGGGAAGGTTAAGACGGTGAAGGGCAAGTCGTAGGGTCGTCTCATGGCTCAACATCAAATGTCTCAGGTAGATGATTCGCCGCCGAGCTTGGAGCGGGCCGTGAGGCGTGGGTCGTGGCGCGCCGCGATCGCGCTTCGCTAGGACCGCCGAGGGACATTCATTGACTGACGGGACCGATGGCAAAGCCCCGTCAGTGTGGATTCGCGCTGTAGGGATAATTGGGGCCGTGTACCTCGTGGTGTACGGCGCCATCGGCTTGTGGCGCGACGACCTACTGGTGTCCCTATCGAAATCCAGCGGCAACGGCGTGCACCTTCACGGGCCTCTCGCTTGGCTATGCTTTGCTGGATTCGTAATGCTTTCTATCGGAATCGCTGGCCTTGTCGCTCCAGAGTTTGGTGACGGCGAATACGATATTGCCGCGCGTCGGCGCCGATTCGGCCCGATACTGCTGGTCGGGCTGGGGTTCTACGTTGGTACGACGGTGATTGCTGGCTTGCGGTCGTGAACGAGCGCCTGACAATGGGAGGGGGCCGTGAGGCGGGGTCTGATTGGCGCCGCACAGGCGCCGGGAGAGATTGTGCGCCGGCGGCGCGAGTCGGGCGCAGTGCGCGGGCCCCTCAACTTCACCGTTAGGAGGCAGCCGTGCGGCATCGGTGGTTAGCTGACGCGCTGAGTGGCAAGGTCTCGCTGTCGCGCGCCTTCTGGGTCTACGGCCTGGGCATATCCATTGTGTACTCCCTCATCGGGTTGCTCATCGACATACAAAACCCGGTTGAGGACACCGTTTACCTGCTGGTAGGTGCTGCTCTGGGAGTGTTGCAGACTATAGTTCTCTGGCGATGTGCTGATAACTCTCGATCCAGAGTTCTGGGCAGGCTCGTTCGCACAGTGGTGGTTTTGGGCGTGATCATGGTGGCGGTCATGGCTTATATGTTGCTCACCAATTCGGAATTGCTGCTGCCTGCGAAGAATCTTTGGAGCGGACCGTGACGCGTCGGTGGGTACGCGCCGCGCTGCGTGCACCTGCGCGCGGCCGCTCGAGCTCACCGTTAGACTGCACCCCGGGAGTAGCCCATGCGCAAGCTCGTCTCAAGTGGTAGCCCTTATGAGGCCAGAGTTGGCTTTTCACGGGCGGTGCGCGCCGGCACGCTCGTAGCCGTTGCGGGTACCGCACCTATCGGAGCAGACGGCAGCACTGTCGGTCGGGGCGACGCAGCTGCGCAGGCACGTCGCTGCCTCGAAATTATCGCAGCTGCCCTCGAAGACGCGGGCGCATCGCTGCGCCATGTGGTGCGAACAAGGATTCTGCTCACTCGCATTGAGGACTGGCCGGTGGTGGCCGGTGTTCACGGCGAGTATTTTCGGAGCATACGGCCGGCGTGCACGGTGGTGGAGGTCTCGGGCCTTATTGATCGGGACTGGCTGGTTGAGATCGAAGCCGATGCCGTGGTCGATGACGACACGGGTGCGGTCTAACAATCGCTTGGAGCGACCGTGACACCGGGTCAGATTGCGCCACGAGCGCGGGACGATTGGGCGCTCGCGTCGCTGGGTAAGGGGTGGCACGCGGCCGCCCAAGCTCACCGTTAGGAGCTTTTTGGACACGTCATCTCTTCTTTGGGGGTTGCTGTTCGGCTCAATTGGGTTAGGCTTTTTCGTGTACGGCAAACGGCAGAAGACGGTCGTGCCATTCGCCTGCGGCCTTGCACTAATGATCTTCCCGTATTTCGTCTCCAACACCATTCTGCTGGTCGTACTGGGACTGGCGCTTATTGCTATCCCATACTTTGTCAGAATGTGACAACGCGCCTGACAATCGGTGGCCGCGATGCGTGAGCAGTGTGGCGCCGCGGGCGCCTGGGGTGAGTACGCGCCCGCGTCGCCTGTTCGGCACGGTCCTCCGATCCCTCAACTTCAGCGTTAGATGACATGTCCAACTCCTACCCGAACGACTCTGATGGCGATGCACTGCGCAACGTTGCGGAAAGCGGCGCGGACATGTCACGTCCAATGATCATCGACTTCTCGGTCGAAGTGCCGGATGAGGGCACGGCTCGTCGCGTCGCTGAAGTTGTTGCGGCTCGCGGGTTCGATCCGTCAATCTCCGAAAACTCTGACTCTTGGAGCGTGTACTGCTCGAAGTCGATGCTCGCCACTTACGAAGGTGTGGTGGCAGTCAAGGCCGAGCTCAATGAGCTGTTGAGTCCTCATGGAGGCATCTGCGACGGGTGGGCAACCTTTGGAAATTCGCAGACATGAGCGCTCGCGTGAGGTCGTCCAACAATCGTTGCAGTGGGCCGTGATGCGCCTGCGGACTAGCGCCGCCAGAGAGTGTGGGCTCGCGGCGCCTGGTTGGTGCTCCTGTGCGGCCGCTCAACTTCACCGTTAGAGAGCATGTCGCCGCGGCAGCTGGTTCAGGCGTGGGTGGAGGCGTTTAACCGCGCCGACGTAGATGCGTTGGCGGCCTTCTACACTGCAGACGCGGTAAATCATCAGGTAGCTGAGACGCCGGTGTGCGGTAGAGACAACATCCGGCAAATGTTCGCCTCCGAGTTTGCTTCAGCGCAGATGCATTGCATCGTCGAGGATCTCTTTGAGGACGGACAGTGGGCTATTCTTGAGTGGCGAGACCCTAGTGGGTTGGGAGGCTGCGGGTTCTTCCATGTGGTGCAGGGACAAATTACCTTCCAACGCGGTTATTGGGACAAGCTATCGTTCTTGCGTCTGCGCGGTCTTCTTTTGTCGAGTCGCCCTTAGGTGTCCGGCCCCTCAACTCAGGCCGCGGGAGAATATCCCATGAGACGCACGTGGACGATCATTGGCGTTGGCGATGTGCCTCGCAGCTTCAAGTGGTACCAATCGCTGCTTGGCCTGCCGGAGACGACTCCTGGCCATGACTACTTCGGTCAACTCCTCGACTCGGATGGGACGGTGTTGCTCTGCCTTCACGAGTGGGGTGCCCATGAGCATCCCTCCTTGATGAGCCCCGATCACGCGCAGCCTGGCAATGGCCTCCTGTTGTTTTTCCGTGTCGATGATTTCGCCAGGGCGCTGCCAAGGGCACGCGCGCTCGTCGCTCGACTCGAGGAGGAGCCCCACGTGAACCAGAACACTGGCACTCCCGAGTTCTCACTGCGAGATCCGGACGGGTATTACGTCACGATCAGTGCGCTCTCTGCGGCCTGACAATGGCTGGAGCGGGCCGTGATGCGTAAGCGGTTGTGCGCCGCGGGCGCTGGAAGACAGCGTGCGCCCGCGGCGCTAATCTGGCGCCAATGGGCAGCGACTCAACTTCACCGTTAGGCGCCACCACTGTCATCGTGAACGCCCTGGAGCTTGAGCGGTACCTCCACGAGCACATCCCCTTGTCGAAGGCGATGCAAATCTCAGTCGTCAGTGTTGACGCCGAAGGCGTAACTCTCTGTGCGCCGTTGGCGCCTAACGTCAATCACCAGGCTACGGTCTTTGGTGGCAGCTCTTCGGCCGTGGCAATCCTGGCGGGATGGTCACTCTTGCACACTCGCCTCGCGGGGGCGGGCCTCTCCCGCCGCCTGGTCATTCAACGCAGCACCATGACCTACGACCTTGCGATTGCGGGCTCCTTCACAGCTCGATCATTCATTCAGATACCGGCTGCCTGGGACCCATTCGTTCTGATGCTCAAGCGGAAGGGTAGGGCGAGGCTCACCGTTTCCTGCGTCCTCGAGTACGATGGGCAGCCTGCCGGTCGCCTCGAGGGCGAGTTTGTGGCATTGGGCTCGTATGGCGCCTGACAATCGATGGAGCGGACCGTGATGCGTGGGTGGCCGTGCGCCGCGGGCCCGGCAGGAAAGTATGCGCCCGCGGCGCCAATTGGGCGTGATCGTGCGCCGCCTCGACGTCACTGTTAGGCACCATGGCTCACCGCACCGCCGTACCTGTCGCCACCTGCCACTGTGGCGCGATTCGGCTTCATGTTCGGCAGCTGCCCCGCACGGTAATGAGCTGCAATTGCTCGATCTGCCGTCGCTACGGTGCACTCTGGGCGTACTACCGGCCGACTTCGGTTACCATTGAAGCTCCGAAGGATGGTCTCTCGAAGTACTCGTGGAACCGGAGGATTCGCGACTACCACCGGTGCAAGCGATGTGGTTGCGTTACTCACTACACGTATCGAGGTCGGCAGCGCAACAGGACAATGGCCGTGAACGCGGCGAACTTCCCCCCTTCTGCACTTGTCGGTGCGCGAATCCGACATCTTGATGGCGCTGTATCGTGGAGGTTGCTCGATTGATCCACTGCGCGATGCGGCGCGTAACAATCCTTGCAGGGGGCCGGGAAGTGCGGTAGGCGATCGCGTGGCGCCGGATGAGCCTTCGCGCGGCCACTAACCTTCACCGTTAGAGCGCATATGAGCACATGGCGGTACGCGGTGGCTCTCCCGTTTCTTATCTCGCTCAGCGGCTGCATCGAGACAACCACGTATGTCTCGCCCTCTGTGTCGGGCACGGTAATTGACGCCGCCTCGCAAAAGCCCATTCAGGGAGCTGCCATCTCGGTGGACGGCCACCCAGGCTTGTTTGCCCAGACGAACTCCGACGGACAATTCGTCTTGGTGCCCGCTACGCGCAAGACACGTATTTTCGTACTGGCTCCTTACGAATCACTTGCGCCTGACGGCACCCTGGTTGTTGCCGCCGACGGCTATGCTTCGCGGGAAATAGTTGTGAAAGGCAGCACTAACTCGCTGCTCGTGTCTTTAAACAGGGTTCGCTAATGTGGGGCACCCGGTTCATCCTGGTAGAGACAATGCGGGCACCAGTGGTAAAGCGCCCTGACCATCGCGTGGCTGCCTTCGTTTGGGCGCTGCTATGACACACGGTTTCTATATTCAATTCTGTGGAAACCTCGAGGCCTGTCGAACCGAGGCAAGAATCCTGCGACCGTCGACCCAACCCGACGACGCCCTCATCGCTCTTGTGTATGAGACGTCGGACGGATTTATCGTCAGCTACTTTGGTTCGGCCGTCGCGAATCCCACATTGCCGGGGCTGGATGCCGCGATTGCCGAGGCTCGAGCAGAACTGCTTCACTACTTAAATCGCAGGGGCGAGAACCGCCCGGCGGGCATTACGCGCCCGGGTCTTTCACTGTGGCTCACGGAAAGGGACGACGAAACGGTCATGGGGATACCACTGAAGTGAGGCCGAGGTCTGGCAATCGTTAGAGCGGGCCGTCTCACCGAGAGCCCTACAAGGTATCGATACGATGGATCCGACCACCCTGGCTTCCCTCAGTGATTTTCCTCGACAGCTGGAGGCCTACTACGCACAGGTTCCAGCCGACTTCAAGAATTGGCGCCCGTCATCCTGGGAGGGCATTCCCAGTGAACCCTTCACGCCCATCGAGCAGGTCTGCCACGTACGCGACATCGAGGTCGATGGATACCACGTGCGCTTCCGCCGAACGTTGCAGGAGCCCAACCCAGAACTGATGACGCTTGACGGTGAAAGCCTTGCCCGGGAGCGCCGCTATGCCGCGGCCAACGCTGCTGAAGTCTTCACTGCATTCCGGCTGGCTCGTGCCAGGACAATCGAGCTCATCTCAAAGCTGTCTTCCCAGGAGCTCGCGCGCACTGCGCAGTTCGAGGGCCGCTCCCTTACTCTTCGCAGCCTGGTGCACTATCTGTGTAGCCACGACCATCAGCACCTGGCCGGACTGCAATGGTTATTGGGAAATATCGAGGCATGCCGCGTTGCAGCGAGGGACTAACCATCGTTGGAGCGGTGGCGGCCGGCAAACACTAGCGCAGATTGACGAGCCGACGAGGATCGACCCCGGAGATGTCAAGGTATGTCACGCGAGGCTGCGGTGTGCCTACACGCCTGTTCGTTCGCGCCTCATGCTTGTGCGTTCGGTCGGCATGCGGGCGTACCTTGACCGCACGCGCGAGCGTCACAACCTCGGCCCGATGCAGTGCCAGAACGGCAACGGTCCAGTATCCCAGCGATGCCGCGAGCGCCATGCCTATGTCAACGAGTAGGAACTTCATGAGAACACCTGTCCCGGGTGGCGTACCAAGCCACTGTAGTGACGGCCTGCCGCGGGTACAGCCCTCGGGCGAGGGAGGGCACGCATGAATTCAGATGGGGGTCAGGTACTCAATTGGGGAGATTGCAGAAGCAGATCAGTGCCCTGCGTTCCCGGCCGATGCGTGTGCATCAATTCTGGCGCGTCGCGTTGAGAGCGACACCCCTCCAATACGGTTGACGTTCAAACGGACACTTATCAAAACTATGGCTAAAGCATATTGGGTTTCTGCGTACCGCTCGGTACATGATCAAGACGCTCTCGCTGCGTACGCCAAGCTCGCTGGCCCGGCGCTTCAAGCCGCGGGCGGCCGTTTCCTGGCGCGTGGCCTGCCTGCGCGCGTCTATGAAGATGGGCTTGATCAGCGCATCGTCCTCATTGAGTTTGATAGCGTGGCGCAAGCGATTGCTGCGCATGACAGTCCTGGGTATCAGCAGGCGCTGCGCGTACTTGGGAACGCCGTTGATCGGGACTTGCGCATTGTCGCAGGCGTCGAATGACAATCAGTCACGCCCGGCGGTGGCCGCCTCCGCGCAGCGTCGCTCAGCCTCTGCGGTAGATCTCGATATGCGCATTACTCCTGATATTCCAGCGCTTCGAAGGTGGCGCCTGTGGGGCGGGGCGGTGCTGGTCGCAGAAATCTGTTGGTTCGCACTGCTGCGTCCGCGCATTGCCGGAAACTTTGGCGCGGTTTTTACCTTGGCGCTGCTTCCTCTAACGGTCGTCGGATACGTTTACCTGATGGCAGCCGTTTCCGCGTACCTCGTCGACCGTGACTGGGAGTTTCGGCTTCGCCAGACGATTGTCATCGTGCTCGGGCTCAGCGTGGGGTGTTTCGTGTTCGCGCTGCTATGGCTCGCGAAGGTGCATTTTGAAGGCGAGCTCCGCTGAGGCGCGAGTCACCTGGCATCGGAGGTCACCATGATTTCGAGGCAGTGGCGCGGTTTGGCCCAGGCAACCCAGGCGCAGAACTACCTGCAGCACCTTCGCACTGAAACCTTTCCTGCGCTGCGCAAACTCCCTGGCTTCGTCAGCGCCACAATCCTCTCGCGCCGCCTCGGCGCTGGAGTCGAATTCCTTGTCGTCACGCAGTGGGATTCATTGGACGCCATTGCGGGCTTTGCGGGTGCCGACCCGGAAGCAGCAGTAGTGCCCGCCGAGGCCGCGGCGATGATGATTGAGTATGATCGGCGCGTCAGGCACTTCGACGTTATCGAGTGACGGTGCCGGTAAGGCCGCACCGCAGAGGAACCGCTATGCACCATTCCCGTCTCTGCGCCGTGCTGATCGACTGCCAGACGTCCGACGTGGACGAGGCTGCCCACTTCTGGGGCGAGGCACTCGGTAGGGCGGTGGACCTGGAGCATGCGGGCAGCCGCGGCAATTACCGCATGCTGCAGACCCCGCCCGACGAGCCTATCGTGCAGATCCAGCGTGTCGACCACGAGAGTCGCGTCCACATAGACATCGAGAGCGACGACATTCCTGCCGAGGTGGCTCGCCTGGAGAAACTCGGCGCCAGGGTGGTAAATCGCCTGGAGCGTTGGATAGTGATGCAGGCGCCCACTGGTCAGCGGTTCTGCGTCGTCAGGGTGCAGCGTCCCGGGTTCCCGAAGAACGCCAATCGTTGGGACTGAAGCACCACAGGGCGCGGGTATGCCCAGATCGTCAATGGCGCCGACTAACCATCGGCGGGGCGGGCGGTGAGCCAGGGGCGGTTGCCAGTGCTGCAAACGCAACGGCTCATCCTGCGGCAGCTGGATGTCAGCGATGCGCCGTTCATTCTCCGACTCCTCAATGAGCCGTCCTGGTTGGAGAACATCGGGGACAAAGGCGTGCGGACAGTGGCTGATGCGGAGCGTTACATCGAGACGGGTCCGGTCGAGATGTACGGACGTCTGGGATTTGGCCTGTACCTCGTTTGCCTGAAGAACAAAGACGAGCCAATTGGCATGTGTGGTTTCTTGAAGCGGGAAACGCTGGATGACGTGGATCTCGGGTTCGCACTGCTGCCGTCGTTTTGGGGCAACGGCTATGCCTACGAATCGGCGGCAGCGGTGATGTCCTACGGCAGGAGCGCGTTCGGCCTGGTCCGCATCGTGGCTATCATTTCCCCGAAGAATGACGCCTCGCGCAGGCTACTCGAGAAGCTTGGATTCACGCTTGAACGTACAGTTCGCCTCGCCACAGGCGCCGAAGAGCTGCTGCTTTTCGGGGCCGCAGCCTGACAGCCGTTGGAGCGAACCGTGAGGTGCGGGTGTTTGAACGCCGCGAGCGCTGCAAGACAGCGTGCGCCGGCGGCGCTGGTCCGGCCGTGGCGGCCGCCCGCACAGCTTCACCATTAGGCGTCGCCGGTGCCTGCGTTCGTAGCCCTGCTGCGCGGCGCCAATGTCGGCAAAGGCAAGCGTGTACCGATGGGCGAGCTGCGGGCTCTGCTCTGCGCGCTGGGCTACACGGGTGTGTCTACCCTGCTCAACAGCGGCAACGCCGTCTTCCGTGCCCCGCGCGGCACGCCCGCGAAGCATTCGCTCGACATTGCTGCCGCGATCTGCACTCAACTCAAGGTTGACGTGCCGGTCATCGTCAAGTCGGCAGGCGAACTGGCAGCCATCATCGCGGAGAATCCGATCAAGCCTCCGGCGAATGAGCATCCGCGCTTGCTCGTGGCGTTCGTTCAGGACAGCAAAGCGCTGGCGGGTCTTGCCGCCCTCGAGCCGCTCGTGGTGCCTCCCGAGCGCTTTGCCATGGGCAAGCATGCCGCGTACCTGCTGTGCGCCGCTGGCATCCTGGAAAGCAAGGCCGGCGTAGCTCTCCTCGGCAAGGTGGGCAAGTCGGCCACGACGAGAAACTGGGCAACCGTCCTCAAGCTGCACGCTCTGGCGAATTGACGGGTGGACTTTCCGAAACCGTCCGCCTGAGACGGGGTGACACGGGGACTCATATGAAGGCATTAGCAGGACTTGCGACTCTGGTGGTTCTCATGACCGCTTCCCCGCCCGGTTGCGCAGAAGACACGCCCGAGCACGCGGTGGAGCAGGCCGCGCGCAACTGGCTCAGCCTGGTGGATGACGGTGGCTATGCGCAGAGCTGGGTGATGTCGGCCGACTCCTTCCAGAAGTCCCTCGAGCAGTGGCAATGGGTGTCGAGGGTGTCCCAGGTACGCAGTTCCGTCGGAGCACTGAAGCGGCGTACCGTATGGTCGGTCACGTTTGCGCACTCTGCGGCCGACGGTCCGGACGGGGAGCACGCTGTCATTCAGTTCGCGACCAGATTCAGGAACAACCCTGCGGCAACGGAAACGCTGGCGCTGATGAAGGACCCCGACGGGCGCTGGCGCGTCAGCGGTTACTACATCAAATGAGTGCCCGAGATCGCACACCCTGCTCACCGCCACGCAGATCGCGCAGCGCTTCATCGCCGGCATCGACTCTCACGACGTCGGAGCGATGATCGCGAATGCCCGCGCCCGCCATCGTGCGCGCCTGCATCCCGGCAGTGAGCTTTCAGCCGACGACGACCTCGCTGATCTGAATCACCGGCGACAGGTCGGTGTACTTCGGTATGTCGGCCATGATCTCCTTGGCGTGCGGGCCGAAACCGGCCTGGAAGCTCTCCACGGAATCGCAGAACAGATGGCACATGGCGATATAGGTCGCCGGTGCATCCGGCGTGCCGCCGGCAATACCCTTGTCGACGGTGTAGTGCTTGCACTTCTCGCCCATGCGCGCCTTCACCAGCGGCATGTGCTTGTCGCGGTAGTACTCGTGGTTGAATCTCGCGCCCTTTGTATTGGGATACATCACGCTTACCTTGATCATGTCCTCGTCTCCCGGTGTCGGCCTGCGGACCGCACTTAGGGAAGCGATCGTGCACCAACGGCGCGCGTGGATGCAAAGGCTCGCGCGAGTCGCGCCGGACGCCCGCGTTTCCGGCAGCGCGTCATCAACAGGCTCGCGCAGCCCGCGCTCCGCCAGCGCATGATCCCGTGGCGGGCAAGCCGCAAGCAGCGCCTGCTTTGGCTTGGCGCCAGCGCGGCGTAAGATACACAGGCGGATTTTTCCGACGTAGCGTTCCACGCCTGGGCCGCATGGAAACACTGTTTACCGTCCTCATCGCGGTGCAATTTGCAGTCATTGTCCTTCACGACTGGCTGGAGATCCCTGGGTGGACGCACGGCCATCAGGTCCAGTCGGTCGTCGGCCGCGCGCAGTTGCGCCTCGCCACGCTGGTGAATGCGGTCTTCCCGGGCACGGCGGTCGCTCTGGCGCTCTACTACTGGCGAAAGCCCAAGCCGGAGGCAGTGATCGACTACTGGGCGGTCTATTGCGCCATTACGGCGCTTGCGGCGGCGATCATGTGGTACCTCCCGTACCTGTTCGGCTGCAGCCAGCGCCGCAAGCAGCTCTACGCGAAGATGTATGCGGGCACGCGGCAGATCCTGCCGGCGCGTGGCGACAATCCGCGGCCAAACCTGCTGCACGTATGCTTTCACCTGTTGTTTGCGGCGAACCTGATACTCATTGTCTCGATGCGCTTTGCCTGAGAGCGGCGGCGCGGTGGGCCGCAACCACTGCACCGACGGTCGCTGATGCGCAAGCGGGTCGGGACCTCACAAGGAGCGGATCATGTCACTGCGATCTCTCTTCCCGGCGCTGATCAGTGCGTTGGCGATCGGTTGCGCTGCGCAGCCCCCGCCCGCCGCGGCGGCGCGCAACGCCACGCTGATCGGCGACACTGCCGCCGGGGCGCGCGTGTTCATCAAGCAGGTCGATGGCGGCGAGATACTCTGGGCCCACCAGGGAGCTCTGGGCACCCGGGTGACGATCACTCCGGGTCAGCATCGCATCGCGGTCATGTGCGAGGGCGACAGTTTTCTTCCCGGTGAGCTCAGCATCGATGTGCAGCCCGGCCGCACTTATGACCTGGCCGGCTCGGCTCCGCCGGGCGCGAAGAGCTGCGAAGTGTCGGCGACGGTGCGCGCCTCACCCGGCGCATGATGAGCAGCGTGGCAGGCAACCGGTCATTTCGTGAGGTGAGTGCTGCGGCAATGCTGGACACGGGTGTTATTCTCAAGCGCTTCGAGTCCCCGGACGAAACCCGCCGGCTCGAGCGCGGCGTGTTCGAGCTGGTGCACATCGGCGGCATGACCATCGGCCGCGCGACCTACCAGCCCGGGTGGAAGTGGTCCGAGCACGTGGGCAAGGCGCTGGGTCAGTCGCGTTGCACGGTGGCGCACGTGGGAATGGTGCTCGCCGGCACCGGCACGGCCGCATTCGACGACGGCAGCGTCATCGAGCTGCGCGCCGGCGAGCTCTTCTTCATCCCCGCGGTGCCGCACGACAGCTGGGTGGTGGGAGATGTGCCCTACGTGTCGCTGCATTTCAGCGGCGCGCAGCACTACGCAAAATAGCGCGCACCGCCCGGCCGCCGCCGGGCAGGCGCTCGCACGAGTCGAGGATGTCATGGCTGCTACCGGTGACGAAGATTTCCGGCTGACGAAGATCACCGAGCTGTGTGCGGCACTGCCCGAGACGGTGCGCGCGGTGCGCGGTGATCACGCGGATTTTCGCGTGCGGCAGAAGGTCTTTGCCTACTTCCTCAACAATCACCACGGCGACGGGATCATCTCGGTGTGCTGCAAATCACAACTGGGCGAGAACGTCGACCGGGTCGGCAGCGATCCGGAGCGCTTCTACCTGCCGGCGTACATCGGGGCGCGCGGCTGGTTCGGACTGCGCCTCGACCGCGGCCGTATCAACTGGACGGAAGTCGGCAATCTTCTCGAGCTGAGCTACTGCCTCACTGCGCCAAAAAGACTCGCGCAGCGCTTCGAGGAGCAGAGGCGTCGGTGACCGCCGAGCGCGCCAAACCCTAAGCCTCGCTGCTGATCGGCTATCCGCGTGCTGGCGCCATGGCGCTACTCGGCTTCCGCCTTGATCGGGCGGCTCATGAGAGAGCGCACCGCATCTTCCGGCGGCAGCCCCTCGTACAGCACCCGGTACACCATGGCGCACAGCGGCATCTCGACGCGCGCCGTGGCGGCGACCGCCTGGATCGCGGCCGCCGCGGCGTAACCTTCCACCGCCTGGCCGATCGCCGCGAGCGCGAGCGGCGGCGTGCTGCCGGCGGCGAGCAGCAGCCCGAAGCGGCGGTTGCGCGACTGATCGTCGGTGCAGGTGAGCACCAGGTCGCCAAGTCCTGCGAGCCCCATGAAGGTCTCGGCGCTCGCCCCGAGCGCTACCCCTAAGCGCGTCATCTCCTTCAGTCCGCGCGTGATGAGCGCGACGCGGGTGTTGGCGCCGAATCCGAGCCCGTCGGACAGCCCCGCGCCGACCGCGAGTGCGTTCTTCACCGCGCCGCCGATCTCGACACCCATGATGTCGCCGGAGCTGTAGGCGCGAAAGTTGGCGCCCGACAGCTCGCGCGCCAGGGACTGCGCGTAGTGCGCGTCCGGGGAGGCGACCGTCATGGCGGTCGGCAGTCCGGCGCCGACCTCGCGCGCGAACGTCGGGCCCGACAGCACCGCGATGCGCCGCCCGGGACCGAGCACCTCGCGCGCGACCTGGTGCGGCAGCTTCAGGCTCCCCTGCTCGAAGCCCTTGGTCGCCCAGGCGACGTGCATGGTGGGCGAGAGGTGCGGCGCCAGCTCGCTGAGCAGCGCACGCAGCGCGTGGCTCGGCACCACCAGCAGCACGTCGCGCGCGCCGCTGACCGCGGCGGGCAGTTGCGGCTCGATCCGGAGCGCATCGGGGAAGGACACGCCGGGCAGGTAGCGCTCGTTGCGGCGGCTCGCCGCCAGCGTCGCCAGGCGCTCGCGGTCGCGCCCCCACAACCGCACGCTGCGGCCGCTGCGCGCGAACTGCACGGCGAGCGCCGTGCCCCAGGAGCCTGCCCCCAGCACGGTGACCGGCACGTCATTTGCGCGTGCGGTCATACTGCTGCGATCAGTTGGTGACGGTCGGCGACTGCGTCTGCGCGGCGTACAGCGCTTCGAAGTTCACCGGCGGCAGCAGGAACTGCGGAAAGCCCCCCTGGCTCACCAGCTGCGAGATGGCGCAGCGCGCATAGGGGAATAGTATGCCGGGACACACCGTGCTGATGGCGCGCTTCAGCTCCGCCTCGGGGATGTTGCGGATCACGAACAGTCCCGCCTGCTTCACTTCCACCAGGAAGACCGTCGCCTCGCCCTGCTTGGCGGAGACCGTGACGGTGAGCACGACCTCGCGCACGTCGGGGCCGAGCGCGGTCGAGCCGGTCTGCAGGTCGAGGTTGATCTGCGGATTCCAGTTACCGTCCACGCGCGGGCCGTTCGGCGACTCGTACGAGCAGTCTTTCAGGTACACGTTCTGCAGCGCGAGCACCAGGCCCGCATCAGTGGCCGCGCCAGCCGGCGGTGCGCCGGGCGTTTCGTTCTCCATGGTCAGGAAGCTCCCGTGATATTCAATAAGGAATCCAGCCCTCCGGCCGCATCGAGCGCCAGCAGCTCGTCGCAGCCGCCGACGTGCACCTCGCCGACGAAGATCTGCGGCACGCTGCTCCTGCCGCTGCGCGCCACCATTTCCGCCTGCGCCTCGGGCACCGCGTCCACGTCGATCTCCCGAAAGGCGACGCCCTTGGCCTCGAGCAGGCCGCGCGCGCGCGCGCAGTACGGGCACCAGTCGGCCACGTAGATGACGATCTCCGCTGCTGCCATACCCTGAAGGATCAGGCGCGCGAGACTGGCAGGTTATCCGCGCGCCAGGCGGCGAGTCCGCCGCGCAGCGCGAAAACCCGCGTGAAGCCCTGGGCGGTGAGCTGGCGCACCGCGGCGGCCCCGAGCGAGCCGCTGTCGTCGTATACCACGACCGCCTTTTCCTTATGCTTCTTCAGCGTGTCGGTGGCCTTGAGGATCTGCTCGCCGTTCATCTGCCGGGCGCCGGTGAGGTGGCCGGCCTGATACTGCTCCGCGGGTCGCAGGTCGAGCAGCAGCGCCCCCTGGTTCATGAGCCGGATCAGCTCCTGGGGCGAGACCGACAGGCGGCTTTCCGAGAGCGTGCGCATCTCGTATACAAGCACCATGGCCACCGCCGCCACCGTGGCGGTTCCGAGCCAGGGGTGGTGGCTGAGGAACTCGATGACACGATCCATGGGAAAGGCGCAAAGCCCCGGGGCGAAAAAGGGCGCGCATTATAGCGCCCCGCCGCGCCTCGGCACGGCCGTCAGGAGCGCAGCCCGGGGCTGGCGTGGCCTTCGGGTGGCGCTCGGGGCGGTGCTGCTCGTGGCTCTCGCCCGGGCCGCGTCCGCGGCGGCCCCGCCGCCCGGGCACCCGGAGGCGGATGCCCACAAGACCGAGGAGCAGCTGCAGGCGATCAAGACCGAGATCGAGCGCATCACGCACGAGGTGAGCACGGAATCCGTCGAGCGCGACCGTCTGACGCGCGAGCTGCGCAGCGCGGAAGGCGCCGTCGGTCAGGCGCGCGATGCCCTGAGCGACGTGCGGCGCGAGCGCGCCGAGGATGCGGCGCGGCGCGCGGCGCTCGCCGGGGAGAAGCGCACCCGCGAGGCGCAGCTCGATGAGAACCGCGGCGCGCTCGCAGGTCAGATGCGCGCCGCCTACCTGATCGGCCGCCAGGAGCCGCTCAAGCTCCTCCTCAACCAGCAGGACCCGGCGCTCGCCGGACGGATGTTCGTCTACTACAGCTACTTTGGCCGGGCACGTGCCGGGCAGATCCGCCTCATCGAGGACGACGTGCAGCGCCTCGCCGAGCTCGACAGCGAGCTGGCCGCCGAGGACGAGAAGCTCGCGGAGCTGGAAAAGCAGCAGCGCGCGCACCTCGCTGAGCTCGAGCAGGCGCGCGAGCGGCGCAGTCTGGTGCTCGCCAACCTCGAGGTGCAGTCGCGCGGGCGCGCGCAGAATCTCGAGCGCCTCAAGGGCCAGCAGGCCGCGCTCGAGAAACTGCTGCACGAGCTGCGCACGGCGATGGAGCGCTTCCCGGTCGAGGGAAACGACGCCTTCATGCGGCTGCGCGGCAAGCTCGCCTGGCCGGTCAACGGGCAGCTGGTGGCGCGCTTCGGCGATGCGCGCGCGGGCGGGGTGCGCTGGGACGGGGTGCTGGTCGCCACCGAGCGCGGCACGCCGGTGCGGGCGGTGTGCGACGGCCGGGTGATCTACGCCGACTGGCTGCCGGGCCTGGGGCTGCTCGCGATCGTGGATCACGGCGACGGGTACCTGAGCCTCTACGGCCACAACGACAAGCTCTTCAAGGCGGTCGGTGAGCACGTGGCGGCCGGCGACACCATCGCCGCGGCGGGCGACAGCGGCGGCAGCCCGCGTCCGGAGCTGTATTTCGAGATCCGCAAGGCCGGCCGGCCGGTCGACCCACGCCCCTGGTTCAAGGCCCCCGACCCCTAAGAACCACCCCGCGCCCGCGCGGCCGGCAGGCCGCCGGTGTGATTGCGGTCAACATTTGGCCGCAGGCTGCGCCCCCGCCACGCAGATTCGCCAACTCGCGCAAGGACCGCGGCGCACAGACGCGCAATGGTATGCGGGGACTTAACAGATAGCGCCCCGGGGTCCTGAGCCCACCAGTCATGAGTGCCGTTCCGCACAGCGATTTCGTGCCCGGGCAGCCCGGTGCGCGCTTCGATCCCTACGTGCGCCTGGTGCGCTCGCTGCTGCCGCGAACCTCCTGCGTGTCCATGTTCGGCCCGGCCGGGGAACTCATCTGGTCCACCGACCCGATGACGGGGCCGGACCTGATGAACATCGTGGACGATGCGATGCTCGCGGCGCGCGCCAACACCGACAGCGCCGGGCAGATGCGCCTGCTCGGCGACCACCAGCCCGTCTACCTGTGCCCGCTGCGCGACGACGCCCAGCAGCTGCTGGTACTGCTCGCGGTGATGTGCCGGCCGAACGATGCGCGCGACAAGCGCCACCACGATTTCTCCTTCGCCTACTCGCTGCTGGCGCCGGCCATCGAGTGCCTGCGGCGCGACCTGATCTCGCACGCCGCCATCGAGGAGCTCACCGCGACCGTGGGCGGGCTCGACAAGAATCTCAACCTGTTGCTCACGCAGGGGGCGGCCGAGGCCGCGGCGGGCGCCGACGGCGCGAACGAGCTGCAGCAGCTCCTGCAACAGACCATCGAGCATCTGCGTGCCACCACCGGGGCGCTGCTGGTGCCGGAGAAGAACGTGACGCTGGTGCGCGCCGGCGGCGGCGGCACGCCCGACACCCAGTTCCTGATGCGCGCCCACCGGCGGCTGCTGACACTCGCACAGGCTCAGCGCGAGCCGCTGATCCTCAACGAGACGACGTCCCCGATCAACCCGGACGGCTTCCCCCACCGGGTGCTGTGCTGCTCGCTGCGCTCGCGCACCAATCGCTTCATCGGCGTGCTGGCGCTGCTGCGCGATGCGAACGCGGAAGCCTTCAACGCGCGCGATGCGCACATCGCCGAGATCATCGCCCGCAAGGCGATCGGCGCCATCGAGAGCAGCTACGACGCATTGAGCGGCCTGTACACCCGTGCGGCGCTCGAGGGGCGCGTGCGCACGCTGGTGGCGGAGATGAAGTCCACGCAGCCCTGGAGCACGCTCTACATCGACGTCGACCAGCTGCACGCGATCAACGAGAAGTCCGGCATGCACGTGGGCGACGGCCTGCTGGCGCAGCTCGGTGAGCTGATCCGCCAGCGCCTGCCCCCCGGAGCCTTCGGCGCGCGCATCTCCGGGGATCGCTTCGCGGTCATGCTGCCGGCGCAGGTCGATGACGCCGAACGCTTTGCCGAGTCGCTGCGCGAAGGCAGCAGCCGCATCGCGCTCGTCCAGGAGGAAGGGCGCGTGCCGGTGTCGATCAGTGTCGGCGTCGCGCCGCTCGATCCCACCGCCACCGAGCTCGCGCACGCGCTCGCCCCCGCCGAGAGCGCCTGCAAGGCCGCCAAGGACCGCGGCCGCAACCGTGTCGAGGTCTACCAGGCGAGCGATGTCAGCATCATGCGCCGCCACGCCGACATCGGCATCGCGCTCAAACTGCGCGAGGCGATCGACTCGGGGAGGATGCACCTCGTCGCGCAGCTCATCCTGCCGCTCGCCGCCGCCGAGAGCGCGCGCCCGCACTACGAGCTGCTGCTGCGCATGACGGACGAGTCCGGCCAGATGGTGGGTCCGGATACCTTCATGTCGGCGGCGACGCGCTACCAGCTGATGCCGGTGATCGACCGCTGGGTGATCAGCCACGTCATCGAGGCGCTGCGGCCGCGCGCCGGGGTGCTCAAGGGCAAGGCGCTCGGCTTCGCGATCAATTTCTCCGCCCAGTCACTTACTGATGACAGCTTCGCCGACTGGCTGATCGAGACGCTCGCCGGGAGCGGGCTCGACCCGGAGCTGTTCTGCTTCGAGCTCACCGAGAACGCCACCGTCTCGAACCTAACGCGCGCCGAGGCGCTGATGCGGCGCCTGCGGCGGCTGGGGTGCGGCGTGGCGCTCGATGATTTCGGCACCGGCCTGTCCTCGCTCTCCTGCCTGCGGCAGCTGCCGGTCAGCATGCTCAAGATCGACGGCAGCTTCGTGCGCGATGTGCTGAAGGATCCGCGTGCCGAGTCGATGGTGCGCGCCATCGCGCAGCTCGCCCGCAGCATGTCGATCATCACGGTCGCCGAGTACATCGAGACCGAGGCCATCGGCGCGCGCATCGCCGAGCTCGGCGTGGATTACGGGCAGGGATTCGCGATCGGCAGGCCGATACCGCTCGCGGATCTGCTCACCGAGCTGCCGCTGCCGTCCGCAGCGGCCGACGGCGCCGATGCGCAGGCCGGCAGCGGGGTGAGCGCGGATGACATGACCTGGTATGCCGGGAGCGGGCAGTGAGCCTGCCCACGCGCGGCGGTGCTGCGGGCCGGGAGCCACACGCGCCGCGTCGCGGCGCGTGGTATCTGTCCAGGCGCTCACGCACCCTGCTCGCGCTGCTGGCGGGCATCGTCTTAGGGTTCTGCGGCGCGCTGGCGCGCGGCGTCATGGCCGAGCGGCCCGCGGAGAGATCTCCCGCCGCCGATACCTCCATGGCGCGCAGCGCGCTGTCCTGGCAGGAGGCGAGCCTGTTCGCGGAAGTCTACGAGCGCATCAAGCGCGACTACGTGGACGATGTCGACGATCACGCGCTCATGGAGAAGGCGGTACGCGGCATGGTCGCCGCGCTCGACCCGCACTCAGCCTATCTCGACAGTGAGGAGTTCGACGACGTGCGCCTCTCCACCATGGGTTCCTACCCCGGTGTCGGCATCGAGGTCGCTGCCGAGGACGGAGTGGTGAGGATCCTGCGGCCGATCGAGGGCTCGCCGGCACAGCAGGCGGGGCTCCTGCCGGGCGATGAGCTGGTGAGCATCGACGGGGTCGACATCGGCGCGGATCTCGCCGGGGCGATCGCGCGCATGCGCGGCCCGTCGGGGAGTCTCGTGACCTTGAGCGTGCGCCGCGACGGCGCGCGCGGCGTGCTGCAGTACGCCCTGCGCCGCGCGCAGGTCGAGGTGCACAGCGTCGCGCAGCAGACACTCGAGCCGGGGTTCGGATATCTGCGGATCACCAGCTTCAGTGAGACCACCGCTCAGGACGTCAATCAGGCCGTTTTGCGTCTAAAACGCGACAATCCTCATGGAATTCGTGGTCTGATACTCGATTTAAGAAACAATCCCGGCGGCGTGCTCGAGGCCGGCGTGGCCGTGGCGGATGACTTTCTCGACTCGGGTGTCATCGTGACGGCCGACGGCCGCACCCCCGAGGCGCGCTTTCGCATGGACGCGACTCCCGGCGACCTGATCAGTGGCGCCCCGCTCGTGGTGCTCGTGAACGGCGGCTCGGCGTCGGCTTCCGAGATCGTCGCCGGTGCCCTGAAGGATCACGGCCGCGCGCTGCTGGTCGGACGGCGCACCTACGGCAAGGGCTCGGTGCAGACCGTCATGCCGCTTACTCACGGCGGGGCGGTGAAGCTCACGACCTCGCGCTACTTCACCCCCTCGGGGGCCTCCATCCAGGGCAAGGGGATCATTCCCGACGTGCTCGAGGAAGGCACGGGCGATCCGCCCGCGGAGCTGGTGGTGGCCTCGGGATCGGCTCCCCTCGTAGCGCGCGATGCGGATGTGCGCGTGGCGCTCGATGCGCTCAAGCACCGCGTGCACCGGCAGGAGGCCAGTGCGCGGCTGGTGGCGGACCAGCTGGTGCCTTAGCAGCCCTGCCGTATCGCGCCGCCGGCGCTCCCGATATCCTGCCGCGCCATGCTCGCATGGCTCATCGACCTCGTGCTGCACCTCGACCACCACCTGGTCGAGCTGCTCGCCCGCTACGATCTTTGGATCTACCCGATCCTGTTCGCGGTGATCTTCGCCGAGACCGGGCTGGTGGTGACGCCGTTCCTGCCGGGGGACTCGCTGCTGTTCGCGGTCGGGGCGCTCGCGGCGGTGGACAGCAGCCGCACGCTGAGCGCGCCGTGGTTGAGCGTGCTGCTCGGCGCTGCCGCGGTGCTCGGCAACATCGTCAATTACAGCATCGGGCGCGCGATCGGGCCGCCGGCCTTCAGCGGCCGCTATCGGTGGCTCAAGGTCGAGTACCTCGAGCGCACCGAGGAGTTCTTCCGCCGCCACGGCGGCATGGCCATCCTGCTGTCGCGCTTCATGCCGATCATCCGCACCTGCGCGCCGTTCGTCGCCGGCGTCGGCCGCATGCCGTACGCGCGCTTTCTCGCCTACAACTTCGCGGGCGGTTTTGCCTGGGTGCTGCTGTTCGTGTGGGGCGGGTACCTGTTCGGCAACATCCCGCTGGTGAAGACGCACTTCGGGCTGGTGACGCTTCTGATTATCTTCCTGTCGCTGTTGCCGCTCGCCGCCTCGCTGCGCCGTCCTGCCGCCTCTTAAGCGGTGCGCGCCGTGCGCGCCGCCCCTCAGCGCTGCGCGATGGCGCGGATCGTGCCGATGATGGCCCCGACCAGGAGCGCGACATTCGGGATCGCGCTCAGCACGAAGCCCAGGTGGCGCGCCGCCGGCGCGCGCACGTAGCCGCGGAAATAGACCGCCCGCCCGATGATGAAGAGCAGCCCGAGCGCTGCGGCGATGTCGGGGTTCACGTAGCGCGCGAACAGCAGCATCGACGGCAGGAAGATGACCAGCTGCTCGAGCGTATTCATCTGCACGCGGAAGTAGCGCTCGAACACCTCGTGGCCGGTGGTGGCGGGAGCGGGCAGGTTGTAGCGCTTGCGCGCCTGGCCGACCGCGAAGCCGAACACCAGGAACTCCACCAGCGCCAGCGCGATCACCAGGTGAGCGTAAGCCATGAAACCCCAGACTGTTAGTTTTCACGGCGAGAATGGCACAATGCGCGTATGAGCGACAAGGAGCGCGGCTATGCCCACCGCGTCGACATCCTGGCCGGCGCGGAGCTGGTATGGCGGGCGCTCACCGACCAGGAACAGCTCGTCCGCTGGTGCGCGCCGGACGCCGCCATCAAGCCGCGCCAGGGCGGACTGTTCCGCGCGAGCGTCGACCGCGTCAGCGAGTTCGAGGCGCACATCGACGTGTTCGAGCCGCCGCGGCGGCTGCGGCTGATGTACCTGCCCTCCGCGACGCTGCCACCGTCCACCAGCGTGCAAGTTGATGACTTCATCATCGAGCCCGCCGGTCGCGGCACGATCGTGCGCCTGCTCGGTTCGGGTGTGCCGGCGACCACGGAGTGGGATACTCAGTACCTGCGGCTGCGCACCAGCTGGCAGCAGGCCCTGAGTCGCCTCAAGGTGTTCGTCGAACAACAGGCCAGAAGCGGGACGCCTCCATGATCGGATTTCTGCTGCGCGCGCTGCTTGCGGCCTTTGGCCTGTGGCTCGCGAGTCGATGGGTGCCGGGCGTGTCGTTCGACTCGCCCGAGACGCTGATCCTCGCCGGGATCCTGCTCGGGGTGGTGAACGCCATCGTGCGCCCGATCGCCTTCATCCTGACACTGCCGATCACCATTCTCACCCTCGGTCTGTTTCTCCTCGTGCTCAACGCCGGCATGGTGGCGCTGGTGGCGTGGATGCTGCCGGGCTTTCACATGCGCGGCGGCTTCACGGCGGCGCTGCTCACCTGGATCATCGTCTGGCTGACCGGGTGGATCGGGTCTGCGCTCATCGGCCGCCGCGGCTTCGAGCGCTATCAGCGGCGCTGAGCGCCAGCCGCACGGCGCTGCAGCGCCGTCTGAGGCTTCGCGAGTGAGGCCGGTGAGGATGCGAGCGGTGCTGCAGCTCATCGTGTGGACGGGGCTCGCCCGCCTCGCGCTGGCCGGCGTCCTCGGACTCTCCGTCGACGAGTCGTACACGGTGGCGATCAGCCGCCACCTGGACTTGAGTTACTTCGATCATCCGCCGCTGCACGTGTGGCTCGTGGCCGCGGTGGCGCGACTGTGCGGCAGCGAGCAGCCGCTGCTGCTGCGCCTGCCCGACATCGCGCTCTTCGCCGGCTCCACCTGGCTCATCTACCGGCTCACCGCGCTCCTGTGCGGTGAGCGCGCCGGCCAGTGGGCGGCGCTCAGCTTCAATCTGGCGCCGCTGTTCACCTTCAACAGCGCCATCGGCGTCGTGCCCGACGGACCGCTCATTTTCTTTTCGCTGCTCGCGATCGAGTGCTTCGCCACCGCCGTGCTCACCGATGCTGCGCCGCCGCGCGCGCGAGCTCTGCTGCTCGCCTGCGGCGCGGCGCTCGGACTTGCGCTGCTGTCCAAGTACACCGCGCTCTTCGTGCTGCTCGGCCTCGGGGTGTATCTTGCGAGCTGCCACCCGCGCCTGCTCGCACGAGCCGACCCCTGGCTCGCGGTGCTCACCGCAGCGCTCCTCTTCACACCGGTGCTCGCCTGGAATCACGCCCATCACTGGGCGTCGTTCACCTTCCAGGCGGGGCGCGCGCGCTGGCTCGATTTCAGCCTCGCTCGCGCGGCGGCGGATTTCGCCGCGCAATGCCTGTATCTCTTGCCGTGGACTGCGGCCGCGGCGCTCGCCGCGCTGCTGCGCGCGCTGCGACGGGGACCTCATCACGAGCGCTCGTGGCTCCTCGCCTGTCTGGCCGCAGCTCCGATCGCGGCGTTCTCACTCGCGGCCGCGTGGACCGAAGTGCTGCCGCACTGGGCAGCGGTCGGCTGGCTGTTCACGCTGCCGCTGCTCGGTGAGCGACTGGCGGCGCTCGAGCCGGAGAGAACGCGGCTGCTGCAACGGATCACGACGGGGAGCGCTGTGCTCCTCGTTGCGCTCGCCGTGCTCCTGGTGAGCCAGGCGAGCACCGGCTGGGTGGAACGAGTGTTCCCGGCGTTCGCCGCGAACGACCCGACGCTCGATGTGCTCGATTGGCGCGCCCTTGCCCCACCCGTGGCGCGCTTGAGGGGCGAGCGGCCGACGCTCGTCATCGCCACCGTGAGCTGGATCGATGCCGGCAAGGCTTCTTACGCGCTCGGCGGGGCCGTGCCGGTGTTGTGCCTGTCGCAGGATCCGCGGGAGTTTGCCTTCAGCGCCGCACCGCGCGATTTCCTCGGGCGCGAGGCACTGATCGTCGCGCCCGCGAGCCGGCCGGACTGGCTGCGCCGCGCGG